>Ga0335070_10009930_pt1 | contig 11131 bp, 8 predicted proteins | sample Lox_Sample_13_FD_206722 | JGI IMG/M metagenome (GOLD analysis project Ga0335070, IMG submission 206722) | Soil microbial communities from Loxahatchee National Wildlife Refuge, Florida, United States - Lox_Sample_1.3 | ecosystem: Environmental > Terrestrial > Soil > Wetlands | place: USA: Florida... | reverse complement strand
GTACGCCCAGAGTCAATGATATTAATAATCAGTTGCGGAACAAAGCCGGCCCGCCACCCGGCAAGGCATCGATTCTAGCGGTGGTAGTCCCTGAACCAGGCTACGAAGCGCGGAATGCCCTCGTCGATGGTCGTGCGCGGCAGGAAACCGAGGTCGCGGGTGGATGCCTCGATGTCGGCGTAGGTCTCGGGCACATCGCCCGGCTGCATCGGCTTGAACTCGACCTTGGCCTTGCGGCCGCAAGCCTGCTCGATCACCTGGATGAACCGCATCAGCGGCTCGCTGCGATGATTGCCCAGGTTGTAGAGCCGGTGCTGCGGCCCGCCGTTCCGTGGCGGGGGCCGGTCGAGCGCCGCCAACACGCCAGCGACGATGTCGTCGATATAAGTGAAGTCGCGGCCCATCGCCCCGTTGTTGAACACCTGGATCGGCTCGCCGGCGAGGATCGCCCGGGTGAAGAGATAGGCCGACATGTCCGGCCGGCCCCAGGGTCCGTAGACCGTAAAGAAGCGCAGGCCGGTAAGCGGCAAGCCGTAGAGATGGCTGTAGTTGAAGCCCATGAGCTCGCCGGCCCGCTTGGTCGCGGCGTAAAGCGACACAGGCTGGTCGACCGGATCGGTGATGGCAAAGGGCAGCTTGGTATTGCCGCCATAGACCGACGACGAGCTGGCATAGACCATATGCGTCAGCCGCTTCAGCCGGCGTGCGACCTCGAGCATCACGACCTGCCCCGTGATGTTGGAGTCGGTGTAGGCGTAGGGATTGATCAGCGAGTAGCGCACCCCCGCCTGCGCCGCGAGATGGACGATACGGTCGATATCAGGATGCTGCTCGACGAGGCGCCCCATGGCGGCGCTGTCGGCGATGCTGAGCCGCTCCAACGTGAAGCCGGGCTTGCCGCTAAGGCGGCGCAGCCGCGCTTCCTTCAGCGCGACATCGTAGTAGTCATTGACGTTGTCGACGCCGACGACGATCTCGCCACGGGCAATCAATGCCTCGCAGACATGGTAGCCGATGAAGCCGGCGGCGCCGGTGACGAGGACAGCCATGGCCGGCCAAAGACCATAGAAGTCGCGGCGGCGTCAAACCGGCCTGCGGTGGCAACTTCATGACCGCCTGGGCCGGTGTAGCGCAATGGCATTTGCCCTCGAGGAAGCGAGCCGACCGGCTCTTGCGCAATTGGGGTCGGCTGCCGAGGTTCATTGCGCTGGCCCAGAGGCTTCACTACTCTTAAGGTCAAGGATTCAGAGGCCAAACAGGCGCTCGATGGCACTCGCGGCCGTTACTCTCGACGACAAATACACCCTCGAATCCGGGCGCGTGTTCCTGACCGGCACGCAGGCGCTCGTGCGGCTGCCGATGATGCAGCGGCAGCGCGATCGTGCCGCCGGTCTGGACACCGCATGCTTCGTCACGGGCTACCGAGGCTCGCCGCTCGGCGGCGTCGATCAGGCGATGTGGCGGGCCAAGAAGTTTCTCAGGAACAACCAGATTCACTTCCAGCCGGGCGTCAACGAGGATCTCGCGGCGACCGCCGTCTGGGGCAGCCAGCAGACCCATCTTGCCGGCGACAACAAGCATGATGGCGTGTTTGCCATGTGGTACGGCAAGGGCCCGGGCGTCGACCGCTCCGGCGACGTGATGCGCCACGGCAACCTCGCGGGCACCTCACGCCACGGTGGCGTGCTGGTGATGGCGGGCGACGACCACACCTGCAAGTCCTCCACGACGGCGCACCAGACCGAATACGCTTTCATGGACTACGGCATCCCCGTGCTCAATCCCTCGGGTGTGCAGGAATTCCTCGATCTCGGTCTGCATGGCTGGGCGCTGTCGCGCTACAGCGGGTGCTGGGTGGCATTCAAGGTGGTGGCGGAGACCGTGGACAGCTCCGCCTCGGTCTATGTCGATCCCCATCGGGTCGAGATCGTAACGCCGACGGATTTCGAGCTGCCGACGGACGGTCTCAATATCCGCTGGCCCGATCCGCCGCTGGCGCAGGAGATGCGCCTGCACAAGTACAAGCTCTACGCGGCCCTCGCCTATGCCCGCGCCAACAAGCTCAATCATGTCGTTATCGACAGCCCGAAGCGGCGCTTCGGCATCGTCACCTGCGGCAAGTCCTATCTCGACGTGCGGCAGGCGCTCGACGATCTCGGCATCGATGACGACTACGCCGCCGAGATCGGTCTAACGGTCTACAAGGTCGGCATGACCTGGCCGCTCGAGCGCGAGGGCGTGCGGCACTTCGCCGAAGGCCTCGAGGAGATCCTCGTCGTCGAGGAGAAGCGGGCGCTGATCGAGAACCAGCTCAAGGAGCAGCTCTACAACTGGAAGGAGAGCGTACGGCCGAAGGTGATCGGCAAGTTCGACGAGGAGCGCAACTGGATCCTGCCCTCGGCCGACGAGCTGACGCCGGCGCGCATCGCCCGCGTCATTGCCAAGCGCATCGCCCGCTTTCACACCAGCGAACGGATCGCGCAGCGGCTCGCCTTCCTCGACGCCAAGGAGAAGGCGCTCACCGGCCATAAGCCGCCGATCCAGCGCATCCCCTATTTCTGCTCGGGTTGCCCGCACAACACGTCGACGAAGGTGCCGGAAGGCAGCCGCGCGCTCGCCGGCATCGGCTGCCACTACATGGTCCAGTGGATGGACCGCAGCACCGATACTTTCACCCAGATGGGCGGCGAAGGCGCCACCTGGATCGGTCAGGCACCGTTCAGCAAGACGAACCACGTGTTCCAGAATCTCGGCGACGGTACCTACTACCATTCGGGCCTGCTGGCGATCCGCGCCTGCGTCGCCGCCAACGTCAACATCACCTACAAGATCCTCTACAACGACGCCGTGGCGATGACCGGCGGCCAGCCGATGGACGGGCCGCTCGACGTGCCGATGGTCGCGCATCAGATCCACGCCGAGGGCGTGAAGCGCATCGCCATCGTCAGCGACGAGCCGGAGAAATATCCGACCGGCGGCGGCTTTCCGCCCGAGACGACGATCCATCACCGCGATGAACTCGACCGGCTGCAGCGCGAGTTCCGAGAGCTGCCCGGCGTCACCGCCATCATCTACGACCAGACCTGTGCGGCCGAGAAGCGGCGCCGGCGCAAGCGCAAGCTCTATCCCGATCCGCCCAAGCGCGTGGTCATCAACGAGGCCGTGTGCGAGGGCTGCGGCGACTGCGGCGTGCAGTCCAACTGCCTCTCGGTGATCCCCGTCGAGACCGAGTTCGGCCGCAAGCGCGCCATCGACCAGTCCTCCTGCAACAAGGACTTCTCCTGCGTGAAGGGCTTCTGCCCGAGCTTCGTCACCGTGCATGGCGGCAAGCTCCGGAAACGCAGGACTGCCGGCAAGGACGCCGGCGACGTTTTCTCGGCCCTTCCGGAACCGACGCTGCCGACGACACGCGATCCCTACGGCATTCTGATCACCGGCGTCGGCGGCACCGGGGTCGTGACCATCGGCGCCCTGCTTGGCATGGCCGCGCACCTGGAGGGTAAGGGCTGCTCCGCCCTCGACATGACCGGGTTGGCACAGAAGGGCGGCGCCGTGTTCACCCATGTGCGTATCGCCGACAAGCCCGAGGACATTCACGCCGTGCGCATCGCCGCCGGCGGTGCCCGCCTTCTGCTCGGTTGCGACATCGTCGTTGCCACCAGCTTCGACGGACTTGCGAAGATCCAGCAGGGCAAGACCGCCGCCGTGATCAATGCCCACGAGACCGTCACCGGTGAATTCACGCGCAACCCCGACCTCGCCTTTCCGGGCGGCCGTCTGCGCGAACTGATCGCCGACACCGCCGGCCGCGACCACACGGACTTCATCGACGGAACGCACATCGCGACGACGCTGTGCGGCGATTCCATCGCCACCAACCTGTTCATGCTGGGCTACGCCTATCAGAAGGGCTTCATCCCGGTCTCGGCGACGGCAATCGAACAGGCGATCGTGCTGAACGCCACCGCTGTCGAGGCGAACAAGCAGGCGTTCACCTGGGGCCGGCGCGCGGCCCACGACCGTGCTGCCGTCGAGCGGCTGGTGGCGCAGGCCAATCCCGAGCCTGAATCGCGCCACATCGCGACCACGCTCGACGACATCGTCGCCAAGCGCGTGGCGGTGCTCAGCGAATACCAGGACGCCGCGTATGCCGCCCGCTACAAGGCCTTCGTCGAACGGGTGCGCGCCGTCGAGCATGAGCGCGCGCCCGGCCTTTCGGGCCTCGCCGCGGCGGTGGCGCGCTATTACTTCAAGCTCCTGGCCTACAAGGACGAGTACGAGGTGGCGCGGCTCTATACGGACGGCGCGTTCCTCGAGGCGATCAATGCCCAGTTCGAGGGCGACTTCCGGCTGGAGTTCAATCTGGCCCCGCCTCTCATCGCGGCGCGCGATACCGACACCGGCCACCTGAAGAAGCGGACCTTCGGTCCCTGGATGCTCCGCGTCTTCCGTCTGCTGGCCGGGCTGCGCCGCTGGCGCGACACCCGCCTCGATATCTTCGGCTACTCAGCCGAGCGGAAACTCGAACGGCAGTTGATCACCGACTACGAGCGCGTGATCGAGGCCCTGCTCGCCGGCCTCGATCACGGCAACCACGCATTGGCCGCCGAGATCGCTCAAATCCCCGAGCAGATCCGCGGCTACGGTCACGTCAAGCAGGCGCATCTCGAAAGGGCCAGGCAGCGCGAAGCCGAACTGCTGGCGGCCTTCCATGCGCCGGCGCCCCAGCGCACGGCCGCGGAGTAGCTCATCGATCAGCCGCAGCCCGCGACGACGGGTTGCCGCGTTTCCCTGATCCGCGTCGCAATCCACTGAGCGATCGCGTAGGCCCTTGCTGACCGGCGAGGATGGGATTCCTCCGGCTCCGACCATGTCTCCGGGCGCTCGCGGCCCGTCTCGGAAACTTGCGGCCGCTGCATCGTCGCAACGGAGATCGTATCGGCATAAGCCTGGAAGATATCGTGCCACATGATGACCTCCTGTAAGCTCTGGGCGCCACCTCGGCGTCCTGAGCAGAAGGTGGCGAGCGAGCCGTTCGGCCACAAACGCCGTTTGCTGACAGGACCCGTAAGGAAAAGTCACCTATCCCATGCCGCGCCGACTGCCTCCCCTCAACGCCCTGCGTGCCTTCGAGGTCGCCGCGCGCCATAACAGCTTCACCGGCGCCGCCGCCGAGCTGCGGGTGAGCCACGCCGCCATCAGCCGCCATGTGCGTGCCCTCGAGGCGCGGCTGGGTGTGACGCTGTTCCGTAAGGCGGCCCGCGGGGTCGAACTGACGGAGGCCGGCGCCAAGTACCTTGGGGTCATCTCGGATGCCTTCGATGCCATTGCCCAGGCCACGGACGACGTCGCGCAACCCAAGGCTGCACAGATCCGAGTCAGCGTCGAGCCGGCCTTCGCCGCCACTTGGCTGATACACCGGCTTGGAGCCTTCCGCGACGCCTATCCACAGTACGACATCGTGCTGGAAGTGTCGCCGCGGCTGGTCGATCTGCAGAAGGACGAGGCCGACTTGGCGATCCGCTATGGCAACGGCGGCTGGCCCGGCGTCCAGGAGGATGCGCTCACCAGCTGCCGCCTCTATCCGGTCGGCCAGCCAAAGCTCCTGGGAGACAAACAAACAGAGCTTGCGCCGGCCGAACTCCGTCGATTTGTCCTGCTGCATGAGGACGACGGCAGCCTCTGGCGGCGCTGGTTCGCTCAGGCCGGCGTGAACGATGTCGACGTCACGCGCGGCCCCCGCATCCTCGAAACCGGATTGACGATCGAGGCCGCGATCGCCGGGCAAGGCATCGCGCTGGCGGACGAAGGGCTCATCGGCGACGCCCTGGCCGCCGGGCGGGTCGCCAAGCTCAGCAGCATCCCGCTCGCGGACGGCCGCTACTACCTCTTGAGCCTGAAGGCAGCGCAGCGCCGTCCGCCGACCGCGGCGTTCCGCAAATGGCTGCTGCAGGAGACGGCGGCGCTCCGCGAAGCCGGGTGAGCCCTACGCCACCCGCCGCCAGTCATCGGCGCAATTGCCATTGGCATAGGCTTCGAGGGCCACGTCCGTCGTTGGGATTTCCGCCGCCGACTCTCCATCCCGCTCGGGCAGGGGCCCGCCTTGGATGAACGCGTCGACGTCGGCGCGGCTGAGTCCGATATCGCGCAGCATTCTCTCGTCGAGCAGCAGCAGTTCGCGCCGCGCGATGCGCCGCTCGCGCCAAAGATGGACAGCCTCGGCGACTCGCGTCACGGCGCTGCCGGCGACGCGCGCCGTCGCGGCCTGCACGCTGCCCAGGGCCCGGATGGATAAGTACCCGGCCCGGGCAAACGCCTCGACGCGCGCATGCACCGCACGCTCGCGGTAGGGCAGAAATTCCGGATTGGTGATGTAGGATGGCCACATGGCGCTACTCCCTTCGTCTTGCATCGATAAGCAGCCTTCAGTCACTGCGCCTCGCCATGGATCGTGACCCAGTACATGTCTATATGATCGTTGCTCCGGGACCGCCAAACGAGTAGTTCTCGGGCAATTGATAAGTAAATCTAATCGAGGAATCATGGCCCGCCGACTTCCACCCCTGAATGCCTTGCGCGCCTTCGAGGCCGCCGCCCGCCATCTGAGTTTCACGAAGGCGGCACGCGAGCTGAACGTGACGCAGGCTGCCGTGAGCCATCAGATCAAAGGGCTCGAGGAATATCTGGGCGTGGCGCTCTTCCACCGTCACCGCAAAGCGGTGCTGCTGACCGAGGCCGGGCAGCTCTGCCTGCCGGGCCTGCGCGACGGCTTCGACCGGCTGGCGGCCGCCATCGAGAGCATCCGCAGCCTCGACAATGCGAACGTCCTGACGGTCACGACCTCGCCGTCGCTGGCTGCCAAATGGCTGGTGCCGCGCCTTGATCAGTTCCGTAAAGCGCATCCCGAGTTCGAGGTTCGCATCGACGCCTCCACCAACCTCGTCGACTTCGAGCGCGAGAGCGTCGACATCGGCATCCGCTACGGCGGCGGCAGCTATGCCGGGCTGGAATCCGAACTGCTCTTCGAGATCGAGGTCTTCCCGGTCTGCAGCCCGCGGCTGTGCAAGGGCCGTCATCCCCTGCGCTCACCCGAAGACCTGAAATGGCAAACGCTGCTGCACACCGAGTGGCGCGCGCGTGGCGAGGAGCCGGACTGGCGCATGTGGCTGCTGGCGGCGGGTGCCCCCGAGGTCGATTGGACGCGCGGGCCGCAGTTCAACGACGTGACCGTAGCGATCCAGGCGGCCATCGAGGGTCACGGCGTCGCGCTCGGCCGCGGCGCGCTCGTCGCCGCGGACCTCAAGGCCGGACGCCTGGTGCGCCCCTTCCGCCTGAGCGTCGCCGGTCGCTTCCGCTATTACCTCGTCTATCCCGCAGCCGCGCTGCGGCGGCCGAAGGTAGCGGCCTTCCGCGAGTGGCTGCTGGCCGAGCGCGACCGCTAGCGCCGACAACTCATTGAGACTGCAGGACTAATATTGTAAAATTGGTGCCATGGTGCGGCTTTGCGAGGGATAGCACCGGAAAGAGTCTGTCGGCGCCGCATCAGCCTCGATTATTCCATTGCCGGCGGCTTTGAAGCAAAGCAACGTCATGACGCCGCAACAAAAGCGTTGAATGGGTATGGCTGATATTTCACTATCGTCGGCATCCGGCGGCGCATCGGAACTTCCCGTGCCGACCGACAAACAAGCAACAAACTCAACCACGTCTGATCGAGGAGAAGCATCATGAACATGGCGTTTACGCGCCTCAAAGTCGTGGCGCTGGCGACGCTTATCGCGGTCGGCACTGCGGCTGTGGCTCATGCCGAAACCGTGCTGCGGCGCGGCAACGGCGCCGAGCCCCAGACTCTTGATCCCCATAAGCTTGAAGGCGTACCGGAGTTCAACATCACAGCGGACCTGTTCGAAGGCCTGACCACCTACGCCGCCAACGGCGACGTGGTGCCCGGCGCGGCCAAGTCGTGGGACATCAGCGACGACGGTCTGGTCTACACCTTCCACCTCCGCGAGGACGGCAAGTGGTCGAACGGCGATCCCTTGACCGCCGACGATTTCGTTTATTCCTTCCGCCGCGCCGTCGACCCGGCAACGGCCTCGCCCTACTCCTACATCCTCGATCCCATCGTCGATGCGGCCGAGATCACCGGTGGGACGGAGAAGGACCTGACCAAGCTGGGCATCAAGGCCCTCGATCCGCACACGGTGCAGATCACCTTGAAGGCGCCGACCGCGCATTTCCTCCAGCTCGTCCGCCACAACATCTCCTTCCCCGTCAACAAGGCGGTGGTGGACAAGTTCGGCGACCAGTGGACGCGGCCCGGCAACCTGGTCGGGAACGGGGCCTACATGCTGTCCGAGTGGACGCCGCAGGCCTCCCTGACCATGGTCAAGAACCCGAACTTCCATGATGCCGCGAGCGTGAAGCTCGACAAGGTCGTCTACTATCCGACCGAGGACATCCCGGAGGAGTTCAAGCGGTTCCGCGCCGGCGAGCTCGACGTCACCAACGACGTGCCGAACGACCAGATCGCCACCGTGAAGAAGGACTACAAGGCCGAGTTCCACAACGAGGCCTATCTCGGCACCTACTACTACGTGATCAACCTGACCCGCGATGCGCTCGGCAAGTCCAAGGAGCTGCGTGAGGCCCTGGCGCTCGCCATCAACCGCGACGTGATCGTCAACAAGATCACCCAGGCGGGCGAGATGCCGGCCTACTCCTGGGTTCCGCCGGGGCTCAAGGGCTATGAGCAGCAGCCGCTCGACTTCAAGAGCATGAAGCAGGCGGATCGGGAAGCGCTCGCGAAGAAGCTCTACAAGGAAGCCGGCTACAGCGCCGACAAGCCGCTGAAGCTCGAGATCCTCTACAACACGAGCGACAACCACAAGAAGATCGCGGTCGCCATCCAGAACATGTGGAAGAAGGTTCTGGGAGTCGATGCGACGCTGACCAACCAGGAATGGAAGGTCTACCTCAACACCCGCAAGACCAAGTCCTTCGACGTCGCCCGCGCCGCCTGGATCGGCGACTACATGGACCCCTACACGTTCCTGCAGATGTTCACCTCGACGGCCGGCGACCAGAACGACGCCGGCTACAACTCGAAGGAATACGACACGGACCTGGACACCGCGCAGAAGACGGTCGACCAGGGCGCACGCTTCAAGCTCCTGCAGGACGCCGAGAAGACCTTCGTCAACGACTACGCGATGATTCCCATCTATCACTACACGACCAAGCACCTGGTCGCGAGCAAGGTGAAGGGCTGGGAGTTCAACCTGCTCGACATCCATCTCGAGCGCTACATCGAGGTCGCCTCGAACTAGGGCGGGTGATCTCGGACGTTGATGCAACGGGCCGGCGGATATCCCTCCGCCGGCCCGCGCTTTTTCGTTGAGGACTGGTTGTGCTGCATTATTTCCTGAAGCGGCTTGCAGGCGCGATCCCGACACTGTTCATCATCATCACGGTGTCGTTCTTTCTCATCCACGCGGCGCCAGGGGGACCCTTCGATACCGAACGTCATATGACGAAGGAGATCGAGGCCAACCTCAAGCGCGCCTATCATCTGGACGAGTCGGTGCCGCAGCAGTTCCTGCGCTACCTCGTCGGCTTGGCGCATGGAGATTTCGGGCCGTCTTTCCAGTCGAAGGACTATACCGTCGCCGAATTGATCGAGGGCGGTTTCCCGACGTCTCTCATGCTGGGATCGCTCGCGATGCTGCTGGCGCTGGTAGCGGGGCTCAGCGCCGGGATCATCGCCGCGTTCCGTCAGAATACAGGCGTCGACTATTCGGTCATGGGCATGTCGATGATCGGCATCGCCGTGCCCAATTTCGTGATGGCGCCGATCCTGACGCTCGTCTTCGGTCTGTGGCTGAGCGTGGTGCCGGTGGGCGGCTGGGAGTGGGCCAACGTCATCCTGCCCGTCATCGCCTTGGCGCTTCCGCAGGTCGCCGCCATCGCCCGCCTGACGCGCGGTAGCATGCTCGAGGTCCTGCGCAGCAACTATGTGCGCACGGCGCGCGCCAAGGGCCTGCCAAGCCGGATCACGGTGATGCGTCACGCCATCCGTGCCGCCATTATCCCCGTGGTCTCCTATCTCGGGCCGGCGGTGGCGAACATCATCACCGGTTCCGTCGTGATCGAGAAGATCTTCAGCATCCCCGGGATCGGCCGCTATTTCGTACAGGGCGCCCTCAATCGCGACTACACCCTGGTCATGGGAGTCACGATTTTCTACGGCGTGATCATCATTCTGTGCAATCTGGCATCAGACCTCCTCTACGGCTTGCTGGATCCGAAAGTCCGGTACGACTGAGGGGCACCATGGTCGACGTTAGGCTTCAAGATCTGCCGCGCGCCGCGATCGAGGAAGTCGCCGGGCGCAGCCTGTGGGCCGACGCCCGCCATCGGTTCCTGCGGAACAAGGCGGCGGTGAGCAGCGTCATCATCCTGGCTCTCATCACGGTCGCCTGCTTCGCCGGCCCCCATCTCGGCCTGCGCCCCCAGGACGATGTGAACTACGACATGATGCCGGCGGCGCCGCCGGACTTCGCCGCCGGCTATTTCTTCGGCAGCGACAGCAACGGCCGCGATCTCTTCGTGCGCACGCTCTACGGCGGTCAGGTCTCCCTGACTGTAGCCGTCGTTGCCACTTTCGTGAGCCTCGTGATCGGAGTCATCTGGGGAGCGCTCTCGGGCTTCATTGGCGGCCGCATAGACGGCGCCATGATGCGGATCGTCGATATCCTCTATTCGATACCGTTCATCTTCTTCGTCATCATGCTGACCGTCGTCTTCGGCCGCTACATCGTGCTCATCTACTTCGCGATCGGTTCCGTCTCGTGGCTCGACATGGCGCGCATCGTGCGCGGCCAGACCCTGAGCCTGAAGCGCAAGGAATTCATCGAGGCGGCGCACGCCAGCGGCGTCTCGACCTGGAACATCGTGCTGCGACATATCATTCCCAACTGCCTCGGTCCCGTCGTCGTCTATGTCACGCTGACGATACCGAATGTCATCCTGACGGAATCGTTCCTGAGCTTCCTGGGCATGGGCGTGCAGGAGCCGCAATCCAGCTGGGGTACCCTCGTCAGCGAAGGCGCCACCGTGATGGAATCGGCGC
>Ga0335070_10009928_pt1 | contig 11133 bp, 13 predicted proteins | sample Lox_Sample_13_FD_206722 | JGI IMG/M metagenome (GOLD analysis project Ga0335070, IMG submission 206722) | Soil microbial communities from Loxahatchee National Wildlife Refuge, Florida, United States - Lox_Sample_1.3 | ecosystem: Environmental > Terrestrial > Soil > Wetlands | place: USA... | reverse complement strand
TACTCTTTTTGATCATCCGGCGCGTCCGCACAAATCAATCCAGGAGCACAATGCTATGAAGCAGATAACCAACACCTACACGTCCGGTAATTGCTTCTTTTGCGGGCCCCGTAACCCGATCGGGTTGAGGTTGACCTTTTACGAGACGGAAACCGAACCGAATGAGGTTGTCTGCCGCTTGGTTCCTTCTTCGCTTTACGCTGGTTACGGGAAGATATTGCACGGAGGCATCCAGAGCGGTCTCTTTGATGAGATCATGGGATGGTTCTCTCTTGTATTAACCGGACAGCTTGGCGTAACAGGCTCGCTTCAGATTGAGTTTCTCAAACCGTTATATGTGGAACAGGAAATTGAGGTTCGATGCCAGGCCACTTCGCAGGAAGGGGCAAGAGTCAACTTCTCGGCGGAGATCACCGATCAGGCCCGCACGGTTTGTACGAGGGCGACAGGCACGTATATCCTTGTAGAGGAGGACCGTTTTAAGCGCTTGGTCGGGGAAGAATAGTCAAAGGGCGTCCGCCGGACCATTGCAGAATTGGAGAAGTGATGTCTTTAGCACAAGAGCTGGCAAAACAGCGAGAAGTATCCCACAGGCGAATTCCGGAAGATAAATGGACGCTCATGCAGCGTGCTGCCGAAGACCTCGCTCAGTCCGGGATAAAGGAGAAGTCTTTGAAAATTGGCGACCTTGCCCCTGACTTTGCTCTCCCCAACGCCTTCGGTAAGCTGATCTCCCTGGCTGAGATGCTGAAAAACGGTCCTGTGGTGCTGAGCTTCTACAGGGGGGGCTGGTGACCGTACTGCAATCTGGAGCTGCGGTCTTTGCAGCTCGAACTGGAGCGCTTCAAGGAACTAGGAGCGACTGTTGTGGCCGTTTCTCCTCAAACACCGAACAGTTCCTTGTCAACCACGCAAATTAATCATCTCGGGTTTGAAGTGCTCAGCGATGCAGGAAATAAGGTGGCACAGCAATTCGGGATCGTGTTTCAGCTTCCAGCAGAGCTAAGGCCAATTTATGCAAGTTTCGGAATCGATCTTCCTTCGGCTAATGGAGATGACACGTTTGGGTTGCCGGTTACCGCGACCTATATTATCGACAAAAACCGAAAAATCCGTTTCGCCTTCGTGGATACCGACTACACCAAACGAGCGGAGCCTGAAGAAATTATTGAGGTGCTAAGCAGGATCTCACAGTGAGGGAAACACCCTCCGGATTCATGATAGATAGCTCACCGCCACGGAGAAACTGTCTCAGAATGGGTTTCTGTCACAAGATCGTGGCACGATGCTTCATCTCCCGGCAATGAATTACCGGTCTATTGTCAAGTGCCCCTCCGGGACACCCGCTATTTGAGCCCATTAGGGGCGATTGACAGTAGCCTGGTGCTTTAGCGCCTGGCAACCATCGTGGCACGATTCCCATCATGGATCGAATTCTGAGACAGATTCCGGAATGACGGTACAAGGCTACCTTCAATCGACAAAGCTTTCGGCAATTGCTATGCGGGCCTCGCACCCTCCGAAAGGGCTCTATGATGGACGTGCCGTGCTTCACACCTCTTTCTTTGTTCCTGCGGTCATTTCCAGACCAATCCCTTCAAACAGGTACATTATCGCAAGACCCCACCACAACGTGTATACGATGTAAAAGATCAACGACAGGCTCAAAATACCCATCCTGGACGAAGCGCTCTCAGGTACGATTTTCGCGAAATTGTAAGCGACTTCTACGCCCTTACTTAGGACCTCGTCCAAGAAGGCTGCATCTTTGAACTGCTTTTGTCTCTTCAGGTCTTTCTCCATCTCCTTGAAAGAGTTCCACCAGACATACAGCGCTTCCCGACCAGGTATACCGTACTTGCTCGACAATTCGGTCTCACGGTTATTAAACATGGCCTCGGAATCTTTCAGCGCGGCGGACACAACAGATGCCAAATCTCCAGTAACCTTAATCTCCACACCGTCTCCGGTGACTTTCGCGCCGGCGGCAGTCAGCAGCTTGGTCGCTTTGCCGGCCGTTTCCTTGTCTTTGAGCTTCAGATTGACGTCAAACGTTCTGTTGGCGTAATCTGCCGTCTTTTTCATAAGACCGGGAAAGTAGTTGGTAGAGCCTTTTGCAATAGAGTTAAAGAGTTTGTCAGCGGCTACCAACGCATTTTCTCCGCCGAAAATTGGTGAAAACATTACGACAAGTACTATGGCAAATGTGAGGGCCATTATCAGTCCTCTAATGAATGGCGCTTTTTTCTTCACGAGCATCCTTCAGACCTCCCCTCTAAGAAACTTTATGCTGCCCAGGAACTTGCCCAGCACCCAGATGGCGAATATGCCTATGACCACAAAGAAAACCCAGTTGCCCACCTGGCTTATGCCTTTGGCCACAGGTTCGGAAATCTGGATGACTTCCATCTGGTTGAGTTTTTCCGGAAGGGCAAAAAAACGATTCGCAAAACCGGACAAGATGGCAGTCGCATAAAATCCTCTGATGTAAATCCCTTTGACGACCTTTGTCGTAAGAGCTCCTATCTGGACGCCAATCAGCGAGCCCAAAAGCATTCCCATGGCCAATGTATAGAAAATGAACCCATATAGCGCATATTGGGCAATGGAGGCATAACCGGCCGTAAAGATGATTTGAAGGATGTCGGTCCCTACGGTGGTGAACGAGGAAACTCCCAACACATACACAAACATCGGGAAAGTAATAAAACCGCCGCCCACCCCCATTATCGCCGCCACGAAACCTACGATCCCTCCGCAAATGGCCACAAACAAAGCCGGAATCTTTTTGCCGCCGGGGACCAGGTCCTCATCAAAGGTTATCAGGGGTCGGATTTGAGATGACTGAAGCCTGGCAGGCCATCCGATCTTACCGGAGGCAGCTTTTGTGCCGTGAGCGCTTTCTCCAACATGCGCCCCTACATCGGCCTCCGCCTTTCTAAGCGTGAGGAAATCCGCCAGAGAATAAAATCCGAGGAAGCCCAGTAAAACAACGTAGACTACACTGATGAAGGCGTCACTCACCACCGGGTTATATTCGTAGAGTGCCCTATTGATAAACCCTCCGCCTGTTACACCTATACCGGAGCCCACCAGAAAGGCGACAGCCAGCCCGACCGAAACATTGCCCAACTTTCTGTGAATGGCTGTTCCCATGATAGCTTTTGCAAATATGTGGAACAGGTCGGTGCCCACCGCCAAAATACCTTTTATACCGGCGCTCATAAGGGCGGGCGTGATAATGAAACCGCCTCCCGCGCCAATACAGCCGGTAATCAGGCCCGCACATAGTCCTACGAGAATAGATATTACAAAAATGTTCGTAGAATAAAAGGCCGGGGTGTATGCCTTATATCCGCCCAACACCTCCGGTAAATCCGCAGCCAGAGCCACTGTAGTCAGGATTACCGGCAACAACATCAGCCCCAGCAAATAGAGTCTTTTCTTGTCGCTCAGTATGTTCATGGAGGTTTCGTAATCCCAGCGGGCATGGGCCACGGACGCAGCCATAAGCATACCGTACAAATCTTTCCCCAGATTCATGCTTATTCCTCCCTCGATTGAAGGTGTCGACAGACATTCAGGGCATTCCTCACCGCAGCGCGATGGGCGAACCAAAGCGAAGGTAAGGACGTGAGAGCAAACGAAGGCACGGAAAGGTCCTTGTCCTTGTATTTCAATTACCTTTCCGATCACAAAAAAATAATAGTATCAAAATCCCTTAGCGTTGCAAAGAATTCGTGGAGTCGTCGCGAAGAATTACGGAATCCCCTGTCCGGTCTGTTGCCTTTAATCCTATTGATAAGACCTTCAGGGGAGCCGATGATTTGAGAATCCAAATGAGGTTGAAAACAGACTTCAATTCATTTCTTTGAAGGTCAGCCAGCGTAAAAGGACTTGCAGGGCAAGTTAGGTTACTTCCAGAGATCTGGGAAGCTCGCACTTCTCACTTTCTTCCCGGCACCACTTTTTCTTATATGCGTCCTGCAATTTGTAAAGCAGCTCATCAATCTCAATTGGCTTCATGAGATAATCGAACGCCCCAAGTTCCATCCCTTCCATAGCCACTTCCAGATCAGCGTGAGCTGTCAGCATGATCACTTCCACTGACGGCTTAATTTTCTTGATCCGCTTTAATGTCTCTATCCCGTCCATGTCAGGCATTCTGACATCAAGCACCACCACATCAATGGGCACACTTTCTATTTTGGTGATCGCTTCGCGGCCGCCCGTTGCGGACGTGACATCCAATTTGCGTTTTGTGAGTCTCTTGCAGAGGGTCTCCAAGAAATCTTTTTCGTCATCTACCAGCATTACACGGAATTCGTTCACCTCTTTCACCTCCGATTGCAGGCTTTGCATGTTCTAGCAATTGGTTCGCCTGGGGAGACGGCTCAGCCGGATGATCGGAGCCTCCCAGGCCTGAGTACGACGGCCGAAGCCATCTTGCGATTCAACGACCTGTAACAATTGCCGATCCGAAGAGACCCATACTATTCGGTCAGGCATTCATCTCCCATTTGGCTTCAGAAGTGCCGGTAATACCTCTCGCGAACAGCGCAAAATCGTCAGGATTCGTTGCGGCCGCCAAGGCGGTTTCATATGTAATGTGTTTTTGTCTAAACAGCTGCATCAAAGATTGGTCGAAGGTCTGCATACCGTAGCTCACATGACCTTCGGCTATCGCATCCCTTATTTCACGGATCCTCTGTTGGTCACCGATGCACTCTCTTATCCGTGCAGTCGAAATCAGCACCTCTACCGCGGGCACTCGCCCGTTCCCATCAACTTTAGGCAGCAATCTTTGCGATATTACTCCCTTGATGATCCCGGAGAGTTGAACGCGCACCGACGCCTGATGCTCAAGAGGAAACGCAGACACCACCCGATTGATGGTCTCTGTCGCATCCAATGTATGAAGGGTGCTAAATACCAGATGTCCGGTCTCTGCCGCAAGCATAGCTATTTCTATTGTCTCCAGGTCGCGCATTTCCCCCACCAGGATAACGTCGGGGTCTTCGCGAAGGGCCGCTCGAAGGGCACTCTGAAAAGACAAAGTATCCTGGCCCACCTCTCTCTGATTGATGATGCTTTTCCTGTCCCTGTGGAGGAACTCAATCGGGTCCTCGATGGTAATTATGTGACAATTGCGGAATGAGTTTATCTGATTGATCATAGAGGCCAGAGTTGTCGTCTTTCCCGAGCCGGTAGTGCCGGTCACCAGGACAAGCCCTCTGTGCTCGGCGCTTATCTTTTCGACTATCGGCGGCAAGTTCAAATCCTTGAGCAGGGGCGGTTCGGACGGGATGGCTCGAAAAACCATTGCAATCGAGTCCCTTTGCCAAAAGACGTTGACACGAAACCTGGCCAGCTTGCTGACTCCATAAGCCATGTCCAGTTCCCTGGTTTTGGTAAAGACCTCCCTCTGACGCTCATTCATGACTGAAAGCGCCACGCGTTTCACTTCATCGGGAGTGAGGCGATCTTCACCCTTCAGTGGACTCAGCACACCGTTGATTCTGGTGACAGGAGGCAACGGAACCTTCAAGTGAACATCCGAAGCCCCCATTTCAATGGCCCTTTTCAACACATCATCGAGGTCCATCCCAATCTCCTATCCCGGCAGTCTCTTCTTCCAGATCACCTCCAGAGCCCGTCCGAGGTTGTATACCCTTTTGATCCAAAATCTTGGATCTAATTTCGCTCATGATTTCTACGTTGTCCCTCATGAACTGCTTAGCGTTTTCACGTCCCTGGCCGATACGCTCTTCCCCGTATGAGTACCACGATCCTGATTTGTCAATAAATCCATAGTCTACGCCCATATCCAGAACTTCACCGGCGGCGGATATGCCCTCATCATACATGATATCGAACTCCACCTGCTGAAAGGGGGGAGACAATTTGTTTTTGACTACCTTCACTCTTGTCCTTGAGCCGACTATACTTTCCCCGTCTTTGATTTGTCCCACACGACGGATATCCAGCCTTACCGAGGCATAGAATTTCAGAGCGTTCCCGCCAGTGGTCGTTTCAGGGTTTCCAAACATTATGCCTATCTTTTGCCTTATCTGATTAGTGAAAATCACTGCCGCGTGGGAGCGCGCGATGGCAGCAGTGAGCTTCCGGAGCGCCTGAGACATCAGACGCGCCTGAAGTCCCATGTGAGAATCGCCCATTTCACCTTCGATCTCCGCCCGTGGTACGAGAGCAGCCACGGAATCGATGACCACGACTTCCATCGCGCCGGATCGGACTAGAATCTCTGTTATTTCCAGAGCTTGTTCTCCGGTATCAGGCTGAGAAATCAGCAATTCGTCGGTCTTGACTCCCAGTTTTCTGGCATAATTCAAGTCCAGCGCGTGTTCTGCATCGACAAAAGCCGCTATGCCGCCTCTTTTCTGAGCTTCGGCAATGATGTGCAGGCAAAGAGTCGTTTTTCCGGAAGATTCCGGCCCGAAAATCTCAGTCACCCTTCCCTGAGGTATGCCGCCGACTCCCAGGCATATGTCAAGACCGAGGGACCCTGACGGAATGACGCTTACATCTCTGATGACACCTCCACTGCCGAGTTTCATTATGGCGCCTTTGCCGAATTGTCTCTCGATTTGACTGACGGCCATATCTACGGCTCGGGCCCTCTCTGAGTCGGGCAGTCCGTTTTCCGTTATGTCTCTCCCTTTCTTGGGCTTAGCCATGAAGGCTCCTTTCTTCTGGACACTGGTGACGTAATTTTACCTTAATGAACAAGAACTTTGGAACCTTTTATTGAGATCGCATTCAATCATGTGAGAATTTGAAAAATGGCTGTGTGGACAAAGCTTCAACCGTGGTGATAGGATCATTTCCGCAGGCGTTAATCGGCCTGAAAGGATTTTGACGCTCCTCCAAATTCCAAGGAGAGTTTTGTGCACGTTATTTCGGCCAGCAGAAGAACCGATATCCCGGCCTTTTATGCCGACTGGTTTATCAATCGGATACGTTCCGGAGTAGTGGACGTGCTGTCTCCGTTCGGCCGCGGGATGTCGGCAGTGTCACTGGCCGCGGAGGACGTGGCCGCCATCGTCTTCTGGACCAAGAATGCCGACCCTATCTTACAGCATCTTGACGAACTGAGTACGAGAGGCTATCCGTTCACTTTCTTGTACACGATTAACAATTATCCTATTTCCTTGGAACCTCGCGTGCCGGATCTCGGTCATACTCTGCAAGTTCTGGATAAACTGCATGAACGTTTTCCAGGACCCGTATTGAGATGGCGATATGACACGATTGTGCTCACTGAGACTCTGGACCGAAAATGGCACCTCCGGAATTTCCGAGGGCTGTGCAAGGTGTTGTCAAGATACACGGATGAATGCATTTTCAGTTTTTGCGATTATTACAAGAAGACAATCCGAAATATGGAAACGTTTGTTCCGGACCATTTCAGGCCGGAAGAGGCTCTATGTAAGGAGATGGCGGAAGAAATGGCGGAGTTGGCCGGTGAACGGGGGATTTCTCTCGAGTCGTGCGCACACGATTACCTGGTTTCTCAGAGGGTCGCCAAAGCTCGGTGCATCGATCCGGAGTTTCTGTTACGGATTGTGGATTCACCCGAAAGGAAACGAGTTCTCAAGACTTTGAGAATGGCCCCCAGCCGCAAAGAGTGCGGTTGTGCCGCTTCATTTGACGTCGGCGCATATGACACATGTTCCCATGGATGCGTGTACTGCTACGCCAATGCAGATCCGGTGCGGTCGCCGGGAAATAGGTCGCGGATCGATTCAGGCAGCTCTTGCCTTCGTCCCCGGCAATTTGAGGTCAGATAGTAGGCCCGAAGCGGAATTTTTTGGCCTGCTCATGGAAAACATGGTTGAGTCTGCCGATAATAGTTGTCAAATTGCAAAAAATATTTATCATAATAGCTGAATCTGGATTAGGCTCACAGGGATTTCCTTCGAGAGAGTGTTGCTTAAGAATGGAAAGGGCTTGAAATCAGGTGGAATTTTTCTCCAGATCCAAATTATCGAATGATATCGATCCTGTTGTGAACGAGGAATACGATTCACTTGATGATTGTGCCTCTGGCCCTCTCCAGGTTCCACAGCCCAAGGAAGTTACCGGTTCCCAGAAAGACAAGGCGCTCCGGTACTGCATCATCGCTTCTGTCGTGCTACACGTCGCCTTTCTGGCTGCACTGCCGCGACTGGCTGAATTAGCACCTGCCAAGGCGTTTCTAAACCCCGGCGATCAAGTTACGCCTGTAAGACTCGTTGAATTCAACTCCCCGCAAAAAACGCAGGAGCAGCCGCCAGAAATGGCTTCAGCCATATCGGACAGGGATCACACGGCGGAAAAACAGAGATTGCCGAAAGCTCTGCCGGTGCCTAAACCCCCACTCGGGAACGTAGAGCCGGTCCCACAAAGACTTGCCGCGCTGCCGCCACCCACCGCCCCGGAAGATTTTGTAAAGCCAAAGGAGGAAAAGAGCCAAAAAGAGGAAAAACTAGATCACCCTACGCCCACTCACAAGACACCCAAGAAGGCTCATTCTGCGATTAAAGATCCGCAGCATGCTCGAACGAACAAAAACGATTTGAACGGTAAGCATGTGGATTTGCGGCCTACACCGGCCGAAATAGCCAGGGGGCTCTCAGCGCCAGGCGGGATCCCGGATTTCTATCCGGACGGAAATCCCGACGAGGCCGTAGTGGACATAAGCACACGAGAGGAAAGGTTTTTTTCTTATCTGGTCCATTTGAAGCAAAAAATTCAAGCCGTGTGGATATATCCCGCAGTGGCAGCGCGGGCAGGGATCGGCGGAAGTCTGACTCTGGAATTTTCCGTTTCAAAAGACGGCGCGTTGTTGGGGATGAATCTGCTGGATTCGTCCGGCCAGACGGTACTGGACGAATCCGCGATGCAAGCTATCAGATCAGCGGCTCCGTTTCACCCTTTCCCGCCTAGATTGACGGCCAAGCGTCTTCGTATCAGGGCTAATTTCAATTATATTACCGGTAATGCCTTCAGAAACATGATGTAGCTGCAATAGCGGCTTATTCGTCCGATCCGTCTCCTACCAACTTTTCATAATCTTCAGCCTTCATTAAATCATCCAGCTCATCGGGATCAGAGAGTTGAAGTACCATTAGCCATCCGTCTCCGTAGGGGTCGAAGGTAACCATTTCAGGGGATTCATTGAGCAAAATGTTGCAATCAAGGACGACCCCTGAAATAGGGGCAACAAGATCAGTTACCGCTTTGCTGGTTTCGAGCGCTCCGAAAGCCCGCTCTTTCGAGATGGTATCGTTCGGTTCCGGCAACTCTATGTAATCGACCTCGCCAAGCTCTTCGGCGGCATAATCTGTAATGCCGACAGTCGCCTGATCATTTTCCAATTTAACCCAGAGATGATGTTGAGAATAAAGCCGATCCCCCGGTGCTTCCATACCTGAGCCTCCGACATACGCAACAAGAGCCTCATCTTGCCGAAAACAATCTCGTCCTGTCAACGTATCGATGCCCCAAAATGCCAAAGATATGATCGTCTGGTAAGCGAAAAGTTGAAAGATCAAGCATCTTCGAGTATTATTAACATGGCGTTAATGTGAATTCGGTTTTCGCCCGGAGCTTTTCCTACGGAAGAACTCTCGATGGCGAGTGGTACCCGATGGAGGAACAGATGAGGGTTCGTTGGTTATGGATGATGTTGTTCGCTGCGCTTTCAGCGGCGCCTCAGTGCTGTCTTGCTGGAGAATTTGCCGGATGGCTGGAGCGAGTAGATCTGGAAAGCGTGACGTTACGTGACTCCGACAACAAGCCGGTCGTGGTGCGCGTGGAGAGAAATCACCGTTACCAGGCCGCGCCGTTTCTGGGGAAGTGGGTCACAGTCGATTTCCAGACCGAAAAGGGAGAGTTCCGAGCATTAGGCTTCAGGTCCTGCCGGTAGACCTACAGTGCTGAACCGCCACGCATCGGTCGTCATTTGATCGTCGAGACCTCCGGTAGAATCTCGCACCCGCCTCATAGTCTCTTCGTGCCGCGCTGCGGCGGCAATCGATCATGAAAGGAAGGACCATCTTGTCCGATCCAACTACTCGCGGGATCAGAGTGATATTGTTTGATTTCGGGGGAGTGCTGGCCGAGGAGGGATTCAAGAATGGTCTGATGGCTATTGGTGAGGCTGCGGGTTTTTCCCCCGAGGCCTTTTACCGTCTGGCGGCGGCCGCTGTATACGATTCCGGATACGTGCTGGGCAAAGCCTCGGAAAGCGTATACTGGGCCATGGTCAGAGAGAGAACCGGGATTGCCGGTTCCGACGAGATGTTCCGTCGAGAAATTCTTGAGCGATTCCGACTGCGTCCCTGGCTGTTGGAAATTGTGCGCAAGCTGAGAAATCGCGGATACAATGTATCCATACTCAGTGACCAGTCCCAATGGCTGGACGAGTTAAATCAACGATATGATTTCTTTAAGGACTTCAACGACATTTTTAATTCATATCATTTGGGTAAAGGGAAAAAGGACCCGAGTCTATTCTCTGACTTGGCCTCAAAGCTGGGAGTCCGGGGATCAGAGATTCTTTTCATTGACGATAATGAAGGCAATATTGAAAGGGCACGAATGCAAGGGTGGAACACGATACTCTACCGTAATAAAGAAGACTTCGTGCGCGAAATGCAAAAACTCGTCCCGCTGGATTAGATCCTATGCCGGAATCATGACGGTTACCGACGAAACGCAACCTTGGCGTTAGATCACGTAACCTGCTTGTCGGACCATGCGCAGGTCGTCTTCGACAGACCGGCGACGGAATGTCAAATATCCCCCTATTATCATTCCGTTAGCTCCGGAGCGGAGCACGGTGCCTTGGAAGTCACCGAGATTTTTCTCGCGGCCTCCCGCTACTTTTATCGTTGCCTTGGGAAGGATCAGACGAAATAGTGCAACCGTTTTCAAGATTTCCATCGGCTCCGGCGGAATCGTATTCTGCAATGGGGTACCGGGTCGAGGGTCAAGGATATTGATCGGCACGCAGTCCACCCCCAGTTCCGCCAGAGTAAACGCCAGATCGATCCGCTGGATCGGGGTCTCGCCCATGCCCATGATCCCGCCGCAACACGCGGACAAGCCTTGGCTGAGTACGGTGCG
>Ga0335070_10009927_pt1 | contig 11134 bp, 7 predicted proteins | sample Lox_Sample_13_FD_206722 | JGI IMG/M metagenome (GOLD analysis project Ga0335070, IMG submission 206722) | Soil microbial communities from Loxahatchee National Wildlife Refuge, Florida, United States - Lox_Sample_1.3 | ecosystem: Environmental > Terrestrial > Soil > Wetlands | place: USA: Florida... | reverse complement strand
GGCGAGCCGACCAGACTACCGAGGCGACCGCAGACACCAGGACGAGGATGAATCCTTTCAGGAGCATGGGCCCATCCATGGCTGGAAGCACGAATCCAATACTGGCCGCTGCAGTCAATGCGACCAGGGCGCTTAAACCCGCAAATCCACCTGCCCGGAAAACCCAGAACATCAAAACCTGGGCCAGCCAGCTATGGTTGGTCCAGGGTGCGCCAGCCCGGGTATAGGAAAAAGTGTCTACCAGGGTGATCTGCCCGCTGGCCAGCGTGTTTTCCCCGGCTCTCAAGTGCCACCAAAGATCGGTATCCATCGGCGCGCGGGCAGCCATGAGAAAGACCAGGATTAATATCACCGCGGAAAAAAATACATCTGCCCGCAGAAATGGCCGGTCGATCACACGATTGAGATTGGCTTCAGTCTTTATGGACATAAATTTCTGCCGTAGGATCTTTGTAAACCTCTTCCCAATGGATGGACTGTTCCAATGCCTTCCCAAGGCTGTTTCCCTCGGGAATCAGCACCCAGCGAACCCCATACCGGTCCAGGACGGCCTGCCATCCCGGCGCGGCATTGATCACGGTTTCATACTGGCGGGTCAGGTTTTCGCCATAAAAGTCGGTCTGCCCGTCGATGAAGACTTTACGATCTGGCCATTCCCGGAATAACAGGTACCCGCCCCAGGTGAAGTAATTGAACACCGGCCCCTCGACCGGGTGGTCATCCAGCCAGTCCAACGCCGCCACCGGGAAAACGCCCAGGTCGAACTGGTTCCCTTTTTGCTGTGCGTCCAGATTGATCCCTCGGCCATAAGCGAAGGCAACCAGGACGATCACGGCCAGGGGCCAGGCCCATCCGGTCAGCCGGTTCTCCATCGCCAGAAGCCTGCCTTCGAGGCCGACGAGTAAAGCGCCCTCAGACGCAAAAACTTCGCTCAGGCAAATCGCGGCGGCCAGCCCAAACAGGGGAACGTTGCGCACGCTGACCAATCCCATCGCCGCCCAGGAACCCAACAGCAGGATGTGAATTGCAGAGAGTTGGCTTTTTCTAAGTCCCAGGGCTAGGATCGATAACACCAGCATCGCCAGAAACGGCCAGGTGCTTATCTGGTGAAAATCCGGGGAGAAATATTCGGCTGTGTGGCTGACCAGGTAGCGGTTTTGCAAGAATCCCAGGCTGGTCTCCCAAAGATGGAAACCTGAGGGATTGAGGAGAGAGGCTGCGACGGAAACGACTCCGGCGGCGAGGGGTAGTTTGATCTCTGCAAGGCGAATCGATCGTTGCTCTCGCCATTGATCCACCAGGTTCCCGGCCAGGTAGATACCCCAGGTGACAAACCCGGCGATAAACGCCCCATGGAGGTTGGCCCAAATCAGCATCAGGATCGGGAAAATCCACCAGCGGTTGGTTTTTCTATCGAAGAGTTTTTCCAGCTCCGCCAGCCAGATCGCGAAGAAAAGCAGCGTGAAGAGATGCGGCCGCGCCAGCCAGTGCAGGCTGGAAACGGCCAGCGCCGCCAGGTTCATTCCCAGCCCAAGCAGCGGTCTGCCCCACCGCTCCAGAATAGCGGAATAGAGCACCCAAAACGTCGACCCAATCAACAGGCCGCACAGAAGGACGACCCCATTCAATCCCAGCCAGCGGTAACAAAGTGCGATAATCACTTCTGAAAGCCATTCGTGCGGCGTCAGCGCCTTGCCCGCCATCGTGTGTGAGAAAATATCCTGAGTGGGGATCTGGCCGCTATTGATAATCTGCTGGCCGAGAACCAGGTGCCGGCCAAGATCCCCATCCACGTTCAGCAGCCGCGGTCCCAGCAGGATGGCGCAGCCAAACCCGGCTAAAAAGAGAATATCCCCAAGCCGGGGAAGAAGAAACTGGATCGGGGAGCGAAACCGAGAGCTCATGGCGGTGAAACCTTCAGCGTAAGGCGAACGATTTCTGGCTTTTGAGTGAGATGATAAAAGACGAGGTAATCTCCAATCTTCCTTTCCGACCAATGGATCCCGGCTTCTCGAAGATACTCCCGGATAAATTTCTCCAACGCTGGCTGGCCGGTGGTGATCAGGGCAACTCGCGGGCTGTCTTGCACAATTTGGGCATACGGCTGGTAGCGGTCATCCCGAGGAGTATAGCGCAGATCCAGGTGATAGGGCAGATCTGGGACAAAGATGATCTTTTCTGAGGACAGAAATGCCATTGGATAAGAAACCCAATAATTTGTGTACCCCGTAGTTTCACCATTTTCTTGCAAAAAACGGACCAGTTCGCCATCTGCCGTATGATCCACCCGGGTCTCAGGGCCAAACTGGGTGGTGATCCCGGGTGGAAAGCGTAAAGCGCTCTCGACATTCCCGCCCAGTTGGAACGCTACAAGGACCGCGATTGCCCCCCATTTGACCGAAGTATGAGCTGGTAAGGCCTCCATCAAATAACCTGCTGTCAGGGCAAACGAGATGACCAGCGGAAGAAAATACCTGCCCGATGGATCGATTCCGAAAGGAGTCAGCAAAAAGGCAGCCGCTTGCAGGAAAATCACCCCCCACGCCATCGAAAGTAATGGGTTCCTGGAACGGATGAGGGTTCTGATCCCCCAGTAGATCAGCGCCACCCAAATCGCCAGGACGAAGGGGATCAGCGGAACAGTCAGCCAGCGAACCTCCCAGGGCGGCCTCAACCCCCAAAGGGCTGGCAAGCCGAGGAGGAAAAAATTAATCCCATGCGCCAGGAGCTTGTCGATCAGACTGCCGCTTTCAACCGCGACCGCACTCCCGGACAGCTCGAGAACAAGATTGCTGAATCCGTGTTGGACTGCATAGGACCACCAGGGTGCAGAACCGAGCAGAAAACCGGCTAGACCGCTGAAGACCATCGGAATCCAACTCAGTTTCTTTCGATGGCGAATCGCGTCCAAGAAAATCGTGATCCCCGCGGATGCCGTGAATATCAAAGACAGGCCAAAGGCCCACAAACCCATCCCGGAAAGGAAACCGAAAAGGCCAGAGAAAAGGGAGAGCTTCGAGGATTGGTTCCCTCTGGCTCTATCGCCGGGATCATTGAGAATCTCCAGAGCAACCAGCAAAATCAGGCTTCCGATCAGGATCGCTTCCCCGTATCCCCCCAGAGATGCGGTAGTATACAGGGTGGTATTGACCGCCGGGATCGCCATCAACAGCGCGGCGACCAGGCCAGCTTTCACGCTTTGAAACCCTTTTTCTGCCACGAAGAACGTGACCGTGATCGTACCCAGGTAGAGGATCGTCTGGACGAGCCGAATTACCCAGACCTGCTGGCCAAAAAGAGCGAAACCCGCCGCGACCAGAAATGCGTCCAGGCTGCCCATGTACGCCTGCCCGTAGAAGAAGATGGGCCGCTCTCCTGCCTGGATGTGCCGCGCCATCAATCCCACCACCGCCTCATCTGAATCGAACGGAATTTTCCCGGAGGTAATCAGCCAGATTTTTAACCCGGCGGCCAGGATCAGAATCCCGAAAAGTATTGTATACTTCGATTTGATCCAATTTCCGATCATATAATGGCTATGCGCAATGATCCGCCCGGTGTCCTGTTCCCTCTCCTGCTTGTCAGTCCCATCTGCCGGGCGGCATATCTTCCTGTCGGGTGAGCCTAGCTCCTCTGTATTGTAGCCGCTTGCTTTCCGGCTTACAACCTCTCCTTTGCCTTTTTGACCCTACATTACAAAAAAGATAACTCTCATGAAGTCTGTCTCTTTCATCGATGGCCTTTTCGTTACGGTCCTGGTTCTGATCTCTTCCTTCTATTTCTGGGGGATCGACCGCATCCCCTTCCACCCCGATGAGACCACCCAGATCTTCATGAGCAGCGATCTGCAAACCCTTTTTCAGGATCCCGGACGCCTCGCCTGGACGCCGGGCATGGAATCCGATCTCAGGACCCACTACCGCCTGCTGGATGCCCCCTTGACCCGTGATCTGATCGGCCTGGCCAGGAGCCTGGCCGGCGCCCCCGCGCTTCCCGTCGACTGGGATTGGACCCAGAATTGGGATCAAAACCTGGCCCGGGGTGCCTATCCGCAAGACCTGGTCCTCTGGATCAGCCGCCTGGTGATCACCGGTCTGGTTCCCCTGGGTCTGATCTTGCTATACCGCGCTGGCGCCGAACTGGGCAGTCCCTGGATTGGCCTCGCATCGGTGGTTTTCTTCGGCCTGAATTCGCTGGTCCTCCTCCACGCCAGGCGGGCGATGGCAGAAGGTGCGATGCTGGTGGGGATCCTGTTCTACCTGTATCTGCTACTTCACTCGCCGCAGAGATCCTGGTTCCTGGCGCTGGCTGCCGCGCTGGCCTTTAACGCCAAGTATTCGACCCTGGTGCTATTTCCGGTCGGCGCGCTCGCACTTATCCTGGTTCGCCCCCAAAAGCGTCCATGGAGCTGGCTTGGGAAGCACCTATCAATTTACGCCGGGGTTTTTCTTCTGGTTACCGTTCTGCTGAACCCATTCCTTTGGAAGGATCCCTTGCGTGCCGCCCAGACCGCGATCCAGGAAAGGCTCCGCTTCGTCCAGGGGCAAGCGGATCTCATCGGAGCAAGCGCTCCGGAATTGGTTTTACACTCCCCCGCGAATCGGGCTGCTGCCTTTCTCGCTGAAACTTTTCTCACTCAGCCGGCTTACTATGATGTCGCCAATTACGCTACGGAGACTACTTCCCAGGTAAAGATATACCAGCAGACTCCCGGCCACTTGCTGTCCGCCAACCTGGTCTGGAGTGGGTTCATCCTGGTTCTGGCCGTATTCGGCTTTCTGGCAGCAGGATTGCGCTACCGGAACCTGACCGGCGAACAGCGGCGAAAATTCGTCCTCCTGGCCGTCGCCGGTCTCTGCCAGTGGGTTGCTTTAATGGTCAGTGTTCCCATCCCCTTCCAGCGTTATTACCTTCCGTTTCTACCCTATATTTGTATTTGGAGCGCTTGCGGGTCGTTCTTCCTCGCCCAGCCCTTCGTGTGGAGAAAGAAACCCGATCAACAGGCTACCCCAGGCTAGGAAAGCCTGGGGTAGCTGATAGTTGAGGATAAGAAGTGCTCAGTCTCCGCTAATCGGTGCAGCGACGCCTTCCGCCACCAGTTCCGGAGCGGGCTTCTTGCTCTGCAGGATCCCCCAGGCCAGAATACCGATCAGGATGGCGACCACAATCCATCCCCCCACCCCTAGCTCACGAAAGCGGACGATGATCGGCGCGGCGATCAGGCTGACCATATTGACAACCTTGATCATCGGGTTGAGAGCCGGGCCGGCGGTGTCTTTCAGCGGGTCGCCCACGGTATCGCCGACCACGCCGGCTTTGTGCCGTTCGGAACCTTTGCCCGTGTTGGCCGCCAGGTCGCGCGGCTCATCCTCGATCGCTTTCTTGGCGTTATCCCACGCGCCGCCTGCATTGGACATAAAGACCGCCAGGAGCTGGCCGGAAAGAATTACGCCTGCCAGGAAGCCGCCCAATGCCTCGACCTGCAATACCAGGCCAATCAGTATGGGAGTGATGACGCCGATGGTCGCCAGGGGGATGAGCTCTTTCTGCGCCGAGCGGGTCGAGATCCCGACAACCCGGGCGTAATCCGGCTTGACTTTGCCTTCCATCAACCCCGGGATGCGGAACTGCTCGCGGACCTCTTCCACGATCTGCCCCGCCGCGCGCGAGACCGCCCGGATAGAGAGCGAGCTGAACAGCCAGGGCAGCGCGCCTCCAAGCAGCATCCCGACGAACACCTTGGTGTCCGAGACCCGGATGGCATCCATCACCGGCACGCCCATGTTCGTCTGAACGCGAGCAACGTCTGTGATAAACGAAGCGAAAAGGCTGGTGGCGGCAATGACTGCCGAGGCGATGGCTACCCCCTTGGTGATGGCCTTGGTGGTATTGCCCACCGCGTCCAGGTCGGCCATGATCTGACGCGCTTTGCGGGTGGTCTCGTCATCCTGGTCGTGCCAGGCCATCTCGGCGATCCCGTTGGCGTTGTCCGAGATCGGACCGTAAGAGTCCATGGCCACGTTGTTGCCCGTCTGGCTGAGCATCCCGATCCCGATCAGGGCCACCGCGTACTGCACATATATCTGACCTGTCCCGCCGTACAGCAGCAGGGCAAACACAAAGCTGACCGCGATCACCGCCAGCGCCCACACGCTGGATTCCATCCCCAGCGACAACCCGGAGAGGATCGTCGTCGCCGGTCCGGTGTTGGTCGATTTGACGATCTCCTTCACCGGGGCTTTGGAGGTAGCAGTGAAGTAGGAAGTTAGGGGATTGAACACCACCGCCAGTCCTACACCAATGGCGGTCAGCAGCCCCATGCGCCAGTCGTGAGTGTAGAAAGATGAGATTACCAGCGCCCAGAAGACGGTGTTGACGCTGGAGACCTCGTAGGAGCGGAACATGGCCTCCTCGGCGTCGTGTGCCCGCATAAACTTGATCGGGCTCTTCTCCCAGGTGGGCACCAGCACAGTGCCCAGGATGGAGCTGATCACCCCAACCCCGCGGATGATCAGGGGGTAGACGATCCACTTCAAGGAGTGGCTGGGATCGATGTTAACCAGGGCGATGCCCAAGATCAGGGCCGAGACGATGGTCACCTCGTAGCTCTCGAAGATGTCGGCGGCCATCCCGGCGCAGTCGCCCACGTTATCGCCGACCAGGTCGGCCACCACCGCGGCGTTGCGCGGATCGTCCTCGGGGATGTCCTTCTCCACCTTGCCCACTAGGTCGGCGCCGACGTCGGCGGCCTTGGTGTAAATCCCACCGCCCACGCGCATGAACAGCGCCAGCAGCGTGCCGCCGAAGCCGAAGCCGAGCAGCACATCTGGCGAGGCCTTGCCGAAGATGATGAAGATAGTGGTGCCGCCCAACAACCCCAGCCCATCGGTGAGCATACCGGTGATCGTGCCGGAATAATAGGCGATAGAGAGGGCTTCATTGAACCCCCGCCGCGCTGCCGAGGCAGCCCGGACGTTGGCTTCGATCGCCATGCGCATGCCCAACTGGCCGACCAGCAGCGAGAAGCTCGCCCCGACGATAAAGGCTAGCATACGCCCGACCGCGATGATGATCAGAGTGTTGTTCGGAAATTCCTGCAAGGCCTCTTGGGAGGCGGGAACGATATAAACACTCAAGAACAATGCCACAGCGAGCACAGCAATCGCCGGCAGGATGGTCCTTAACTGTCGATTGAGGTAACTTTCCGCGCCAATACGGATCGAATTCCAGACTTCCTGCATTTTTGCCGTCCCTTTATCCTTTTTCAAGACCGTTCCGCGCAGCAACCAGGCATACACCAGGCTGAACAGCGCGATGCAAAGGACGCAAATGATAGCAATTTGCTCGAAGTCGTTAAGCCCATGCCGGGCAAGACCAAGGATATTCATGGAACCTCCAAAATGATGAAATTTATCAAGGTAAGCCGGAGATAACCGGACCTGGATGTCACACTGGAAAAGTAACGATAGGCTCCCTCTTAAATATACATCTGTCTCGGGGGAAGACGAAAATTTGACCAATTGTAAAGCAGGTCTACTGATCTGTCAATTTTCTGAGTGAGATTAGCGTTTTATTAGAAACTGGTAATATACTTGACATTGAGGTCGTCATTGTTGTATATTTTTAGACGGCTGAAATGGGATTGATTATTCCACAAAAAAGCACCGCTCAGGTGTTATTCTTTTTAAATTGCGCGATACTTTTCTTCCCATCCGCCCCAAACTGGATACAAATTAATCACTGACAACAATTCTCTTGCCAATGGTGAGGTGCCGCTGATGATTCGTGTTTCCGGACTGACCAAAGATTATGGGTCTCGAAGGGCCATCGATAACCTGAACTTTGATGCTGAACGAGGTGAAATCCTTGGATTTTTAGGCCCCAATGGAGCTGGTAAAACCACCACCATGCGGATTTTGACCGGATACATGCCCCCAACTTCAGGGAAAGCGGAAATTGGCGGCTTTGATGTGGTTGACCAGTCCCTTGAAGTTCGCCGCCTGGTAGGTTACCTGCCCGAAACAGTACCGCTTTATCCAGAAATGACCGTGTTCGAATATCTGAAATATATGGCTGATCTGCGGCACCTGCCAAAACCGAACGATAAAGTCGAAGCTGTCCTCGAAAAAGTTCATATGGAAGAACGTGCCTTTGGATACATCGATAAGCTCTCCAAAGGCATGCGCCAGCGGGTTGGCGTGGCCCAGGCGCTGCTCCACCAGCCCCAGGTGCTCATCCTGGATGAACCCACCATCGGCCTCGATCCGGCTCAGATCATCGAGGTGCGCAATTTGATCCGCGAAGTCGGCCGCGAGCGGACCGTGCTGCTCTCCACCCACATCCTCTCGGAAGCCCAGCAGGTCTGCAACCGTGTGTTGATCATTAACAAAGGAAAAATTGTCGCCGAAGATTCCCCCGAACACCTGCAAACCCGCATTTCTGGCGCCAACCACGTCACTCTGCGCATCCGTGGGGATGCCGCTGACCTGCTTGAGGATGTTCGAAATGTTCCTGGCGTGATTAGCGTTACCCGCCAGGGAGATGATGTGCTGGAGTTCGAAACTGCGGCTGGTATCGATGCCCGCCCGGAAATTGCCCGTCAGGTCGTCCAGAACGGTTTCGACCTGCTTGAGCTTCACGCGGTCAACCTCAGCCTGGAAGATATCTTCCTTCAATTAACCCGCGACGAGCCTGGCGCTTTGAACCAGGCCGAGTCAACAGCCACGGAACAGGTGGAGGAGGCTTAATCGATGCGTAATATCTGGACCATCGCGAAACGCGAATACAAGCTCTATTTCATTAGCCCCATCGCATGGGTGGTTGCATTCATTATCTTTCTGGTGCTGGGGTATTTCTTCTACTCCTATATTTTGTATGCGGCTAACCAGCAGCTTACTGGGAATGGCAGTGGCTACGTGCCCGACATGCAGAGCATCCTCAGCCCTTTGATCACCATCATGCTGTTTGCCTCTCCGGCCTTTACCATGCGAACTCTTGCGGATGAGCAACGTATGGGAACCATGGAAGTGATGCTCACCGCGCCCGTTCGCGATTGGGAGCTGGTGGTCGGAAAATGGCTGGGCGCTTTCTTGTTTTACATCACCATCCTCGCGCTGACCTGGATTTACCCGCTTGTTATGAACCAGATGGTTAAACCCGGGATCGATCAAGGGCTCCTGCTTTCCCAGTATTTGGGGCTGTTTCTCCTTTTTGGCGCTTTCGCGGCCATTGGAGTGATGGTCTCCTCATTTTTCAGCAATCAGATCGCCGCGTTTTTCACCACTCTCGGCGTTCTCCTCATCCTCTGGCTGCTCAGCTTTCCTGTTCAGGCTTCGGGCGGCGTCGGTGGAGATTTGCTCAGCTACCTGGATATGCAGGGTCATCTCTATAATACCTTTATGCAGGGTATCGTCGAATTGAAAGACGTAATTTACTACATCAGCATCACTATCCTGGCTCTATTCATCGGCTCGATGTCGGTTGAGACGAGGAGGTGGCGATAATGAACCCCTCCTTGCGGAAATACGCGCCGATCGGTTTGTATATCGCGGGCATCGCTGCCCTTGTTTCTTTTGGGCTTTTCATTGTCCAGCACGAGTTCAATCTCCCGCTACAGATCTCGCTGGGCTGCATCGTCATTGGTCTGGCTATTTATGCTCTCCTCGATCCCCAGCAGTTGCGCGAAACCCTGACCGGCAGGCAGGCTCGCTATGGCAGCAACGCCCTGATCCTGACAGTCGCTTTCGTTGGGATCCTGGTAGTGATTAATCTCGTTGGATATAACAACTCCAGGCGTTGGGATTTGACCGAGGATAAAACTCACACGCTGGCTCCTGAGACAGTTCAAGCTCTCCAGAAATTGCCTGGCGCGGTATCGGCTACCGCCTACTTCTCCCGGAACTCTAACCCCAGTACCGCTCGAAATCTTCTCGATGAGATGAAGACCAGCGCCAAAGGGAAATTCGATTACCGTTTTATTGACCCGGATGCAGACCCCGTCTCTGCTCAGCAGGATAATATCGGCCAGGGGCAGGATGGAGTGATCATCTTAAGAATGGGTGACCAGAAAGAAAAAGTCAGCTTTGCTGACGAGCAGCAAATAACCACTTCTCTGATTCGTCTGACCAATCCTGGGGAGAGAGTGATATATTTTCTCACCGGTCATGGCGAAAAAGATCCCGATGGCTCCGGTGATACTACGTACTCGACAGCGAAATCTGCATTAACCTCCAAAAATTATATGGTGAAAACCATCAGCCTCCTGGTAGACCATGCTATTCCCAAAGATGCCAGGGCAATTGTGATTGCCGGACCCCAAAAACCACTGGCGGAGAGCGAGATCGATGTTATCCGCGGATATATCGCCAATGGTGGATCTGCGGTGATCCTGGTGGATCCACCGTTGATCACAGATAATTCAGCCTACAAACCAGATCCTCTGGAGACCTACCTGACGAAAGATTGGGGTATCCAACTGAAGAATGATTTGGTGATTGATATTGCCGTAAATCCACCCACAGTTGCTGCTGCCAATGAATATGGCAATTCACCGATCACAAATACCTTACTACAGAACCACTTGGTAACAGTCTTCCCCGAATCCCGAAGCCTCCAGGTAGATCCTCAAGCGAAGCAAAACACTGTCCTGTTGGTGAAAACAGCGCCAGGAACCTGGGCAGAAACAGATCTGGCAGCCCTAAAGAATAACAAGGCGGCGCCCGATAATGGGAAAGATATTCTCGGACCGATCACCCTGGCCGTGTCATTTGAGGATACTGCCAAAGGTTCGCGTGTCGTCGTGGTCGGTGATTCAGATTTTGCTTCTAATGGAGTTTTTAACACGCTTGGGAACGGCGACCTGTTTATCAACATGGTCGATTGGGCTTCGAAACAGGACAATCTGATCAATCTGACCCCCAAGTCGCAGACGAACCGTATGATGCTGCCGCCGCAACGCTATACCCTCGGCTTAATTTTGCTGGGATCTGTATTCGTAGTCCCGGGCGCTATCCTTGCTTCCGGCCTGGGAGTCTGGCTGCAGCGTCGACGGAGAGGGTAGGATTATGGTCCGCCGCAACACCTGGATCCTTTTTGCGGTCTTCGTCGTCTTATTAGCAGGGACACTGTACCTGCA
>Ga0335070_10009926_pt1 | contig 11135 bp, 6 predicted proteins | sample Lox_Sample_13_FD_206722 | JGI IMG/M metagenome (GOLD analysis project Ga0335070, IMG submission 206722) | Soil microbial communities from Loxahatchee National Wildlife Refuge, Florida, United States - Lox_Sample_1.3 | ecosystem: Environmental > Terrestrial > Soil > Wetlands | place: USA: Florida... | reverse complement strand
CGGGACAGGGTGGAAATCGAAGGCGCTGGCGGATGCGTTGCTGGAGCAGGCGGGAGTGGCGGCGCTCTCGGGGACTTCGTTTGGGGCGTTTGGGGAAGGGTATCTGCGGTTCAGCGTGGCAAATTCGGTGGAGAACCTGAAGCTGGCGCTGGAGCGGATTGGGGAGTGGACGAGGAAGAATTTGTAGACGGCAATTAGAATTTGGCACTTAGCCCTTAGCAAGAAGCCAGATAACCACGAAGGGCCCGAAGGTTCACGAAGGACGACTCTCCGAGCTGCGATCGAGAAGTTTCAAAACGTACCCGTTCGTACCTCTCAGTCTGGCAAACACGCGAGACACGGGGCACCCCACCTTGTTTGGGCTACACACGCTTTTTGGTTTGCTGATTAGTCCGCGCCGCCTGCTGCGGCCGCGGCCTGAGTTTGCTGCAACAGTTTGCGGGACTGGGTGATCAATTCGGCGACTTCAAAGGGTTTTACCAGGTAGGGAACGCTGTTTTCCTGCAGGAAGCTGCGTCCTTCACCGGGTTCCACGCTGTTGGAGAAGGTGTAGAGGACGTGATTCTCCATGCCGGGGCAATTTTCCTTGAGCCAAGGATAGGATTCCTTCGAAGTCCAAGGACCAGGCATCTTGCCATTCATGATGATGGCGTCGAAAGGCTCGGAGAGCAGGCGAGTCTTGACATCGTCGGCGTTCTTGGCAGTGACGACATTGGCGCCGGCGCCGGCGAGGACGTCACGCTCGAATTCGAGGACGGCGTCTTCTTCTTCGACCAACAGGACGCGGCCGCTGATGGCGCCTTCGTGCGCGCGGGTTGCGGGTTTGGGAGCTTCTACGACTGCTGCGGTGGCGACCACCGCGGGCAGCCGGACCTCGATTGTCGCTCCCGAGTCGGCATTGTTGCTGGCGAGAATATCTCCGCCGTGCTCCTTCACGATGCCGTAGCAGATGCTGAGGCCCAGGCCGGTGCCCTTGCCCACGCTCTTGGTGGTGTAGAAGGGATCGAAGATGCGCTTGGGATCCTTGATGCCCGCGCCATCGTCAATGAACTGCGTGCAGACGTGGCCGCTCTGGGAGGTGATGCGAATCTTCATCGTACCGGTGCGGCCGGTCTCGAGAATGGCGTCGACAGCGTTGTTGATGATGTTGAGGAACACCTGCTCGATCTGATGCGGGTCAGCCACGACCATTGCGGGCTCGGAGGGCAGTTCGCTCTGAACCTGAATGTTGTTGCTCTTCAGGTCGTAGTCGCGCAGGGTGAGGGTTTCTTCTAAAACCTTGCGAAGATCGACGTCATCGCGCTGCGGCTTGCGCTGGCGGGCGAATGACAGAAGATTCTGCACGACGCGATGGGTGCGCTGCGCCTGCTTGAAGAGCTTGCTGACGAAGTCCTGGGCGCGCGCGTTGAGGCCCTCGGTCTCGAGCAACTGTGCATAGCCGAGAATGGCTGTGAGCGGGTTGTTGAGCTCATGTGCCACGCCGGCGATCAACTGTCCGACAGCCGACATCTTCTCGCTTTGCAGCAGTTGTTCCTGGGTTTTGCGCAGGTCTTCGTAGGCGCGGCAGGTTTCTTCGTAGAGCCGGACTTTTTCAATCGTGGTGGCAAGCTGGCGGCTGATAGCGACCAGCAGGTTCTCGTCGTTGGACGAGTACTGATAACCGAGATGGCTGCAGAGCCCCATGAGGCCGACCGGAGAATCCTTGGCCCAGAACAGCACCCAAATCCAGGAGCGGTCGGAGTCGGAGCGGAGGAACTCGGCGACGTTCGGCGGCAGATGAGGCAGATATTCGGCGGTTACGACTTCGGCGCGTGAGCGCATCACGAGATCGCCGAAGCCTTCGGGGAAAGACATTTCTGCAGGGCGCGCTTTGTCACGGCTGCGCGGTCCCCAGGCGGCACGGCGCCGGTAAATGGGACTATCGGTATCGGCGAGATAAACGGTTCCGCTCTCGGCGCCGAAGAGGGTGACCACCTGGCGCAAGGTGAGGTTGAGGATTTCGTCGAGATCGAAGGACTGCGCGGCTACGACCGCCATAGCGTTCAAGGCGTTCAGTTCGCGGTTACGGCGCTGCATTTCGTCTTCGGCGCGCCGCTTCTCGGTCATGTCGAGGACGAATCCCTGATAACGTTCGATGGCGCCGGTAGCGTCGCGCGTGGCGAAGCTGCTTTCCGCGGCGAGGAGCAGGGTACCATCGCGGCGCCGGAGAGTGACTTCGAAGTTGCGAACGTAATTGTGCGATTCGATTTCCTGGCGGAAGGCCTCGCGTTGCTTGGCGTCGACGCAGATTTCCATGTCGAGATTCAGGACCAGCAACTCATCGCGATTGCTGTAGCCCAGCATGTGCACGAAGGCATCATTGCAGTCGATGATGCGGCCGGCGGGATCGGAGACGTAGACGCCTTCCTGAACCTGCTCGAAGAGGAGACGATAGCGCTCTTCGGCGGAGCGGCGATCGGTGATATCGCGAACGACGTGAATCGTGCCCTTCTGCTGCGTGCCCTGATCGGTGTAAGAAGAAGTCGAGACTACGGAGAAACCGCCGAAGCAGGGGTCGGCGCCCTCGGTGAATTCTTCATCGCCGCCCATAGCGCAATAGGGGCACCCGGTCCACTCGCCGAAGGTGTGAGGCAGGGCGGAGTCGCAGGTGCTGCCGATGACGTCGGCGGCGGCCTGTCCGAGTTGCGAGAGCAATACCTGGTTAGCCTTGATGATGCGGAAGTCGGAGTCGTGGGCAACGATCACGTCGTGGATGGAATCGAAGGTGTTCATCCACTGACGCTGGGAACGCAGAACCTGCTCGAGCAGGCGGAAATTTTCGACGGCCAGGGCCACGTGGCGCGCGCAAGCTTCGAGGAAGGCGAGTTCGTCGGGAGTCCACTGGCGCTGGCCGGAGGCGCCGACCATCAACAGGCCGACGGGACCTTTACTGCCAGCGGCCGGAATTGTGACCACCTGGCGAATCTTCTCCGCGCTGAGGCACTCAGCAGGCTCAGTGCCGGCCTTGGCGGATTTTTCGACCTGAGGGGCGCGCGTTTCCCAGAGCTTGGAGACTTCATCGGTAATCTGAGCGAAGCCGGCGTCGCGGAGGAACTCAGGCGAGATACCGGCGCCGTGAGTGGCGACCAGGTGACCGCTTTCGACCAGACGGAACCAGCAGGCGCGAACCTGAACGGCGCGCTGAACTTCATGCACCGCGGCCTGAACGACGGTTCCGTATTGCTGCGCGGCGGCGATGCTTGCGTTGATGGATTGCAGTGCTTCGAGGCGGCGAGTGCGATCGCGGACCTCGCCCAAGGCGACCAGAAGCATGCTGATGGGAAGCGCAGTCTGAGCGCCGACCAACACCGCGGAAGGAACTTGCGCCGTCAGCAGAGACCAGGAGAGATGCAGCGAGAGCAGACACAAGGCGAGCAGCCAAGCCGAGGTCTGCCAGCGCGAGCGGCGGGCGCGCAACAGGGCGATCGAGGCGACGAGCAGGATGACGCGGTAGCTGATTTCCAGAGCGAACCGCAGCGGCAGCGACTCCGACCACAGCATCACGCGAGCTCCGGCAAAGCCGACCAGAACCGGCGTAATGACCATCAGAGGAATGATCAGGTCGCGAAGGCGGGCATAGAGCAGGATCGCGCCGGCGAGGAGCCCGACGGCAAGCACGAATGTTCCGTGCTCGACGACGAGGTCGAAAGGCGCAGGAATTCTGGGTGCAAGGCAGTGCTCAGAGAATCGGGAAACGACGAACGCGGCCCAGCCGAGCACCCACACCTTGAAATAGTTCTCGCGAAAAGCGCGCAGGGCGAGCACGGACGCGCCCAGCATGATCAGCAGCGTCCATTCGAGGGGCGAAGGGCGAGCCAATCCCAGCCTTGTTGCCGTGCTCCACACCAGTGATAGGAATTCGTTCATCGACTTCCGGGCGTACGGAGTCCTCGTCTCTGAATATCATGATGGGCGGGAATCTCGATGGAGTTTCCGACTCCCAATGATTACTTTCGGAATCTCGTCGAAAGGGTACAATCGCCGATAGCCTTTCGTGTAGACCATGCCTGATCGCATCCTTGTAGTAGACGACGAAGAGCCGATTCGGGAAATCGTTGCGTCCATGCTCGGCACCGCCGGATATATCTGCAAACAGGCAGGTTCGGGGATGGAAGCGTTAGGGGTGCTGAACTGCGGGCAAGAGTTTGAGCTGATGCTGTCGGACCTGATGATGGCGGATCTGGATGGCATCGGGCTACTGGAGCGGACGAAGGAAAAATATCCCGACATGCCGGTGGTGATGGTTACCGCGGTGCATGACATATCGGTCGCACTGGCGGCGATCCGCAACGGGGCATATGACTATCTGCTGAAGCCGTTTGAGCGCGAGCAACTCTTGAACACAGTGAGCCGGGCTCTGGAAAACCGGCGGTTGAAGGTCGAGAACCGTGCTTACCAGACGAACTTGGAATCGCTGGTCCAGGAGCGCACTAAGCAATGGCAGACCGCCATGGCGAACCTGGAGCGGTCCTACGACATCACGCTGGAAGCCCTGGGCGATGCGCTGGATTTGAAAGACGCCGAGACCGAAGGCCACTCGCGCCGCGTCACGCTATTCACCATCGCCATTGCGCAGGCGATGGGGCTGCCGCGCGAGCAGATCGCGGTGATCGCGCGTGGAGCATTCCTGCACGATATCGGGAAGATGGCGATTCCCGACAAGATCCTGAACAAGCCCGGGAAACTGGATCCTGCGGAAGTGGAGATCATGAAGGAGCATGCCTACCGGGGCTATCAGATCTTAAAGAAGATTCCATTCCTGGCGGAGGCGTCACTGATCGTCTACTCACACCAGGAGTGGTACGACGGGACGGGCTATCCCCGAAACCTGAAGGGCGAGGAAATTCCGCTGGGGGCACGCATATTTGCGATCGCGGATACTTTGGATGCCATGACGTCGGATCGGGTGTACCGGCCCAAGCAGCCGCTGAAAGCGGCGCGCGAGGAAATCCAGCGGTGGGCGGGGAGGCAGTTCGACCCCGAGATTGTGAAGGTCTTTCTCGAAATGCCGGAAAATATCTGGGACGACCTGCGCCGCGAAATCGACGGGGAGCGGGGACGAGCCGCATATTCCTCAGGGGCCAAGGGCTAACTCCGCCGGCGAAGGTAAAACTTGCAAGGCCGCAATCCACTCAAAACGCTGCTGTGGTTCGCCGCAGGCATCATGCTGGTGCTGGCAGTCGCTTGCCTGGCTCTGCGGCGTGGGGTTCTGCAGACAGCGATCAGCGACATTGGCGGAGCGCTGCTCATGCTGGCAGCGCTGGCCGCATTCGCGGCCAATGGGCTGGCCAGCAAAGGACGGCTGCGGTGGTTCTGGATGTTGCAGGCCGCGGGATGGGTGCTGTGGCTTTCGGACCAGTTCGTCTGGATCAGTTATGACCTGATCTTGAAGCACCCATTGCCGGCAATGTTTCCCGCCGACGCGCTGCTGTTTCTGGCGGGAGCGCCGATGATTGGCGGGTTGCTGCTGCGTCCGCATCGCGAGCCTGACGAAGCCGGCGCGCGGCTGGGCCTGCTGGATTTTCTCCAACTGTTCGTCTGGTGGTTTTACTTATATGTATTGTTCGTGATGTCGTGGCAATATCCGTCGCCCAACGAGCGCATCTACAGCCGGAATTTCGACCTGCTCTCCAACGTACAGGCTGTCATCCTGATGGCGATTCTGCTGATGTACTGGCGCGAGAGCACGGGAGCCTGGAAACGTTTTTATCTGTACTTCTGCGGTGCGACGCTTTTCAATCAGATCGCGTTCGTCCTGATTAATCGTGCCCTCGGGCAAGGCGTTTACTACACCGGCAGTTGGTACGACATTCCCTACTGCATGTCGTTCGCGATCTACGCCGGCGTAGCGGTTGCGGGCAGCGGCCTGGCGGCGACACCGGACCGGGCAAGCGACGAGTCGTTCCGCGTGCGGGTGGCGAATCTGGCGATGCTGGCGGTGCTCTCGCTGCCGATCATCGCGCTGTTTTCGATGGTCGATCCGCGGCTGCCGCGTGCGGTGTCGAAATTCCGCGTGGTGGTTTCGCTGACTACCATGTTCGTGATGGCGTTTCTGTTGTTTATTCAACATCGCCGCTTTAACGAAGAACTACGGCGATCGAACCTGGTGTTGCAGGAGGCGTCGCTTACCGACCCGCTGACGGGAGTGCGAAACCGCCGGTATTTTTCCGTGACCATCGAGGCCGACGTCGGGCAGGCGCTGCGCTCCTATATGGACAACCGCGACCCGCACACGCGCGACCTGGTGTTTTATCTGATCGATGCCGATGACTTCAAAGAAGTTAACGACCAGTATGGCCACGATGTCGGAGACAAGGTGCTGATGGAGATGGCGCGGCGGCTGAGTTCCTCGATCCGCCATTCCGACGTGCTGGTGCGCTGGGGCGGGGAGGAATTCCTCATCGTTTCGCGTTACACCGACCGGCACGAGGCTGAGTTGCTGGCGCAGCGCGTGCTGTCGGCAATCGCGGACACGCGGTTCACCGTAGGGTTGGGGCGAACCATGCGCAGGACATGCTCGATGGGATGGGCGGCATTTCCCTGGTTCGTCGACGATCCGCGCGCAGTGAGTTACGAGGAGGTGCTGACCATTGCCGATCGTGGGCTGAATCGCGCCAAGCAGGCGGGCAAGAATTGTGCCGTGGGGATGATACCGGCAGCGGGGAAGTCGTCGGCGATGACGGTGGCCAGATCGCAGGCGTTGCCCCTGGCGGTGGATGAACTGGCGGTGGCGGGTCCGGGGACGCAGGGTAGTTAAGTGCGCATTCTGCGGTTGGTTGGGGCTCAACGTTGAACGGGAGTATTAGCAGTTCTTTCGCCTCTTCGGGGCATTGGTCATGTTGCATGCACGAACCCACGGCTTGCGCCGTGGGCTGTATTCTGTCGCCACTTCGCGGCTCTTTGATGCTGTGAAATCCGGCCGGTTTATCCCATATTTTCCGGCTTTGTCCCGCAACATTTTGCGATCACTCGGGTTACTACAGCGGAGTAGATCCGGCGTGTTTGCGCATTTCAATTACGAAGCGATTTTGCGTCGAAGGGGGTTCCCTATGTCCAGTCGCACTCTCTATTCCATCGGTGTCTTAACGGTTTCGTCGTTTTTAACGTTTAACGTGGTGGCCGCTGCACAGGATGCACCGGCTGTTCCTCCGAATGCCGTGGCGCAGGGAACTGTGGCGTTGATCCAGTTGACGGATCGGCTGGATACGAAAGCGGTGAAGACAGGCGATCACTTTCACGCGCGACTTGCCGAGCCGCTTACGACCGAGAGCGGATTCACCGTTGAAGCCGGGCGCAAAATCAGAGGGCACGTCAGCGCTGTCGAACCTGGCCTGCACACGCGGCTGCTGCTGAGCTTCGACGAGATCGAAACTGCTCACGGATGGGTGCCGCTGATTGCGACCGTGACGGGTGTTCCGGGAGAACATGGGTTGAAGGAGATCGGGCAAGAGGGCGAGATCGGGCGCAGGGGAATGACGAAGGAACAGATCGCTGAAGCTGTGGTAATCGGGGCTGGCGAAGGCGCTGCGGAAGGAATGCACAATGGCGGGAAGAAGGGCGCGGCTGCAGGAGCGGGGAACGGGGCTGCGAATTCCGCCTACAACGCGTTTGAATCCGGTCACGATCTTGTGCTCGACAAAGGCACGGCGCTGGAGATCCGGCTGGGTCGCCATCTGACGATTCCTGCGCGATAGCGCAGTTTAGAAATCCATGTAGTCCGAAGCCCACCCATAAGATTCATTTTGACCCTGAGCGAAGCCGAAGGGGACGAGTCCCTACCGCGGCAGTTGCCCCAGGGTTAGGATGCTTCCACCCTTCGGCTGCGCTCCTTCGAAAATCCCCACTTCTGGCAACCCCGGCCAGAAGTGGGGCACCCATTTTCATGTGTTTTGGTGGGCCGAAACACCCATCAATACTCAGGGCAGGCTTCCGCTCAGCATGACAACGCCTGAAGTATCGCAGAAGATGGGTCACACTATTTTTGCCCGCTCTAAGGGTCGGCGTACTCCGCAAGGTAAGGCACACATAACGTTCTTTCGTGGGGGATGGTTTTGGGGAATTTATCCTGATGCCTGATAATCCCCTCCATGAGGAACGCTATGAAATTCTCAAGTCTTCTCTTTACGATTCTCATTTGCTCCGTGGGAGTTTTCGCGCAGGAGCATCCGTCGGTCGCCGCGCAACCCAACTCTGTTTATGTCGGTGCGGATGGGAAGTTCGAGGCCGCACCCGATACGGCGCAGATTCAGATGAATATCTCGGTGCAGGATGACAGCCCGCAATCGGCGTATCAACGCGCGTCGAAGGACGTGGAGCAGGTGCGGCAGGTTTTGCGCGCCAATGGGCTCGATACCAAGCTGGCCACAGTTGGATTTTTCTCTGTTCAACCGATGTATGAGTGGAAGCCCAAGCAGCGGGTGATCGGATATCGGGTGACTACGGAGGTTACACTGAAGCTGAAGGATTTCTCGAAGATCGGTCCGATCACGCAGCAACTGGCCGAGGCGAACGTCAGCGAGACACAAACCCTCAACTACATTCTCGAGAACATCGACGAAGCCAAGAATCGGGCGGTGGAGGACGCGTATCGGCGCGCGCGCAATTCGGCTGAGACCGTGGCCCGGGCCAGCGGGAGGGCATTGGGAGAATTGTCGTACGCATCGGTGGATACGTTCGAGAGTCCGCGGATCGTGATGCCGCGGCAGGTAGGCGCGATGGCCATGGCCAAGGCAGCGGCGCCGGCTCCAACGGAAGAGTTCACTCCGCAGAATGTGACTGTGACAGCGCACGTGAATGCGCTGTTTAGCTTGAAGTGAGAAGAGGGCTTGCGGCGCCTGGGCACGCCGGAACGCAAGGTCCCTCAACTGCGTGCGTCCGTTCCGCTTCGCTCACGGACGCACTTCGCTCGGGATGACAAGGCGTGGCGGCTAGGCGAGGGCGCGATGTTCTGGAGCCGAGGACGGAACGGGGAGCGGGTCGACTTGTAAGATGAGTCCGTCGACCCGGCGCACGACTACCAATTGCCCGATCGGAAGGGGCGAGGAAGCGACAGCGTCCCAGAGTTCCCCGTGCACAAACACTTTCCCTTGCGGTGATAGCGCGGTCTGCGCTACGCCGGTCTCACCGACGAGTCCTTGTTCTCCGGTGACAACTTTGTTGCGCCGCGCTTTCAGGGCGATGCTCATCAGGAAGGCGGTGATAATTCCCAGTGGAATGCTGACTGCCAGGGCGGTCGCCAGATGGACGCGCATTTCCGGAATCGGGGCATCGACGAGGAGGAGTCCGCCGAGCGTGAGCAAGACGATGCCTCCGGTGGTGAGAATCCCGTGCGAGGCGAACTTGGCCTCTGCGGCGAATAGAGCGAACGCGCCGAGAATCAGGCCGAGAGCGGCAAAGCGGGTCGGCAATAGATTGAGCGCGAATGCGGCGATGAGGATGAATACGACGCCGACGGTCCCCGGGATCACCGCGCCGGGATGATTGAACTCGATGTAGAGGGCGAGTGCTCCGATGGCGAGTAGCAGGAACGCGAGGTCGGGCTCCATAAGCGCGTCGAGGATCCGCTCTTTGAGAGTCATGTCGAAGGGCACAATGGGCTGGCCTTCGAGGTCAAGGGTTGCGGTTTCGCCGTTGAAGCGTTTGAACGATTTGCCCTTCATCTGACGAAAAAGATCTTCAGGACTGGATGCGACATAGTCGATCAGATGCTGAGCCAACGCTTCCTGCTCGGTGAAGGACTTCGATTCGCGCACCGCGCCTTCGGCGGCTTCGATGTTGCGTCCGCGCTTGGACGCTACAGACCGAATGAGAGCAGCGGCGTCATTTTCGATCTTGCGCTTCATGTCGTCGTCAGGCTTGAGTTGAACGGGGCCAATCAGCACAACCGGGTGGGCGGCGCCAGCGGCGGTTCCGGGCGCCATGGCAGCGATGTCGGCGGACACAAGGATGAAGATGCCGGCAGAGCCTGCGTGCCCGCCGGTGGGTGTCACATAGACAATCACCGGGACCGGCGCCGTGGAAATCTTCTCGATGATTTCGCGGGTAGAGCTGACCAAACCGCCCGGAGTGTTCATCTCGATCAACACGGCGCTGTCATGGCGGCGGGCGGCTTCCTCGATGGCGCGCGCGATGTATTCCCGGCTGATGGGCTGAATCGTGTCGTTGACGACGACGCGCAGGACTTCAGCCGAGGCTGACGTGAAACATGTGAGGGCGACAAGGCAAAGCAACGCGGCGGTGAGGGCAGATCTCTTCATGGTGTTGTTACGCCCGAGGTTCATTCAAAAATTCCCACGTCCCGCAACGAAGGCGAGACCCTTCGGCTTTGCTCCGTCGAAAATCCCCCACTTCTGGCAACATCGGCCAGAAGTGGGACACCCTTCAACAATCTCTACCACCTATATTTTCCACCTATTTGGGCGAGACGGAGTGGATTTCTTGCGGGGCCGTCTGCCCGGGGGGAACTGGCTTTTCCTCGGGAGAAGTCCATCCCGGCAGGTAGGTGCTGCCGGTGATCAGGCGGGCGCCGCGCTCATACGTCACGTACGACCAAGCCCATTGGATGAACACCAGCAGGCGATTGCGGAAACCGATCAGGAACAGGATGTGAACGAAGAGCCATGAGAGCCAGGCGATGAATCCGGAGATGTGAATCTTGCCGAATTGCGCGATGGCGGCGGCGCGGCCGATGGTGGCGAGACTGCCTTTGTCCCAGTAGTGAAAGGGCAATCGGGGAGGGAAGCCGGGCCGCAGTTCTCTTCCGACCGATGCTTCCACTTCCTCACGAATTAGCTTTGCGACGTACTTTCCTTGTTGAATCGCGACCGGGGCGACGCCGGGCAGCGGTTTACCGTGTTCGTCTTTCGCGGCGGCGAGATCGCCGATGACGAATACTTCCGGATGTCCGGGCAGACTCAGGTCTGGTTGGACGGGAACTCGTCCAGCGCGATCAATGGGAGCGCCGAGTTTCCTGCCGAGCGGAGAGGCGGCGACTCCCGCGGCCCAGAGCACCACGGTCGCTGCCAAACGTGTTTCTCCGATGTGTACCGCGCCGGGTTCTACCTGGGTCACCATCGCTGATGTGCGAACCTCGACTC
>Ga0335070_10009925_pt1 | contig 11136 bp, 13 predicted proteins | sample Lox_Sample_13_FD_206722 | JGI IMG/M metagenome (GOLD analysis project Ga0335070, IMG submission 206722) | Soil microbial communities from Loxahatchee National Wildlife Refuge, Florida, United States - Lox_Sample_1.3 | ecosystem: Environmental > Terrestrial > Soil > Wetlands | place: USA... | reverse complement strand
GGAGAGTGGCAGCTCGGGATTGACGATGATCCGCGGCAGCCTCGCGGAATCGAGGAGGCCTTCCTCGAGATTGAAGATCCAGGACCGGTTCTGCTTCGCCAGCAGGCGGCGCTGCAGCCGGTTGGCCAGCTTCGCCACCACGGCCTGAAGGTGCGAGAGCTGCTGGTCGAGCATATGGCGAAGCCGGGTCAGCTCGTCGGCATCGCAGAGCTCGGCCGCGTCGATCACTTCGTCGAACTGCGTGGTGAAGGCGCGATAGGCGGGTTCGTTGCGGCCGCGGTTGAGGTCGGGCTCATGGCGCTTGGAAGGCCGTCCGGGCTGCTCGTCGCCGGCCTCCATGTCCATGTCGGTGTCTTCGCTGTCCTCGCTCTCCTCGGCTTCGGCGGCCTCGGCCTGCGCGGCGTCGGCTTCCATCTCGACGCTGGACTCCGACTTCTCCTTCTCGCCGCCCTTGGACTGCTGGTCCTCGGGCTGCTGGTTCTCGTCCTTGTCCTCGGAATCCTCCTCGGACTCGGCGTCGTTCTCCTCCTGCATGTCTTCGAGCTGCAGGTCGGCCAAGAGCCGGCGCGTCGCTTTCGCAAACGCGCGCTGGTTGCCGAGGAGATCGCTCAGTTGGCCGATATCGTCGCGGACGCGGCTCGTCAGCTCCGAGCGCCAGGCATCGACCATCTGCTTCGCATTGGCAGGCACGGTCTGGCCGGTCACGGCTTCGCGGACGAGCAGCCGCATCACCTCGGCGAGGTTGTGCTCCTGACGCTGGCTGACGCGGGCATAGCCCTTCTGTCGGCAATGCTCCTCGAGCGACGCCGTGAGGTTCTGGGCGACGCCGGCCATCGTCTTGGCGCCGATCGCCTCGACCCGCGCGGTCTCGACCGCGTTGAAGATCTCGCGGGCGAGCGGCGTCCTGGGGCTTTCGCGCGAATGCGTGCGGGCGCTGTGATGCCGGAGCTTCAACGCGATCGCGTCGGCCTCGCCCCGGGTGCAGGCGACCTCGGCCGCCGGCATGTGGCGCGAGGGCGCCGTCAGCCGGGCCTCGCTGCCCATGAGTCCGGTATGGCCGCCGGCAGCACTCGGCGCGAAGCTCACCTGCACTTCGTTGTGGTGCGAGATCGCACGCATCGCCGCGCCGGTGACGCGGCGGAACTCCTCGACGGGATTCTTAGGACCGGTCATGGAGACCGCTCATCGCCCCAATAAGCTCAATGCGTCAGCTGGGCCTTGGCCGCGCTGTCCTTGAGATCGGTGCCGAAGCAGCGCTGGTAGTATTCCGCCACCACGGGTCGCTCCAGCTCATCGCACTTGTTGAGGAACGAGACCCGGAAGGCGAAGCCGACGTCGTTGAAGATCCGGGCGTTGTCCGCCCAGGTGATCACTGTCCTGGGGCTCATCACGGTCGAGATGTCGCCGTTGATGAAGCCGGCACGGGTCAAGTCGGCGCAGGCCACCATCGCATCGATGAGCTTGCGGCCCTCGTTGCTGTCATAGGCCGGGCATTTGGCGATCACGATGCTCGCCTCGTCGTCATGCGGCAGGTAGTTCAGCGTGGCGACGATGTTCCAGCGGTCCATCTGGCCCTGGTTGATCTGCTGCGTGCCGTGATAGAGCCCGGTCGTGTCGCCGAGCCCGACCGTGTTCGCCGTCGAGAACAGGCGGAACGCCGGATGCGGGCGGATGATGCGGTTCTGATCGAGCAGGGTGAGCTTGCCCTCGACCTCGAGCACGCGCTGGATCACGAACATCACATCCGGGCGGCCGGCATCGTATTCGTCGAACACCAGCGCGGTCGCGTGCTGCAGCGCCCAGGGAAGCAGGCCCTCGCGGAACTCGGTCACCTGCTTGCCGTCCTTGAGGACGATCGCGTCCTTACCGATCAAATCGATGCGGCTGATATGGCTGTCGAGGTTGATGCGGATGCAGGGCCAGTTCAAGCGGGCGGCGACCTGCTCGATATGGGTCGATTTGCCGGTGCCGTGATAGCCCTGGATCATCACGCGCCGGTTATGGGCGAAGCCGGCCAGGATCGCCATCGTGGTGTCGTGGTCGAAGCGATAGGCCTCGTCGATGTCCGGCACATGCTCGGCGCGCTGGCTGTAGGCCGGGACCTGCATGTCGGAATCGAGCCCGAACTGCTGGCGCACGGAGATGGTGATGTCCGGCAGAGTGGACTTATCGTAGGCGGATCCGTTCTTGGTCGAGGCGGAAGCTTGCAAGGCCATCGGCGCGAATTCCAGGCTGATCAGATGGGGTGAAGGTCGAATAATTTCAATAGGTTGAGCGAGCCCGGCACCGCCGCAGCGCGATACCTCCGGGCCGGCAAGGTTTTAGCGGCTTTGCCCCGCCCTGACCAGGGGCATGGGGGCGGGGCCGGGTTGCGAAAACGGAAAGCCCTGCGCTCCGGTTCCGCACCGGAGCGCGGTCGACCCGCGGCCAGGAGCTACTGCGCGATCTCGTAGGGAACGACGATCTGGTCCTGATGGGCGAAGATCATGCAAGGCGCGCCGCCGTTGCGGGTCGAGCACTCGTTGATCGCGTCGCTCTCATGCAGACTGCCCATGTCGCAGCTGTTGTCCGGGCAGCCGGCGAGACCCCAGCCGCGCCCGTCCTTGGTGACGGCGAAGTAGCCCTCGCCCACCGGGGCGGAATAGCTCTTCGGCATCAGCCACTGTTTGTAGTTGATGAAGGCGTTCCAGGTCCCCTGGGTGATCACCACCTTCTCGCCGCTCGCCATCTGCGCGGCGGGGGCGGGCTTGGCGGTGTGGCCGCAGGCCCCGAGCAGGCCGGTTGCGGCCAAGGTCAATATGGCGAAAACGATCGATCGCATTGGCTATCCCCTTAACGTTCCGATAGCGGTATTTCCGGTTCGCGAAGATCGAGCGACGTCAGCTTTCATACACGGCGGCGCTGGGAAAAGCGAGACGCCCTGTGCCACAGGTCACGGCCGGCGGGGTCGCTACCGGCCGCCGCGCACGGCGAGCCAGGGCAGGGGCTCGGCATCCTCCGACAGCGACTCGAAATCCTCGATGACCAAGCATTGCCGAATCGCCCCATCGAGCTTCAACGGATACATGCCGAACCAGATGCGCAGGGGATTCCCCGAAACGCTCGGCCAGTCATAGGCCCCGACGACCGGCTCGCCGGTCCGCCAGCAATACTCGTAGCACGACATAAGATAGGCCGAGGCGCCGGTCTTGTCGGTCGCGAGGAACTCGTTCAGCGTGCGACCGGTGACATTGGTCCCCACCCATTCGTCGATCTTGGTTCCGGTCAACCGATAGCGGACGACGAAGGGATCGGTCCTGAACTCCATGAGCATGAGATAAGGGAGCAGCGGCTTCAGCTGGGCGATGTCCACCGCCGCGCGTTCGGGCGGGCCACCGCCGGGCGGCCCGGCCCGGGCCAACGCGTCCCACCAGGCGCCGAGTGCCTGGATCCGCTCCGGCGCATCCCTCGGGTCCCACATCCCGCATGAGCCTGCGACTCGCTTCTTGCAAGGTCAACAAACTTGCGCACAGCCGCGACGCCGCCGTTGCTTTCGGGTTTCGCGGGCCGGGCTGGAGAACCGGTGGCAACGGTTTGCAAACCCTGCCGGCTCGTGGCATTGCTGAGCCATGGGGAATCCTGCGGTGGGGTTCGAGACGGGCCGGGTTTGGGGTTCGCGCCGGTTGCGCGAGCTGGCAGCCGCGCTCGGCGCCGCGACGGTGTTCGCGTTCTCGCACCCGTCCTATGCCGATGACGGCGATCTTTGCCTCGATGAGATCGCCAAGCAGGAAGCGCATTACGGCATGCCGCCGGGCCTTCTGAAAGCCATCGCCCGGGTCGAGTCGAGCGGCAGCCCCTATGGCGTCATCACCAAGCCTTGGCCTTGGACGCTCAACGTCGGCGGCGTGCCGCACTACTATCCGACCAAGCAGGAGGCGCTCGCGGCACTCCAGCAGTTCCGCGTCGAGAGCAACGTCAATATCGATGTCGGCTGCATGCAGATCAGCCTCAACTTCCACCCGAACGCCTTTCCTAATCTCGCGACCGCTCTCGATCCCATCAGCAATGTCGACTACGGCGCGCTCTTCCTCTCGGCGCTGGAGCAGAAATCCGGCGACTGGATGATCGCCGCCGGCGACTACCATTCGACCACGCCCGGCTTCGGCGACACCTATCGCAATCTCGTTTCGATCGCGCTCAACGGCGGACCGATGCCGTCGCATGAGGTCGAGACCGTGCGCGCGACGCTGCCGGATGGTCCCGCCATCATCAGCATCGCTTCGATCGGTGGCCAGACCGTGATTCGCCGGCTGGACCTCAGCGGCCAGCCGATCGCCGGCACCGAGACCAATGCCTCCGGCGTCGGCGAGAGCTGCGATCACTTGCGCCGCCAGACCTCGCTTGCCGCCGGCTCGGGGGTCCGGGTCTGGTCGGGGCGTTGCGCCGATCCCGACGCCGCGGACAAGACCGGAAATCGCATCACGATTCCCGACAGCGGCAACGCGCAGCCTTAGCGCTCAGGCCGACGTCGCACCGACCAGCTCGATAACCGCATCGACCACTTTCCGCGGTGCCTCGCGGGGCAGGAAGTGCCCGGCGACTGGCACCACCTCGCGCCGATATGAGGCGGTGAACTGCGGAGCGTCCTGCTCGGAGAGCTCGGGAAGATCGACCGCGTCGGCCGCGCCATGCAGCACGATGGTGGGCACCGCGATCTTCGGTCGTGCGGCGAGGCGGCGCTCGACTTCCGTGAAGGCGGGATCGCCCGGCGCCGCCTGATAGCGGTGGCGGTAGGAATGGATCACGACATCGACGAAGTCGGGATTGTCGAACGAGGCGCCGGTCGCCGCATAGGTCGCGTCGTCGAACGCCCAGTTCGGCGACCACATGCGCCACAACAGAGGGCAGATCTCGTGCCGGTTCTGCATGAGGCCGGCGATGCCGCGCGCCGTGTTGAAATACCACTGATACCAGTAGCGCCACTCGATGCGCGCCGGCTCGGGCCGCGCATTCCTGGCGATGTCCTGGATGTTGTAGCCGCAGATCGACACCAGCGCGCGGACCCGCTCCGGCCAGAGTGCCGCCACGATGCAGGCAGCGCGGCCGCCCCAGTCATAGCCCGCGAGCACGGCCCGCTCGACGCCAAGCGCTTCCATCAGCTCCTTCAGGTCACAGCCGATGGCGCCCTGCTGGCCCGAGCGCATGGTGCTCGTCGAGAGAAAACGCGTCGGTCCATAGCCGCGGAGATAGGGTACGATGACACGGCATCCCTCGGCGGCAAGCGGTGCCGCGACGCCATCCCAGGTGCGGGCGTCGTCGGGGAAGCCGTGCATCAGGAAGACGGGAACGCCGTCCGAAGGTCCGTGCTCCTCGAACGCGATCTCCAAGGTCGAGGTCCGGACGCGCCGGAGGCTTCCAGCGCCGGTCACGCGCGCTATGCCTCCGCTGCGGCAGCCTTCAGCATGCCATAGGCCTGGTTGACCAGCTTCAGCTGCTCCTCGGCGCTCTTGTCGCCGCCATTGGCATCGGGATGCAGGCGCTTCACCAGCGACTTATAGCGGGCGCGGATCTCCGTCCAAGTGACGGGCGGTGCGAGATCGAGCACCGCGAGCGCCGCTTCTTCCTTGGTCGCATGCGACTGGCTGCGGCGTTGACGTTCGGCCTTGGCCCGCTTCTCGGCGGCGTTCATGCGCGCATTGATCGCCTCGCGCACGTCGTCCGGCATGAACTCGGTCTCGTCGATGCCGGCGAAGCGGCGGCTGGCGGCGCTGGTGCCCCACGAGCCGAGCGGCCAAGTCGGGCGCTGCCACACCGTGTCGAAACGCACTTGGCGCTCGATCTGCGCCGTGTCCATGCCGGCGTAGAAATCCCAGGCCTTGTTGTATTCGCGCACATGGTCGAGGCAGAACCAATAGTACTGGTTCAGCTCCTTCGGCGATTTCGGCGCGCGATAAAGCCCCTCCGCCTCGCATCCTGCATGATGGCAGCGCGTCGTGTGCGGCGGCGGGTCGGGAATGTAATGGCGCTTCACCATGCTCGCAGTATGAAGGAGGGGCCCGCACCGAAGCAAGTTGGCGGGCCGCGAAGGTCGGTCGGATCGAATTGTCTCACGTGGACGATGGAGATATGGTGACGCTCTCGCGGGCGAGCAATGGCGGCTCTCCGCGCCATCTGCATCGCGGCCATGGAACCCCGTCACGCGTGACATCCCCCGTGGAATCCGTCAGAGAGACAATCATCCGCAAGCTCACGACGGCACTCGCCCCCGACGCGCTCGACGTGCTCGACGAGAGCGAGCGGCATCGCGGGCACGGCGGCTGGCGCGAAGGCGGCGAGACGCATTTTCGGGTCTCGATTCGGAGTGCCGAGTTTGCAGGCAAGTCGCGGCTCGAACGGCAGCGGCTGATCTACGGCCTCCTCGCCGAGGAACTCGCCGGACCGGTGCATGCGCTGGCCATCACGGCGCGGGCACCGGGCGAGTCGTGATCGGCATACAACAGTACCCGGCAATGTTTCCTAAACCACTAGGATTGAAGCGAAAAAGTCTGCAACCCGGTTGACTTGCCCGTGAATAACATCTAGCGATAAGCGCAATCGGGTGTAGCATTTGGGACGGCATCGAAGCGGCGAAGCGCGCCGCGCGATGAACTCGGGGTCGGAACAAGCATGGCTAGAAGGCCGAAAGCGGCAATGATTGCCCGCAACGTCACTGTGGCGGGCAGGCGAACCAGTCTGCGCATGGAGCCGGAAATGTGGGATGCGCTGCAGGAGGCGGCGGAGCGCGAGGGTCTCTCGCTGCACGAATTCTGCACCACCGTCGCACGCCGGCGCGGACCCTATAGCATGACCGCGGCGATCCGCGTCCATCTGCTCGGCTATTTCCGGGACGCGGCCACCGAGGCCGGCCATCGCACGGCCGGCCACGGCAAGCCGCGCGGCAAGAAGAGCGCCGGCTAGGCTAGCCCTTCGGTCGATAGAATTCCGGCCAGCCGGCTCTCACGATTTCGCCATCAGCGGCGAGTGCGTGGCAAGTATCGATGAAGCCGGGGCGCTTGCCGCTCGCGTGCTTCTCGACCGGCGGCTGCGTGCCGCTCTCGCGCCGGCGGCGCTGCTGCTCTCCATAGATGGTCTGAAAGGCCACTGTCGCCAGGCTGCGCAGCAGCTCGACATGATGCGTGCAGCCCCGAACGCCGCCGAACTTCTCCCTGAGGAGCGCGGTCCAGCCGCGGCCGATCCTGGCGCCTCTGAGAGCGGCAAAGCTCGGCGTGACCGCGGGGCAGACCTCGTAGGGACTGGCGGCGGTCTCGGCCACCACGTCGATCACTTCGAACGCGTCGTCGAGTGTCACCTTGACGCGCATGTCGTGCAGCGGCTCGTCGGCCGCGATCTCGCCGCGCCAGTCGTTGGGGAAGGCATAGCTCTTGCGGTCGGTCATCCGGCCTTCGATCTCATAGAGGCCGTCCGCACGGAGATAGCCCGCGAACTCGAAGCTGCGCTTGTGCAGCAGCTCGCGCGTCCCGGCGGGTGCCACCGGGCGGTTCATGCAGCAGCCCCGGTGGTCCCGCCGCCCGGCTTGCGACCTTCGTCCCCCGGCGCAACGGTGACGGTGACGGTGGTGCCCGGCGTGGCTTCCGCCGGCGTCTGGGCGCTCTTGCCGTCCTCGACTGCAGGCGGCGTCACCTTCAGTCGCGTGATCTGGTTGCGCCTCCGGTCGAGAATTTCGAAGCGGAAGCCGTAGAACACGAAGACCTGACCCACCATCGGGATGCGTCGCGCTTCGTACATCACGAGGCCGGCGACGGTCGAGGCATGGTCGTCCGGCAATTGCCAGCCGAACTCCCGGTTCAAATCGCGGATCGTCACCGTGCCGTCCATCACGAAGCTGCCGTCCGCCTCGGCGGCGACGCCGGAGACCTTGATGTCGTGTTCGTCGGAGATGTCGCCGACGATCTCTTCCAGGATGTCCTCGAGCGTCACGATGCCCATGAGGGCGCCGTATTCATCGACCACGATCGCGAAATGCTCGTGCCGGGCGCGGAACGCCTCGAGCTGGGCCAGGAGATTGGTGCTGTCCGGGATGAACCACGGCTTCGATGCGAGCGCCGGAATGTCCAGCCCCTGGAGCTTCCATTGGTTGGCGTGCATGGCGCGCAGCAGTTCCTTGGCGTGCAGCACGCCGATGATGTTGTCCGGCTCGCCGCGATAGATGGGGATCCGGGTATGCGGGCTGTTGAGTGCCAGGCTGACGATCTCCTCGCACGGCAGGTCGGCATCGATCATGGTCATGTTGCGCCGATGCACCATGATGTCGGAGACCGGCACGTCGTCGAGGTCGAGGATCGAGTGCAGCATCTGCCCGGTGTCCTGGATCTCCTCGACCGAGCCGGCATGCAGCTCGATCGCGCCGCGCAGCTCCTCCATCCGCTCCTCGGCGCCGGGCTGGTTGACGATCTTGAGGCCGAAGAGTCTCAGGAGCCCGCTGCAGATGAACTGCGTCACCTGGGTCACCGGATAGCTCAGCCAGACGAAGAATTGCACGGCGGGTGCAACGACCAGCGAGAACCGGTCGGCGTTGTTGATGGCGAAGGTCTTCGGGAGCACCTCGCTGAAGATGAAGAGGAAGATCGTCGTGATGACGGCGGCAATCAGCGGCATCGTGCCGCGCTCGCCGAACTCCTCGGTCAGGAACGCGGTGGTCAGCGCGGCGGTCGCGGCATTTACGAAGGTGTTACCGAGCAGCACGGTCGCGATCACGCGCTCCATCTTCTCGCGGAGCCGCATTACGCGCTGTGCGGGCACCGTGCCCTGGTTGGCGAGGGCCAGCATGCGCGCCTTGGAGGCGGCGGTGAGAGCGGTCTCCGATCCGGCGAAGAAGCCGGAGCAGATCAGCAGGAGGACGAAGAGGAGAATGGGTATAATCATGGCGTTCAACCGTGATCAATGACCAGAGAGGCGCAGCTTTGCCGCGGCGCCGATGCGAAATGGCTCAGGCGGCGATGGCGGTTTCCAGCAGCGCCGCGATCTCGTCCGTTTCGGCATGGCCGGGGAAGAAGGCCCGGCCGATGCCGCGTGCGAGCACGAAGGCGATGCGGCCGTCCTTCACCTTCTTGTCGCGGCCCATGTGCCGGATCAGGCGCTCGGCCGACCAGTCTCGGCCGTCGATCCAGGTGGGCGAGGTGGGCAACCCGACGCTGGCGAGATGGCGCTGCACCCGCGCGGCATCCTCGATGCCGGCGAGTCCGAGCCGTGCGGAAAGCTCGAAGGCGAGCACCATGCCGATAGCGACCGCCTCGCCATGCAGCAACTCGTCGGAAAAACCGCATTCGGCTTCGAGAGCATGGGCAAAAGTGTGGCCGAGATTGAGCAGGGCCCGCGCATCCTGCTCGCGCTCGTCGGCCGCGACGATACGCGCCTTCGCCCGGCAGCTGGTCAGCACGGCATGGCGCAAGGCCCCATCGACCCGCTCGATCACGTCGAGTCCGTTGGCCTCGAGCCAGGAGAAGAAGCCGGGATCGTCGATGAGGCCGTATTTCGCGACTTCGGCGTAACCGGCCAGCATCTCGCGTCGCGGCAGTGTATCCAGGGTGGCCGTGTCGGCCAGCACGAGGCGCGGCTGGTGGAAGGCACCGACCAGGTTCTTGCCCTGCGGCATGTCGATCCCGGTCTTGCCGCCGACCGAGGAATCGACCTGGGCGAGCAGTGTGGTCGGGATCTGCACAAAATCGATGCCGCGCAGCGCGATCGCCGCGGCGAAACCCGTCAGGTCGCCGACGACGCCGCCGCCGAGCGCAACCAGGGTCGAGCGCCGCTCGATGCCGCTTTCGAGAAGCTGAGAGATCAAGCCTTCCAGTCCGGCGAAGCTCTTGGTCTGCTCGCCGGCTTCCAGCACGAAGCTGTCGGCGGCAATGCCGGCGCCACCGAGCGCTCGCTCGAGTGCCTCCAAATGGAGTCGAGCCACGTTCTCGTCGGTGACGATGACCGCCCGCTTCTGGCGCAGGATCGGCTGCATCAGCCGGCCGGCCTCGGCGATCAGGCCACGGCCGATCAGGATGTCGTAGCTGCGGGAGCCGAGATCGACGGTCAGCCGATCGATCCCCGGCCGATCGATCCCCGGCCGATCGATCATGGCGCGGACGCCGAGCGGCGTGGCGGTTGCAGAAAGGGTTCCAGCGCGTCGAGCACGCGGTCGAGCGTCATCTCCGGCGGACCGTCGGCGCTGTCGACGGTGACGTCGGCCTCGGCATAGACCGGATATCGGACTTCGATCAGCTCGTTCAGCTTCTGCCTCGGATCGACATTCTTCAGCAGCGGCCGGTCGTTGCGCCGGGCAACGCGCTTCAGCAGCTGTTCGAGCTCGGCCCTGAGCCAGATCGAGATCGCCTTATCCTTGATCAGCTTGCGCGTCTGCGGATCCATGAAAGCGCCGCCGCCCGTCGCCAGAACATGGGTCGGGTTGCCGAGCAGGCGCGCGATCACCCGACGTTCGCCGTCGCGGAAGGCCTGCTCGCCATGCACCTCGAAGAAATCCGTGATGCTGCAGCCGGCGGCGGCCTCGATCTCCTTGTCAGCGTCGACGAAGGGGAGGCCGAAATGCTGCGCCAGCCGCTTGCCGATGCAGCTCTTGCCGGCCCCCATCAGCCCGACCAGCACGATGCTGCGCTCCGGGATACCTTCGATCACGCCGTGCTTCATCTCGTTCGCCGCCCGCTTCCAAACCCTTTCACTCAAGCCCACCCCTGGTGCCGAGCGATTTCCACACTAGCATACAGCCTGAGCCCTATGGCAAGTTAACCGGCGATCGCAGCGGCCCGCGTCGGCCCGGCGAACCTTTTCATATCAAGCACTTGGACATGGCTCGAATCTTTGCCGGACTGCTCGTCGTCATCGTGGTCGTGCTGGCCGGGGGCGTCATTTTCCTCGGCACTTACCAGCAGCCGCCATCGACCACCAAGATGGAGGTGCAGATCCCCAACGACCGGCTGTCGTTGCAGTGACGCCGCCGGCCCTTCCTTCATTCCGCACGTGAGGCTCCATCCGAAGCTCCTGACGGCGACCGCGCCGGCTCTGATCGCCGGCTGCCTCGTCTCGACGGCGGCGTTGGCGCTCAATCCGCCGACCGACCTCACCGTGCCCGAGCCGCCCGCGAACAGCGCACCG
>Ga0335070_10009924_pt1 | contig 11137 bp, 7 predicted proteins | sample Lox_Sample_13_FD_206722 | JGI IMG/M metagenome (GOLD analysis project Ga0335070, IMG submission 206722) | Soil microbial communities from Loxahatchee National Wildlife Refuge, Florida, United States - Lox_Sample_1.3 | ecosystem: Environmental > Terrestrial > Soil > Wetlands | place: USA: Florida... | reverse complement strand
GTCTCTTCCCGCCGCAGGCGGATGCTCTCCAAAAGGCGCGCTGGCCTCGCGGTCGCCTGAGAACCTGTCGGACTCGGCAATCGGCAACACCCCAGGGGAGTGGCCATTAGACATGACGCCGCCCGCGGACCCCCGCCAGGGGAATTGTCGCGTCAGCGTCGTCATTCCTTGTTACAATCACGCGCGCTATCTGGGCGACGCCATTCAAAGTGTGCTGCACCAAACCTATCGGGATTTCGAAATCATCGTTGTGGACGACGGGTCCACGGACGACACCCCCGAGGTCGTCGCCCGTTTTGGCGGTGCTGTCCGATCCCTTCGCCAAGAGAACAGGGGGCTCGGACCCGCACGGAACGCAGGTATCATCGCCGCGAACGGGGATTTCGTCGCCTTCCTCGACGCCGACGATCTCTGGCTCCCCGCATATCTCGCGCACATGGTGCAGGCCTTTTCCAACGATGCCACGATCGGCGCCATCTATTGTGGGTGGCACTACATCGACGCTGGCGGCAAGGAGCTGGCTCGAACCAACATCCGGGTCTTCCCGCGTGGGCAGGTATACCGAGCCATGACGTTCATGAATTTTGTGATCCCGAGTGGCGTTGTCGTTCGCCGGGTCTGCTTCGATCAGCTGGGCCTCTTTGATGATGCCCCCTGCGAAGATTGGGATATGTGGATACGTGTGCTCACCCGGTACGCGATGGTGGGCGTGCCACAGGCGCTCGTGCAGTATCGTATTCACGAGAACAACATGTCGGCGAATATCGCGCATATGGAACGTGCCAAGCGCAGGGTCCTCGCCAAGCACTTCGGAACCGATGAGACGAGGACGGCAGCGCATCGGCGCGCCTACGGCGGACTACACCTCAGTTCCGCATACGCCTATTTCGAGCGTGGCTGGCAGAACGAGGGACGACAGGCCCTCAAACGAGCATTCGCGGTCCATCCAGAATTGGTAAACGAACTGGACACATTTTATCAGCTGGCGCTCACCGACCAGCCGGTCGGCTCGCGGGGAGTTTTCGCAAGTCTGGATCTTGACGCATGCGCCGGGAAACTGTTGGAGCATCTTGATGCGGTCTTTGCAGCACACTCCTTCTCTGCGGAGAAGCGTCGCCAAGCGCAGGCATACGCCCACGCCCACTTCGCTTTGGGACTCCTCGCCTATGGCTGCGGGAACCTGAAGCGATCGCGAGCCCATCTGCTCAACGCCCTGCGCCGTCAGCCAGCGTTGCTTTTCCGGCGGCAATTTCTCCCGACTTTGATGCGGACCGCGCTCGGACGCGCTCTCATCACACATTTCAGACAGTGGCGTGGGCGTGTGCCGAGCTGGTAGCGGGGGCCCGTGAAGGTACTCTACATCACGCATCTGTATCGGCCCCAGCACATTGGTGGGACGGAGAACTACACGCACGCCTTGGCAACGGGGTTGATGGCGCTCGGCCACGACGCCCAAGTCCTCTGTGTCGAAAGCTGGGAGCGCGGCGACCGCTACTGGAACGGAATCTTGGACGATTGCTTGGAGGGCGTACCCGTCCGCAAACTACGCCTGAACTGGATGAAGGCGCCCGATGTCAATCGCTACCTGTACGACAACCCATTTGTCGGCGATTATGTTGAAGAGTACCTGCGGGGAGTCAAAGCTGATCTGGTACACGTGACCTCCTGCAATACGTTGTCGGCGAGCGTCATTGGAGCCGCCAAGAAGGCCGGGGTGCCGGTGGTGGTGACACTCACGGACTTTTGGTTCGTGTGTCCGCGGGTGAACCTGGTGAAAGGCGATGGCGCACTCTGCGATGGCCACGTCAGTGAACACGAGTGTGTCCGCTGCTTGTTCCAAGGCTCCAAAGTATATCGGTGGCCACGATACGTCCTACCGGAGAATGTGACCCTGCAGTTGCTGAGCGCGGTTAGTACGATGGGTCGGCACGGACGGCTGACCCGGTTGCCTGGTCTGCGGGGCTTGGCCATGGATATCCGCGATCGCCGGGCAAAGCTCCGGTGTGCGCTCGAACAGGCGGATCGCGTGCTGACCGCTTCCCCCGCGGCACGCGATGTGTTCCAGCACAACGGTTTGTCGCGGCCCATTGAGATCGTTCCCTACGGAAACGACCTGTCCTGGCTCCGCCACTACACCGGCAAGTCCGCTCGGCACGTGCTGAGTTTTGGCTTTATTGGTCAGATCAGCCCGATAAAGGGCCCACAGGTCCTGATCAGAGCCTACAAGGAGGCGAGTCGGGGCGGCGAAAGCCGCCTGCTGATCTACGGCGACGTGAAGAAGGACCCGGTGTTCAGTCAGGAACTGCGCTCCCTGGCCAGCGGCCGGAACGATATTGAATTTCGAGGAGCCTATTCGAACGCCGAGATTGCCAGGGTTTTTTCAGAGATTGATGTCCTGGTCGTCCCTTCCCTCTGGCGGGACTTTCCGCTGGTCATCAATGAAGCGTTCGCGGCGAAGACTCCCGTCATTGCTACCGCTCTGGGCGGCATGAGCGAGGTCGTCCAACCCGAGGTCAACGGCTTACTGGTCGAGCGCGGGAACTCCGAGGACCTCGCTCGCACCTTGCGGCGGGTAATCACCGAGCGCGGACTGTTGCCACGCCTGTGCGCCGGGATTCCCAGAGTGAAGAGCATGGGAGACGCAGTTGCCGAAATGCTACGGATCTACGCCGAGACACTGACCGGCACTAAGGCGCACTAGAGGCGACTCACCAACGCCTCGCGACCACATGCAAAGATCTCGCGTTGTAACGATCGTGCTGAACACGAATCGCCGGGATGATACCCTCGCCTGCCTTGCTTCCTTGGCGGCAAACACACGTCAAAGCGATGCCGTCATCGTTCTCGACAATCAGTCGAGCGACGGATCGGTCGAGGCGATCCGGCGGGCCTTCCCGGCGGTTCAGATCGTCGCGCTGACCGAGAATCTCGGCTACGCTGGCAACAACAACGTCGGCATCCAGCGGGCCTTGGCGCACCAGGCAGAGTGGATCCTGCTGCTGAATGAAGACACCATCTCCGCCACGGATTGCCTCGAGCGATTGATTCGGCTGGGTGAAAGCGATGCACGTGTCGGGATGGTTGGTCCGACGGTGTATCACTACGACGAGCCAGACGTCATCCAGTCGGCGGGCGGCCGCATCAGTCGATTCTGGGAAGCCACCCATCGCGGGCAGAACGAGGTCGATCGCGGGCAATTTGCGGAGCCACGCTCGGTGGACTGGTTGACCGGGTGCGGCATCTTGGTGCGCGGCGCATTGGTCGAGCAAATCGGTATGCTGGATGCGCGCATGTTCATCTACTGGGAGGAAACAGAGTGGTGCGTGCGCGCCAAGCGGGCCGGCTGGCTCATCATGCACGAACCGCGCGCGAAACTCTGGCACAAGGGCGTCACGCGCAACGACCAACCCAAGCCCTCCTTTACCTACTATTCCACGCGCAACCGTTTTTTGGCGATGGCCAAGCATCGCGCCCCCCTCCCGGCGTGGATCGTAGTCGGAATGCAAACGGCACGGACGTTGACGAGTTGGACGATCAAGCCGAAATGGCAACACATGCGGGAGCATCGCGACGCAATGTGGCAGGGGACGGTGGATTTCTTGCGCCACCGTTGGGGGATGTATCCGCTTCAGGTGAAGCGCGACTCGTGAACGATAGATTCCCTGCCCTTCGTCACGGCTCCTCGAGCACCGCTTGGAATTCCCTGACGACGTCTTCGGCGTCGCTGAGGGTCATGCTGGCGCTGATCGGCAAGGTCAACATGCGGGCGGCAACCTGCTCGGTGGTCGGCAGCGAAACAGGCTGCGTGCCACCGGCATAGAGCGGCATGAGATGCAGAGGGGCGTAATGAATCGACGCCCCGATGTTCTTCGCGCGCAGCGCGAGGACCACGTCATCGCGGCTCCGGCGCATACGGTGCAGCGGTAACTGCACTACAAAGAGGTGGCGCGCGTGAAACGGGTGCGTGCATCCCTCCTGGAACGCCAGCGGCGGCGATCCCACGCTCAGGCCAGCCTGGTACCGCCGCGCGATAGTCAACCGGATGGCATCCAGCTGGGGCTGTCGGGCAAGTTGCACCCTTCCGATGCACGCCTGCAGGTCCGTGTAGTTCATTTTATAGCCGAGCGTATCGAGCGGATCGCAGCGCAGCAGGCGCTGGGCGTGCGTGAATCGTTGCCACGCATCCAGCGGCAGCCCATGTTGCCGCAAGGACTGCAATCGCTCGGCCACTGCTTTCTCGGGGAGCGCGATCGCCCCCCCCTCTGCGGTCGAGAGGTTCTTGTTGGCATAGAAACTAAAGCATGTCAGGTTGCCGGATGAACCGACCGACGTTCCATCCCCGAAGCGCGCGCCGAACGCATGCGCGGCATCCTCGACGATGACCACGCCCTTGGGAAGCGCCCTGCGCAGCGCTTCGACGTCCGCCGCCAGCCCGCCGAAGTGAACCACGATCACCGCCTTCGTCTTCGGCGTCACTTTGGCGAGCACATGTTCGACGGTCGGGCACAGCGTGTTGGCGTCGACGTCGCAGAACACGGGCTGCGCCCCGAGATACACGGCAGCGTTGGCCGTGCTGCACCAGGTCAGGCTGGGACAGATGACCTCATCACCGTGTCCCACGCCACTGACCAGCAGTGACAGGAACAATGCCGAGGTGCAGGAATTCACCGTCACAACATGAGGCGCGCCAACGTAGTCGGCCAGTTCGCGCTCGAACGCGACGGTTTCGGGACCCATGCCGACCCACCCCGAGCGCAAGACGCGCATCACGGCACCGATCTCTTCGTCGGAGAAATTCGGCTTGCCGAAGGGCAGGTAGTCACGGCGGCTCATGAACGGCAACCAGGCAAGATACTGCCGCGCGCACTGCGTGTCCAGGGTGCCCACGGACCGCAACAAATGGCTACGCGACACCGCACCGCCCCCTGAGCGGTTGAGCGAGTAGCGGCGCTGCGATACGACTCGCGCCGATGCCGCTCGGCGTTGCAACCGTGCTTCGGAGCACGAGGAGAAGAGGGAGGTGCGGATTTTTTCCTGGCTCCTTAAGCGTCTGCGTTGCCTTTCTCCTGATCGTGGTCTCCAGTTCCCCCTGCGCGTCTGCTCAGTCGGAGCTTCGCTGGTCTCCTCCACGCCCCATTCCTGGGTATCCGCTCGACATGCGTCCGCCGTACCTGGTCGCTGACCAGAACCGGGCAGTGCATGCTTTCAGTACCCAGGGAACTGAAACAAGCTTGACCGTCTTCTATAACCAATGGACGCTTGCACGCGGTTGGACCGCCCCCGTGCGGATCTTGTCATCGCCCCAAAAGGATAAAGCCAAGGTCCTAGGTGCCTTCCTCGATGCCAGGGGCATAGTTCACGTGATCTTCTTCGGCGGGCACGAACAGGAGGCCGAGATCTACTATGCGCGGGCTCCGGTCGCGAACGCTGGCAATGCACGCGCGTGGACGCGGCCCAGGATGATCGGCGGGTCCGCCGGAAAGCTGAGCTCCGCGTCCCTCGCAGGCGATGCCAAGGGAGATCTCTTTGTTGTCTACAGCGGGTACCGCGACGGGAACGGCCTCTATGAGGTTCACTCGACGGATCGAGGCGGTAGCTGGTCGCCACCCAAGGCAGTATTCCTGACCGGCAGCGCGGACCTGTGGGTCTACGGCATCCAGGCCAGTCTCGATGACAGAGGCGCACTACATGCGGTGTGGGATGTACCCAATAGCTCTGGCCAGGCTGAAGCTGCCTATTATTCCAGGCTGGAGACAGATCACGAACAGTGGAGTGTCCCTGTGGCGTTGGCGACTATAGAAGAATGCCTCTACAAAGCAAACTGGGCCTCCGTAGTACCGTACAATGGTGAGCTTCTAGCAATGTACAACTGTGGTGGACCACCACAGCGCTGGGTGCGCCTGTCGCGTGATCGCGGTGCGACCTGGACAAGCCCCGTTGTTGCTTTCCCCGATCGTATTGGTGAGAACGGCGCGCCTATATTCCTCGTGGATAGCGCCAATGTCCTTCACGTCGTCTTTGCAAACCGCACCGGTGACAGCACCACCCATGGTGTCTATCACAGTGAGTGGAGCGGCGATCGCTGGAGCGATCCGGACGCCATCGTGTCGGGGCCGCAAGGGCCGCACTTCGATCCAGGCGGGGTCACTGGCGTCGTCAGCCAGGGGAATGTGCTGTTAGTGACCTGGAGTCAGGACCCTGCACTTTCAGGCAATCCGATCTCGTATGCCTACACGAACCTGAATGTGCCCGAACTACCCCTCGTATCATCCGACCCCCGTTTTTCCATCGGCACGCTTGCGGCACTGTTCATTTTCTTGGTTCTGACAGTCCTTCTGGTGGTATGGAACCGCAAGGGATCTGCCTGACGCATGCCCATCCTTGTTCTTCCTGTCCTCACGGTCCTCCCTGGAACGTGGATCAGCTTTGGCTTGCCGCTTGGAGAATTTCGTTGGCAGGTGAGGCTAGCTCTGGGAGTTGGATTTTCGCCGGCCGTCTTGGCGATCGAGTTGCTCGCACTCAAGGTTCTAGGGTTCGACTTCGCCCACGCGGCGCCGATGATCTTGGCCGTGAATCTGCCCGCCGCTGCGCTGCTCATCCGTCGCTTGCCGGAAGTGAGACGCCCACACTTTTCGGCGACATTTGCTGTCGCCTCACTGTTGTTCCTCATACTGGCCGCATCCGTCATGTTGCCGTGGTTCCTCGTGCCGCGCTATCGCCTCTTCTCCTGGCATGCGCTGCTGCACACCGATGTCATCTACGCGCTCACGCGACACGGCGTGTTGCCAGAGGAGCCAGAGATGGCCGGGCTAACCCTGGCGTACGATTGGGTCGGCGAGTCCTACTGGAGCACGCTCGGGTGGCTGTCGAACTGGTCGCCGACATCCATGTATCCGGTCACGAACTTGATCTGGCTTCTTATTTCCTTCGTCCTGGCATACGAGATCGCCCACGTTGCGCTTGGTCTCCACAGCTCAACGGCGTTGTTAGCAGTTGGGTTGCTGCTCCTTGGGACGCAGATGGTCGGAAGCGTCGCCTGGCTGATCATCCAGGATGTTCATCGCTGGGCGTGGTATCTGGGCGACGTCAGAAATACCGCGTTGCTGATGGCGCATCAGGGTTTCGAAGACATGCCATTCGCGATTGCCTTGGTACTCGGTCTCACGCTGGTCTGTTTGCTCGGGCTGCAGCGAAAAGTTGCGTGGATTGGCGCGCTGGTTTGCGCCGTGATGATTTCGATTGCGTTGGTCTATCCGATACTGTTCCCCATGGCATGTCTCATGGCCGCCGGCACGGCGTGGGCCTTGGCCGGCAGATGGGCCAAGTCGGTGCCGGCCTACGAGGCGCGCGAGCTATGGGCGCTTATAGCTGGGTGGGCTGTTAGCATCAGCATCTGCGTGGCGTTTCTCGCGGTCATCTCCGGAGATCGGGGGATGTCCTCAGTTCATTTCTTTGAGTCAGGAAAGTTGTCGCGCAGCGTTCAGGTCACGAGTAGCCTCTTGGCATACTTGATTCCTGCAATCCCCTTCATCGCCAAATCATTTGCGAGCCGTTCCGGTCCAGGACTCGTTTTGGCGTTCACCGGGTTCGGTTCGGCGGCGCTCTATGTCTTCTGTGGATTGAACCAGCTGGAGTCCAAGCTCATTGCTGCGGCAACGATTCCCTTTGCCTTTCTCAGCGCCGCAGGGTTGGAGCCGGTGCTCGAGAAATTGCCCCGCGCGCGGTGGGCGTTGGCCGTGCTGGTTCCCCTGGCATTGGCCGCGGTTCAATTGTCCTACGCGTATCGCCTGGGAGCAGGGATTCCCTCAAATCTGGGAACCGCACCGCGGATCAACGAAGAATCGTTTTGGATTGCGCTCTCTCCAGATGAGGAAGACGCGGCCTGGACGCGTGCCGTGCGCGAATCGACGCCCGCCGATACGGTTGTGGTCGCCCGCAAGCCTGGAATTCATCTCGCTCCCTTTGTCGCGCGTTCGCTGTACTTCCCAAGCGACTATGACGAAGGATCCGCGAAAGAGTACACGGTCTCGCCGGCGGGCTACAGCGTGGACAAGCGCTACACTCTGCTGCAACAACGCGGCTACTCAGGGCGGGTGTGGGACCAGCGGCTGCGGACAATTGAGGCGCTCTACGGCGAGACCGACCCGACGACCTTGGTGCGAACACTCCAGAAGCTGCAAGAACTCAAAAGGCCGATTGCCATTTACTTCAAGGGAGAGGGTGCACCCGCCCTTGTTTGGTTGAGGGAGCACCATGTAGGGAAAGAACTGTTTTCGGACAACAGGGGCAGCGTGTGGTTTATTGAATTCGGCACGCCAATCACCGACCGCGCGTTCTGACGGACGCAAGGCGCGAACTGCGCGATAAGAGGAAGACCATCGGAACATGGCGCCCGCTCCTGATCGGCCGCGCGTTCTGCTGCTCACCCAGGTCCTTCCCTACCCACCGGATAGTGGGCCCAAGGTCAAGACCTGGAATTTGATCAGGTGCCTTGCGCAGGACTACGAGGTGACCCTCGCCTCCTTTGTCCGCGGCGATCAGACGGAGCATCTGCCTCACTTGGAGCAGTACTGCGCGGCGGTGCACACGGTGCCGCTGCGCCGCGGCCTGCTGAGGGATCTGTGGTACCTCGGGCGCAGCCTTCTCAGTCACCACCCGTTCTTGATCACGCGCGATGATCGCGTTGCCATGCGCCGCCTGGTGGCGCGTCTGGTCGCCGAGAACCACTTCGACGTCGTCCACGCCGACCAACTCAACATGGCGCAGTACGCCGCCGGTGTGGAAGGGACACGCAAGGTCCTCGACGCCCACAATGCGTTATGGCTGCTGTACAAACGCCTGTGGGATCTCATGCCGCGCGGCGTGCGCCGGGTCCTGCTTGGACGCGACTGGCGGCTGTTGCGCGCCTACGAGGGCCAAGTGTGCGCGACCTTTGACGCCGTGTTGGCGGTCACCGAAGACGACCGCAGCGCGCTCGAAGAGGTTGCGCCATCACGTTCGCGAATCGCCGTCCTTCCGATTGCGATCGATACGACCGAGTTGCGTCCACTCACCCGCCAACCCGGCGCAAACCGCATCGTCCACATCGGCACAATGTACTGGCCCCCTAACAGCGACGCGGTTCTGTGGTTCATGCATCACGTGTATCCACGCATCCGTGCGGCGTGGCCCAACGTGGGTTTCGACGTCATCGGCACACGGCCAAGTCGCAGCATCCGGAAGCTCGCGGAGCAATCGCCCGGCGCGCGTGTCATCGGCTACGTCGATGACCCCATGCCATACCTCGAACGAGCCGGGGCATTCATCGTGCCTTTGCGGGCAGGCAGCGGCATGCGGGTCAAGATCCTCACGGCCCTGGCGCAAGGTCTGCCGGTGGTCTCGACCAGGATCGGGTGCAGCGGACTTGCGATTGAGTCGGGCCGGCACTTGCTCATCGCAGATACCGTCGAAGAGTTCGCCGACGCCACTCTGCGCGTGCTGGTCGATCGTGAATTGGCCCTCGAACTCGGCCGCAATGGTCGGCAGTTGGTGGAAACCCGATACGACCGTCACGTGCTCTGCCCGCGTCTGCTCGCGTGGTATCGCAGCGTCATGCAGGAGCACGACACTGACGAGCGCGAACGCTGAGAGCCGTTGCGAAGCGACCGCAGCCGGCGGGTCTTGAGTATCGCGGTCCTCATGCTACTCGGGGATAGCCATGGGACGGAGAGGTGCCAACTCGATGGTCGGCGCGCAGTAAACAACACCGCCGGATCAACAAGGGTCTGAACAACATGCGGGCTTTCCTGTTTCCTGAGCATGCACGCGAACTCCTCTGGGTCTGGACCGCGCGCGAGGTCAAAGCACGCTACAAGCAGTCATTGTTGGGCTTTGGCTGGGCCGTCTTTCAACCCCTGGCGTTGAGTGCGGTCTTTGCGATCGTCTTCTCGTATATCGTGCACGTGCCGTCCGAAGGCGTGCCCTACCCGATCTTCATCTACGCAGCCATGTTGCCGTGGACCTTTTTTGCCCGCGCCTTGACGGCGGCCCTCCCCAGCATCGTGTTCAATATGAACCTGATCACGAAGATCTATTTCCCGCGCGAGGTTCTTCCGATCGCCACCGTGGCAACCCACTTCGTCGACTATCTGTGCGGCCTCGCGGTGCTGATCGTGATGCTGGTGTACTTCCAGATTCCCCTGACACCGTCGCTCATGCTCTTACCGGTGGTCCTGGCGATTCAGCTCCTCCTCATGGTTGGATTGGCGCTGGGGGCCGCGGCTGCCAACACCTTCTTTCGAGATGTGAACCAGCTGCTCCCGCTGCTGCTGCAGATCTGGATGTACGCCTGCCCGATTGTGTACCCGCTGCAGTTGGTTCCGTCTTGGCTACGCCCCTGGTATCTCCTGAACCCGATGGCAGGCATCATTGACGCCTATCGCCAGGTGATCGTGAAGGGGGCACTGCCTGATTGGTACGCTCTCGGTGTCGCAACGGTGGTTTCAGTGGCGGTCGCCGCTACCGGTTACGTCACGTTCAAGCGCCTCGAGGATCAGTTTGCCGACGTCATCTGAGGGCGACGTGGTCATCCGCGCGGAGCGGTTGTCCAAGCGCTATCATCTGCTGTCCGGTCAGAAGACGGTGCGCGAGCTCGCCAGCTCCTGGGCAATGCACCTGCTGCGCCGCGCTGATCGTGGCGACGCAGCGGATGCGCTGTGGGCACTACGCGACGTGAGCTTCGAGGTGAGACGAGGTGAGGCGCTCGGCCTTGTCGGACCCAATGGCGCTGGGAAAACCACCATCCTCAAACTCATTTCGGGAGTGACACGCCCGACCGCGGGTTCCGTCAGCGCCCATGGACGCTTGTCTTCACTCATCGAACTGGGTGCCGGCTTCCACCCAGAGCTGAGCGGCCGTGAGAACGTCTTCCTCAACGGCGTGATCCTGGGACTCACCCGCCGCCAGGTGGCGCAGCGCTTCGATGACATCGTCGCCTTCGCCGAGTTGAAGCCATTTATCGATATGCCGGTGAAGCGTTACTCCTCCGGCATGCATGCACGGCTCGGCTTTGCCGTGGCGGCTCATGTCGACCCGGACATTTTGCTCGTGGACGAGATCTTCGCGGTGGGCGACGCGTCCTTCCAAAGAAAGTGTTACG
>Ga0335070_10009923_pt1 | contig 11138 bp, 6 predicted proteins | sample Lox_Sample_13_FD_206722 | JGI IMG/M metagenome (GOLD analysis project Ga0335070, IMG submission 206722) | Soil microbial communities from Loxahatchee National Wildlife Refuge, Florida, United States - Lox_Sample_1.3 | ecosystem: Environmental > Terrestrial > Soil > Wetlands | place: USA: Florida... | reverse complement strand
GGGAGGAGAACCTGCTCGCCACCGGCAACCGGCCCGAGGCAAAGATGACCATGAAGGCCGGCGTAAAGAAAGACGGCACCCTGACCGCTTTACAGCTGACCAATGTGGCAACCGGCGGAGCCTACACCGCGGGCACCAGCGTGGGGTTCCAGGTTGCGGAGCTTTACAAGTGCCCGAATGTCCTGGTCACCGAGAGCAGCTTCTACACCAACGCGGGCCGCGCACGGGCTTTCCGCGCGCCGGGTTTCCCGCCGGGCAATTTCTCGCTCGAACAGATCATGGACATGCTGGCCGAGAAGATCGGCATGGACCCGGTGGAATTCCGGCTGAAGAATTTCACCGAAATCAGCCAGTCGAGAAACAACATGCCTTATACCAGCGCCGGCTTGAAGGAGTGCCTGATCCAGGGCGCGAAAGAGTTTGGCTGGACGGAAGCGCGCGCCGCCAAAAAGAGTGAAGGACACATCAAGCGGGGCGTCGGAATGGCCGGCGGCATGTGGCAGGGAGGCAACGGATCTCCTCCATACACGGCCGAAGTCCGCCTGTTCGTCGACGGCGGAGTCACCATCAAGACCGGTGCCATGGACATCGGCACCGGCACCAAGACGGTTGCCTGCATGGTCGCGGCGGAGGAACTTGGTTTTCCGCTGGAGAGTATGCGGATCATGAACGCCGATACCGCAATGACTCCGTATGCACAGAACAGCGGCGGCAGCATGACCCTGCCCGGACTCGTCCCGGCGGTGCGCCGCGGCGCGTGGCTGGTGAAGAAACAGGTGATCGCCTGGGCGGCAGAAACGCTCAAGGTTCCGGAAGAGGATGTGGAATTCAAACCATCGGGCGTGTCCAGCCGAAGCAATCCCGAAAACAAGAAGACGTTCCAGGAACTGCTGCGGGCACACGGCGTCATGGACGTAATCGGGATCGGCAACCGCGAACCCAATCCTCCCAATAAGGTCACCATGCCGTTCGCAGCCGAGTTTGCCGAAGTCGAGGTCAACACCAAGACCGGTGAAGTGAAAGTCCTGCGGCTGCTCGCGGCCAACGAGAGCGGCCGGGTCATCAATTGGAAGACATTCGAAAACCAGACGCAGGGCGGCAATATCATGGCCCTCGGGCTTGCACTGACCGAAAAGCGGGTCCTGGACCGCCAGACGGGCAAGATGTGCAACCTGAATTTTCACGACTACAAGATTCCCACGGCGCTCGATGTCCCGGTCGACCACAAGGTCGTGCCTGTCGATCTGAAAGATAACGAGTGCAATATCGTCGGCTGTAAAGGCCTGGGAGAACCCTCGCACGTACCTACCGCCGCGGCCATCGCCAATGCCATTTACAACGCCATCGGCGTGAGACCTGTAAACGCTCCAATCGATCCCAGGGCTATCCTGGAACTGCTGAAGAACAAAAGGGGATGAGCCATGATGAAAAATTTTGCTTACCTAAAGGCCGGCTCAGTTGCGGAGGCGATCAAGGCCCTCAGCACCAAAGGCGCCAGGCTCCATGCCGGCGGGACCGATCTTCTGGGTTGCGTGCGCGACGGAATCATGCCGGTTGACAAGGTAGTCAGCATCAGCAACATCAAAGAGCTGAAGGGCATCTCTGCGCGGCCCGACGGCGGGCTGAGAATCGGCGCGCTTGCCACCATAGCGGAACTCGCGTCCCACGCCGGTATTTCCGAAAAATACTCGGTGCTGGCGCAAGCCGCCGCCGAGGTGGCCAGCCCCCAGCTCCGCAACCAGGGCACGGTCGGCGGCAATCTCTGCCAGCGGCCGCGCTGCTGGTACTTTCGCGGGGATTTCCATTGCGCCAAAAAAGGCGGCGACATGTGCTATTCGCTGGACGGCGAGAATCAATACCACGCCGTTTTTGGCGGCGGTCCCTGCTTCTTCGTGCATCCGTCGGATCTTGCAGTCGCGCTGGCCGCATTGCAGGCGCAGGTGACGGTTGCGGGGCAGAACGGAACGAGGCCGGTCAAAATTCAGGACTTCTTTGTCGGGCCCGACAAGAGCATCGAGAAAGAGAATATTCTGGCGGCTGACGAAATCGTGACCGAGGTCCAGCTTCCGCCTATGGCCGGGAAATTCCGCAGTTCGTACCGCAAGATCAGAGCGCGTCGGGCATGGGACTTCGCGCTCGTGAGCGTTGCGTGCGTTCTGCAGCTCGATACCCAGAACGTCAGCGGCGCACGGATTTTCCTCGGTGGCGTGGGCCCATATCCGTGGCGTGCCGAAGGCGCCGAAAAGGCCGTGATCGGCAAAAAGATCGACGGCGCACTCGCCGCCGCTGCGGGGGCCGCTGCCACGACGGGAGCCAGCCCGCTGAGAGACAACGCTTACAAAGTGGACATGGTCAAAGGTGCGGTGGAAGAATCGATCCTGGCCTTTGCCTGAAACAACAGGGTCACGGGGGCGGTCAGAGAACCAGTGGGTCCGGGCTTCAGCCCGGACCGCTATCTCAGCCGTGCGGCTTCCCGGCGTAAGCCCGAGAGGCTGTCCGAGATGCTATGAGTCCGGGCTGAGGCCCGGACCCACTTGATTCACCCTTAACGTCAGGCAACCGTTGGACACCCTCTAAAGCCCGGACTCACGTGATCAAACGGTTCGACGCCCTTGATCCCTAATTACTTTGCGGGGGCGTAATATCCCTTGGGGGCCTTTACCACCAGCTTGGCCAGGCCCAGCTGCGGATTGACCTCGACCTGAAGTTTCCGATAACTCCCGTCGCGCTTCCTGTTGGAAGGCTCAAGATACCACTTACATTCCGGCCTGAACCGGCGCACCAAATCCCGGGACGTCCGATCAGGAATCTGATGCGGGAGACAACCATCCCTGCATCTCGACTCTCCGCGGATCGGCGCACACGTAAAGCTTCTTACGAAGCCGCCCGGGAAGCCCGGCAGCTTGGTGCCGCAGCAGAACTAAAACGAGTATTTCAGGGCTATTTCGATCTCGCGGGCGCGGCCCGCGCCGAAGATCTTGCCGAAGACGTCGGTGCCGAAAGTCGACTTCGGAGTGTTGAAGTTCGTGTTGTTGAAGGCGTTGAACAGATGCACCCGGAACTCCAGAAGGTTCCCCGTGCTGGTGATTCTCGTTCTCTTGACCAGGCTGATGTCCCAGTTGCGGTAGCCCGGTGCCAAGAGCACGTTCCTGCCGCACGTCCCGAATCCATACTCCTGCCGAGGGTAGGCGAAATGTTCAGTCGCAAACCAGCGATCGATCGAACGTTGGGAAGAAGGCAGATTTCCGGGGCCGATCCGGTCGGGGCGATCGTCCGCCAGTCCGTCGTTGTTCACATCTCCGCCGAATTGGGGAGTGAAGCGGCTGCCGGTCATGAATGTCGTGATGCCGGAAACGCGCCATCCTTCCAGCATGGGCCGCAACTTCCCCGCCTGCTCGAGAGGAATCCGCTGGCCGCGCCCAAACGGCAGATCGAAGATATAGTTCAACAAAAACTGGCGTTCCTGCCCGTCGGGAGCCTTCTCGGCGCCGAGATTGCGCGGATTGTTCGGCTCGTCGGTGGCATCGGTGAACCTGCGGCTCCAAAAATACGTGGACTGCAGGGAAAAACCCTGCGATACCCGTTTTTTCAGATCCAGGCGCAGGCTGTTGTCCGCCGAGGACCCGCCATCGGACAATATCCTGAACCGGCCGTAGTCCGGGTTCGGCCTGCGGCTCTTCAAATCGTCGCCCGGACCCGGCAAGGGAACGTTGGCATAGTGTGTCCTGGTGGCGCGAGTGATTTTGGTCCCGGCATAGGCAATCTCGAGATTCCAGTTGCGCAGGACCTCATACTGGACGAACAACTGCCGTCCCTGAAGTTGACTGTTGCGGAAATGCGGTTCGACGGCCCGGATGTTCAGCTCTGCAGGAGCCGGCGACTGGAAGGGGAAACTGAGGTCCAGCGCGGGATTGTCCTCGGGCGACTCGGCTCGTTCGCTGTAGAAGAACGGATAGTTATGGCCGATGTAGTCGAACGCAGTTTCCGCTTCAGGCGTCGAATATTCGACCTGGTACGACCCTCGGATGACCAGCCGGTTGTTGCCGAGCGGGCTGAAGGCGAATCCGATTTTGGGCGCCCAGTCGTTGCGATCGGGATAGACCGAATGGCCGCTAGACAGCCCTGGAAGGCCGGCAGCCGCGGCCTCTCTGCTTCCCGTGACGACGATCCGGCCGTTGCGGGGCGGCTCGAAAAGCAGCGGCGCAAAGGTCGCCGCGTTGTCGTGCAGCGATCGATAGAAGGGAAGATAGTTATAGGCCAGGGACATGGAGAGGCTGAGCTTCTTGTTGAGCTTCCAATCGTCGCGCGCAAAAAACACCCGGTTCGTGCGCCTCAGATCCGCGCGGTCGGAGCCGACTCCGTGCTGCGCCACGGCGGGATACCCCAGCAGGAAATCCGCAAACGCGTCCCCCGTGTAATCGCCGGTGAACTCGAACTCCCCTCTGCGGGTGCCGCCCGTGCGCGCGTTGTTGATCTGGGAGATGGCGATCTCGGCTCCGAACTCGAAACTGTGCCGCCGGTGGACGAAAGTGAGACCGGGACTGATCCCGTATTCGTTTATGAAAAACGTGGTAGGCCAGTCCGTGTCGCCGCCGATCTCCGTGTATCCTGAAAGGTTGAAGTTCGGATATCCCTCATCGACATCATCGATAATCGACAGTCCGGCGATTCCGACCGATGCCAGAAGCCCGCGCTGACCGGACTGGTCGGAAAGCTGCTGCTCGGCTTCGCGCGAAAATTTCATCCCCAGAGATGCCACCAGGTTTTCGCTAAAATCCCGGGTGAACTCAAGGGAGACACTCTGGCTCCGGTCCCTCGTCGTCGCCCCGAAAAGCGGCAGGGAGTTGACTTCGACCTCGGTGCTGTTCTTGAGACTGTAGTTGGCGAAGAGCTTTGAATCCCCGCCGAATTCATAATCGATCCGCCCGGTGAACGTGTCGACATTCTGGACCGAAGGCAGATTGTTCAGGTAGTTCCGATACGGATCGCTCCGGTTGGGATCCGGGATCGTTGCCAGCATGCGGGTTGCCACCGGATGGATCCGCTCCGCAGGAATCCGGTTGTTCAAAAATGGTTTTCCGGTGAGAGGGTCTTCCAGGGGTTCTCCGAGCGAGCGGAAGTCCCCGTTTTTCATCTCCCTGGTCGGAACATGCGAAAGGATGGTCGAGCCCTTGTTGATGCGCAAGCCGTCATAAGTGCCGAACAACCTCAGGTGATTCGACAGGAGCGTTCCGAAGCTGCCGCCGAACTGATTGCGTTTGTATTCGGGAAGCCTCTGGCCGACGGGATCAAAGAAATTGCGGGCGTCGAAGTTGTCGTTGCGGTGAAACTCATAAACCGATCCATACACCCGTCCCCTCTTTCGAATCGAAAAAGGATTCACGATCTCCGTCAGCGAACCCGAAAGGACGCGCCGGTAAGCTGCTGCTTCATCACCCAGCTGGATCTTGAATTCGTCGATTCCTGTCAATAAAGGGTCAGCCGGAGGCTCCTTGGGCCGGGCGGCGTCGGTCCGTTCCGCTTTTTTGGGAGCCTGGCCGGCAACCGCCGCCGCAGCAAAGATGCCGGCAAGCACAACTGTCATACAGGTACGCTTTGCCGCTGTCGCGCGCATATCAAAAGACCAGCTCATTGTTGATCACCATGTCCCTCACGGCAAACGATGCCCGCAGGCGCGGGCTGGCGCCGGGCACGTCCAGCAGTTCGAAAGCCACTTTGCGAGTGCTTTGCGAGACCACCGGCTCCCCGTTCACCGTTCTCGGGAATACGAACTTGGCCCCGACGCTCTCCTCACGCGGCGGAAAATAGGCAGACACGTCGATCTGCGGGAACTTGTCCGTGGACAGGAATGCCTTGTGCTTCAGCGTTTCAACGGTCTGTTTCTGGAAGAAGCGCCGGGTGTTGCTCTCTTCGTTGGGATCGTTTGAGCGAAAGCTGACCGCCACGACCACCCAGTTGTCCGAGCCGAACTGCAATCCGGATTGTGTCAGCCCGTCGAATCTCGCTTTTTCCGCCTCGCTGAGCTTGTCATATCCGTACTGAAGCTGCCGGACGCGAAGGAAAGCTTCCCGGATCGGCTTGGCGGAGAGAAAGCGAACATAGAAAGTATCAAAGATCTCTTTCTCGCCCGACACTCCGCTGCCGACACCGCCGATGACCTGCGTGAAGGTTTCGTGCCGTGCCCAGGGAGACGAGTTCAGGATTTCCACGGCTTTCGACAATGTCAAAGCAGGGATGGACTGCTGGGCAAACACAGACACCACAAAGAGGACCGGAATTGCCGCGGCAACGGAATGTCGCATAAGCGACGCCATCCTACAGGAGAAGCGACAGAGCCGCAACCGTGAGCTCATTTTAGGGCGTCGACGGTCGTCATTATTCTGTCTGCGGCGCGCCTTGCCGTGGCTCCAGGACAAAACGGGCGCGCTCCCTCCGGAGCATCTCGAAGGGATTCATGCACCTGGTTTTGCTATACTCCGCCTCCAGCTCTGGCAAAGCCGGTCAAGCCTTGGTTCGACGACCTGGCAGAAGACGACGGGAACGGCGGGCCGGAGCGGATTCACTGAGGGCCGGCTTCTATCCTGTCCGGGCGTATGGTTCGATTTCTTTCGCACGAAAGGTTGCTCTCCTTCGCACCTGTCGAGTTCTGCGTGCATTTTCCATTGAGGTAATCTCCAGGCTCACAACCGCAGCCAGCCCTTGGCAACGAGAGAATTGAGGTCTATAGTAGGGATCAAACTAACCTTGTTCGGCAATATCGGGACTTTCCGGGAGGGACGCCGTGAAAAGATTCGGAATTGCCGTGATCCTCGCCGCCGTCGGAGTACCGACGCTATTCCAACTCAGCGAAAAGGTCGAACGCAGAGGCCAGCCGGTTTTCAAAGTCTATGTTGTCGGCGGGAAGGTAGGCGCCAATTGCCGCGGCGACAAGCGCGACAAGATTCCCGCCAGCAGTGAGGACGTCTGGCGAGGCGCCCTGTGGGCCTGTGAACAGGACCCGCAGAAGCTCTGCATGACTCCGGAATCGGAAGATCTGCGCGAGACTGACTGGCGTGATCTGCGACTTAAGATCGACCGGCCCAAGGCTCTATTCCAGCTCATCCCGGATAACGATTGCCGCGATCCGGATGACGCGGCCAATCTTGCTCTGACGCTTCAGAAGGATCCGACGGTTTTGGCCGTAATCGGCCATTCCACATCCAGAACCACCGGGCGGGTAGCTGAAATTTATGCACAGGCGGGAATCCCTTTGATTATGGCCGAAGCCACCGCCGCTTCCGCTGCAGCTTATACGACCCGGGCTGGTTCTCCCGACATCCCCCAGGGTCATGTTCCGAATTACGTCCGGCTGCAACCCAGTGATGATCAGGCGCAAGCGCCGGCCATTGCTTACACAATCCTGCAACTGCTGCAGGACAAAAACCGCGTTGACAAGAGCCGCGTTTACCTGCTGACCGGCATGGAGGGCAACGCCGGCGAGTATTCAAAGGGGCTCATCGAGGGAGTCAAACGGTTGCTCCCTCGCAAGGTCCAAACTAAAGAATATTCGGACGAACGGGACCAAAACGCCAGCATGGCAAAAATGATTTTCGGTGCGAACCCGATCGATGTCGTCTTCTTTGCCGGCTATCGTGATCAGGCGCAGGAGATCCTGAAGACAGTGAACCAGGAGTTCGGAGATCGCGCCGCAGATCAACGTCCCGTCATTATTCTGCCGGAGGCCTGCAACGGATTGGAGATCGAGATGGAGTGGCAGGCATTTCGGATTTACCGCACGGGACCTGCCGACACCACGGCCTGCTTCGACAGACTCCGCAACGATGAGGGTCTCAAAAAGTGGAGGAGCACGGAGGAAACAGACCCGCTTCCGATCAGCATGCTATACGGCCACGATGCTGTCAGGCTTCTCTCCCGCGCCATCATCCAATGCCGTGACCAACACAAGGAGATTACGCGGGGCGGCGTACTGGAGCAGTTGCGCGCAACAGTATCCTCGGGCGCCTGTGGTGGATACTCCTTCCGCGAAGGCGAGAACCTCCTGTCGAGCTATTACGTGTTCAGCAGCAAGGCCGCCGAACCTCTGCAACCCAGGGCTGCGGCGGGATCTTACGAAATCGCCCCGGTGCCATGCTGAGGGAACTCTTCCGGCTGGTGATGAATCACTTCCGGCTCGGGTACACGCGGGCTATCCTGACAGTAGATCTGGTCCTCTCACTGCTGATGCTCATTGATCTGGCCGGCTATTGGATTTATACGGGAAGTTTCCGCCAGGTGATCTATGCGCTGACCTGTCTGAGTTGCGGGACCGGAGGACCGGAGCAGCCGGGCGATGTCGGTTCGGTGGCCACGGTGCGCAGCCTCATGATCTTTGCTTCTTTCATGATTGTGATCCTGCCGTTGCTCCTGGGGGTCCTTCATGTTGTGAGCCGCCGGCCGACACGGCACATGGACGTAGCCCGGAAGCCCGTTCGAGTGCTGTGCGTTCACCTCGCCTTCTGCGCGGCGTTCATCTACTTCTTTTTCGCAGCCGCAGCGATGCGGAACCTCTCCGGCATCGGGCTACAGGGAGACATCTACTCTTACGGCCTCAGCCCGCTGGTCTACAGGATTATCACGCTGGACGTGTTTCGTTGGTTCCTGCTCAGCCTGGTCTCGCTGGTCTCTTCGGCGGTTTCGCTGGTAGTTCTAAGCGTTCTGGTGGGCCGGGAACTTCCCCCGTTGCTGAAGCACTACATGGTGCGCGCGGACCTGGCGGATCTTCCCTCAGAATTGCGTCCCCTCCACGGCGAGGAGCATGCTTCGCCGCGCATTGCTTTCGTATGGGCACGCGTCAGGGAGCTCCGCCGCCGGTACTCCCTGTTAGCCTCCCAACCGGCGAAATCCGCCGAGTGGCTGGACCGTGAGTGGGAATCCTGCCAGCAGCTGACTCAAGAGATTCTGCTCAAGGCGCCGGCCGGCAAAGGTGCTCTTCCGAACCTGTGCGAGTTCTTTACCCAATCGGGCAGCGCGTTGGACGCGGCACTGGCAGAGGTTCCTCGCCCACGGCTGATTATCATCGATCCCTATGCCGGCCCCCACCTCCGGCAGTTTCTCAATTGGCGCGCAGTCGAGGGCGGAGACACTATTGAACCGCTGGCTTTCGAGCCGGACGATTACTCGCGGGACTGGGCGGCACAGGAGGCGAAGATCGTGGAGGCGGCGCAGACGGCCTTGCGTTCCCGAGACGGCCATCCCTTCATTGTGATCAGCGAGGTGGCGTACGCCACGGGCCGGCGCCTGATTCTGCGCGAGCTGCTGGAACGTCTCAAGAACGCGCCTGAGAGCCGGGATATCCAGGTCCTCGTCGACGGAACCAACGCTGTGGGTAATCGCGGGATGGTGCCGATCGACCTGGCGTGGGACTACTACATCTTTGCGCCGCACCGGTGGCTGTTGGCGTTGGACCCTTGCGAGATCCTGCTCTCCAGAAAAGCACGGACCAGTCGGGCGACGCCGCCCGGGATTTGGGTGAAGGGAGCGCCGAAGACTGAAAGAGAGGCAGCGACCGTCATGGGCCTCCACGCTGCCCTGGAGCTCCTCGACAAGTATGGTCTGGAGTACTTCTGGTCGCGGAGCGAGCGGCTGTGCCAGGAGTCACGTCTCGGTTTGCCGGAGAAAGTGCAGATCGTCGGCGAGAATTCGGGAACGCTCGAGACCTTTGTGTTGAGCTGCTGTCCCCGTCCGGGAAGCTTCTGGAGGCTGGAGCCGGAAGAAATCGAGAATCTGCTGGCCAAGAACCTTCTGCCTGCATCGGTCCTGCGCCTGGATCCAAAGCGACCCTGGGTGCGAATATCAATTCCTTACTATTCGGATTTTCAGGATCTCCGCCGGATTTGCGAGTTCCTCGGAGAAATGGCGAGGTAGCGTGCCTCTGTTCCGAAAATAAATCCTGGCTACGCCGCTTTCCGTTCGCCGAGCACGACCGCATAGCCAAGGTCCTGGAGTCGGTTTGACACAGTGCCGAAAAACCAGTTCGCCTTATGATGACTACTTTTCGGGGGCGTAATAACCCTTGGGGGCTTTTACGGTCAGCTTGGCCAAGCCAGACCGTGGATTGACTGCGATCAGAAGCTTCCGCCAGTTCCCGTCGTGCTTCCTGTTGGAAGGCACATAGCCCAAAACATATTGGTTCTGCAGTTCGCTGTGGATGAGATTGAGGTAGTAGTCCACTTGAACCATGTCATCCACCTGATAGAGGTTGCCCGCCGTCGTCGTGACGACGCTCTCGGGTCCCGCAAACAACCTTCCGGTTCTACCGATTGCATAAACCTGAACGGCGGGATTCTTTCCCAGCCATGGCGCGAAGAATGTGAGCGTATGCGTGGCCTCGCTGATCACCACGAGGGCTTTCTTGGGGCTGGTCTGCTTTTCCATCCGCTGAACCCCGAGGTGGACGGCTTCTTCGAGCGGAGTCGAGTAAGCCACCTTGGCGAACGCTGGTTTGTCGGCGACAGTCGAGCCCTGACCGGTGAAGTTCTCAACGCGTGCCGTCCAGCCTGAGAACGAGATCAGGAACAAGTCGTCGAGCTGGCTTTGAGGCTGAAGCCACTGCTTGATCGCGGTGCGGATGAGCTCGATTTTGCCCGTGTTCTCGTAAATGATGCCCAGGCTGATGGGGGCCGATTTGGATGCGAAATAGGTGATATTCTGGACGGACTTGTCTTCCTGGAGCTTGAAATCCTTCTGCTCGAGATCGGCGACGTAGCGATTCAGCGGGTCGGTAACGGAGGCCCGCACCAGTACCAGATCCGGGGTGTTCTGCGGAGTTCCGGCCTGTGACTCGCGGGAATCCCGTATCCCAAACAGCAAAACCGCGGACAAAACAAGCGATGCTGTTGTGAACAAACGAATTGTCTGGAATCGTGCCATGCTTTGCCTCTCAGATAGGATGCCGTCTCTCCCAGGCGAGAACGCCATTTTCATGAGATGCCTATAATACTCCTTAGATGCCCGCAGCCGTGAAGCTGATCAAAAAACGCCAGGGGACATCCCGATTTTCCGCCTGAGATCGAACTCAGTCGTTCAGGGCGAGTGGGAAATCGGGATGTCTCCTACGAGGCTGCGGCTGCCCGGCGTCTTGGCCTGGCGGTCACCAGAGT
>Ga0335070_10009922_pt1 | contig 11138 bp, 8 predicted proteins | sample Lox_Sample_13_FD_206722 | JGI IMG/M metagenome (GOLD analysis project Ga0335070, IMG submission 206722) | Soil microbial communities from Loxahatchee National Wildlife Refuge, Florida, United States - Lox_Sample_1.3 | ecosystem: Environmental > Terrestrial > Soil > Wetlands | place: USA: Florida... | reverse complement strand
CGGCGCGGCTGGGCTTGGTGGACGGGCCGCCTTGCTTGACGGCTTCACCTTCGGCGGCGCGGCTGGGCTTGGTGGACGGGCCGCCTTGCTTGACGGCTTCACCTTCGGCGGCGCGGCCGGGCTTGTCGATACCGGGCTTGGCGCTGTAGGGCTGGTCGGCTGAATAGCCGGGCAGCGCGAAGGCCAGCACGCCAGCGGCGGCAAGGGCGGAAATCAGCGTACGCATATGAGGACTCTCCTGTCTTGACGTTGGGTCACGGGACCGCTTCCGGCCCGGGCAGACTGCAGCTTTTTCTTCTCCCTGGAACCATCAGCGTTCTTACAGAGCGGATTCTGACAGTCGCTGATGCCGATGGGAATTCCACGGAGGGGAGGGTCGCTATCACCAAAGTGATAGAAAACTCGGCCAGGCTCAGGGATTGTGGTAGTACACGTAGCCCTTCTGCGGCACCTTGGACTCCTGGGCACGGCGCTGCTCGTCCAGCGTCTGCGGCTTGTCCCACCAGGTGGCGCGCGCGGCCTGCTGCTTGTCCACTACCTGCGGGTTCTTCGCCAGGAACTCGCGGATGAACTGGGTGGCTTCGGATTCGTACCGGGGCAGTTTCATGGTGTCCTCATTGCGTCGCGGGCTGCGCGGCTGACGGGCCGCTGCCGGGCGGCCGGTCGGCGGCACGCTCCCGCTCTACCTGCGCCACGAAGTCCTTCTTGCGCTTGCAGAAGCCGGGGACCTTGCCGGCCACCCAGCGCTTGCTGGTGGAGTGCACTTCGGTATAGGCCAGCGTCACCTGGTTGTCGGCCGTCTTGTTGACCAGGTTGCGCGGGCCGAAGCCCTCCAGCGGCCCTTCCATGGCGTGCCCAGGCGCCGGTTTGGGTCCAGACATCCATTCGAACAGGGTGAAGCCGGAGGGAGTCTGCACGACGAAGAAATTGCAGGTCAGGTCCCACCACAGCACCGTGCCTTCCTCGACGGTGTTGTTCGGGGCGGCGCCAGCGGTCACCGACGCCAGCAGCGCCAGGCTGGCGAGGAACCCGGGCAGGTTCATTGATCGCAGAAGTTTGATACCGAGCGGCATAAAGGCTTATTCTACGCCGCCCCTCCCATGAGCAAGATCGATTCCCACCTGCCGGCACCACCGGCTGCCGAGCGCATCGCGTACAGCGTCACCGTCCATGGCCAGACCCGCGCGGACGACTGGGCGTGGCTGCGCGACGAGGACGACCCGCGTGTGCGCGCCTACCTGGAGGCCGAGAACGCGTACGCCAAAGCGGTGATGGCGCCCACCGAGGTGTTCCAGGATGCGCTCTACAGCGAGATGCTCGGCCGCATCCAGGAAACCGACATGGACGTGCCCTACCGCTACGGCGCATGGGAGTACTACACCCGCACCGTGCAGGGCAAGCAGTACCCGATCTGTTGCCGGCGCGCGCTCGCCGGCGATGCGCCCGAACGGGTGCTGCTGGACCTGAACGTCATGGCGGAGGGGCACGAGTACTTCGCGCTGGGCGCCTTCGCGGTCAGCCCGGATGCCAACCTGCTGGCCTTCTCCACCGACGTGACCGGCTTTCGCGAGTACACCCTGCAGGTCAAGGATCTGCGCAGCGACACGCTGCTGCCGGAGCGCATCGAGAAGACCCGCTCGGTGGCGTGGGCTGCGGACAACCGCACGCTGTTCTACGTCGCGGAGGACGAGGCCAAGCGCGCCCACCGGCTGTATCGGCATCGGCTCGGCGATGCGCAGGATACCCTAATGGAAGAGGAAGCCGACGAGCGCTTCTCGATCGGCATCTCCAAGTCGCGCAGCCGACAGTGGCTGTTCCTGACGTCGCACAGCGCGACCACCTCCGAGGTGCGCACGCTGCGCGCAGATGACGCGGGTGGCGATTTCGCGCTCGTGGTGCCCCGGCGCCAGAACCACGAGTACTACCTGGACCATCACGGCGAGCGGTTCTACGTCGTCACCAACGACAAGGGCCGCAACTTCCGTTTGGCCACCGCGCCGGTGGCCGCCGCGCAGGAGGGCAACTGGCAGGAGCTGATCCCGCATCGTGACGACGTCATGCTCGAGGGCGTCGATCTGTTCGCGCACCACTGCGTGATCCACGAGCGCCGCCGGGGCTTCCCCACGTTGCGGGTGATGGACCTGCGCAGCGCGCAGACCCATGACATCGAGCTGCCCGAAACCGCATGTGCCGTGCATTCCGGCGCGAATCCGGAGTTCGACACGCAAGCCTACCGCTTCGAGTTCGAGTCGATGGTGACCCCGGACTCGGTGTTCGAGTACGACCTGGACACCCGCAGCCGCAAGCTGCTCAAGCAGCGTCCGGTGCTGGGCGGCTACGACCCGGCCCGATACGTGTCGGAAACGCAGTACGCGGCCGCGGCAGACGGCGTGCGCATCCCGCTTTCGCTGGTGTACCGGCGCGACCAGCGCAGCGGCGGCCCGCAGCCGATGCTGCTCACCGGATATGGCGCCTACGGGATCCCCAACGACGTGCACTTCAGCTCCGCGCGCCTGTCGCTGCTGGATCGCGGCGTGATCTTCGCCATCGCCCACGTGCGCGGCGGCGGCGAGTTGGGCAAGGCCTGGCACGACCAGGGACGCATGCTCCACAAACGCAATACCTTCACCGACTTCATCGCCGCCGCCGAGCATCTGATCAGCGCCGGCTACACCGCGCCGGACCGTCTGGCGATCGAAGGCGGCAGCGCCGGCGGGCTGCTAATGGGGGCGGTCGTCAACCTGCGCCCCGACCTGTTCCGGGCAGTGGTGTCCGACGTCCCCTTCGTGGACGTGATGAACACCATGCTCGATCCGTCGCTGCCCCTGACCACCGGCGAGTACGAGGAGTGGGGCAACCCCCAGGAACGGCGCTACCACGACTACATGCTGTCGTATTCGCCCTACGACAACCTGCGGGCGACGAATTACCCGGCGATGCTGGTGCAGACCTCGCTCCACGACAGCCAGGTCATGTACTGGGAACCGGCCAAGTACGTCGCCAAGCTGCGCACCCTCAAGACTGACCAGCGGCCGCTGTTGCTCAAGACCAACATGGGGGCAGGACACGCTGGCGCGTCGGGCCGCTACGACTACCTGCGCGAGATCGCCTTCACCTACGCCTTCGTCCTGTGGCAGCTGGGGCTTGCGCCGCAGCCCGCGGCGGACACGGCGCCGCGTTCAGCGGCTTAATTCGGCAGCCTCCGGGCCGATATCTGGCAGGGCGGGCCCATCTCACTGGATGGGCCACGGCGCGCGCTCGACACCATCATGGCATTGCGGATCGGACTCCCGCTGGGGCTGCCCGCGACCGTCATCGGCTACAGCCTGGCCGGGGCGGGCGCGAGCGTGTTGCTGATTCCCGACTTCCTGGGCTATCTGCCGTACCTGGCGCGGCTGTGCGCGATCGGCGGTGCGCTGCTCGGCTGGGCGGCGTGGCGCCTGAGCGAGCGCCTGGCCGACGCCGTCAACCTCAACACGCGCCCGGTCCAGCGTCTGGCGCTGGCCGGCGCCGCGGCGATCCTTCTGGCGACCAGCCTGGCGGGTGCGTTCGGGCAGCTCGCGGTAGGAACAGCGGCGGTCTGGGTGCCGCCGGTGATGGTGGCGTTGTTCGTGCTCGCGGGACTGCCGCCACTGGCGGCAGTCCTTACGCTGCTGGCCGCGCTCGAGACCGTGTTGGCCGCCCGGCGCGGCGGCGCAGGGGTCCTCGACAGCGTCCGCCCGCTGGCCCGCCCGGTGGCGGCTGCGGCGCTGGTGGCCGGTGGCATCGGCTATGCCTTGGCGGAGCACGCCGCCTTTGCACTGGACAGGGTGGCGGCGCTGGCGCCGGAACTCCCACGCGCCTCGGTGTGGAACAGCCGGCAGGAAGCGCTCTTCGCCCAGGTCCTCGCGGGCGCGCGCTGCGAGGTGCTGGTGGCACCGCTGGAGGCCGGTGAGCCCTCCGTGGACCGCGCCGCACGGTCGCTGATGACGCGCTTGCTTGCCGCCGAAGTGGCGACGCGCGGGCTGTGCGTTGCCGACCCGACCTTGGTGGCGCGGGCCCTGGGCGTCACTCGCCGGCAGCTCGATGAGCGCGCGCTACTGCGTCTGGCCGGCGCGATCTCGGCGCAGTGGATCGTGCGCGGGGAGGTCACGCTGGAAGCGCCGGGGCACTATGCCGTTGCGCTGACGGCATTGCGGCGGCAAGGCGCGGCCTTCGTCCAGGCGCAAACGGTCGAGCTCGAGCCCGCTGCGTTCTCTGATGCGCTGCCGCCGGAAGCGGTGTTCGCCGGCGCGGTGCAGGCAGCGGTCGATCGTCTCGAGCTCGCCGAGCGCCGGGCGGCGGATCCGCCCGTGGCGGCCGCCGCCGCCCCGAGCCTGCCCGGCGAGCCCGTTGCCCTGGCCGAGGACCCCGGGACGCCGCGGCTGCGCGCGCTGCGGCTGCAGCTCCTGGCCGCGATCCATGTTCCGGGCGACAGCGACGGCGCGCATCTGTGGGAGCGCTCCCTGCTCGCGTTGCACGGCCTCGACGACGAGCCGGCGCGCGTGCTGCGTGCGCGAGCGGCACTGCATCTGTATCGTCGCCCTTATGCGCTCGCCCTGCTGGAAGGGCTGCAGTCGCCCGAGGCGCAGGCGGTGCGGGCCGCCGCGCAGGGCGATCTGCCGGAGCTGGAAGCGGTCCGGCCCGATGCAGTCGATGCGGCGTTCTGGCTGGTGACGCGCATCGAGGCAGAGCGTTTGCGCAAGGCCTATGGGGCCGAAGCCGGCGCGGTGCAGCGCGCGCAGCCCGTCCTGGAAGCCTACGCTGCTTATCGTCCGTGGCTGGAGCCGGTGCTGATCCCCGGGGCGGAAGGCGGCGCGGCGCGCTCTGAAGCCACGGCGCATGCGCTCGACGCATTGGGGGTGGACGTACCTGCGTTGCGCTGGTCGTGGCTGTTACGGACGGCTGGAGCTTTCGGCTGGAGCGCGCTGCCGGCCGGGCTGCTCGAGCACGACGTCGAGCGCACCTACACGCCGCTCTGGCAAGCCCAGGGCGCGCAGTGGCGCGCGCAGCGCGCCGACGATCGGGTCGCGCAGTGGGATGTCTTCGACGCCCTGTACGCCGCTCACCGAGGCAGCACCATCGACGCGCTGGCCGCGCAGACCGGGCCGCAGGGCGCGCCGGAGCAGCTCGCCCTCCTCGGCCGGGTCATCGCGCTGCAGCTGGGCGGCAACGCCGCATTCACCGCGACACTGGCACGTGCCTGGGACGATCTCGTCGCGCGCGCGGCGGGAGCCGACACGAGGTCCATGGCGCGGTACGCCCGCCATCTCGCGCGCGACGTGCAAGCCTGGGAGCAGGGCGAGAGCGAGGCAACGCAACGCCTGGGCGCACTGGCGAGCGTGGAATACCAGGACGAACCGGCACGCGAATGGCGCTTCGCCGCAGCGCGCGAGGATGCCTTGCCTCCCGAGAGCAGGCTGGCCGACTGCCTACGCGCACTGGAACTGACGACGACGCAGTTCGAGCATCTGGAGCGCTGTTTCGGGATGCTGCGGCGACTGCGCAGGGAGGACGATGCACAGCAGCTACTGGCTCGGCAGCGTCTGCGCTTCGCGGGTCATCCAGCGCGCGAGCAGTTCCTGTTGGCGCGAGCCGAGGAAAGCGCGAACCTCCCAGCGCTGGCGCAGTTGCTCCACGCGCGGCTGGCGCAGAATCCGCAAGGCTGGGAGACGAGGGTGCAACTCGCGCGCACGTGGCTGCGCGCGGCAGACGCGGCCGCCGCGCAGCGCACGCTGACCGAGGACCCGACCATCGGCAATGCGCAGGCGCCGGCGGCAGAGCGCGCTGCACGCTTGCACGACGCGGCGCTGGTGCTGCATTCGGCCGGCGAGGCGCATCTGGCCGCGGCCTTGTTCCAGCAGGCCGCCGCGGCCGCGCCCGAGTCGGCTGCCGGCATGCACAGCGCTCAGCTGCTGGCGCAGACCAAGGGCGAATACCGCGCCGCGCGCGACCGGGCCCAGCAGCTATACGATCGTCACGCCTCCGCGGCGGCGCTGGCCGATGCGGCGTACTACTCGTTCATGCTCGGCGAGATGGATAACGGTTGGCGCGCGTTCTACGAGGCCTCGCGCGTGGCGCGGGATTACCGCCCGTGGGCTGCCGCGCTCGCGGGACATCGCGTCGCGGTGTCCAAGCCCGACGACATCGTCAAGTTCGCGCAGCTGTGGAAGGGCGTGAGCCCGCAGCCGCAGGCCGACGCACTGCGCAAGGAGCACTTCGTCTTCAACCACGCGCTGGTGGATCGGATGCCGGCCGAAGAGGCCCTGCAACGCGTGCGCAGCTTCGGCGGCAAGAGCGGGGAGGACCTCTACCAGGTCACAGCCGAAGGCTATGCAGCGTGGCTGGCCGGGAACCACGCGCGCGCCGCGGAACTGCTCGCGCCGCTGTTGCGCGCGGGAGCGGGGCGCAAGGCCGCACACGCGCTGCCGTATGCGACTTCCGCGCTCGCGCGCGCTGGCCAGGCTGGAGAGGCGCGCGCCTTGCTCGAGGCGTACCAGGGGCGCAACGGCCGCGACTTCTACACGGCGCTGGCGCGCGCCTATCTGGACGGTCTGGAGGGCAAGCGCGAGGCCGCTGTGCAATGGCTGCGCGAGGCGATGCTGAGCAAGCCTGGCGGCGACAGCCAGGCCATGCCGCCGTCCTTCCAGTTGCTCGAAACCTGCGAAGCGTTGCTCCAGGCGACCGGCGAGGCGGCCTATCGCGACCTGCTGCTCGACCTCGCGCGGCGCCAGCAGAGTGTGTGGCCGGATGCCTGGAGCTTCGCCTTCGAGGCAGGCCACGCGACCGACGCGGCGGCGCGCCAGCGGGCGCTGGTCATCGCGCTCTATCTCGATCCGCAGTCGGCCCGGGTGCAGGTGCTGCCGGATGCGGAGCGCAAGCACGCGCAGCAGCGGTTGAAGGAGAACCGGCCGTTCTAAGGCGCGAGGCTCGCGCCTATCTTCTCTTGCGTTTGCTCTTGCACCAGTCCGGCGAGTGCCTGACCAGGGTCTCGGCCTTCTTCGCATCGCCCCAGTGCACCACGCTTAGCGTCTCGCCGCTGGCCTTGTTGGTGAGTTTCAGCTCGGGGCCGCCGAGAACGTCGCCGTCGATGATGTCCTCAACCTTCGGTTCCGGACCCTCTTTCCACTCGAACAGGCCGAACCCTTCACTGCCCTCGGGCAGCTGCGCAACGAAGTAGCGGCAGGTCGGGTCGTACCAGATGATGGTGGCTTGAGCCGCGAATACGGGCGCAGCGGCCGCCAGCAGGACTGCGGCAAACAAGCCGGTTATGAGTCGCATCGTCTTCTCCCTTGTCGGTCTCAATCTGCCGCGCCATTATGGGGCAAGCGCGCGCGCTTGGCACGTGCGGGCCTCTGGTGCACACTGCCGGGCGTCGCCCGACCCGATCATGCGCCGGCACTTACTGTTCTGCTCGCTGCTCGTCCCGCTGTGCGCTTGGGGCCATGCCACCCAGCTCTCCGCTTCGCGCATCGAGTTGACCGGCGGCCGCGCGCAAGTGCGCCTGGAACTCAACGCGCGCGACCTCGATGCGGCCCTGCGCACCGCGCTCCTCAGTGCGGGCGGCGTGGTCGATGCCGATGCGCTGCGGCAGGCGCAGCCCGCGATCGCCGCTTACGTCCTCGAGCGCGCCCACATGCTCACCCCCGGCGGCCCCTGTCAGGGCACGGTGCTGAGCGCGCAATCGAAGTACGAGCACGTGATCGTCTCGGTGCGCTGGGCATGCCCGCCAGCGAGCGAGACGCTCGGCTACCAGGTCACCCTGTTCCAGGAGATCGACCCGGCGGCCAGGCACATGGTCACCGTGTCGGGCGACGTGCGCCGCATCGGCCTGCTCAGTGCTGCCAACCCGCGGCTGGAGCTGGGTGAGGCCAGGTCGAGCCTGTGGGAAGTCGCATGGCGTTACCTGCTCGCGGGGATCGAGCACATTGCGATCGGCTACGACCACATCGCGTTCCTGATCGCAGTCATCCTGTGGGCGCGGCGATTGTGGCCGCTGGTCGCGGTGGTCACCGCCTTCACCGTGGCGCACTCGCTCACTCTCACGCTCGCGGTGCTCGGCGTGCTTGCGCCGCCAGCGAGGCTGGTGGAGGTCCTGATTGCGCTGTCGATCGTGTATGTGGCAGCGGAGAACTTCTTCGTGCGCGACATCCGGCACCGCTGGGCCCTGACCTTCGCGTTCGGCCTGGTGCACGGATTCGGCTTCGCCAGCGTGCTGCGTGAGTACGGCATCCCGCGCCAGGCGCTGGCGCCTGCTCTGGCTGCGTTCAACGTCGGCGTGGAAATCGGCCAGATTGCGATCGTGCTGCTGGCGATGGGCGCGTTGCGCGCGGTCGAGCGGCTGCAGCGTGCACGCGCCGCGGGCCCCGTAGTCTTCCCGGACCGCCGCCTCGTCTACACGCTGTCGCTGGTCATTCTCACGCTGGGGCTGTACTGGACCGTGCAGCGCCTGGTAGCGTGAACCGGAGCGGATGCCGGGTGGACAGGTCGGCGCCGCGTGCGGTTTGTGCATCGGCAACGTCGCTTACCTGGCCGGCAACGCTGTCTTCTCCATCTGGCCGGGGGAGAACGCCTGCGAGTGCTCCAGCGCTTTGCGGTAGCATTGTGGGGCTGGAATGAACCCCCTTGCGATCTATTGCCGTGGACAGTGGTCGGTGAACCGCGGGCCGTGCTCTGTAGTAAGCCCGCCGCTCGATTTGCGGGACCAGCAGTGACTCGCGTGCGCGCGCTGGTGCTGGCCGGCCTCTACGCCGTTGCCGCGCGGGCCCTGGCCCACGACATGATCACTGCAGAGGAGGCTGAGCGCTACCTCGCTCAAGTTGATCAGGCCGTCGCTATCATCAAATCGCGCGAGCCCGCGCTGCGTCGCGCCCAGGCTGATGTGACGCTCGGCCGCATGCTGGACGACATCCGGGACCTGCTCAACCGCGACCTCGCCGCGCACGGCAAGGTCCAGGGCTTGCCGTCCAACTATCTGGTGGCGGAGCTGCGTCGCAGGGGTGCGCCGCTCAACTTCGCCCGGGAACGGTTCATGGCGAACGTGGGCTATTACCGGGATGCGCTCAAGCTTGCTCCGGACGGGCCGCACGCCGCCGAGGCGATGCTGCGCTGGATGCGCGGCGCGTTCTACGACAGCTTCGACGGGGACCCTCTGGAGGGGCAGGGGCAGACGCCGGAGCAGCTGAGCGAGCAGCTGGCGCTGGGCGAGCGCTTCGTGCAGCGCTATCCGACGCATCCCGAGATCGAGGAGGCGAAGTTCATCCTGCTGGTGCAGACCATCCGGGCGGCGAACGCCGCAGCGGATGCCGCTAGCCGTGCGGCTCTATCGGCCAGGGCGCGCGCTGCCGGGCAGGAGCTTGCGACACGCTACCCGGACAGCATGCGCGCGGCCGCGGTGCCGGTGTTGATCGAGCGCCTGCCTGCGACCAGCACCCGCTAATCCGCAGCCGGGACGCACGAGTGTCGGCCCGGCCTGGCGGCGCAAAGACGCGCAGGCTGGGATATGCTGCGCGCACGGTCAAGCGAAGGGAGGGGTCCGATGAAAGAGAGCTGGACACGCCGTCAGTTCATCGAGCGGGCCGGCGTCACGGTCGCCGCCGTGCAGACGTTCAACAACCTCGACCCTTGCTGTGTGTTCGCCGCCGACGCTCAGACCGTGCGCGAGGAGCTGTTCGATCTAAAGCCGGTAGCCGATGGCGTCTATGCAGCGATCGCGGCGCCGCGCTACAAGGTCAACTGCAACGCGGCCGTGATCCTCACCAACGACGGCGTGGTGGTGGTCGACTCGCATTCCAAGCCCTCCGCGGCGCATGCGCTGTACCGGCAGATCCAGGCGATCACGCGCCAGCCGATCCGCAAGATCATCAACACCCACTTCCACTGGGATCACTGGCAGGGGAACCAGGCTTACGCGGAGCGCTGCCCCGATCTGGAGATCATCGCATCGCAGCGCACACTCGAGGGGCTGACGCGGCCGGATGCCGGCTCGGGCGGAATCCCGTACGTCGACAAGCAGCTCGCAGCGGTGCCGAAGGAGATCGAGCAGCTGCGCGAGGAGCTTGGGCGCACGAGCGAGCCGGCGCGCAAGGCACGGCTGGAATCGAATCTGCGCCAGGCGCAGGATTATCTCGCGGAAATCCAGCAGTTCAAGCCAGCTCTGCCCACACGCACGGTTGCCGACGCTTTGACCTTGAACGAGGGCGGGCGCGAGATCGAGCTGATGGTGCTGGGGCGCGCTCACACCGATGGCGACCTGTTCATCTACCTCCCGAGGGAGAAGGTGGTGGCCACCGGCGATGCGCTGATCGACTGGATGCCATTCATCAACGACGGCTACCCGGAGGACTGGGTACGCACGCTGAACGCGCTGGAGGCCTTCGACTTCACGCGCATCATCCCCGGCCACGGCGAAGTGGCGCCACGTGAGCATCTCGCGTTCTTCCGCGGCTACCTGTCGGACTTGATTGCGTCGGTGAAGCAGGCCGCAGCTGACGGCGCGACGCTGCAGGAGATGAAGCGCGTGCTCCCCGACCGGCTCGCACCGAAGTACGAGCGCGCCATGTCCAAATACCCGCTCGGCCAGTATCGGGAGCGGGTGGGCTTGAACATCGAGATGGTCCACCGCAAGGTGGTGGCGGGCGGCTAGCCGCGCCGCTACGCACGGGGGCGCCCGATGTCCGATCTGCCGAGAATCTTCATCGCATCGTCCTCGGAGCGGATGCATGTCGCCAAGAGCATCGCCGCAGCGCTGGCCGAGCCGAAGACATGGACGGTGCACGTCTGGGACAAGCTGTTCAGTTTCAGCGCGTCGTATATCGAGTCGCTGGAACGCGAGCTCGATCGCGCCGATTTCGCCGTGGTCGTGCTCACCGGCGACGACGCGGCGAACGTGCGGCGCAAGGCCACGATCCTGCCGCGCGACAACGTGATCTTCGAGCTGGGCCTGTTCATCGGCCGGCTTGGACGGCCGCGCTGCTTCTTCTTCGTCGACGGGAAATCGCAAACGCAGATCGCTTCCGACCTCTCCGGCGTCAAGGCGGTCAGTTACTTCGCCGCGCGGGACGGACGAGACGCGCGCAAGCCCGGCCTGCGCACACAGGCTGGCCGCGTCAAGGAGCAGA
>Ga0335070_10009921_pt1 | contig 11138 bp, 7 predicted proteins | sample Lox_Sample_13_FD_206722 | JGI IMG/M metagenome (GOLD analysis project Ga0335070, IMG submission 206722) | Soil microbial communities from Loxahatchee National Wildlife Refuge, Florida, United States - Lox_Sample_1.3 | ecosystem: Environmental > Terrestrial > Soil > Wetlands | place: USA: Florida... | reverse complement strand
TCCAGACACGGGATGAAGCGATCACGTCGGGCGAGAACGACGAGTACAACGGCTATGCGCATTCGTTTGGCGGGATGGGCATACAGTTCATCCTGTTCATGGGACTCGATGTCGGGATCGCTCTGCTCATGCTGCGCCAGAGTGGGCTGTGGCAGCGACTGCGGGCTGCGCCGCTCTCGCGCACGATGCTACTGGGGAGCCGTGCGACAAGCGCCGCGCTGATTGCGGGATTCATCCTGTTCGTGCTGTTCACCTTCGCGCGGCTGGCCTTTGGCGTGCATATCCGGGGAAGCATGGCCGGGTTTGTTGGGGTGTGTGCGGCCTTCTCGCTGATGACGGCAGCGTTTGGGTTGATGGTGGCCGCGCTTGGCGAGACCATCGAGGCGACGCGCGGCTACTCGGTGATGGCCACGCTCATCATGGTGATGCTGGGCGGAGCGTGGGTTCCGACGTTTGTGTTTCCGGCATGGCTGCAGAAATTGACGGTGGTGGTGCCGACGCGCTGGGCGATGGACGGCATCGATGGAATGACGTGGCGCGGGCTGGATATCTCCGCGGCAGTGGCGCCGATCGCGATCATGCTGGCGTTCACGCTGCTGTTCGGGGCGATTGCCGTGATGCGGTTCCGGTGGAGGACGGAGGCATAGTTCTTGGGTTGCGGAGAGAATTCCCGGAGCGTGCCTGAAGCGGGCTGAGAAGGGCGTAGGGGCCGCTCGACTCCGCGAGAACTTCGCTGCGCGAAGCTCTCGTTGCGCTCAGGATGACCGAGGAAAAGACGAGAATCGACGAGAACTGCGGGGCCTTGCAGAAGGGTTTGCTCGCGGTTCGCAGCTCGAAGCTCGTGACGGTCTGCGGTGCTACACTCTCCTGTTCCATTCATCCAGCGCGCTTTGCTGAGCGCTGGAGTACCACCGGAGGCATTCATGCGCCGTCTTCTTTTCCTCTTTGTTGTGATTTGTTTATCCCTGCCGGCATTTTCTCAAGCCAAGCATCCGTTCACGTTCGAAGACATGATGAAGCTGAAGCGCGTCGGCGAGCCGGTGCCGTCGCCTGATGGCAAGTGGGTGCTGTTCAGCGCGGTCGATGTCGATCTAGCGACCAACAAGAAGACGCCGCACATCTGGATCGTGCCGCTGGCGGGTGGACAGGAACGAGTGCTCATCCCGGATCAGGATGGCGACCGTCCGCGCTGGGCGCCGGACGGGAGGCGGTTCGCATTCCTGTCGAATAAGGAAGGTGGATCACAGGTCTGGATTGCGGATTTCGATGGCGCGACGGGGGCTGTCACTGGCGTGCACAAGCTGACCTCGATTGCGACCGAAGCTGGAGGCGAGTTGTGGGCGCCGGACGGAAAGAACATCCTGTTCACGTCTGATGTTTATCCGGAGTGCGATGGAGTCCCCGCGGCCGAGCAGGAATGCATCGCGAACAAGCTCAAAGAAGCGGAAACGTCGAAGGTGAGGGCGCTTATCTTCGACCGGTTACTGTATCGGCACTGGAACGCGTACAAGGCCGGCAAGCGCACGCACATCTTTTTGGTTCCGGATGTGCTGGCGTCGCCGCGGATGATGGGCGCTGCGCCGTCGGTGGGAGCGGGGATTGCGCCGCCAACTCCGCGAGACCTTACTCCGGGTGACTACGATGCGCCGGTGTTCTCGCTCGGCGGACAGGACAACTATGCCTTTTCGCCGGATGGACAGGAAGTCTGCTACACCTCGAACCACGACAAGGTAGAAGCCACTTCGACCAACAACGACCTCTGGATCGTGCCGGTCATGGGCGGCCCGGCAAAAAACATCACTGCCGGCAATCCAGCGAGCGACTCGACGCCGCTCTACTCTCCCGATGGAAAATACATCGCTTATCGCGCGCAGCAGCGCCCGGGATATGAGAGCGACCGTTTCCGCCTGATGTTATATGACCGGAAGACGGGAGAGAAGAAGGACCTGACGGAGGGCTTTGATCATTGGGTGGGGACGATCGCCTGGGCGCCCGATTCGAAAACGATCTATTTCACCGCGGAGCACGAGGGACACTCCCTGATCTACGCGATAGGGGCACAATCGACGGACAAGGCGCGGGCGGTTTACCCCAAGCGCGTGCTGGTGGGCGGATTCGACGATGACTTGGCTGTGATACCGAGTGGAAGACACATTGTGTTCAGCCGCATGTCAATTGGCGCGCCCAACGAGATTTATGCGAGCAACACGGAGGGCGAGGGCTGTCCTGCGCAGACCGGCAATGTAGATCCCGGGAAGGAGAACTGTTCGTTGAACAAGGACTGGGCAATCACGAAAGTGAACCAGTCGGTGTTATCGGAAATCAGCATGTCGGGAATCGAGTCGTTCTCGTTCAAGGGCGCGAAGAATGACGAGGTGGAAGGCTTCCTCGTCAAGCCTCCGAACTTCGATCCCAACAAAAAATATCCCGTGAAGTTCCTCGTCCACGGCGGACCGCAGGGAGCCTGGGGAGACGACTGGTCATATCGCTGGAATCCGGAGCTGTTCGCGGCGAACGGATACGTCGTCATCATGATCAACTTCCACGGCTCGACCGGATACGGGCAGAAGTTCATCGACGCGATCAATGGCGACTGGGGCGGCGCTCCGTTTGAAGACCTGATGAAGGGGCTCGACTACGCGGAGAAGACGTATCCGTTCATCGACAAAGACCGCGAGTGCGCGCTGGGCGCGAGCTATGGCGGATACGCCATCAACTGGATTCTCGGCCATACTGATCGCTTCAAATGCTTGGTCTCGCATGATGGCATGTTCAACTCGGTCTCGGCGTGGGGCACGACTGAAGAGCTCTGGTTCAACGAGTGGGAGTTCAAGGGCACGCCATACTCGAACCCCGAGATGTATGCAAAATGGTCTCCGAACAATGCATCGAAGAGCTTCAAGACGCCGACGCTGGTCGTGCACGGACAGCTCGACTACCGCCTCGACGTGAGCGAAGGGTTCCAGTTGTTTACGACGTTGCAGCGGCTGGGTGTGCCGTCGAAGATGCTCTATTTTCCCGACGAAGGACACTGGGTGCTGAAGCCACAGAACTCGCAGCTCTGGTACAAGACGGTGAATGATTGGGTGGACCAGTGGACGAAGAGCAGTAGCCAGTAGTCGGCAGTCAGTGGACAGAGCAGAGACAGGGCTTACCCCGTCTCAAGGCCGCCCAACATCCAGAGTAGCGCGTTAGCTTGCTGATCGTCCTCCGGGCTGGACCGGAAGGCAGCCAGCAAGACGCGGCAAGCCGCGTCTCTGCCAGAGACCTTCTTCACTCCAATGCGACGCGATTGTGCTGAGGGGCGCGAGGGCGCGTCTTCTTTTGTGGATTGTGGGGGCCGGCGCCGATCGCGTCGATGGCCTGCATGTGGAAGTGAAGCGACTCGATCCCTGACGTGGTGCTGATGAACAGGTCGCACGTGCCATAGACATTGCCAATAGTCGGCGTCAGCGCGGCAAGTCCGTTCTGGTCGGTGACGACGCGCGACTCCGACCTTCCCAAAATCACTGGATCGCCCGAGCCGCGGCCCCCACCTTCTCCGCCATCGCGGGGAGGCTGCGGCGGGTTGGTGCGTTCAAGCGTCGTATCAAAGATCACGGCGGCGCCGAGCACCGGATTGTCGGCCGCTGAGCCGTCGGTGACGCGCACAACCAGCGGCTGAAATGCCTGGCGATAGTGCACGACCTGGAGCGCCCCACCTACGGTCTCAAGCATCCACGAGGACGGGGGCGTGGCGAACAGATCGAAAATCTGGCACGGGTTGTTATTTGGCGCGACGCACGCGCTCACTTTCACCTCGTCATTGTGATTTACCAGGTGTGCGTTGATGGAAGCGAATCCGGAACTGTCGGTGGTCGCGGTTCCGGCCGAGAGCGAGGCGGTGCCCTTCATGAGCGCAAAATTCACGCCCGTTCTCGCCAGAGGAACGCCCATGTTCGACACGCGTACGGTCAAGGGAACGTCGAGCGTTGCGCCCTGCGCAATCCACTTGGTGGGTGCGATTGCGGCGAGGTCGAGCGCGGACGCGGTACCGACCAAGGTGGCCTGTACCGACTGCGGCGGTGAGTAGGATGCGGGCGCGAGAGCGGCGGTAATGGTGGCCTGTCCGACGGCCATTGGAGTGACGCGCGCGTCCGACATCCCGGACGCGTCGGTGAGCACCGAACAACTCGATTGCGCTCCACACACGGAAAGCAGCGCGCCGTTGGTGGAGCTCCAGGCAATGGTGGCTCCATCGACTGGGGTGACGCCGTCGGCAGCGACGGCGCGCACGCGAATAGGATTGGCAGCTTCGGAGCCGATGGGAGTGGCGGGCTCAGATCCCTGGACTAGGCGAAGCAAGTCAGTGGCGGCGGCACCGAAGGTCAGCGCGTCAATCATCTGCGAGGAACCGCCTGTCGTCGGATCGGTGACGACGAGCGAGGCCATGCCATCGGCGGACGCCGCAGGCAGGGTCAGTTGCAGTTGATTCGCCGTGGAGGTCAGCACGGTTGCGGCCGCGCCGCCGGCGGTCACTTGCAGCCCCGGGCGAAATCCGACCCCTGTAGTCAATGCGTTTCCGCCACGCAGGCTGAGGCGCGCGGGCGCAACAGTATCGGCATAGAGGATGCTCGCCGTGTAAGCGTAGTCGGGGCGTCCGTCGCCGCGCAGGTCGGTGATGCCGAGGCGGAAATCGCCGCCGGCAAGGAACTGTGCATCGAGGCGCGTCATTCCCGTTGTGAGCGTATTGAACGCTGAGGGAGTGGCGGCGGGCGCGGGACCCCCGCTCTGATCGCTGCGCTGCCAGATTCCGATGACCGGCATCAGCTTCGATTGCGTGGATTGTCCACGTTCGTCGAAGGCGGTCGCGGCGATTGACGCGGTGCGGTTGGCTTGCGCGCTGAAATTGAACCAGTCTCCATCACCGTAGCCGGAGATCCAGCCAGACCAGCCCCCGGCTGCGGGAAGAGCGACGGGATTCGCGTAAGTCGATCCGGCAGCGAAGTCTTTCTTCGCAATGGCGCTTTGCTGCATGACAATGTCCTGCGTGACGTCGGCGCCGCGCGCGACGGTCACGAGCATGAGCGGAAAGTAGCCGGAAGGCTGGACTTGGTAGGGAGCGTAGGGCCCCGCCCCGGTCGACCAGTTGGCGTCGACGGGTTCGACGCTGAGCTGAAATTGCGAAGCCGAAAAGCCGCTGGCGATTTCGAGACCGCCGAGGTCGAATGCGCCCTCGGTCCCGGGATCATCGGAGCCGAATCGATCGTAGCGCAGGCCGCGCGCGTCGACATAGCCGTTGATGGGATTGCCGGCGTTTCCGCGAAAGGAAAATCCTGAAATCGAAGTGGCAACATAGCGGCGCGAGGGATCGCCGGCGTCGACGCGGCGCGCGACGATATTGACTCCCTGCATGGGTTGCGCGGCATTTCCGTTGGCGTCGGCGAAGTAGACGCTACCGTGAATTCTGCCGGTCTGGCCGTTCGGATACAGGCGGCGAAGAGTCGAGCGGTCATCCATTTTGGGCACGTCGGCATCGGGATAGCAGAGCGCGATCGGGACGCACGAAACGGAATCGAGGAAGTGCATCAACGGGAGACCTTCGAAGTCGTCGGTGCCGGGGGTTGGTGTGCCAGTGAAGACATTCAGATTAGCTTGCGACCATCCCAGGCCGAGCACACGACCGAGAGTACGAACCAGGCGGTAGCGAACCTCGGGCAGTTGAGCGCTGGTGGACGCACAGACTCCGTTGAGAACAACCAGAGCGTGTACCAGATGCGCGTCGGTGCTGAAGTTGTCGGGGCCTCCGAAAACCGCGTTGGTGAAGCAGAGACCCGCGCCGCCCGCGCCGACACCAAGGAGTGCCTCGGTGACTTTGCCGTCGTAGTCGTAGACGATACCGACGGGGGTGCCGATCGCGGCGGGTTGAATGTCGGCGGGGATAGTGTACGTGCCATCGGGATAGCCGGTGACGTTGGAGCCGCTAATGTCTTCGGCGAGGTGGCCGCCCGATGAAACGCTGAGCGCGATCGAAGAGATGGTAGTCCAGCGGGTGAAGGCGTCAGCCACGAAGGCATCGGCCTGGGCGTTGGTGAGAATCGAGCTGAGATCTCCCTGGTCGGTGAAGTACTGCACGCGGCCATTGGACCAGGTGAGCGAGCGGCCTTTCGCGGACGGATCGAAACCGGAGCCGGCGACGAATGCCGGTCCGCCAGCGAAGCAGGGAATGGATGCGGCGGCAAGAAGGATGATGAGGATTCTCGATCGCATGGCTATTCCTCCCGTGCGCCGCGGATCGCGCGCTGCAGTTGTCGCCAGGAAATTAAGGTGGGATAAGTCGAGTGAATGGGCGCTGGGATAGTGTGCGCAGGGCTAGGGTGCGTCGGACCCAGGGGCGTCGGGTCGCGGCTGGGTGCGGCAATGATGCGTCCGGCGGGATCAAGTTCGAATTGGCCGAGCGGTCCGCCGACGAGGCTGGTTAGTCCGAGGCTGCTAGGCGGATAGAAGAAAAGTAGAAAATGCTGCCCCGCATGCATGGGGCGGTGGGCATCCCATGCGCCGGCCCATTCGCGGATCGTGACAATCTCACCCGGTTTGACTCCGGCGATCGCGTGCTCCACGCGAAACTCCAACTGAACAAGCGGAAGCGGCGATTCACTGTTCTGGGCCACGGTTTCGACCGAGAGAACGGTCCCCGCGAAGATCAGCCCGGAGGCGCGGGAAACAAGCTTCCACTGTGGACCAAGCGCCTTCTCCACCATTTGTGCTGCCGATTGTGCGAAAGCAAAACTCTCGAGATAGAGAAGGACCGCAAGAAGGACGGGCAGTCTTCTGATTGCAAACATGGCAACACCTTTTCTGGAGGGAAAAACGGACGAATCGTCCTGGGAGTGGGATCAGACTAGCGCGTTCGGTGCAGGCGGGATGTGCGGTAGGTCACGCCCAAATTGTGATGAAAGATGTACTTAGGAATGATTAACCATGGTCAATGACCATGGTTCGTAAGCGACACGTTCGAGTCTTTTGCAGGCGCAGGCCACATCCGGCTTGCAAAGCATGATCAGGAAGTCGGCTTGCAGCTTGCGAAATAGCCCTCTGCGCAGCACCCAGGCCAAACCCAAGTACAGCAGGAAGATCGCGCGGCGAGGATGATGAGTCAGCGTTTCGAGAATTCCTTCGTACTTGATTCTGAAACCGGCGCTGGTTGTTTGTTGGGCAATGTCCTCAGCCGTATTGATTCGGTAGAACGTGGGATATACATCCTGCTCATTCCGTCCGCTGATGCGCGCCACCAACCTTGATTTAATCCCTCGGGGAACAACGCTAGCGAGCATGCTTCCGGGGTAATACTTATTCGGAGTATGAAAGACGAATACTCCCTTGGGGCGAAGCACTCGACAGACTTCCGAGAGGAGGGCTTGGGGATTGTCAGCGTGCTCGACGACCATATTGGCTGTGATCACGTCGAAAGAGCAATCCGCAAATGGCAGAGCAGCGGTTGTACCCGCAACAAGATTCCGAATGCTGTGGTGATTCCGAAGGGCGCTAACATCCGCGTCGAGCCCGACGGAAAGCGTGGGCCTGAGGGTAAGCGAAGCCTCAGATTCGCCAGGAAGCAAGGTCCATGGGCGCACACTCTCGTGTCCGCAGCCGAGATCGAGCCAGCGAACGTCCGACTGCAAGAGTTGCCGCAATAACTGCGTGTAGCGCATTTGCGGGTGAGTGATTCCCGGGCATACACGGGCGGCTAACCTGGCCGAATCCATATCATCGAACCGCAACTACGCTAACTGCCCTGGAGGCCGGTTGTATGTGACGGCAGGCACAACCGTCAGTGAATGGTCTTTGTCTTGCGCGACATGTAATCCATCAGCAGATACTGGCCAAGGGTGTAGGGGGTGGTGAAGTAAGCCTTGCCCCGGCACATCTGGGTGACCTTCTGCACGAACTGAACCAGGCCGTAGTCGGAGGCGAGCATGAAGGTGTTGATCAACACGCCGGCGCGCTTGCACTTCGACACTTCCTGCAGCGTTTCACTGACTACGAGCGGATCGAGTCCGAAGGCATTCTTGTAGATGCGGCCGTCTTCGAGCGTGAGCGCGGAGGGCTTGCCGTCGGTGATCATGACGATCTGCTTCATGTCCTTGCGCTGGCGCTGCAGAATGCGTTGGGCCATGCGCAGTCCTTCGCGGGTGTTGGTGTAGTAAGGGCCGACCTTTACCCGAGCCAGCTGCGAGAGCGGCAGTTCCTCGGCGGAGTCGTGGAAAAGAACGAGCGACAGCGAGTCACCGGGATACTGGGTGCGGATCAGGTGCGAGAGGGCCATGGCGACTTTCTTAGCCGGGGTGAAGCGGTCCTCGCCGTAGAGGATCATGGAGTGCGAGCAGTCGAGCATGAGCACGGTCGCGCAGGACGACTGGTATTCGCACTGATGCACCTGCAGGTCGCGGTATTCGATATTGAGCGGAAGCTCGAGGCCTTCGCGTTGAATAGCGCTCGAAAGCGTGGCCGTGATGTCGAGATTGAGCGTGTCACCGAACTCGTACTGCTTCGATGCTCCACTGGCTTCGATGCCGGTGGCCATGTCGCGCGTGTCGTGACGGCCGAAGCTGGACTTACCCAGCGAGCCGAGCAGATCGCGCAGCGATTTGAAGCCGAGGAAGTCGAGACTCTTGTCGGTGATTTCGAACTTTGCCTGCTGCGCCTCTCCGACCTGGCCGCCGACGCTCGACCGCTTGGAGGGATCGTGCGGCTGGTCAATGGAGATGTAATCTTCCTGCTGCATGCGTTCGATGAGCTGTTCGATCAGTTCGTCGAGCTGGCCTTCCATCTGCATCTGTTCGAGGCGCTCGCGCATTTCTTCATCGAACAACTCGCCATTCAAGAGCGCCTGCTCGATGGCGCGCTTCAGATTGTCGAGGGTCTGTTCATCTTCGGGAAGTTCGTACCACATGTTGTCCTGGAAGCCGCTGCGGAGCAGGTAGTCGGAGAGCGCGCTGAGCAGGTCCTCCATGCTCATTTCGCCGGCAGGATCGGGGACGTATTTGGTGTAGCGGGTTCGGCGCATAACAGAAAGCAGTTCTCAGTAGCCAGTTTTCAGTAAGACTGTTCTCCGCTGTCAGTTCTCGGCTTTCAGTAACAGCAGGTCCCCGAGTGGTCAAACGCCAAATGAACGAAAGAAGCTTGCCACTGAGAACCGAATACTGAGAACTGACATTTTCAGTTAAAGCTCCTCTTCGGCCGATACGGGAATTCGTCATCCTGGATCGGCTTTTCGGGTTTGCGCGGCGGAGGCTGTTTTTCGCCGGCCGTGAAAACCCGTTCTTCGCTGCGGCCAATGCGCTTGTGCGCATGCAGCCCTTCCAGAATGAATTCCGCAGCCGAGACCTGAGTCTCGGGATTGTCTTTCGGGCCGACGCCAACTTTGACAATTTTCTCCATCAAGCCGCCGATGCCGCGCAGCGCGTGCAGCGCCTCGCCGGCGGCCGCCGAGTCGGCCAACTGGATCTCTCCGCCGAGATCGAACCATTGCACGATCGCCTGCATGTCGGTGTTCTTGAAATATGCGTCGTAGCTTTTGGCGAGCGCACCGCGGATCAACTCGCGGCTGACGTGGTCCGCGCCCTTCATCTCGCCTTCGTATTCAAGTTCGAGCTTGCCGGTGATCGCAGGCAGGGCCGAATAGACGTCGCTGATGCGCGGAACGATCACGTCTTCGCGATTCGCGAGCGCGCGGCGTTCGGCATTGGAGATGACGTTCTCCATGGCGGAGATGGGGAGGCGCTGGCTGACGCCCGATCGCTTGTCGACTTTCTTATCCTCGCGCGCGATGAAGGCGATGCGCTCGATCACTTCCTGCACGTATTTTGGAACATGGAGGCGCGAACCGTTGCGGCGGATCCAGGCTTCCTGCGCGGTGATGGCGATGCCTTCTTCGACGGTGGCCGGATAGTGCGTGCGGATTTCCGATCCGATGCGGTCTTTGAGTGGAGTGATGATTTTGCCGCGCGCGGTGTAGTCCTCGGGATTCGCGCTGAAGACGATGGCGACATCGAGCGGCAGGCGGATCGGGTAGCCTTTAATCTGCACGTCGCCTTCCTGCATGATGTTGAACAGGCCAACCTGAATTTTTCCGGCGAGGTCAGGCAGTTCGTTGATGGCGAAGATGCCGCGATTGGCGCGCGGCAAAAGGCCATAGTGCACCGTGAGCTCACTCGAGAGTTCGTGTCCGCCGCGCGCTGCCTTGATCGGGTCGATGTCGCCGATCAAGTCAGCGATGGTCACATCGGGCGTAGCCAGCTTCTCGACGTAGCGTTGCTCGGGGGTGAGCCACGCGATGGGCGTGGCGTCGGCTTGCTTGGCGACCAGTTCCTGGCAGCGGCGGCAGATGGGGGCGTAGGGATTGTCGTGGATTTCGCAGCCGGCAATGTAGGGCAGTTCGGGATCGAGCAGCGACGTAAGCGCGCGCAGGATACGGCTCTTGGCTTGTCCGCGCAAGCCCAGCAGAATGAAATTGTGGCGCGACAGAATCGCATTCACGATCTGCGGCACGACTGTGTCGTCATAGCCGACGATCCCCTGAAAAATCGGTCTGCCCTCGCGCAGCCGGCCCATCAGATTTTCGCGAAGTTCGTCTTTGACACGCCGGGAGCCGAGCCGCACTTCCGAGAAGGGACCGCGGCGCAACTCGCCGAGAGTCTGGGCAACACTCATGGTGGGAACCCCCAAAAGCCGGCTTGCGGGTCAACGCTCCATGATGCCCGTGGCGAGCATTCTGGAAATCCGGGTCGCCTGCAACCTCACCGCCTTAGCCGGATTATACGCTGGAGGGCGGATCGGCACTCAGCGACAGAAACCGTCACCTATCTCACTCTTAGCATGATCTCACCAGATCGATTACCGCCAAGGGCACGAAGAAGATCAGCTAGAAGTTAGAGGCTAGAACCTGCAATCTGGTAGCTAGTTCCATCTTGCCTTGCTGGCTCGGCGCAGGCCGGGCAGGACCGCCTGCAAATAGGAGACGACTGCCTCCAGACGCTTGGGTTCCGAGAGGGTTGTGAGGAGCTTCTGCTTGAAATCCAGGTCGAGCGGGAGCGATCCAGCCAGAAGGAATGAGAGTTTGTCAGATCTGCCGTCGGGTTCGGACGGTTTAGCGCCCG
>Ga0335070_10009920_pt1 | contig 11139 bp, 7 predicted proteins | sample Lox_Sample_13_FD_206722 | JGI IMG/M metagenome (GOLD analysis project Ga0335070, IMG submission 206722) | Soil microbial communities from Loxahatchee National Wildlife Refuge, Florida, United States - Lox_Sample_1.3 | ecosystem: Environmental > Terrestrial > Soil > Wetlands | place: USA: Florida... | reverse complement strand
CGGCGCGCAGAGTCGTCGAGCCCGAAGTCGTGAACGTGACGATGGCATCGGCGCGGATCGTGTGCGCGACCTGGCGCGCCGCCGCGGTGATGGCGTCGGCCGTCGTCGCCTCGGGATCGGGGTGGACCGCGTCCATGATCGGCCGATAGGTCGGGTCGTGCTCGACGCGCTCGATGATGCGGTTCATGATGGTGACCGCGGCCTCGGCGTACTGGCCGGCCGCGGTCTCGGCCGACAGCATCACCGCATCGGCGCCCTCGTAGACCGCGGTCGCGACGTCCGACGCCTCGGCGCGCGTCGGCGTCGGCGAGGTGATCATCGATTCGAGCATCTGAGTCGCGACGACCACGGGCTTGCCGGCCTGGCGGCAGGCGCGGACGATGCGCTTCTGCACCGCCGGCACGTCTTCGGGGTGCAGCTCGACGCCGAGGTCGCCGCGCGCCACCATGACGGCGTCCGACAGGTCGACGATCTCCTCGAGCCGCGTGATCGCCGCGGGCTTTTCCAGCTTCGAGAGCAGCGCGGCGCGGCCGGCGATCAGCTTGCGCGCGGCGGCGACGTCGTCGGGGCGCTGGACGAACGAGATCGCCACCCAATCGACGCCGAGATCGAGGCCGAAGGCGAGATCGCGCTGGTCCTTCTCGGTCAGCGCCGAGATCGGCAGGACCGCGTCGGGCAGGTTGACGCCCTTGTGGTTCGACAGCTTGCCGCCGGTGACGACGCGCGTCTCGGCGAAATCGCGGCCGACCTTCTCGACGCGCAGGCGCAGCTTGCCGTCGTCGAGCAGCAGATCGTTGCCGGGCTCGAGCGCGGCGAAGATCTCGGGATGGAGCAGCGGCGCGCGCGTCGCGTCGCCGAGCTTCGGGTCGAGGTCGAGGCGGAACGGCTGGTCCGCGGCCAGCATGACCTGGCCGCCCTGGAAATCGCCGACGCGCAGCTTCGGACCCTGCAGGTCCATCAGGATGCCGATCGGCCGCCCCGTGTCGGCCTCGAGCGCGCGGATCGCGTTATAGCGCGCCTTGTGGTCGGCGTGCGCGCCGTGGCTGAAGTTGAGACGGAACAGGTCGGCGCCGGCCAGGAACAGGGCGCGGATCTGCTCGGGCGTCGACGAGGCCGGCCCGAGCGTCGCGATGATCTTGGCGTTGCGGTTGCGGCGCATGGCGCGACCCTACCGTGTCTTGGTTAACGGCGTAGTAATGTAATGCGACGGTAGGGTCAAATCCGCGCGCGATAGTCCCGCAGCCAGGCGAGGCGGGCCTCGGTCTGGGTGATCTCGAGGCCGAGCCAGGCGGCCAGGTGCTCGCTGGTGCCGCGATGGTTGTTGCGCAGATCGGCCAGGCGCGCGATCTCGTTGTCGTAGAGCTCGATCAGGCGGTCGAGCTGGGCGCGCCGGTCCTCCGAAGCGAGCCGGTCGAGGAAGCGCATCTTGAGCGCGACGACCAGCTTGGTCAGGTCGTCGAGCGGCGCGCGCACATTGGCGCGCAGCAGGCGGCCGAGCTCCTCGAGGCCCGCCGGCGTGATGCGGAGCGTCGTCGCGCCGCGCTCGCCGCTGCCCTCGGCCGCGACCAGGCCCTCGTGACGCAAGAGCTCGAGCGACGGGCCGAGCAGGTCGAGCGAGGGGCCCATGATGCGGCTGGCGAAATGGCGCACGTCGCTGGCGAGCGCGGCATAGGCGCGTGGGCCTTCGGCGAGCATGCCGAGCGCGGCGAGCCTGATCGCCTCGGCCGGGATCAGCGTCTTGTCGCGGAACATCGGGCGGCCCGTCTCAGGCGGCGGCTTGGAGCGTCAGTCCCAGGCGCTTCCAGACATCGACCATGGCCTCGATCAGCCGGTCCATGTCGGCGTCGCTGTGCAGCGGCGACGGCGTGAAGCGCAGACGCTCGGTGCCGCGCGGCACGGTCGGATAGTTGATCGGCTGGACGTAGATCTTGTGGCGGTCGAGCAGCATGTCGCTCGCCGCCTTGCACAGGACGGCGTCGCCGACCATGACCGGCACGATGTGGCTCACCGAGTTCATGACTGGCAGGCCGGCCTCGGCCATCAGGCGCTTCAGACGCGCCGCGCGCTCCTGATGGCGCGCGCGCTCGGCGCCGCTCGCCTTGAGATGGCGCACCGCGGCGAGCGCGCCGGCGGCGATCGCCGGCGGCAGGGCGGTGGTGAAGATGAAGCCCGGGCCGAAGCTGCGCACGACGTCGATCATCGCGGCCGAGCCGGCGATATAGCCGCCCATGATGCCGAACGCCTTGGCGAGCGTGCCCTGGATCACGGTCAGGCGGCCCATCACGCCGTCGCGCTCGGCGACGCCGCCGCCGCGCGGGCCGTACATGCCGACGGCATGGACCTCGTCGAGATAGGTCATCGCGCCGTGCCGCTCGGCCGCGTCGCAGATCTTGCCGATCGGCGAGATGTCGCCGTCCATCGAATAGACCGACTCGAACGCGACCAGCTTCGGCCGGCCGGGCTCGATCGCGGCGAGCAGCTCCTCGAGATGGTCAACGTCGTTGTGGCGGAAGATGCGCTTCTCGGCGCGGCTCGACTTGATGCCGTGGATCATCGAGGCGTGGTTGAGCGCGTCCGAGAGGATCACGCAGCCCGGCATCAGCGAGCCGAGCACGCTGAGCGCCGTCTCGTTGGCGTTGTAGCCCGAGGTGAAGATGAGCGCCGCCTCGGTGCCGTGCAGGTCCGCGAGCTCGCGCTCGAGCAGGACGTGATAGTGATTGGTGCCCGAGATGTTGCGCGTGCCGCCGGCGCCGGCGCCGGACTGGCCGATCGCCTCGCGCATGGCGGCGAGCACGGCCGGGTGCTGGCCCATGCCGAGATAGTCGTTGGAGCACCAGACGGTGACATCCTCGACGCCGGCCTCGCGGTGGCGGCGCGCCGCGGGGAAGCGGCCGGCCTTGCGCTCCAGGTCGGCGAAGACGCGATAGCGACCCTCGCGCTTCAGGCCCGCGATGGCGTCGGAGAAAATGCGCTCGTAGTCCATGCCGGGTCTCGCCGTATGGTCCGCTCGGAGGGATGCCGCGATATTAACGCCGCCGAAGAGTTAATGGCGAATTAACTATGCCATAGCAGGGCCTGCGCCCATTAGTCAAAATGTCGCGCGGCCTACCACGATGGCCGTAGAGGCGGGCGGCGGCCGGCGCGCCGGCGCTGATGGGGCAGAATCCCACATGCCACCCGGTCTATCGCACGACCTGGCAGCCGGCGCGATGCCGCACCGCGCCGGCGGCGTCCGCCGCACAGCCGCACAGCACCGCTGCGTCGCCCGCGCCGGAGGCTGCGGCAGGTTCGTCGGGCGCGGGCGCCGGGCGGCGCGTGCGGCTCGCGGGGAAGCGTACGGTCACCGTGGTGCCGACGCCAAGCGCGCTGTCGATGGCGAGCGTGCCGCCGTGCAGCTCGGCCAATGCCTTGACCAGCGGCAGGCCGAGGCCGGTGCCCTGGAACTTGCGGCTCAATGTGCTATCGACCTGGCCGAACGGCTCCAGCGCCGTCGGTATGTCCTTGGGCGCCATGCCGATGCCGGTGTCGGCCACGGCCAGCTCGAGCATGTCGTGGGCTGCGATCCGCGCCAGGACGGTGATCCGCCCGCCGCTGGGCGTGAACTTCACCGCATTTGACAGCAGATTGAGCAGGATCTGCTTGATCATGCGCTCGTCGGCGTGGAGCACCGGTATGTCGGGCGGCAGCCGCACCAAGACGTGCAAGCCGGCCTCTTCGGCGCGCACCGCGATCAGCCGAAGCGTCGCGGCGATCACGTTTTTCAGCGACACGTCGGATTCGTGCAGCTGCTGGCGGCCGGCCTCGATCTTCGACATGTCGAGAATGTCGTTGATGATGTTGAGCAGATGGTGGCCGCTCTCGTTGATGTCCTTGGCGTAGGCGACGTAGGCCTCGCTCAAAGGGCCGAACATCTGCATCGTCATGATCTCGGAGAAGCCGATCACGGCGTTGAGCGGCGTGCGCAGCTCGTGGCTCATGTTGGCGAGGAAGTCGCTCTTGGCGCGGCTCGCGACCACCGCCGCGTCCTTGGCCTCGATCAGCGCATGTTTCAACTCGATGGCGCCGGTCACATCCCGGACCATGCCGGCCAGGCGGATCGGCCGGCCCGCGTCGTCGCACGTCACCTCGGCCTGGGCGTGCAGAATGCGCTCGGTGCCGTCGGGCCGCAGGACGCGATGGACGATGTCGAAGCCGCGGCCGTTTTCGAGCGCGCCCATGATGGCGGTCTGCACTGCCTCGCGGTCGCCGGGGTGAACGCGGTCGAGCAGCGCGCCGTAGGACGGCGTGAAGCCGCTGGTCTCGACGAGCGGTATGCCGAGAATCCGGTAGATCTCGTCGGACCAGTAGGTCGTCTGGTCCTCGGCGTTCCAGTCGAAATAGCCGAGCCGGGCGATGCGCTGCGCCTTGGCCAGGCGCGACTCGCTGAGGCGGAGCGCCGCGGTCGCGCGCGTCAGCTCGGTGATGTCGCGTCCTTCCGGAATGATCGACGCGACCTGGCCCGAATCGTCGAACACCGGCATCAGCGAGAAATCGATCGTGCGCGAGCTGTTCGTGCCCTGGACGTCGACGGTGTAGCGCACGAACTGTCCCGATGCGGCGCGCGCGATCGCCTCCTTGACGGTGCCCGCGGAGCCGGGCGAGTAGCGCCACCACGGGCACTCCCAGAGCGGCTTGCCGACGACATCGCGCAGCTCGACATCGACCTGCTTGAGCGCCGTCCGGTTGATCTCGATGACGGTGCCGTCGGGCTGGAGCAGGCCGACGAACTGGAAGGTGTGATCGAAGATCGCGCGAAACCGGCGCTCGCTCTCGGCCAGCTGCCGCTCCAGGCGCTTGCGCTCGGAGACGTCGCGCAGCACCGCGGTGAACACCGGCCCGCGGCCGAGATCGAACCGCATGATCGAGGCGTCGACGGCGAATTCCTCGCCGTTCTTGCGCCGCCCGACGACCTCGGTGCGCTCGCCCATGCGCCGCGCGCTGCGCGGTCCGGTGCCGAAAGCCGCGACCTGATCGCGGTGGCCCGCGCGGCTGCGCTTGGGCAGGAGGATCTCGAGCCGCCGGCCGATTACCTCGGACGCGGCATAGCCGAACATCTCCTCGGCGCCGCGGTTGAACACGGCGATGCGCTGCTCGGCATCGACCGAGACGATGCCGTCCTCGGCGCTCTCGACGATGTGCGCGAGATGCTTCTCGCGCAGGCTGGCCGAGGCCTCGGCCTGCCGGTGCTCGCGCAGGTCCGAGAAAGCCAGCAGCAGATGGTCGGGCGCGCCCGGCACGGCGGCGATACGCAGCCAGGCGCGGACGCAGCCGAGCTCGCGATGCAGCACCTTGACCTCGCGGCCGGGGCTGGCGCTCGCCTGCCGCGCCCAGCGCCTGATGACCGGTTGGGAGGGGCGCCGTCCGGAGGCGCGCGCCGAGGTCAGCGCGCCCAGGTCGAGGCCGATCAGCGCGGCGCGCGGCCGGCCGAACAGCGCCTCGGCGGCGGCATTCGCCTCGACGATGCGCCCGTCCTTGTCGATCACCACCAGCGCGTCCGGCACGGCGTCCAAAAGCGCCTCGGCCGCCGCGCTCGGGCGGAGATCCTGGACCGCTGCCGACGCGGGCGGCCGACCGCCCGCCGGCTTCAGAGCTCTGCTTTTTGGCATAACGTTTAGAATTAAAGTACTATCGCGGCTTTACCAGATGTCATGCAAGCAAAGGACGGTTAATGGCGGGCTAACGTGCAGAAATTCCGCTGATTTTTATTGTTGTTTTTTTGGAAACGTCAATTATTGATCTGAATTCTTAATATCGATCAATAAAATTTCTATTCATTCCCTTCAGCATAAGGACTATGCCCTTCGCTCGGGAGGCTTAGGGCATTTGGCAGCGAGCCGGCTTGCTGCGACCGCGCCGAGTGCCCATTTGAGGTGGAATTTCGTGGGCGATCACGCTGTTCTGAGAGGGCCATGGGCATCATCCGCAAGGCTTTGACGCTGCCGGGCCATTGCCGCTCGTGCCCGGTCGGCGCGGCGACGGCCTATGGCGACGCGCCGGGCATCGTGGCCCAGATTGCCCAGCTGCGAAGCGGCACGCGGCAGTTCCGGGCGCGCCGCACCCTCTATCGAGAGGGCGAGTCCGTCCGCCACATCTATACGCTATTCGACGGATGGGCCATCCGGTTCAAGATGCTGCCCGACGGCCGGCGGCAAATATTGACCGTCCTCCTGCCGGGCGACGCCATCAGCCTGCCGTCGCTCTGGGCCGAGCGGCTGGATTTCTCCGTTCAAGCCGTGACGGCGGTCAGCCTCTGCGAGTTTGACCGCGCGGCGATGATCGAGTTCATCCGGTCGCGACCGGACCTCGAATGGCGCATCGGCAGCATGCTTGTGCGCGAGGTCGACCTGCTCGAGCAGCGCTTGACCGATCTCGGTCGACGCACCGCCCACGAGCGCGTCGCGCGACTGATCCTCCGCCTTTACGAGCGGTTGACCATGCGCAACGCGACCGACGGGCTGACGTTCGATTTTCCTCTGCGGCAGCAGCACATCGGCGACGTGCTCGGCCTGACCTCGGTGCACGTCAGCCGCGTGCTTCGGCAACTGCAGACCGCGCGCCTGATCGACCGCAGCAGCCAGAAACTCACGATTCTCAACCAAGACGGCCTGAAGGCCATCGCCGGCGGCGGCGACATTCCGGGCTGACGCTCGCCGGCCGGGCGATCGCGGCGCCCGGCGGCGCGCGGCCTCAAGAGCGCGCGGGCGCCGGGCTGGTCAGCAGCTCTCCGCCGGCGGCACCGTCGCCGCGCGCCGCGGCATAGCGGTTCAATTCGGCCTGGAGCGCGACGAGCCGCTTGGACAGCCGCTCGACATCGGCGGGCGCGATCGAGCGCTGCGGATCCAGCGCGCCGAGGCCCGCCCGGACCGACGCGAAACCGTCGAGCAGCGCGTCGAGCGCGGGATCGTCGGCCTGCTCCCGCAGCGCGGCGACCCGGCGGACGCATTCCTCGACGGCGCGGATCGCGGTCCGGCGGGAGGCCGCCAGGCGCCATCGTAGACGGGCCAGGGCCAGCGGCAGGTCGGCCGCGGTCTCGGCCGACCTGCCGTCGTGGGCTTGGTCGCGTGCTTCCCCGGACGGGCTCATGCCGCGCGCACCTCGTTGAGGAACTTGTCGACCTCGTTGCGCAGCGCTTCGGCCTGGGTGGACAGCTCGGTCGCGGCCGAGAGTACTTGGCTGGCCGCCGCGCCGGTCGCCGAGGACGCCTCGCTGACCTGGCCGATATTGCTGGTGACGTCGCGCGTGCCGGTCGCCGCCTCCTGGACGTTGCGCGAGATCTCCTGGGTCGCCGCACCCTGTTCCTCGACGGCCGAGGCGATGGTGGTCGCGATCTCGCTGATCTCGGCGATGGTCTTGCCGATGCCCTTGATCGCCTCGACCGAGCCGCCGACCGCGCTCTGCATCGCGCCGATCTGCGCGGCGATCTCCTCGGTCGCCTTGGCGGTCTGGCTGGCGAGCGCCTTCACCTCGCTCGCCACGACGGCGAAGCCCTTGCCGGCTTCGCCGGCGCGCGCCGCCTCGATGGTGGCGTTGAGCGCCAAGAGGTTGGTCTGCTCGGCGATGTCGGAGATCAGGTTGACCACGTCGCCGATCTTCTGCGCCGACTGGGCCAGGCCCTGGACCTCGGCGTTGGTCTTGTCCGCCTCGGCGACCGCGCGCTTGGCGATCTCGGTCGATTTGGCGACCTGGCGGCCGATCTCGCCGACCGAGGACGACATCTCCTCGGTCGCCGCGGCAACGGTCTGGACGTTGTTGGTCGCCTGTTCGGCCGCGGCCGACACCGCCGTGGCCTGACGCGAGGTCTCCTCCGCGGTCGACGACATCGACTGCGCCGTCGACTGCATCTCGGTAGCCGCCGAGGTCACCGTCTGGATGACGCCGCCGACGCGCGCCTCGAAATCGCCCGCGAGCTTTTGCATCGCCGCGCGCTTCTCCTCCTCGGACCGCTTCTTGGCTTCCTCCTGCTCGCGCCGCAGGCGGTCGGCCTCGATCATGTTCTGCTTGAACACGTCGACCGCATTGGCCATGGCGCCGATCTCGTCGCCGCGGCCCTGCCCGGGGATCGCGACGGTCATGTCGCCGCCGGCCAGCTTGGTCATGGCGCCCGTCATCTGGGTGATCATGCCGGCGATGGCGCGCGCCAGGAAGAAGGCGATCGCGACGCCGAGCAGGAGCGCGACGCCCGACGAGCCGAGCGCGAGCTGGGTCGTCGCCTGGTTGTTCGCCACCGCCTCGTCGTTGAGGGTCTCTTGCAGCTTGCGGGCGTTCTGGCTGATCTGGCCGATCTTGGCGTTGATCTGCCCGCCGTTGTTCTCGATCGTGTCCTTGACGACCTTGTTGCGCTCCTGGATGATGCTGACGACCTCCTCGAAGGTCTTGTGATAGACGTCGACCTTCTCGACCACGCTCTGGAGGGTGCGGCGCTGAGCGTCGTCGCGGACCTGCGCGATGAGCTTGCCGAGCGACGCGTCGAGCGCCTTGAAATTGCCGCGCGCCTCGTCGGCCGTCGCCGGGGCGTTGTCGAGCAGGAACTTGTTGGCGGTCAGGCGGCTCAACAGCAGGTCTTCCTGCGCGCCACGCGCCATGGCGGTGAGCTTGTAGTCCTCGGCCTTCATCGCGTTGTCGGCAAAGCCGCTCAGAATCTTGCGCATCTCCGGGCCGACGACGTTGAGCCCGTCATTGACCAGCTTGTTGCGCCGGGTCCGGAGCTCGACAATGCGGCCGAAGCCCTGTTCGTAGCCGCCGACCAGCCCCTCGATCTCGGTCACCAGATTCTTGTTGGCCTCGAGCTTGAGGCGCGGCTTCATGTCGGCGAGCAGCTTGCGGATGGTGTCGGCGGCCTTCTTGAACGCGGCGCGCGATTCGTCGGAGCCGCTCGCGATGAACTGGCGCACGGCCAGGAGCGAATCCGACATGGCCGTATCGACGGTCGACGCCATCACCGCGGCGCTGGCCGAGCGGGCATAGGTGTCGAAGGTCTTCTCGCCGCTGTCGAGGCCGTTCCAGCTGATGCCCGCGACCGCGGCCAATAGCACGATGATGATGCCGAAGCCGGCATAGAGCTTCTTGCCGATCTTCAGGTTGGACAGGAATCCGGCTTTCACCCGCTTCTCGCGTCGGTCCGCCGCGTTCGAACCCGCACTATGCATGATGGCTTCTCTCTTTCCTCGTTTTGTGGCCTGGCCACGTTGCCAAAGCTGCCGAGGGGCTTCGATGCGGCTCGACCCAATGAAACGGCCAATAATCGGGCGCGCATGGCGAATTCTTCGGCATTTTTCGGTGTCAATCATTTGAGCGGTCGACATAATTATTGGTTAATCTGGCAAAGTACTTTCGCTAAGTCGTATAATTATTTTTGTTATTATCTTTTGTTATCAACTTCGGCTGTCGCGGCTTGACAGAATCGCCGCGCTTCTAACTTATTGGGGGTGAGGTACGGCATTTCTCATAGCCAATGCTAATTAGGCGTAACGTAAAAGGGCATGAGCTGCGCCGTCAGTTTTTGTGGTTCCCGACCGGCTTCGACACGTCGATGGACGATGCCTCCTTCAAGCGGCCGCGGTCGCCGCGACCCCGGCGCGGTATTTCAGCGTCGACGAGACGGTTGGTAGAGCCCACCGTCTCGATGCATGACACATCCCGCCGCCGCCCCGGGGGCGCGGCGCCGGTCGCGCCCGCCGTCGGCTGCGCCGCAGGGGGTTAGATGCGCCAGCCTTTCACGGCCTTGCTCGACAGCCTCGCGGGCGACACCGCCGTCGCGATCGGCAAGTACACGACAGGCACGCGCCTTGCCGCGGCGCGTCGCACGCTCTATCGCGAGGGCGAGGCGATCAACGACTTTGCGCAGTTGCTCGAGGGCTGGGCGTTCCGCTTCAAGCTCCTGCCCGACGGCCGACGCCAGATCCTGTCGATCGTCCTGCCCGGAGAGCCGATCGCGCTCCACACGCTATGGACCGACAGCCTGAGCTTCTCGGTGCAGAGCCTGACCAGCCTCGAGCTCCGCCTGTTCAACCGCCGGGCGCTGATCGACCGGATGCGGAGCGACGCCTCGCTCGCCTTCCGCCTCGGCGCGGCGGTCGCGCACGAGCTCACCCTGTTCGAGAACCGGCTGATCAATCTCGGCCAGCGCACCGCCGTCGAGCGGGTCGCGCGGCTGATTCTCTACCTGCACGCCCGGCTCAAGCAGCGCAATCTGGTCGCGGACGAGACTTTCCCGTTCCCGCTCCGCCAGCAGCACGTCGCTGACGCGCTCGGCATGACCCCGGTCCATGTCAGCCGCGTGTTCAGCGAGCTGCGCTCGGCCCGGCTGATCGGCCGCGTCGGCACTTCGCTGTCAATCCTCGATTACGGCAGGCTGGTCGAGGTCGCCGGGCCCTGACCGGCTCCGCTCAGCCGATCACGCCCTCGCGCCGCGCCCAGTCGCGCGTCTCGGCGAGCGCCGAGGCGAAGCGGCTCAGCAGCTCGTCGATCTCCGCCTCCTCGATGACGAGCGGCGGGGCGAAGGCGATCGTATCCTGCATGTTGCGCACGATCAGGCCGCGCTGCTGGGCGAAGCGGGCGAGCGCGGCGCCGACCTTGGCGGGCGGGTCGAAGGTCGCGCGGCCGCTCGCGTCGGGCGCCAGCTCGACCGCGGCGATCAGCCCGACGCCGCGCACCTCGCCGACCAGCGGCGCGCCTTCGTGGGCGCGCAGGCCGTCCTGCAGGCGGCCCATCACGCGCCGGACATGGCCGACGATGTCGCGCTCGGCGTAGATCTTGAGCGCTTCGAGCGCGACGGCGGCGCATACCGGATGGCCGGAATAGGTGTAGCCGTGGCCGAAGGTGCCGATCTTGGCGCTGTTGTCGGCAATCGCGCGGTAGATCGGCTCGCTGATCATCAGCGCCGAGATCGGCAGATAGGCCGAGGAGAGGGCCTTGGCGACGGTGATCATGTCGGGCTCGAGGCCGAAGGTCTCGCAGCCGAACATCCGCCCGGTCCGGCCGAAGCCGCAGATCACCTCGTCGACGATGAACAGCACGTCGTGCCGCTTGAGCACGCGCTGGATCTTCTCGAAATAGCTCCTCGGCGGCACGATCACGCCGCCCGCGCCCATCACCGGCTCG
>Ga0335070_10009919_pt1 | contig 11140 bp, 8 predicted proteins | sample Lox_Sample_13_FD_206722 | JGI IMG/M metagenome (GOLD analysis project Ga0335070, IMG submission 206722) | Soil microbial communities from Loxahatchee National Wildlife Refuge, Florida, United States - Lox_Sample_1.3 | ecosystem: Environmental > Terrestrial > Soil > Wetlands | place: USA: Florida... | reverse complement strand
CTTTCCGGGCCGATCAAGCTGGGCTCCATCGCACGTGCTTCCCTGGACTCACTTTTTTTTCCTCGGTCGATCGCGGTGGTGGGAGCTACCGACCGTCCCGGTAGCGTGGGCCATACGTTATTGGCGAACTTACTTGGAAGTAGATATCCGGTAAAGCTATTTCCCATAAATCCCGCGCACGACGAGATTCTCGGGCTCAAGACTTATCCGAGTATCGGAGAGATGGATCGCGTAGTTGATCTGGCGATCATTGTTACTCCCGCCGCCATTGTGCCCGCAATCATCGGGCAATGCGTTGACGCAGGCGTGAAATCCTCCATCGTGATTTCGGCTGGCTTTCGCGAGCAGGGGAGCAAAGGCGTCATACTCGAGCAGGAGATCCAGAAGCACCTGTCCCGGGGGTCGCTGCGTCTGATCGGTCCGAATTGCATGGGATTCATGAATCCAAGCATTGGGCTGAACGCAACCTTCGCAAGGGTCATGCCGCAGAAGGGTACTGTCGCGTTTCTCAGCCAGAGCGGAGCTTTGCAGACGGCAATCCTTGATTGGAGCCAACAGGAGCACGTCGGTTTCAGCGCGATCGTCTCGACCGGTTCGATGCTCGATGTCGGGTGGGGCGACCTGATCTACCACTTCGGGGATGATCCGCACACCAAAGTCATCTTGCTGTATATGGAATCGGTGGGAGACGCCAGGTCGTTTCTCTCCGCCGCGCGGGAGATTGCACTCAGCAAGCCGATCATCGTTATCAAAGCTGGGCGGTCGGAGCCCGCCTCCCGCGCAGCCGCTTCACACACGGGAGCATTAACTGGAAGTGACGATGTTCTGGAGGCCGCCTTTCGGCGCTGCGGCGTGCTGCGCGTACAAAACATCGCCGATCTTTTCTACATGGCTGAGGTTTTGAGTAAACAACCGCGCCCGCGCGGTCCCAGGCTGGCGATTGTGACCAACGCCGGCGGACCCGGAGTCCTGGCCACCGACGCCCTCATCGCTACCGGCGGCGAATTGGGAACACTTTCTCCGGAAACTCTAAACGAACTGGATGGCTTCCTTACTTCCCACTGGAGCCACGGGAATCCTGTCGATGTATTGGCCGACGCCGATGCGGACCACGTCGTTCGTGCAGTGGATGCGGCTGCGAAGGATCCGGGAAGCGACGGAACGCTCGCGATCATTGCGCCTCAAGGCTTGGCGGATCCAACCGAGGTTGCCGAGCGGATGAAGGCTTACGCTCACAACTCCGGCAAACCGATTCTAGCCAGCTGGATGGGAGGCGAGGGCGTTGCCGCCGGGACAGCAACTCTGAAGGCCGCTGGCATCCCCACGTTTTCTTATCCCGACACTGCCGCCCGTGCCTTCACGTACATGTGGCGTTATACCTACAACCTGCGTGGACTATATGAAACGCCGTCACTAGTCGAAAGACTGGGACCTGCGGTTAATGAACGGAACAAGGTCGCTGAGTTCGTTGGAGGTGTACGGGCCAGTGGCCGAACACTGCTGAGCGAGTTCGAATCCAAGCAATTGCTCTCGCAATACGGCATTCCGGTCGTCGACACCCGCGTGGCGGAAAACGAGACGGAGGCGGTTCGCCTGGCGCAGGAGATCGGCTATCCGGTCGTATTGAAGCTGTTATCGAACACGATTGCGCACAAGAGCGATGTGGATGGAGTGCGTCTGCGCCTGCGGAACGACGACGAAGTCAGCTCGGCATTCCGGGGCATCCAGTCCTCGGTGGAAACAAAGGCAGGTTCCGGCCATTTCCTCGGCGTCACGGTGCAGCCGATGGTCCGGCGAGATGGTTATGAATTGATCGTAGGCAGCAGTATCGATCCGCAGTTCGGGCCGGTGATCCTGTTCGGTTCCGGCGGAGTGATGGTCGAGGTCTACGGCGATCACGCGCTTGCCCTGCCGCCATTGAATACCACGCTCGCACAGCGTCTGATGGAACAGACGAAAATATATTCGGCCCTGAAAGGGGTACGCGGGCGCAACCCGGTAAACCTGGCGAAGCTCGAGGAGTTGCTTGTCCTTTTCAGCCAACTGGTAGTCGAGCAACCATGGATCAGGGAGATCGACATCAATCCTCTCCTCGCAACTCCCGACCACTTACTGGCTCTGGATGCGCGAGTGCTACTGCACCCGAGCGAAATTCCCGCCGAGCAATTGCCACGCCTGGCAATCCGCCCTTACCCTTCTCAGTACCTCCACGAATGGGCACTGAAGGATGGAACGAAGGTTACCATCCGCCCAATCCGTCCGGAAGATGAACCGCTGATGGTAAAGTTCCACGCGACGCTATCCGAACGAAGCGTATATCTGCGGTATTTTTGCTCACTGAGCTTAAGCACCCGGGTGGAGCACGAGCGCCTGGTACGAATCTGCTTCGGCAGTTACGATCGGGGATTCGCACTGGTCGCCGATCACGCAGATCCGCAAGCGGGCCAGCACGAGATCCTGGGCGTGGGACGTTTCAGCGCCATCACGGGAGACGAAGCAGAGGCGGCCGTGCTGGTCTCCGATCGATGGCAGGGAAAAGGGCTTGGAACGGAGTTGCTCGCCACAGTTGCGCGAGTGGCTCGGCAAGAGAAGTTTAAGAAGCTCTCAGGCGAGATTCTCCGCGACAACCTGGCGACACAGGCAATTTTCAGAAAAAGCGGCTTCCAACTCCGCGCATTGGAAGATCCGTCCTCTGTGCGAGCCACTCTGGAGCTTTAGCGGGACTGCCTTATGCCACGGAGAGCGGCTTCGTAATTTCCAGCTGAGGTTCGAATTTCAGAGCCGTTCCGATGGCGCGTGAAACCAGGCAGAGTTTTTCCGCTTTGCGCAGCAGATCCAGGGCGCGCTCCCTTTCTTCGGCCGAAGCAATCTTCAGATTCGGACGGAGCACGATCTGGCTGAACGTGTACCCGCTATCCGCTTTCCGAATTGTGCCGCTGGCTTCCACCTGCAGGTCCGTAAAGTTGAACTGGGCCGTACCGGCGATGGCACGCAACGTCGTTGTGTAGCAACTGGCAATGGCTGCCAGCAGAAGCTCTTCCGGCGTCCAGCGGCCTTCCAGTCCACCAAATTCCATGGGCGCCGTGAAGTGAATCGCATTGGGCGCGGAATCCGACTTAGCCAGTCCGGTGCGGCCCGATGTCCACCACGCCGCTACTCGATATGCATGCTCTTCGCCGTTTGTCACTTTTTCCATCTCCTTGCAAGAAACCTGTGCATTCATCGTTGCCACTCCAAGTTGCAAAGCCCTCTCCCGCCCGCGGGAGGGGTGTCACACCGATTGGATTCCGGGCTCAAGCTACGCCTTGGTGCGCCCGCGTTGCATCTTGGCTTTCGAGCTTTGCGATCTGGGCACGAAGCCACTTGGCCAAAGCCTCTTCCATCTCGATCTGACTGCCGCTGCGGTACAAATCTTCAACGGTCTGGCCTTCCTTCGTCAGTTCGATGAAGCGACAGGGCACGGACTCTGCACGCTTCCCTTCAGGGACAAACTGCTCCAGCAGGCACGACTCGCAGGGATGCGGCCGGGCTGGATCACAAAAGTTCGGGCAAATGGGAGAATCTTCAAAAATGGCGGGAGCGCGCCAGGGAGCCCGCGGCGCGCGTCCATAGCCCCCATCCTCCAGGAAACTAAGTTCAAACTTGAGTACGTCGAGAATGTTGCGGTCGTCCTGAGTCATAGGTCACCTCAATGGGCGCTAGGATGGCAGAGCTCTCGTGGCAACTCCGTGTGCCCTATCACGAGCTTTTGTGATTTGGGTCACACTTAGGTCGGGCACGGGATCGCGCGAAAGGATGAATTCCCACACCTTCCGGGAGATAGCGGCGGAAAGCCTTGTGACTAAGTTCACGCCTATAAGTGATTTAGGTCACGTCGACTTTAGGCCACGGAGCCGCCCCCCCCCGGCGATCGGGCTTTCAGTCCGCCGGCGCCAGGGCAGCGAAGACCGTTGTGATTTCGATCACATCCCCGAGTGATGTCTGCCATAGGTCTGCCCCATAGGCCATGCGAATCTAGCCTTGCCAGCGACGGACATGCGTCGCGGTTGCGCTGAACGATTACAATTGCGCCCGAAGTAGAACTGGCGAGTTTCCTGACGGATAGCGCCCGTTCTGTAAGGTCATAGACAAAACTTTCTCAGGAGGAAGTACACGTGAAGCCTCTCTCTTTCCGTAGGAGTCTTGCGGTTTTGTTAGCTTGTGGTGCGATCGCATTGTGCAGCGTGTCAGCCGCCGCGCAGGACGCAGCAGCCACTTATAAGGCGAAGTGCGCGATGTGTCATGGTCCGGACGGCAAGGGTGGCAAGATGGGCACCAAGGATTTCGCCTCTCCGGAGATTCAGAAAATGAGTGACGCCGAGCTCGCCGAAGTCATCGCGAAAGGCAAGGCTCCGAAGATGCCGGCTTACGAAGGCAAGCTGAAGGACAACGAGATCAAGGATCTTGCCGCCTACGTGAAAGGCTTGGGCAAGAAGTAACGAGCTGCCGTACCGGCGGTCTCTGGGAAATCGTTCGATTCTGAACAGATTGGCGGGTGGGAGGCATGTCCATGCGAACAATACGGGGTTTTTTTGCGCTCGGAGCAGCCCTCACCCTCCTTTTTTCGGCGGTCACCCTTCAAGCGGCGGGTAAGAAAGAGCCGAAGCCGACTGCGGAGGAATGCCTGGCCTGCCACGGAGACTCAAGTCTCACTCATGAGGTGAATGGGAAAACTGTCAGTCTCTTTGTAAATCCGCAGACTTTCAAAGACTCGATCCATGGCAGCATGTTTACCTGCGTCGATTGCCATACCGATGTAAAGAGCGCAGGCCACGAAACACCCCCGCAAAAAATAAGTTGCGCCACCTGTCACGCGGACGAGCAGACTGCGTATGATCGCAGCTTTCACGCGAAGGCGGTGCAGGGCGGCAATACCCACGCCGCCACCTGCGTCAATTGCCACGGCAGTCCGCACGAACTGCTTCCCGCGAGCGATCCCAAATCCCGAGTCCACCATACGAATATTCCCGCGACTTGTGGATCCTGCCACAGCCAGAAATTCGTCATGGAAGACGGCGGCCAGAGTGCGCAGATGGTAGCGTCGTACCAGCAGAGCGTGCACGGCCATGCCGTCGCCGCCGGATCCGAAAAGGCCGCTGTCTGTACCGATTGCCACGGCACGCACGAGATTCTGGACGCGAAGGACTCCAAATCGCCCATCTTCAAGTTCAATGTCCCCCTGACGTGCGGACGCTGCCACGATTTAGTTTCAAAGGAGTTTCAGCAGAGCATTCACGGACAGGCCGTCGGGCAAGGTAACTGGCTGGCGCCAGTCTGCACGGATTGCCACGGCATTCACTCCATCAAGTCTCATCTGGATCCTCAGTCGCCGGTGAACGCGCAGAATCTGGCGCAGGTCACCTGCGCCCGTTGTCATGAAGGCATGCGGCTATCCCAGGAGTTCGGCATCGAAGGCCGCCGTGCCAGTACCTACATGGCAAGTTATCACGGCCTGGCGGCGCGTCTCGGGTCACAAGTGGTTGCGAATTGCGCCAGTTGCCACGGGGTGCATAACATACTGCCGTCCAGCGATCCGCGATCGACGATCAACCGCGCGAATCTGGCGAAAACCTGTGGCCAGTGCCATCCTGGCGTTACGGAGAAGTTCACCGAAGCCAGAGTTCACGTGGACGCGCCGCTCTCCGCGGATATCGGCAGCAAGGCCGTGCGCTGGATTCGCCGATTCTACCTGAGCATGATATTCGCCGTGATCGGCGGCATGCTTTTGCACAATCTCGTAATCTGGCGCGCGAAGGTCGTCGCCAGACGCAAGACTGAGAATCATTTTGTCGTTCGCATGCCGCGGCGCTTCCGTTGGCAGCACGCCACGCTGCTCGCCAGTTTCATCACGCTAGTGCTCACCGGGTTTGCCTTGAAGTTCCCCGATTCCTGGTTTGCTTCCCTGCTGGCCATGGGCGAGCATCTGCGGCGCATCATGCACCGAATCGCCGCCGTCGTCCTGATCGGGGTCAGTTTTTATCACATCTTCGATGTAGCGTTCTCCCGGGAAGGACGCCGTCTGGTGAAAGACCTCTTCCCAACCCTGGAAGATGCTCGCGGCGCTTTGCAGAACATGTTGTACTATCTCGGATTCACCCGCAGAAAGCCCGAGTTTGCTCGCTTCAATTACGCGGAGAAGGCGGAATACTGGGCGCTGGTCTGGGGCATGGTCGTGATGGGGGTCACCGGCGTCGCACTTTGGGGGAAGGTGATCGTCGGGAATCATCTGCCGCGCTGGTGGCTCGATGTAGCTACCGCCATTCACTATTACGAAGCAGTTCTGGCAACACTGGCGATCGTGGTATGGCATTTCTATCAGGTGTTCTTCGATCCTGACGTGTATCCGATGAATTGGGCCTGGTGGGATGGGAAGATGCCTCTGCATCACTATCGCGAAGAACATGGTTTGGATTTGGAATCACTGAATCAGGAACTCTCGCAGACACTCCGGGACCAGGACGCCCCGGCTCACAAGGAAAACGCTGAGGTCAAGCATGGAGACTGAAAACACCACCCCGGAACCAGTAGAAGCCAGGCACCGATTGCGCATGCTCTTGCGCAATCCCGTCAGCCTGGCTGGCATCGCCCTGGTACTCGTCAGCATCGCGAATATCTTTCTATTCGTTCTGATCGACGCCATTGCAACCAAGCCGAGCCCATATATCGGCATTCTGGCCTACATGGTCTCTCCGGGATTTCTGGTGTTGGGATTGTTGATGATCCTGGTGGGCGTTCTCATCGAGAGGCGGAAAAAGGTCGCACCGACGGATTTTTATCCCGTAGTGGACCTCAATGACCGGAAGCAGCGCAGCGCTGTCATCTCATTCGTCACGTTCCTCGTGGTATTTGTCACGGTGAGCGCGGCAGGAAGCTACAAGGCGTACGAGTTTACCGATTCTGTACAGTTCTGTGGCCAGCTTTGCCACACGGTGATGAATCCGGAGTTCACCGCTTACCAACTCTCTCCGCATGCGCGCGTGGCGTGCGTGGATTGCCACGTAGGGTCTGGCGCCACCTGGTACGTGAAGTCGAAGCTCTCTGGAGCCCGTCAGGTTTATGCGGCCACTTTCAAGACTTTCCCGCGCCCGATCCCGACGCCGGTGCACAACCTGCGCCCAGCCCAGGATACCTGCGAACAGTGCCACTGGCCGAAGAAGTTCTACGGCGGCCAACTGAAAGTCTTTACGCACTATTCCAATGATGAGAAAAACACCATGCGCCAGGTGCGCATGCTGATCAAGACCGGAGGCGGCGACCCCGCGACGGGTGCTCCCGAGGGCATCCACTGGCACATGAACATCAGCAACAAGATCGAATATGTGGCAGCGGACGACAAGAGACAGACCATCCCCTACGTGCATGTGGAAGATCAGCAGGGACGGGTCACCGAGTATTACGCAAAGGATTCGACGGTCAGCAAAGATCAGATCGCGAAGTCACAACGGCATCACATGGATTGTGTCGATTGCCACAATCGCCCGACGCACATTTATGTGCCACCCGATCAAGCGGTCGATCAATCGCTGCTTGCGAGAAGGATTGACTCCTCCCTGCCTTTCATCAAGCAAGAAGCAGTCACGGTGCTGACGGCCAGTTATGAAACTACAGATGCCGCCAAACAGGCGATCGCCAGCGGATTGCAGGACTTCTACGAGCAGAAGTATCCGGGGATTGTGAAGGCAAAACAACTGGAAATTCGGAATGCGGTGTCGGAAGTCCAACAGATCTTCGCCCGCACGACGTTTCCGGAGATGAAGCTGAACTGGCAGACCCATCCCAACAATCTGGGCCATTACTACTACAGCGGCTGCTTCCGCTGCCACGACGGACAGCACGTCAGTGCCGATGGCCGGGTCATCAGCAAAGATTGCAACCAGTGCCACACGCTGATGTCGGAGACGGATGGGACCTCAACAGCGGCGGCCGCGGCTCCGGTTTCCTTCCAGCACCCGGTCGACATCGGCGATCTTACGCAGGTGAACTGCTCAGACTGCCACACCGGCGGAGTGGGCCCGTAAGCCGGGCCCTTGGCCCGATCTCAGATTGCTCAGTCCTGATCGTAAAACTTCAATGCCATTGCGCCGTGAGTGGCCGCTCCTCCGGCCCGCAGCGCAGCCGCCAGCAGAGAGCTTTCGGTAATTTCCTGGCGACTGGCGCCCTGCGCTTTGGCAGCCTTGGTATGGACCTCAATGCAATAAGGGCATTGGGTGGTGCAGGCTACGGCCAGGGCGATCAATTCGCGATACTTCCTTGGAATGGCTCCATCGTCGCGGCCAACGATTTTGTCCAGGTTTAACCAGGCATTGAACTCATTCGGGGCAAGCTTCCCCATTTCCTTCAGCAGCCGCAGATCACTCACGTCATGGTAATGTTCGCTCATTCGGTTCTCCTCGACACAAGTCTGTGTAACGTTTCTCACCTTCAGTGAAGGCAATTTCCTCTCGTGTTGTTGTTTCGAGACTAAAGAACATCCCGGCCCGCGGCAAGATGGCAGATTTGCCAACCTAGAGAGGCGATCAGGCCATAGGAAAATCTCCGGGCCTAGGCACCCGGATGAAACAGGCGGACAATCCAGAATGCGAAGGCTGCCACGAATGCGGATGCTGGAATGGTCAAAACCCATGCCCAGACGATGCGCGCGGCCACACCCCATCGGACGGCGGAGAGGCGATGGGTCGCTCCCACCCCGACGATCGCTCCCGTAATGGTGTGAGTTGTGCTGACCGGGATTCCCGCCAGAGCAGTTGAAAAAAGCGTAATCGCACCGGCGGATTCCGCGCAGAATCCGCCGACCGGCTTCAGCTTGGTAATGCGCGAGCCCATCGTGTGGACGATTCGCCAGCCCCCGAAATACGTCCCGAGCGCAATCGAGGCATGCGCGGCCAGGATGATTGGCCAGTGAAACTTCCCCCAATTGCCGTGCAGTTCGGCCGAACTCAGGTAGTGCGCGCCGTAGAGCGCGCTGGCGACGATCCCCATGGTCTTTTGTGCGTCGTTGCCGCCATGACCGAGGCTGTAAGCGGCCGCTGATAAAAGCTGAAGCTTGCGGAACCATTTGTCGATCTTCTGGGGAGGCTTGTTTTGCAGTAGCCACATGACGCTGATCATGAAGATCAGAGCCAGAATCAATCCCATGACGGGCGCCACAACGATGAAGATCAGAGTCTTGTACCAGCCCTCGGCGATGATCACGTGCCATCCCGAGCGCATGATGGCAGCTCCGGCGTAACCGCCAATCAGCGCGTGCGAGGATGACGTCGGCAGTCCCCACCACCAGGTAAGCAAGTCCCACACGATGGCCCCGAGGAGTCCGGTGATGACTACGGTTTGCGTGACCGAATCGATGCGAATCATGCCGGAACCGATGGTTTTGGCGACAGCGGTCCCGAGCAGGAAGGCGGCCACGAAATTGAAGAAGGCTGCCCAGGCGACCGCCAGCTTGGGCGACAGAACTCGGGTGGAAACCACGGTGGCAATGCTGTTTGCAGCGTCGTGAAACCCATTGAGGAAATCAAAGGTCAGCGCCACCAGCACTGTGATGAGTAGCAGCCAAAGATCAGCGTTCAACTGAGTTCCTGTCGGAAGATTTTGGGGATCAGGTATTTTTCAATACAACGGTTTCAAGGACATTGGCGACGTCTTCCGCTTTGTCGGTGGCGCGCTCCAGGAATTCGAGCAGCTCTTTGTTCTTGATCAGATTGATCGGATCCTTCTCCTCGTCGAACAATTTTGCGATCCCGTGCTCGGCCACCAGATCGGCTTCGTTCTCCAACCGGTTGATCTCGACGCAATGCGTCAGGATGTTTCCGTTCTTGTGCATGAGGGAAACCGCTTTCTGCATCTCCTCACTTTGCATCAGGATAATTCTGGCCAGCACTCCGGCAGCCACGGGTGGCGTGGTGATCCGATACATGGCGATGCGGGAGCAAGCGGCGTTAATGAAATCCAGAACATCATCGAGTTTGGAGGCGAGCTGGTGGATGTCTTCGCGATCGAAGGGAGTAATGAACGTTTGGTTCAACTTGGTCAAAACCTTGTGCGTGAGTTCATCGCCTTCCCTTTCGATGTTGCGGATTAGCTCAATCTTTTGCTCGACGTCGTGATAATGAGTGAATAGATCGACTAACACTTTGGCTCCGGCGATCACGTTGTCGGACATCGCCGAGAACATATGAAAGAAGCTGTCATCTCTGGGAATAAGCCGAACCATTGGGAATAATTTAAGCCGAGGGGACTACAAGGGTTTCGGCGCAACCGGTGGAGCGAATCAATATCTCACCTTGCTGCAAGTGGGGTCAAATGGCCGGCCTTCATAAAGACTTGAGATTGGAAGCGCGGAATTTCAGGATGGCGGAAAACCGGAAGGTGCAGGGTGATCGGTGAGTTCTGGAATTTCGCGCGGTCCTAACGTGGGCGGCGGACCGTCGCAATGGAGCGTTGCGGTAACCTCATCGAGACAAACAAAAGCGTAGCGAGCACCGCGCCCGCTCCGATCCCTACCGACTGAAGAAATTCGAGCATGAAGCGACCAAGTTCCATCTGGGATATGTTGCGCTGTTTCAATAGGCTGAACAAGTTACGAAGATGCTACTTCTCCCTGGACGGGATGCTCGAGGCCTCGGACAGAGCTTCGGGACGTTGAATGGGCCGCACTTTACAATCGGCCTGACCTGGCATCACTGATTGCGAAATCGACAGCAACAGTGGCCCATTTTAGTGATTGCCCCAAGCTGCACACATTGAGTGACTTAGCAAAATTGTGTGATTCAAATCACATCGAGGTGTGAACCTACGTCCCGACAATCCTGCCCCCCTTCCGGCATGCTGAAAAGTATCTCAGGGCCACTCCGGTGGTAGCTGTCCACAATCTGGAACGGGGGAAGTCAATGAAGCGGAAATTCAAGACCATGGACGCCAACGAGGCGGTCGCTCATGTTGCGTACGGAGTGAGCGAAGTGATCGCCATTTACCCCATCACGCCTTCGTCGCCGATGGGCGAGTGGGCGGACCAGTGGGCTTCTGAAGCACTACCAAATGCCTGGGGCAGCGTGCCCCATGTAATTGAAATGCAAAGCGAAGGCGGAGCCGCCGGCGCAGTGCA
>Ga0335070_10009917_pt1 | contig 11140 bp, 7 predicted proteins | sample Lox_Sample_13_FD_206722 | JGI IMG/M metagenome (GOLD analysis project Ga0335070, IMG submission 206722) | Soil microbial communities from Loxahatchee National Wildlife Refuge, Florida, United States - Lox_Sample_1.3 | ecosystem: Environmental > Terrestrial > Soil > Wetlands | place: USA: Florida... | reverse complement strand
TTCGAACGTGGGGAGGAGGTCCTATGTTTCGAAAGATTGTGTTGCGCCCGTTGGCACTCATCGCGCTGGGCTTGGTTGCCGTCTGGCTGCCGTTAGCCGCGCAAGATGCCCCGTCGGTAGCCGAAGCGGCCAAGCGCGCGCGTCAGCAGAAACAAGATTCCGCGAAGCCGGTGAAAGTGATCACGAACGACGAGATTCCCAGCGCCCCGGCTCCGGCGCAGGTGGCCTCCCCGGCCGCGGAAGGAGCAGCCCCGGCGGTGGCTGGCAGCCCTGCCGGCGCTGACGCCGCGTCCGCCGACGCGAAGAAATCCACAGAAGAAGCTGCTGGCGACGAAGCCAAGAAGAAAGCTGACATTGAGGCCCTGCAGAAGCAGATTCACGACCTCGAACACGACATCAACATACAAAAGGGCGGAATCTCTCTCGACGAAAACACCTACTACAGCGATCCTAATCGCCCGCGGAATACCGACCAGAAAGACAAGATTGACCGGGAGAAACAGGATTTGCAGCGCATGGAGTCCGACCTGCAGGATCTGAAGTCGAAGCTCGAGAGTCTGGGCGTAGAGATTCCCGTCAAGCCGCCGAAACCGCCGGAATCGATTACCTCAAACGCGCCGCCGCAGTCCTGATTCGCTTTGCGGAAATTCGTTGAGGCCTGAGCACCCGCTTCTCTTTTAATCGTTCGGGCTTCTGTTCTATTAGCGGGCCCGCAACGCCAGTGCAATCGATTCACGTGTTTTCCACAAGTGCCGTGAACTTTTTGGGGCTTTTTCGTTGACTCGTCAGCTTTACAGGAACACAATCGCGCATCTTGGTTCGCTTCCGTCTCGGTCGGTTGGGGCTTCAGGGGACTCACTTCCGCCAGTGAGCTTGGGCCAGACAAGGAGCGTGCGCATGCCACTCATGCCGGGATCCACGGTTCAATGCATTAATCCGCAATGCGAAGCCAAGGGCAATTGGCTACGGGCCGAGCTGATCGGCTCGGAGAATTGCCCCACCTGTGGCCAGGAACTGCGTCACGTGCCGCCACCCTTGCCTCGTTATCATCTTCGCCCCCGCGCCGCTTCCGCACGTCCCCCACTCCGGCCCCGCTGACGATATCCGCCCAGACACCACAGGCGGTACCCGCTCTCTGCCCGTGGTGTGTCTGGTGTGGATGCGGCAGCGACGCAACCGCCGAGAAATAAAAACGGCCGGAAAAGCGCTCCGGCCGTTTCGATTCCTGGATTGTGCGACTGGCCTACGTTTGGATCATTCCTTTTTCCAGCAACTCTTCGTCGCTGAGCCATAGGTCTGGAATGTTCGCGGAGCCGAGGCGCAGAATATCTTCGAGCGCGCCGCGAACTTCACGCAGCCGGAAGTCTACACTGATGCTTTCGAGCAGATCGATCAGCGCCTGAGCGCCTTCGGCCAGCATGGCTTTCGGGCGCGAGCCGCTGCGATCCAGCTTGTGATAAGTGACGATGTAGAAGGCGTTCAGCCCGGCGCCGTGACGCACGATATGAAGAAAGCCACGGGTCTTGGGCTGCTTCGACGCCAGTTTTGCATTCAGTGCGGATCCGGTGGGGAGTGCGCTCATCGCGTTTTCTCCTTATCCCTTTCCCGCATCAACTGCATCCGCTCGTACTCCCGCAGTTCTCGCATTTGTAGCAGGCCCCGTTGGGCACCATGAGCATGCCGCACTCGGAGCAAGTCGGCGCGCCTTCATGAGCATCGCGCGGAGCATTGCTGATCGGCATCACCGGCGTTGTCACCGGCTTGGCAATGGGAGCCGGTGCGGCAGCGGGAATCGTCATTCCGGCGACAACCGTGCCTTCGGCTGGCGCACCTCCATTCAGCTTCAGGTAGTCCGCGGAGATGAAGCGGCCGCCGAGCCAGCGTGCGATGTAGTCGAGCACCGAGGTCGCGAAACGAATATTCGGGTTTGCTGTGATACCGCTGGGCTCGAAGCGCGTGTTGAGCAGCTTGTCGACCAGCACCTTCAGCGGCACGCCATACTGCAAACCGATTGAAAGCGTCAGCGCCAAACCGTCCATCACGCCCGAGAGCGTCGAACCTTCCTTGGACATTTTGATGAAGATTTCGCCGGCGCGGCCGTCCGGATACATACCGACGGTGATGTAGCCTTCGTGGCCACCCACGCTGAACTTGTGCGTGACCGAGTCGCGCTCGACGGGCAATTTTTCTCGCTGTGTGCGGGCAAAGAGCTCTCGCTGTACCGGAGATTCAGCAGCCGGTGCTTCCGCCTTCTTCTCGTCCTTCTTGTTGCCGGCGGCGTTGAGCGGCTGCGAGCGCTTCGAATTGTCCCGGTAAATCGCCACAGCTTTCAGCCCCAGCTTCCAGGACTCGATGTACGCATTCATGATGTCTTCGATCGTCGATTCTTCGGGCATGTTGATCGTCTTGCTGATGGCGCCGGAAAGGAAGGGCTGGGCCGCCGCCATCATCTTGACGTGACCGCGCCAGGCAATGGAGCGGCCGCCAGTGGTTGCAAGCGAGCAATCGAAGACCGGTACGTGTTCGCCCTTGATGAACGGCGCGCCGTCAATCTTGCCGTTCTTGTCGATGTAGCTGACGATCTCGCTGGTCTGCTCCGGGGTGTAGCCGAGCTTCATCAGCGCCTGGGGCACGGTGTTGTTGACAATCTTGATGACGCCGCCGCCCACGAGCTTCTTCATCTTCACGAGCGCCAAGTCGGGCTCGATGCCGGTCGTGTCGCAATCCATCATGAAGCCGATGGTGCCAGTCGGGGCCAGCACGGTCACTTGCGAGTTCTTGAAGCCGAACTTTTCGCCGAGCTCCAGCGCATCATCCCAAGCCTGCTGCGCGCCCATGTACAGCTCCGGCTGCACGTTTTCCGGCTTCACGCCACGCATCGCGTCGCGGTGCATGCGAATCACGTCGAGCATCGGCTCGCGGTTTACGTGGTAGCCGGAGAACGGACCCATCCGCTCGGCGACGCGCGCCGACTGCGCGTACGCTTCCCCGCACATCATCGCGGTAACGGAAGCAGCCACGTCGCGCCCTTCGTCCGAATCGTATGGCAGCGCCATGGACATCAGCAGCGCGCCAAGGTTCGCATAGCCGAGGCCCAGTGGGCGGAAGTTGTGCGAGTTCTCCGCAATCTTCGGCGTCGGGTAGCTCGCGTTGTCCACCAGGATTTCCTGGGCGGTGATGGTCACGTCAACGGCGCGCTTGAACGCTTCCACATCGAACTGCCCGTTCGAACCGAGATACTTCATCAGGTTCAGCGACGCCAGGTTGCACGCCGTGTCGTCGAGGAACATGTACTCGCTGCAGGGATTACTGGCGTTGATGCGTGCAGTGTTCTTGCAGGTGTGCCAGCGGTTGACGGTGGTGTCGTACTGCATGCCGGGATCGCCGCACTGCCAGGTGGACTCGGAAATCTTGTGAAGCAGTTCGCGCGCGCTCAGCTTCTCGTTGGGCTGGCCGTCGATCACGTTCTTGGTCCACCAATCCTTGTTCTCTTCGGCGGCGCGCATGTAATCGTCGGTGACGCGCACGGAATGATTGGCGTTCTGGAAGAAGATCGAGCTGTATGCTTCGCCGTCGATCGATGAATCGTAGCCCTGCTCGATCAGCACGTGCGCCTTGCGCTCTTCCTTCACCTTGCATTCGATGAATTCGACGATATCCGGGTGGTCGATATTCAGGATGACCATCTTTGCCGCGCGCCGCGTCTTGCCGCCGCTCTTGATTACGCCGGCGAACGCGTCAAAACCCTTCATAAAGCTGACCGGGCCGGAAGCGATGCCGCCCCCCGAAAGCGTTTCTCTGCTGCCGCGCAGCGTGGAGAAGTTCGTGCCCGTGCCGGAGCCCCACTTGAACAGCATGCCTTCCGTGCGGGTCAGGCCCATGATTGATTCCATGCTGTCTTGCACGGCATTGATGAAGCAGGCCGAGCACTGCGGCTTGGGCTGCACGCCGACGTTGAACCACACCGGCGAATTGAAACTCATCTTCTGCTCCACGAGCAGGTGCGTCAGTTCATCTTTGAACGCGTCGCGCGACGCGGTATCCGCGAAATAGCCGCCTTCTTCACCCCAGCGCACCACCGTGTTCACTACGCGGCTGATCAACTGCCGCACAGAGCTTTCCCGCTCCGGCGTACCATGCTTGCCGTGGAAGTACTTGCTGGCCACGATATTGGTCGCGGTCTGCGACCATGCCTTCGGCACATCCACGTCTTCCTGCTTGAAAATCGTGACGCCTTTCTCGTTGCCGATCAGCGCGGTGCGTTTTTCCCATTCGACTTTGTCGAAGGGCGAAATCTTGCCATCCGTAAAGTAGCGCTCAAATACGAGTCCGGCCGTCTTTGCCGCGTCCGCCTTGCTGATCGCCTTGCCATTCAATGCCGGCTTCACCGTTGCCATCCTGAAATTCCTCCCGCCATAGGTTCCCGTCGGTCCGAGGGAGGAACCTTAATATGTTACTACCCTGCACAACTGGGCGCTGGGCCCCACTCTGGCCCGGCGAATTGCGTTTCTGGTTCCGTGGAAGCGATCCGTGCACCGAAAAAGGTCAAAAAATGCGAACGAACTGCCCTCTGCCAGTGTTTTTCACATGGCGGGACAGCTTAACCCTGCGCCGCGCTTACGACCTGCGCGGAGCCTTCAACTTCGCGCTCGTATTTTGTCGGTGATCACGGGCTGGCTTCGTGGGTGCGGTCCAAGCAACATCCCCGACTCGGACCGTCTGGCGCTTCCACGTCCCCCGAATCTGGATTCGAAGTATCAATCTGTGCACGATTGCTGTCAAGAGAAAATCACAAAATCTAGCCAACTTTTTCTCAACGCGTCTATATCTAGTGGTGCTGTTTCGGGAAGAGACCTCTCGTGCGCCGCGAAAATTTTCTCTAAACTCTTTGCATCCAGTTCTCTATGAAGCAATCCCTTTTTTCCACCTCGTTGGCAATTTTCCTCACCGCGCCATCGCTGATTTCCGCGCACCAGGCAAAAACAATTCCCGTGCGGGAGAAAAATTCGGCTTCCGCCGAGAAAATTGCGCTCACTGGCATCCGCAACGCCGGAAAAATCAGCGAGCATCTATTTTCGCGGCGCGCAACCAGATCCCGATGGTGTGCAATCACTCCAGAAACTCGGCATCACCACCATCATTGATCTGCGCGGCGAAGATCGTACGGGCGTGTTCGTCGCCGCGTATCGCATGGCCTTCGTGCGGTGCCTGCATCTCCTTCCACGGCTTCAACTTCGGTCCGCTAACCGGCCTCCCCCGCATTTACCAGTACGGACGTACTGTCTCAAACATGACTGCCGCTTCATTCCCCGTTCCTGCGTGCCCCTCTATTCTTCTATGTAAGCGCTCTTCCCGAACGGCGCACTGAGGAGAACCACAACCTTTGCAAGTTGGACGCTACGCAATTCTGGAAACCCTCGGCACGGGCGCTCACAGCCGAGTCGTCCGCGGGCATGATCCGTTGATTGATCGCTTTGTCGCGATCAAGCTGTTTTCGCCAGAACTTGCCTGTGGTGAGGCGCGAAACCGATTCCTGCGCGAAGCCCGCGTTGTCGGCAAGCTGACCGATCCAGGCATCATCGTTGTTCACGACATTGGTGTGGAAGAATCGACTTCCACCCCTTACCTCGTGATGGAGCTCGTCGAAGGTCAACCGCTGGAAAAGATCATTGCCAAGGGCAGCCTTCCTTTTCCTAACGCGTGCGAATGGGCGGCCCACGTCGCGGCGGCACTGGGCGTCGCGCATCGCCGCGCTGTGATTCACGGCGACGTGAAGCCCGCGAACATTCTCGTTACCACAGAAAATCGCGTGAAGCTGACGGACTTCGGCATGGCTCGGCTCGCCAGCCATCAGGGAGCGGATTCGAATCTAAAGGGCACGCCGGCGTACTGGTGCCCCGAACAGATCCTCGGTCGCGCCCAGGATGCGCGGTCGGATATTTTTTCGCTGGGCGTGGTGCTCTACGAAATGCTAACCGGCATAAACCCGTTTGCCGGTAATTCCCTCCAAGCCGTCTGCAACCTCTTGCTTTCGTCTGCACCGCTGCCGCCCTCGCACAGCAATCCTTCTGTGCCGGCTGCCCTGGACGAGATTGTGGCTTCCTGTCTGACGAAAGAGCCGCAGTTCCGCATGCCGTCGGCGGAAGTCCTTGCCGAGAAGCTGTTTCCGCTGGCGCGGCGGGTCGCCACGCCAACGCAAACCGTTCCTACGCCGGCTCCGTCTTTCCGCATGCGAGCAGCACGCCTGCTGCGTTCGGCATAGCCCCAGCAGCGTCGGCAAGGCTTTTGTCGCCCGATCGATAAGCTCTTCCCGTGACGGGTCGCAAACGTTTCTCGCTCGTCATCACAGACGCCCCTCCTGCCCAACTTTAGTATCCGGGTGTGTAGGTTTGCCGTGGTTAGTACCGCCATTTCTCACTATCGCATCCTGCGAAAGCTGGGCGCCGGCGGCATGGGAGAGGTGTACGAAGCCGAGGATCTGCGCCTTGGCCGTCACGTCGCTCTCAAGTTCTTGCCGGATGCCGTAGCTTCCGACCCTCGCGCGCTCGAACGCTTCGAACGGGAGGCACGGGCGGCGTCGGCAATCGATCATCCGAATATCTGCACGATTTACGAGGTGGGCGAGCACGAGGGCCACACGTTCATGGCCATGCAACTCCTCGAAGGCCAGGACTTGCGCTCGCGCATCGGTGGCCGCCCACTCCCGCTCGATGTCCTCCTCGACCTCGGCATCCAAATCGCCGACGCGCTCGACGCGGCTCACTCGCACGGCATCATCCACCGCGACATCAAGCCCTCGAACATCTTCGTGACACTGCGCGGCCAGGCCAAACTCCTGGATTTTGGCCTCGCCAAGATCACTTCTTCCAAATACGTCACCGTCGACTCTGACACCAGTGGTACGACCATCTCTCGTGAGGAACTGAGCGGACCGCAAACCGTGCTCGGCACCCTCGGCTATATGTCCCCGGAACAAGCCTTGGGCAAAGAGCTGGATTCGCGCTCCGACCTTTTCTCCTTCGGCGCGGTGCTTTACGAAATGGCCACGGGCGTCTCACCGTTTTTCGGCAGCACCACGGCGGCAATCTTCGATTCCATCCTCAACAAGCAGCCCATTCCCGTGCTTCGGTTGAATCCAGCTATCCCCGAGGAACTCGACCACATCATCCGCAAGGCTATTGAGAAAGATCGCGACGTTCGTTCGCAGAGCGCTGCTGAGATTCGCGCGGAACTCAAGCGCTTAAAGCGAGACACGAGCTCCGACCGCATCTCCGCGCCACTCGTGGCCAGCGCGCCTGCGACGAAGCATCGGCATTGGCCCTTGGTTTTGCTCAGTGGCGCTCTATTGCTTGCACTGGCGCTTTCCGTTCGGTATTTCGTCCCGGCATCGCCGCCGAAAATCATCGCGTCCACGCAGCTCACTTCGGGCGGATCGCACAAAGGCATTCTGGCCACGGACGGTTCGCGAATCTACTTTTCGGAGTTATCGAATGGCCATATGGTCTTGTCGCAAGTATCGGTGACCGGAGGAGAAACACTCCAAATCGCCACGCCATTCCGCAACGTGATGCTTTCAGCGATCTCCCCCGATCACTCTCAACTCCTGGTCGGCGATGAGGAAACACCCGCGTTCGATGCAACGGCATGGGCGCTGCCGCTCCCTTCGGGCTCGCCGCGCCGCCTGGGCAGTGTCGAGGGAAACTCAGCCTCGTGGTCACCAGACATGAGGCAACTCGTCTTCACTCGCGATTCGAATATTTACCTCGCTTCCGCGGATGGCACCGGGATACATCTTCTTCTCACCGTCAACGGCAAGCCGGGACTGGCTCGATTCTCGCCGGACGAAACGCGCGTTCGATTCACGCTCTACGATGTCAACAAGCTTTCCATGTCGTTGTGGGAAGTCGGAGTGGATGGCAAGAATCTGCGCCGTCTTCTGCCCAATTGGCATAATCCGCCGGAGGAATGCTGTGGCGAATGGACATCCGACGGCCGCTACTATTTGTTCCTGAGCAGCATCGGCGCCTCCAGCGACATTTTTGCGCTGGAAGAAAATGTCGGCTTCCTGCGGCGGAAATCCCCGATGCCGATCCAGCTCACTGCAGGTCCGTTCATTTACAACTTCCTCACGCCCTCGATCGACGGGAAGAAGCTCTTCGCCCAAGCCACGCTCTCACGCGCACAAGTTGTCCGTTACGATCCAGCCAGCAAGCTATTTGTGCCCTACATGGCCGGGCTGTCGGCTACCGATCTGTCATTCTCACGAGATGGCCAATGGGTCGCTTATGTCACTCTGCCGGATGGTTGCTTGTGGCGAAGCCGTGTCGACGGCACCGAGCGACTGCAACTGACGCATCCACCTGGGAATGCGGTCCTGCCCGTCTGGTCGCCAGACAATTCGCACATCGTTTTTCAGACTTTCTCTGCCGGTAGTGGCTATAAGGCTCAGTGGGTCTCGGCTCAGGGCGGCGCGCCAGAGGATCTCCTCCCCAGCGGAACAAGCGGCGTGGACTTCAATTTTTCGCCAGACGGCCAGAGCATCATCTTCTCAAGAGGGCCGACGTATGCGCCAACAATCATCTTTGTCTTCAATCTGAAAACCCACGAGGTCACTAATTTCCCCGGTTCCGAGAAACTCTTTAGCCCTCGTTATTCTCCTGATGGCCACTATCTCGCCGCTCTCTCGCAAGATTCGAGTTCGCTTTTCTTGTACGACTTCACCGCGAAGAAATGGAACAAGTGGCTGACGGAACGCGGGCACATTGCCTATCCAACTTGGTCGAAAGACAGCAGATACGTCTATTTCGACAATTTTATGACCGACCACCCCACCGCGCGACGCATCAAAGTCGGAGACGCACAGTCGGAGGAGTTGTTCAGCCTCTCCGACCTGCGGCGCTATACCGACACCCCCTCCGGGACCTGGGGCGGCCTTTCGCCCGACGGCTACCGCCTCTACGTGGAAGACTGGAGCGTCCAGGAAATCTACTCTTTGCAGCTGCAAGTCCCCTGATCCACGGAACTCGCTGCCCCTTTGTTCCGTATGACATTAGGGCGACTGGTCGTACGCCTTATTTTTCCCGTTCGACGACCTGACTTTTGCTGGGGTCATCTCGTCTATACCGGCTGGAGGAACTTCCATGACTTCGCGCAAAGCTCTCTCTCTGGTTGGCATTCTGGTTTGGGCCGGTGTCGCATTGACGGCCGCCCCCCGTGGTATCCCCCGCCACTATGCCGCAGCAGCCACCGTCACGACCGCGCACAGTAACGACATTGTCGAGAGCTGTAACGACCTCCACATTCGCTTCGATCACCACGACACCGTGATGCAGTCCGAAGTGCGCACCGTGACCAAGTCCGAAGCGCCTACCTTACGCGTCCGCGCCGAGTACAACGGCGGCTTGCAGGTCCAGGGCTGGGATCAGGCTGCCTACTCGGTCACCCTCTGCAAGGCGGCAGAGGCCGGCAGCGGCGCGGAGTCGCTGCTCTCGCAAATCCATCTGACCTTCCAGAATAGCGAGCTTGGTGTGTCGGGCCCTTCGTCTGGCGACCACTGGAGCGCCTATCTGCTGATTCGCGCCCCGAAGGCAGCTGCGATGGATCTTCAGGCGCACAACGGTCCGCTGACGCTTCGGAAGGTCGATGGCAGTTTAAGAGTGCGCGCCGAAAATGGCCCGGTCACCGTCACAGACTGCAATGGCGACCTGGATCTGGCGTCACACAACGGCCCAGTCACACTCGAAGGAAACAGCGGCAAGCTAAAAGTGACGACCGAGAACGGTCCTGTAACCGTGGCGTTGACAGGCGCGAAGTGGAACGGCTCCGGCCTCGATGCGCACGCAACCAACGGGCCCGTACGGCTGGAAATCCCGTCTGGTTATCAGTCGGGAGTCGTGTTGGAATCCGATGGTAATGGGCCCTTCCAGTGCCGCGCCAGTGTCTGCTCCGAAGGGCGCAAGACTTGGGACGAAGACCACAAACGGGTGGAGTTTGGCTCCGGCCCCACGCTCGTTCGGGTGTCCACCGTGAACGGTCCTGTGTCCGTGAACTGACCCAGGACAACTTCCCAACGCCCCATTGCCATCCAGTCGTGGGCCGGACGCCTGCCCAGTCCGTCCGGCCGCGCCCCCACCCTCCGCACCATAAACCCCTTGAAGGCCGCTCCTAGTTTGGGCAAAATGCAATTGCAACCGAATTTGTCCAGGCAAACCGGTACGGTCTCCCGTCCCCCGGGGGGCTTTGGGGACAACCATCCGAGAACCATGCGATGAATTATTGGCTTATTCTTGCAATTGCATTGGCGGCCATCGCTACAGCCGGCGTACTTCTTTACGTTTTGAAGTCCCGCCTCGGAGAGAACGATGTTTGGGAAGAGCTGATCGACCCGAACAGCCCAGTCAGAGAACCGGATTCGCGCGGGCTGGTGCTCAAGGAAGGGCCGAAGTCAGACGCGAAGGCACCTTCCGAAGACCAAGCTCGGCAGGAATCCAAAGTTGTACCGCAGCAACTGAAGGTGGAACCCATGACCATTCCAACGTCCTCGCAGGGCTCACGGTCGTTTCGCGGTGCGGACTTGCGCCGCAGCTCGCGTCTCGAGCTGCCCATCTCACTGGTGGTTATGGGTACCGACCGCCGCGGCGAAACATTCCAGGAAAAGACCTCCGCGCTGTCGTTTAACCTGCACGGCTGCCGCTACTCTTCGCATCACGATTATCCCACCGACGGGTGGGTCACTTTACAGGTCACCGGCACCGATGGGATGAATGCGCCTCCAGTACGCGCGCGGGTACGCTCGGTGGTGCTGCCCAAGGGTCCTCGCGACCTTTCGCAGGTTGGCGTCGAACTGGAGACGCCGGCGAATATCTGGGGCGTCCATCAAACTCCCGAGGATTGGGATCGCTTGTTGAAGTCGAACCCTCTCGCGGCACGCCTCTCGGCGATGCCTGCGGCGACAGGAACGGCTGCCGCACCTGTTGCTCCTCCGCACGAACGTAAGGCGGAAGTGACCGTGTTTCCGAGCCCGGCTGCCCCCGCGCCGGAGACGCCACCTGCCGCGACGCCCAGGACAGATCGTCTTGTGCTGACACCCGATCAACTTCTTCAGGCGTTGCAAGGGAAGTTACAGCAAGGCGCCGACCGC
>Ga0335070_10009915_pt1 | contig 11141 bp, 6 predicted proteins | sample Lox_Sample_13_FD_206722 | JGI IMG/M metagenome (GOLD analysis project Ga0335070, IMG submission 206722) | Soil microbial communities from Loxahatchee National Wildlife Refuge, Florida, United States - Lox_Sample_1.3 | ecosystem: Environmental > Terrestrial > Soil > Wetlands | place: USA: Florida... | reverse complement strand
GTGCTCACTCCTGCCTCCGTCCTGCGTCCTCGCCTGCCGCGGATCTGAAGCGGATAATTAGAATACCCAGCCGTTCGCAGCTGGGAACATCGGACGTTTGCATCATTTGTTCCGCCTGCGATATCACATCTCAAATGGGCGCGATGAAGGGCAATACAAGAGCTGCCCTAGTTCAGACGGCTCATTGACACGCCGCGGAACCAGGCGCGGTAGCCGTTCTTGGGGCGCGCGCGGCGCCGTCGCCCCAGTTGGTAGCGCCGGTTCGTCTCTCTGGCGATGCTGCTCATCGCGGGTGGCTGTGGAACCATCGTACTCGATGCCCGCCTGACGCCAATGCGCGCGAGCGTGAGGCGAGCCCCGCGGCGGCCTGGGGACCGCCCTCGTCGAGGCACTGGGCGGGTCAGTTGCCCCCGGAACTAGCATCCGCCCCCCGCTCATCGAGTGAAGCGGAAAACGCGCCAATCGCTCTTCGGGCTCTCCTGTCCTTGTGGATTGACGGACCACACCCTCCATTCGCCTGATTGCGCCCCGACGAACTCGAAGGACCAGCTCGTCGCCGGGACGTGACGCGCGAGAACCCAGGTTGAGCCGTCGTACCGAACCTCCACCCGGTAGCTGGCTGCACCAGGGGTCGGTCCCCACCGCAACGTCACCGTCCGAGGGTAGTGGTTGAAGACGGAGCGATCAGCCGGGAAGAGCAAAGTGGGAGCCGCCAATGGGTGAGGGGCGCTCGCTGTCGGAGCTGCTTCGGGTGGCATTGGCAGGGCCGGACACGTCTGTTGGTACGCGATGTCTTCACCCACGAAGCGACCCCACTCGTCACGGGTCAAGTTGCGCCGGACCCTCGTACAGACCATATCAGCCAGCAGCTGTTCCTTGGCTATCCAGATCCGGGGAATCTTGTCTGTCCCGCCCGACACCAGGTAATGACCATTGGGACTGAAGGACACTGACGTTACTTCACCCCTATGGCCGAGCAACACCGCCGGGTCCTCGGCTGGGTGTCGCAAATCCCAGAGCCGTATGGTCCCATCCGCGCTGCCGGACGCCAGTGTGTAGCCGTCCGGGCTCGCTGCCACTGATCGGACCGCGTCTTCGTGTCCCCGCAGCGTGATCGGGGGATCGATCGGCGCCAGGAGGTTCCAGATCCGGATGGTCCTGTCATCGCTCCCTGAGGCCAACCAGCGGCCGTTTGAGAAAAATGCCACCGACCACACTTTGTCCTCGTGATCCGATAGAACGGTCGACACAACGCTCGGGTTGCGGAGGTCCCACAAGCGTACCGTGTTGTCGAACCCGGCTGAAGCCAGAGTGTGGCTATCGGGCGAGAAAGCTAGGGCGCTGACCCAGCTCTCGTGGCCATTCAGAACCTTCGGACGAGCCGGGAGGTCGCGGAGATCCCTGAGGCGCACGGTTTTGTTTCCAGCCGACGCCAGTACCGCTCCATTCGGGCTGTACGCTACGGATACACCACCAGGATCGTCCTGACGACCCGAGAAAGTGAAACGGGGGGCATCGAGGTGCCGGACGTCCCACAAGCGCAGGACTCCATCCTTCCCGGCTGCGGCCAGCTGTAACCCGTCAGGGCTGAACGCAATCGAACTTACCGGCTGATCGCCTTCCAAGACGGCGGCGGAGCTCCCGAGACTATCCAGGTTCCAGACACGCACGGCGCTATCATCGCCGGTTGCGAGGATTCGTCCGTCCGGTCCGAATGCCACCGCCCTGATCGGCCCTTCGTGCGTAGGTAGCGTCTGGGGACGGGCCGGCGAAGGCCCCAGGTCGTACAGGCGTACCGTCTTGTCGTCACTGGCCGTCGCAAGCCTCCCATCGCGACTGAATGCGATCGACCAGATCCGATCGTCGTGTCCGCGAAGGCGAACAGGGGCCGCCTTGAGACGAGCGAAGTTCCACAGATGCACCGTTCCGTCGGCTCCGGCCGCCGCCAGCCTTGCTCCGTCAAGGCTGAACGCGAGCGCTTTCAGAACATCCGGATGCGTGATCACTGTCGGCGGCGAAAGCGGTTGCGTCGGATTCCACAGGCGAACCGTCTTGTCCTCGCTGGCCGTCGCCAGGGTGCGTCCATCTGTGCTGAACGCCACCGCGGTCACCGGGCTCGCGTGACCGCGAAGAAGTGTCGGCCGATCGGTCGGCGTCGTCAGGTTCCATAGCGCAGAGGTGTTGTCATAGCTACCCGAGGCGAGCGTCTGGCCATCGGCGCTGAATGCCACGGACGTGATCGAGGCCGCATGACCGCGAAGCATAAGGGGCTCGCCTTGTTGTCGCAGGTCCCACAGGCGCACAGTCTGATCGTCGCCTCCTGCGGCAAGCGTTCGCCCATCAGGGCTGAAGGCGACTGTCCAGAGGCGACCGCTCCCAGCGGAGAGCACGACCGGAGGCTTGTCGGCGCTCGCGACACTCCACACTCGTACGGTGCCGTCCTCTCCCGCCGCCGCGAAGAGGTTGCCATCCAGGCTGAAGGCGACAGATGTGATCCCGAGCGTGTGCCCCCGAAGCACGCGGGCCTCGGTAGAGGGTTGCGATACATTCCAGAGTCGCACAGTCCCATCGATACTCCCCGATGCCAGGGTCTGACCGTCGGGGCTGAACGTGACTGCCCAGACACGATCCGAATGGCCGGCGAGGATCTGGCTGAAGAACGGCGCTGCCAAGACGGTCCTGAGGGCCGCGGCGATCTGTCCCCTGAAACGGCCGTGATGCCGCTCGTTGAAGAGGTACGCTTGCCGCGCAAGCAACGCAGCGCGCTCGTCCTGCTTGAGGGGCCCCTGCTGTTTCGGGGCCTCAGTGGCCAGCGCTTGCGAGACAGATACGAGTCGGCGGTCTTGGGCGATATTCCTTTGCCTCACCGCGACGACGGCCCCCGTCAGGGCGCCGATCGTCAACAGGGTGAGCGCGACGACGGCCGCCCAGGTCAACCGCTTGATCTTTCGATGCTGTCGGACGTCCTCCCCGATCAGCTCGTCCTTCGGAAGTCCGTGGAGAGTGGCGGCAAGATCGCCGACCTTGTCACGAAATGCGGCGTTGTCCAGTGAGAGCTGAGTCGAGGTCTTGGCCCAGCGCAGGTCCATGTACAGGGGCTCCTCCGCAAAGACCTTGCGGAGGCTACGGGGCAGCGCGTTCGTCCTGCTCCAATCCATGTCCATAGCGTCGCCATCCCAGACCACATCGCCGTCGGTGAGGATGATGAGCAGCGTGTGGACCGGGCGGTGAGCGAGCCAGGACTCGACCTCCTTGCTGACCCACTTGGATGCGGCAGCCTGTGGAGAGGCGAGCAATAGAAAGTATTCGGCGTCCGTCAGAGCCCGTTCGATGGAGGTCCAGAGTCCTGGGCTGATCGATAGATTGGTGTCGTCCCTGAACACTCGGATCGCGCGCCGCTTGTACCAGGGCCGCGCGAATCGGTGCAGAGCAAGCTGGAGCGCAGGCGCCAGCTTCCCATCAGCAGCGTGGCTGTACGAGATGAAGGCTTTGAATTGCACGTGACCCGACCAGGTAAAAGCGTAGATACCACAAACCCCATTGGCAGTCACGCCCCCCGCGCGCGAGGGTCTTCCACCCACCGGGTCCCTCACCTGTACCAACAGACCGTAGCGCACCAGTACCGCGTGATTCGTGGGGAGCCTCATCGGCTCGGCAAGCGACCGCGCCACTAGCAGCCGGTCGAATGGGTCGCGATGAATTGCCGGCAACCCGGCTACCCGTGCCGTACGCGGCCCGTCCCCGGCAACTCGGAGAATCCTACGTCGCGCTGAGGCAGGAGCCCGGTCTCCGTATGCGCGTCACTCGGCGCTGATCGTCTACGGTGAGACCACTGGCAGGAGAGCCCCCGCTACTCTGCCAGCTTCACCGTCACGTGCAAGAGGGTGGGCAGGGTGGATCGCTCGGCCTCGAGCTGCCATGAGCCGATGGCGCGCAGGCCTTCAGCAAACTTTCCGTAGCTCGACCGCGGGACTACACCCTTGACCACGGTGCTCGTCGGCCCGCGTTCCCGGCTCAGCGTGGTCCCCCCCGCCCGCGCGAGCAATGCCGCGACGTCGCGCTCAGCCACGCTTCGATCTCTCACCAACAGCCGTCCGGCCACGTCCACGGGCCGCTGCGTGTCGCCGGGGGCAGGAACCCTGGCGGCGACCTGGACGGAGAGTTGCGCGCCCCATGGCCCTTCTCGATTGGGGCCGCCACTTCCGGATCTCGGGATCTGCGGCTCCGGCGTGGGCGGGACTACCCTCGGCTTGGCAGAGTACTCTGCAGGGACATCGCGGACGACCGCAGGTGGGAGTTGGGCGCCACCTGCCGCCGGCCGCGTGGAAGCCAATGATTGCGCGGGCAGAGACGCGACCGGTGGAGGCTCCGAAGGCATGTCTCCCCGCATTCTCGCGACGAGCTCCGCATACGGGTAGGCGGCCAGTACCCGGGCAAACTGGGCCCGGTAGTTCATCACGAGGCTCACACCATCAATGACGACGTCCTGCACCTTCCAGCCGTCACCCCGGTGCATCATCCAATAGACCACGGGGAGCTCCTGGCCGCTCCGGGTCAGCAGCGTGGTCGTCACGGCTGCCGATTCGCCGTCGACGGACTCACCCACGTACTGGATCTTTACCCCGCCGGCCACACTGGCTTTCGAGCCGATCATCGCGATGAAGCCCCGCTCGAGGAAAATGGCGAAAAGCCGCGTGAACGCTTTCTGATCCTCCGGAGCCCTCGACAGCCACACGGAACCGAGCGCGACCGCGGCGGCCGCCCGGAAGTCGAAGACCTCATTGACCAGGTCGCGAATGGCTTGACGAGGTGCCTCGAGCCCGTGCGCCGGCTGCGCGGATTGCAAGATAGTGTTGGTACGCGCGAAAAACACTTCGAGCGTCGCCGTGGGCGACGTCGCCCAGGCGGGCTGCGCGATACCCAACCAAAGCCCCACGACGAGAGCGAACTCTCCGAGCCCGCGGTCGCGCATACGCGGCAAGCGGGCGCGCCGCGAGACTCTGGTCCCACCGTGTTGCCGCCGGTCCTCCTGCAGCTCCGGTATAGCCACGGAGTGTTACAACCAGCAAGCCACGTGCCGATCCGACAGGCTATGGAGACCGCTGGGTTGCGAGAGAGTGGCCGGACACTGTCGCGCTCGCCGTGTCACGGGCACGTCCGCTTCCTGACACTTCACCGCGCCACATCAAATTGGCGAGAGTCGTCAGCACGTCTGACATCGCCTAACGAACTTGAGAGCTGATGTGATCGTCCGGCCCACGGCTCAGCGATCGAGCCATCGCCATAGCCCCGCACCGGCTATATTCCGGGAGGAGGAGGTATCTCTAATGGATCACCCTAGGGGCTCAGAGACAGATCAACCGGACACGACGTCCGCCCAGAATGCTGAGGCGGCCAACCTGCGTCCGAGAAGATCCCAGAGGACCTACGCCGTAGCCGTCGGCGCCGCCGCGTTCGGCGCTCTGGCGATCGGCGCACTCGCGATCGGCCGGCTCGCCATCCGCAGACTGCGCGTGGGCAGGTCGCGCATCGACTCACTGAAGATAGGCGAGCTCGAGGTGGGCAGGCTTCGAGTTCACAAGCTGGAGGTCTTGGAGCAGCGCGGGAAGGAGGCGTGAATCACTAGACTACTTCCCGCCCGCCTTCTCTCCTCCCACCTGCTCCCGTATGAGCTTGGCGAGCACGCGCCCGCGCTCGCCCTCCAGCAGAGCTTTCGCGTCGACACGGCCGAAGATGTCCAAGAGCGGGGCGACCAGACCCGTCCAGCCCGTCTGGTGGCTGGCTCCCAGCCCCGCCCCGTTGTCACCATGGAAATACTCGTAAAACAGAATCAGATCGCGCCAGTACGGATCTTCCTGAAACTTGGTGGTGCCGCCGTAGACCGGCCGTCGTCCATTGGCACCGCGCAGGAACGTGCCGGTCAGCCGGCGGACAAGCTCCTGCGCGACTTCGAACAGCGTCAGGTAGTGGCCGGACCCGGTCGGGCATTGAACCTTGAATCCGTCGCCGTAGAAAGCGTACAGATTCATCAGCGCCCGCACGATCAGCGCATTGACGGGCATCCACACCGGGCCCCGCCAGTTCGAGTTGCCGCCGAACATCCCGGTATTCGATTCGGCCGGCAGGTACTGGACCTTGTATTCCTGACCACCGACGTGAAAGACAAACGGATGGTCCAGATGATACCGCGAGAGCGAGCGAATGCCGTGCGGCCCCAGAAACTCGTTCTCGTCAAGCAGGTAGCCGAGCACGCGCTCCAGCTTCTTCTGGTTGAGGATCGACAACAGCCGCCGCTCCTTGTAGCCGATGAAGCCCGCGTCGGTCGGCGCGACGTGGGACAGCAACTCCGGATGACGCTTGCGGAACAGGGCGATCATTTCCGCCAGCTTCGGATATCGCATCGGAGTCGCCGCCTCGAACACCGTGGACGCGCACAGGGGCAGCAGTCCCACCAGCGACCGCACCTTCAAACGCATCGCCTGGCCGTCAGGCAGCCGCAGCAAATCATAGAAGAAGCCGTCCCCCTCGTCCCACATCTCGTCGTGATGCTCGCCGATTCGGTCCATCGCATACAAGATCCACATAAAATGCTCGACGAACTTGAAGGCGATCTCTTCATAGATCGGGTCGAATTCACAGAGAATCAGGGCCATCTCCAGCATGCACTGACAGTAGAACGCCATCCAGGCCGTCCCGTCCGCCTGCTCCAGCGAGCCGCCCGTGGGGAGCTGCGCGCTCCGGTCGAAGACGCCAATATTGTCCAGGCCCAGAAAGCCCCCGGCGAAGACGTTGCGTCCCGCAGGATCCTTGCGGTTCACCCACCAGTTGAAATTCAGCATCAGCCCCTGGAACGATCGTTCCAGGAACCGCAGGTCCGCCCGACCCAGCCCCCGCTCGTAGCTGAACAGCCAGAGCGTGGCCCAGGCGTGCACCGGAGGATTCACGTCGCTGAAGTTCCACTCGTAGGCCGGGATCTGTCCGCTGGGGTGAAAATAGAGATTGCGCAGCATGAGCAGCAGCTGCTCCTTGGCGAAATCGAAATCCACGAGTGACAGCGAGATCGTGTGGAAGGCCAGGTCCCAGGCCGCATACCACGGATACTCCCACTTGTCCGGCATCGAGATCACGTCCGCGTTCAGCATGTGAAACCATTCCGTGTTGCGGATGCCGTGTCTGGCGGATTCGAGGAGTGGATGGCTCTTGTGCTCCCGCAGCCATTGATCCAGGTCGAAGTAGTAGTATTGCTTGCTCCACAGCATGCCCGCCAGCGCCTGGCGGTGCACCCGGCGCTGATCTTCGTTCAGCGAGTTCGGCGAAATCCTCTCGTAGAATTCGTCGGCGTCGGCGATCCGTCTCTCGAATGTCCGATCGAATCGGCCGAAGGCATCTTGGGCGTTGGCGGCCGCCAGGCGGAGGCGGACGGTGGTGCTGCCGGCGCCGGGCACGCTGAGCACATAGTGGGCCGCGGCCTTGGTCCCCGTCCTGGCGGGGTTCACCGCCCCGCCCTGTCCAGAGATGATGTAGGCGTGGAACGCATCCTTGACGTAGGGCGACGCATTGGGCTGGCCCCACAGACACTGCGCATTGCTCTCATTTTCGGTGAAGAGCAACTCCGGAGCGCCGTCGCAGTGGAGCCAATAGTCGCCCAGCTCGTGGTGTGACGCTTGAATTGTCCCAGGTCCCACTTCGCGCAGGGAAGGCTTCCGATTACCCTCACCCCACGACCAGGTGTTGCGGAACCATAGTGTCGGCAGGACACGCAGCCGGGCCGCTTCCGGCCCGCGATTGTGCACGGTGATGCGGACCAGGATGTCTTCCGGGCCCTCCTTCGCGTACTCGACAAACACGTCAAAGTACCGGTCGTCGTCAAATATGCCGGTATCGAGCAGCTCGTACTCGAACTCTTCCCGCGATCTGCTCCGGTTGGTATCGATCAGGTCCCGGTACGGATACTCCCGCTGCGGGTACTTGTAGAGATACTTCATGTAGGAGTGAGTCGGCGTGCTGTCGAGGTAGAAGTAGTACTCCTTCACGTCCTCCCCATGGTTCGCCTCGCTGTTGGTCAGCCCAAACAGCCGCTCCTTCAGGATGGGGTCGCGCTCGTTCCACAGCGCGAGGGCGAAGCACAGCCGCTGCGTGTCATCGCAGAGTCCTCCCAGCCCGTCCTCGCCCCATCGATAGGCCCGTGAGCGCGCCTGATCATGGGTGAAGTAGTTCCACGCGTCTCCGTTGTCGCTGTAGTCCTCGCGAACCGTGCCCCACTGCCGCTCGCTGAGATAGGGCCCCCATTTCTTCCACGGGATGCCCGTCTCGCGTGCCTCGTTCAAACGCTTTTGCTCGGTGACATCCACAATCACGGGGTCCATGCTTGGCCTCTTGTCGTCCTGGCGTTCAATTCGCCGGAATCGTGACCACGGGCGGCGGAGCTTTGTCCTCTTTCTCCGCCAGCGTCATCATCACGAGAAGCCCGGCCCCCGGCCCCCGGCTCCCGACTCGACGGGTGACGGACGGTGCCGGAGCGAAGTGGGGTCGTGCGCACCCGGCCGGGGCGGCGGCGCCCCGTGGGCTAGCGATCCAGCCATGGCCGATCCGCGCGGCCACGCGAGGTCAATTCTCTGCAGAAACCCGACGAACGGCATAGTCCAGGTGATATCTCGGGCCGTGTCAGCCCTCGAAGCGCGCACCCCAGCGGTCACTGAACGCCACCTCACTCACCGGACGCCGCGGCGGGCGGCCGAACGATCCGCTCGGGTACCCGAGCGGAATCAGCGCCGCGACCTCGACGTCGTTCGGGACGCCGAGCAACGAGCGGACCTCGTCGTGCCGGAATCGGTGGTGCACCGTGGTGAGCGTGCTCCCGATGCCGAGCGCCCGCGCCGCGAGCAGGATGTTCTGCACGGCGGGGTAGATCGAGGCGCCGCTCGTGAGCCCGGGCCGCGCGCCGTCGGTGCCGATGCATGCCAAGAGCAGGACCGGCGCCGCGGCCATGTGGTCGGCAAGGTATAGCGCGGAGTCGATCATCTTCCGGTCCGGGCTCCCGGCCGGCGCTGTCGTCGCCGCCTTGTAGGCCGGCGCGTGCTCGAGGAGCAGCATGAAGCTCTCGCGGTACAGCGCGCCGATCTTCCCGCGCAGCGACGCGTCCTGCACGACGATGAACGCCCAGCCCTGGCGATTGCCACCGCTTGGCGCGCAGATCGCGGCATCGAGGATCCGCCGGATCACGGCCGGGGGAATCGGGTCGGGCTTGAGGCGCCTCATCGCGCGCTGCGTTCCGACAACGTCGAAGAAGTCCATGCCGTCCATGCCTGCCTCCCGGTGGCGAAGCCTATTTCCGCAGCTTGAAGCGTTGGTGCCAGGTGGACTCGGCGCCCGTCCCCACGGTGGCGACGCGCACATCGAGCACATACGGCTCGCCCGCCGTGATGGCGTCGACACCGCGCCGCAGCGCGGCTTCCAAATCCTTGGGCTCGCGGACCTCGCTGCCCTGGATGCCCTGCGCCTTCGCGAGCATCACGAAGTCGATCTCCGGCTCACCCAGATAGACCTCGGGGTATTTCTTCTGCTTGGCCATTTCGCCGCCGAAGGTGTGGAAGTTGGTGCGCACCGTCTGGTAGTTCAGGTTGTTCCAGACGATGGTCAGGATCGGCAGGCCGTACCGGGCCATGGTCCAGAAACCCGAGGCACTGTACATCACCGCGCCGTCGCCAAGGCTGCACACGACCGGCCGGTCCGGGGCGCCGAGCTGCGCCCCCACCGCCGCCCCGATGCCGTAACCAAGGGAGGCGCCGAAGCTCCGGACGAGCCGCCACTGGCTCTTGTCGAAGCCGAACGGCATGAGGTGGTCGGCATTGCGGAAGCTCTCGGACACGATCAGGGCGTTGCCTGGCAAGACCTCGCCTGCCAGATGCGCCAGGTAGTTCGGGTGGATCGGCCGATCCGTGGCCAGCGCCATGGCCTCGTCGTGCAGCTTGCGAATCCGCTGCTCACCCCGCGCGCGCACGTCGGCGCGCCGGCGCTCGATGTGCGGCTGCCGGGCATCGGCGTCCTTCCACGAGGCATTCAGGGCGGCCAGCGTGTGCCGCACATTGCCCCAGACGGCGACGTCGAGGGGGAAGGTATTGCCGAGCAGCGACGGGTCGTGGCCGATGCCGATGATGGTGCCCGCGGAGGCAAAGCGCAGGTCCGTCGAATTGCCGCGCGTGTTCTGCCGATAGCCCACGCAGCACACGACGTCATAGCCGTCCTCGGAGAGGGTCTCGACGGCGCCCGCATAGTTGGGGTGATGCACGGGGAAGCTGCCGTAGTCGAAGATGCCCGTGGCTACCGGCAGGCCGAGGCGCTCGGCCAGCGCCAGGATATCGTCCTCCGCGCCCGCGGCCGCGATGTCCGGCCCGCAGACCAGCAAGGGCTTCTCGGCATTGAGCAGCGCGTCCCAGATCGCGTGGATCACGCCCGCCTCCGGTGTCATGCCCATGTGGGGGACGTCGGCGGCCTGGATCAGGCCTTCGACGTTGGTGGCTTCCAGCGCGGAGCTCGCATACGCCACGTAGACGGGGCCCGTCGGGAACGTCATCGCGTCCTTGAACGCGCGCCGCGTGACGGTCGGAATCCCGCCCGCGTCCCACACTTCCCAGCGTCGCTTGGTAATGTCCTCCACCGTGCCCATCTGCGAGAAGCCACCGCTCGCCACCAGCGCGCCGTGGTCACCGTAGGAGCCCACGTCGCGCATCGCCGCGGTCACGACCATCGGCGTGCCGTCGAAGTACGCGTTCTGGAGCTGGCCGGAGCCCTGACGCGTTCCCGCTGCGAGGTGCACGTTGACGAAGGCGGGCTTGCGCGCGGCCTTCGCGTAGCCGTCCGCGGCGGACAGCACCAGCGACTCGGCGAGGAGCAGGATCGGCTGCACTCCCGGAACGGTCAGCAGGGCATTGAAGAAGCCGGCCTCCGCGCTCCCGGTATTGGTGAACGCGTAGCGCACTCCCTGCGCGACCAGCTGGTGGACCAGGAGCTCCCCGCCCGTCCCGAACACGCGCTTCTTTTCCATTCGCCCGCTCCTCGTCTGTCGCTCGTTGAATGCGTTCACGTACCGCGGTCAGGCCCCGCGCGCCCATCCTAACCCAACCAAGGGGCCGTCGGGCCGC
>Ga0335070_10009914_pt1 | contig 11141 bp, 9 predicted proteins | sample Lox_Sample_13_FD_206722 | JGI IMG/M metagenome (GOLD analysis project Ga0335070, IMG submission 206722) | Soil microbial communities from Loxahatchee National Wildlife Refuge, Florida, United States - Lox_Sample_1.3 | ecosystem: Environmental > Terrestrial > Soil > Wetlands | place: USA: Florida... | reverse complement strand
TTCGACGTCGCCTCGGACCGCATGCGTGCCGCGCTCTTCGGCGCCAACCCGTACGCCTGGGATCCGCTCGGCCGGCGCGAGAGCGTGGAGAAGCTCGACCGCGACGCGCTCATCGCCTACTATCGTCGCTTCTACGTGCCGGGCCAGATCGTCATCGCCGTGAGCGGCGACGTGAAGAGCTCGGAGGTGGTGGCGCAGGTGCAGCGGATCTTCGGCGGCATGGCTCCGGGGAAGGTCGAGATGCCCCCCGTGCCGGCGCCGCCTCCCATGGCGGCGACGCGCGAGGCGGTGGTGGTGCCGGGCGCGCAGGCCCAGATCCTCATGGGCGCGCTCGCGCCGGCCTTCACGGATCCGGATCATCCACCGCTCAAGGTGCTCACGGCCATTCTGGGCGGCGGCATGGCCTCGCGCTTCTTCTCCGAGCTCCGCGACCAGCAGGCGCTGGCCTACACCACGCTCGCCGTGTATCCGTCGCGGATAGACCAAAGCGCCTTCGTCGCCATCCTCGGCACCGCGCCGGAGAACGTGCCCAAGGCCGAGGCCGCCCTGGCGCAGCAGCTCGCGCGCATCCGGAACCAGGCGGCCAGCGACGACGAGGTGGCGGTGGCGCGCGCGTACGTGGTGGGCAGCCAGGCCATGGACCGCCGGACCAACGCGCGGCAGGCCTGGTACCTGGCCTTCTACGAGCTGACCGGCGTCGGCTACGAGTTCCTCGACCGCTACGTGGCGGCGGTGAAGACCGTGAGCGCGGCCGACGTGCAGCGCGTGGCGCAGAAGTATCTGAGCGTGGTCCGCACGGTGGTCGTGCAGCCGAACTGACGCCGTCCGCTCACGCCGGCGCGATCAGGCGATCCACTCCAGCGGGTCCTCGTCGCGCCCGGGCACGTGCCCGTCCACGAAGATCCGGTGCCAGATCGCGATCTGCATGAGGCCCCAGATCGCGCGGCTCGCGTTGCCCCTCTCCCGCTGTTGCTCGCGCACGAGCGCCGTCACTCCCTCGGGCCGGAACCAGCGGCGGATGGCGGGGTTCGCCAGGAGGATCGGGGCGAGCCGGTCGAGGAACTCGCCCCGGAACCACTGCCGGATCGGCACGAAGAAGCCCCGCTTGCGGCGCCAGATGTGCTCGGAGGGCAGCCGGCGCTCGGCCCATTTCCTCAACACCAGCTTGCTGCGCCGGCCGCGCAGCTTGACCGAGTCCGGCAGCGAGAGGCCGAACTCGACCACGCGCTGATCGAGGTACGGCACGCGGCCCTCCAGGCCGAAGCCCATGAGCACCCGGTCGAGCTTCACGAGGAGGTCGTCCGGCAGGTACGTGGCGAGGTCGATGCCCTGGGCGCGGGCGATGTGGCTCCAGCTCCGCGGCGCCGCCTGCCAGGCCGCGACGAAAGGCGCGCGGTGGTCGGCCGCGGCGGCCTGGAGCTCCGGGCCGAAGACGCGCCGCGCCCAGCTCGCGCGCCAGTAGGTGCGCGTGCGATAGCCGCCCGATCCCGACGCGACCAGCTGCTTCATGAGGCGCTGGAGGAGATTGCGGCGGTAGCGGCCATAGCCCGCGAAGGCCTCGTCGCCTCCCTCGCCCGTGAGCACGACCTTGAGCTCGCCCGCCGCCTGCTCGGCCAGGAACGAGGTGGGCAGGCACGCGTAGTCGTGCAGCAGATCGTCCGTGGACCAGACGGTGTACGGAAGGCGCCGGAACACCTTCTGCCGATCCAGCACGATCTCGGTGTGCTTGGCGCCGAAGCGATGCGCGATCGCCGTGGCCTGGGGCAGGTCGTCGCCCGCCCGCGCGTCGTCGTAGCCGGCGGAGAACGTGCGCACGGAGCGGCCGGTCATCTCGGTGATCATGGCGAGCAGCGAGCCGGAGTCGACGCCGCTCGAGAGGAAGAGCCCGTACGCGACGTCGGAGCGCAGGTGCTCCAGCATGACCTGGCGGAACAGCGGCTCGAACTCCTCCACGGCCTCGTCGAGGCTCACGTCGCGCGGCTCGACGTGGAAGGGGGACCAGTAGCGGTGCTCGCGCACGCGAAGGTCGGCGTCGACGACGAGCGCGTGCCCCGGAGGCACGCGCCGGATCCCGCGAACCAGGCTGGTCTCGCCGGTGTTGAAGCGGTTCTGGAGGTACTGGGTGAGCGCGCCCGGCTCGAGCTCGGGCTCGCCCGGCCACACGGCGAGCAGCGCCTTCAGCTCGGAGGCAAAGAGCAGGCGGTCCGGGAGGACGGCGTAGTAGAGCGGCTTGATGCCGAGCCGATCTCGGGCCAGGACCAGCTCCTGCTTCTCTCCATCGTAGAGCGCGAAGGCGAACATGCCGTTGAGCGAAGGCAGAGCGTGGAGGCCGTCGAGAGCGTAGGCGTGCAGTATGGTCTCGCTGTCCGACCCCGTGGCGAATCGCCGGCCGCGCGCCTCGAGCCCGGTCCGCAGCTCGATGAAGTTGTACACCTCGCCGTTGGCGACCAGGGCCAGGCGCTCGCCCAGCATCGGCTGATGACCGCCCTCGAGATCGATGATGGACAGCCGCACGTTGGCGAGCCCGACGGGACCCGCCACGTGGATGCCCAGATCGTCGGGGCCGCGATGGGCGAGCGCGGCGGCCATGCGGCGCACCGTGCTCCCGTCGGCACGGCCGCGCCTCACCAGCATCCCGGCTATGCCGCACATGGTGCCGTCCGCGCGCAAGCGCTCACTGGCTGAGTAGGTACTACGCGTGGACGCGCCGTGTCAACCCGCGCGGGCCGCCGCAGAACTTGAAGAGGCGGAGCGACTCTGGCAAGGTCGATGCGTGACCGTGGGCGTCTCCCTCCTCCCGGCCGTCGCGTGGTTCCCGCGAGCGCTGCCCTGAAGCCCCGGTATCGCGTGCTCCTCAAGCTCGCGCCGTATCTCCGCGCGCACGCGCGGACGGTCGTCGCCGGCGCCCTCTGCGCGCTCGTGTCGGGGGCGCTCGCGGGCGCCATCGCGTGGCTCGTGAAGCCGGTCATGGACGGCATCTTCATCCGGCGCGACGTCGCGATGCTCACGCTCGTCCCGCTCGCCATCCTGGCGGTGTCCATCATCAAGGGCGCGGCCGCCTACGGCGAGGGCTCCTTCATCGCGGCCGCGTCCGAGCGCGCCGTGGCCCAGCTGCGCCGCGAGGTGTACACGCACATCCAGGGCATGCCCGTGTCCTTCTTCATCGGGCGCCACTCGGGCGAGCTGCAGGCGCGCGTCATCACGGACGTCAACCGGATAGGACGGCTCTTCTCCTATCTGGTGGTGGACGCCGTGCGCCGGTCGGGCACGATCGCGGCCATGCTCGCCGTGATGTTCGCCCGCAACTGGCGGCTCGCGGTCATCGCCGTGGTGGTGTTTCCCGCCCTCGCCGCCGCCGTGTGGGCGCTCGGACGCCAGCTCTACCGGATCAATCGCCGCACCCAGGAGCGCATCGCGGACCTCTTCCTGCTCCTGCAGGAGTCCTTCACGGGCGCCAAGATCGTCAAGGCCTTCGGCCGCGAGCAGTTCGAGCAGACGCGCTGGGACCGGCTCAACAACCGCCTGCTCGACCTGGCGCTCAAGGACATCCGCGTCGACGAGCTGTCCAAGGCCATCATCGAGATCCTGGGAGCCTTCAGCATCGTGGGCATCGTCTGGTACGCGGGCGCCCTCGTCATCCGGGGCGCCATGACGCCCGGCGAGGCATTCTCGTTCATGGCCGCGGTCGCTCTCCTCCAGCGCGCCGTTCGCGAGCTGATCCGCTCCTACAACACCGTGCAGCAGTCCCTGGCCTCCGTGGAGCGCGTGTTCGAGATCCTCGACACGCGGCCCACGATCGTCGACGCGCCCGGCGCGACCGCGATCGCCGGCTTCCGGGATCGCATCGTGTTCGACCACGTCTCCTTCCGCTACCCGGGCGCGACCACCGAGGCCCTGAGCGACGTGTCGCTCACCATCCGGCGCGGGGAGACCGTGGCCTTCGTGGGCCTCTCCGGATCGGGGAAGTCCAGCCTCATGGATCTCCTGCCCCGCCTGAACGACGTGACGGCCGGACGCATCACCATCGACGGCCGGGACATCCGCGACGTCACCATCGCCTCGCTGCGGGGGCTCTTCGGACTCGTCACCCAGGGCACCTTCCTCTTTCACGACACGATCGAGTACAACATCGCCTACGGCAAGGCGGGCGCCACGCGCGAGGAGATCGAGGACGCCGCGCGGCGGGCCCACGCCCACGACTTCATCAGGGCGCTGCCCGATGGCTATCAGACCCTGGTGGGCGAGCGGGGCGCCAAGCTCTCGGGCGGCCAGCGCCAGCGCATCGCCATCGCCCGCGCCTTCGTGAAGAACCCGCCCATCCTCATCCTCGACGAGGCGACGTCGGAGCTGGACGCGGAGAGCGAGTCGCTGATCCAGGACGCCCTCGCCGACCTCACGACGGGCCGGACGCTCCTCATCGTCGCCCATCGCCTGCGCACCGTGCGGGACGCCGACCGGGTCGTGGTGGTGCACGACGGGCGCATCGTGGAGACGGGCCGGCATGTCGAGCTCATCGCGCGCGAGGACGGGATCTATCGACGCCTCGCGTCGCTCCAGCTCCTGGACGTGGGCGGCGGCTGACTCGCTCCCTCGCCCCCAAAGGGGGAGAGGGTCGCGGTTCGAGCTGAAGCGCTCGCCTCGAGCGGTGAGGCGAGAGCCGAGACAACAGGGGGCTCCTAGCCTTCCAAGATCTCGGGGAAGTCCTTGATGATGCGGTGCGGGCGCACGTCGGTGCCCGGCGCCAGCCCGGTCCGGTCGCGGTCCACCCAGATGCCGCGGAGCCCCAGCCGCTGCGGAGCGCCCACGTCCCACTCGAGATGATCGCCCACCATCCACGCCTCGCGCGCGGGCACGCCCAGGCGATCGAGCACGTGCCGATAGACGGCGGCCTCGGGCTTGCCCACGCCGAACTCGCCCTCGATCAGGATGACGTCGAAGAAGCGCGCGAGATCGTAGCGCTCGATCTTCCGCCGCTGCTGGCTCCGGTCGCCGTTGGTGACGAGGGCCATGGTCACGCCCGTGTCCCGCAGGCGGCCGAGCGCCGCCTCCACGCCCGGGAAGAGCTGCATCACGTCCCAGCGCCGCGCCGCGAAGTCCTCGGCGATGGCGAGGGCGAGCCCAGGGTCCGGACGGCCGAGTCGCACGAGGCCTTCCGCGACGATCTTGCTCCAGGCTCCGAGCATGTTGACGCGCTCGCGGCGGTGTCGCTCGGGATCGTCCCAGAACCAGCGCCGCGCCTTCCGCACCGACTCGACGAGCGGCCCCGTCTCCACGCCGGCCGGGCCTCCCACGGCTTCGCAGGCCGCCGTCCAGCACTCGTCCACGCCTCCCGAATAGTCGAGCAGCGTGTCGTCCAGGTCCACGAGCAGTGTCTTCACGCCTCGACCGCCTCCTCCGCCGGCGTCGCGAAGGGCGGCAGCTCGGGCCGGCACACCGCGCGGAAGTTGCACCAGCGGCAGATCCGCAGCTCCTCGGTCTTCTCGAAGTTCTCCTCCTCCGCGAGGTTGCGCTCGGGATCCTTGAGATACGCCTTCATGGAGCGCACCGACAGGCGGATGTGCTCGCGCACCCGGTCGAGGCTCACCTCGTCCCACGGGTGCGTGAAGACCCTCCCCTCGCGCAGGTTCACCTCGTGGAGATCCACGCGCGCCAGCTCCACGTGCATCACCTCGAGGGCATACAGGGCGTAGCCGCCCAGCTGGATGCCCGCCCCGTCGCCGGTGCCGCCCGTCTTCCAGTCCACGAGCTGCAGGCGGTCCGCCGCGTTCCAGTAGCCGAAGTCCGGCGCCGAGAAGAGGCGGGTGCCCTCGAAGGCGAAGGACCCGATGTCCTCGATGAAGGCCCAGCGCTCGGTGGGCGTCCGCTTGATGTCCTCGAGCAGCGGCAGGCGGTGGAAGTTGCGCAGGCAGCGCACGACGTGGTCGCGCAGAGCCTGCCACTCCTGGTCCCGGATGGGCACCTGGTACTCGTGCTCGAAGAGCCCGGTCCGCTTCGGCTGCTCGCGGTAGACGCCGTCGCGCGAGCCGCGCCACTCTTGCCGCATCTGGCGGACGGTGTCCTCGATGAGGGCCGCTTCGGAGAGGGCATGGCCGTCGCGCAGGACGGAGAGCGTCCGCTCGATGGCTTCGTGCACCAGACGGCCGGCCCACATCTGTCGCGTGCCGAGGCGCTTGAGCATGTAGAGACGCTGCACGGAGGGGTCGGCCTCGAGGTCCCAGCCGCCCCAGGAGCCGTAGTACTGGTAGTAGTACCGCCGCCGGCATTCCTTGAAGACGTTGTCGCGGGTGCGCGACCAGGAGAATTCGTTGACGAGCTCGGCCACGTCCAGAGTCTATCAGGTCGCCCGCCCGCCCTCGACTGGATTGACAGCCGCCCGGGGCCAACCTAGACTCCGGGGCGCAACCCCACTGACCCGCACGCCGCCGCGGCGGCAAGGAGACCCCAACATGAGGCGGAAGGTGCCGGCTCTGACGCGTCGGGACGTGATCAAGGCGGGGGGTGCCGTGACGTTTGCGGGCTACGCCGTCGGCGTCGAGAAAGCGCTGGCCCAGGCGATCAAGACGGACACCTCCGGCATCGTGGCCGGCGACTACGAGGTCGCGATCGGCAGCTACAACATGCCGGTCTACGAGGCGCGGCCCGTCGCAGGAGGGCCTGCGCCCATCGTCGTCTGCATCTCGGAGGTCTGGGGCGTCCACGAGTGGGTCCGCGACGTGACGCGACGCTTCGCCAAGGTTGGGTACTACGCCGTCGCCCCCGAGCTCTTCAAGCGGGAGGGCGGTGTTGGACAGCTGCCGAACATCCAGGACATCCTCAAGATCGTCTTCGCCGTGCCGCGCAAGCAGGTGCTCGGTGATATCGCCGCCGCCGTGGACTGGGCGAAGAAGCGGCCCGGAGCCCGCGCCGATCGCGTGGGCGTCACCGGCTGGTGCTGGGGAGGCGGGACGGTCTATCAGGTCGCCGCCACCAATCCCGATATGAAGGCGGCCGTCGCGTGGTACGGCCCGCCCGCGCGCCCCTTCCCCGACCAGCCGAACCCGGTCACCGGCTTCGACGTCGCCAAGGACATCAAGATCCCCCTCTTGGGCTTGTTCGGCGAGACCGACACCGGCCCCACGCCGGCTGACGCCACGAAGATGTTCGAGATGGTGAAGGCAGTGAACCCCAACACCGAGATCGTGATCTTCCCGGGCGCGGGCCACGGCTTCTTCGCCGACTACCGGCCGTCGTACAACGCCGCCGCGGCGGCGGAGGGCTGGAAGCGCTGTACGGGCTGGTTCGACCGATTCCTCAAGGCCTGAGCGCCGGGGCATGGAGGAGACCGCATGCCATTCGTCAACATCCGCATCTACGAGGGCTGGGGCAAGGAGCGGAAGGACGAGATCGCCAAGCGCGTGACCGGCGCCATCACCGACGTCACCGGCGTGCCGAAGGAGGCCGTGTGGGTCGTGATCGAGGAGGTCAAGCCCGCCGACTGGTACGCCGCGGGCAAGCCGGGGGAGCCGATCAGGAAGTGACGGTCGACATCCGCGATCCGCGCTTCACGACGGTGGTCGGTCCAAGGGTCGAGTTCGAGAAGATTGCGGGCGACTGCCTGTTCACGGAAGGGCCGCTCTGGCATCCCGCGGGCAGGTACCTCCTGTGGAGCGACATGCCGGGCGATCACCTGCGGCGCTGGTCGGCCAGAGACGGGGTCACCACGTTCCGCAAGCCGTGCAACAAGTCCAACGGCCTCACGTGGGACCGGCAGGGCAGGCTGCTCGCGTGCGAGCACGCCTCGAGCCAGGTCTCGCGCACGGAGCCGGACGGCCGCATCACCGCCGTCGCCACGCACTACGAGGGCAAGCAGCTCAACAGCCCGAACGACATCGTCTGCGCGACCGACGGCGGCATCTATTTCAGCGACCCGCCGTACGGCCGCGCGGAGTTCTACGGCGTCAAGCGAGAGCAGGAGCTGTCGTTCCAAGGGGTCTTCCGCGCGGGCAGCGATCCGAAGCGTCCCACACTCCTCGTGGACGACTTCGATCGTCCCAACGGCCTCTGCTTCTCCCTGGACGGCCGACGGCTCTTCGTCAATGACACCGCCCGCAAGCACATCCGGCTCTTCGACGTGAAGCCCGACGGCGGGCTCACGGGCGGCCGCGTGTGGGCCGAGACCGTCGGCGACGGCAAGGGCGCGCCCGACGGCATGAAGATCGACTCGGCCGGCAATGTCTACTGCTGCGGCCCCGGCGGCGTGCACGTGTTCGACCTGGAGGCGCACTGCCTCGGCGTGATTCGCGTGCCCGAGCAGACGGCCAACTTCGCCTGGGGCGACGACGATCTCCGGAGTCTCTACATCACCGCATCCACCTCGGTGTACCGGATCCGGGTGCAGGTACCGGGCCTCTCGGCCCTCTGACCCCGGGCAGCACACAGCCAAAGGAGGCTTGTCATGATCCGCCTGCTCACGCTCGCGCTCGCCGCGCTCCTCACGGTCCCCATCGCGGCCGAGGCCCAGAAGCCCATCAAGGTCGGCATGCCCATCCCGCTGTCGGGGCCGCCCGCGCTGTTCGGCGAGCCCGCGTCGAAAGGGGCGCAGATGTTCGTGGACGAGCTGAACGCCAAGGGCGGCGTCCTCGGGCGCAAGGTCGAGCTCGTCATCCGCGACTCAAAGGCGGACGCGAACGAAGCCGTGCGCGTCGCCCGCGAGCTGATCCTCAAGGAGAACGTGGACTTCCTCGTGGGCACGCTGACCTCCGCGGAAGGGCCGGCCGTGTCCGTGGTGGCCAAGGAGAACAAGATCGTCTTCATCGCGCCGATCCCCAAGACGGACCAGCTCACCGCCGCCGACAAGCTCCACCCCTACATCTTCCGCGTGGCCGCCAACACCACCATGGAGGGCCGGAGCGCGGCGGAGATCGTGGCCAAGTGGCCGGTGACGAAGATCGCCACCATCGCCTTCGACTACGCCTACGGCCAGGACGTGACGAAGTCCTTCGTGGAGCACATCAAGAAGATCAAGCCCAGCGTCGAGATCGTGGACCAGCAGTGGCCCAAGCTGGGCGAGCAGGACTACAACCCGTTCATCAACGCCCAGATGGCGAAGAAGCCGGAGGCCATCGTGTCCTCCATCTGGGGCGGCTTCTTCGTCACCTACTCCAAGCAGGCCCGGGCGCTCGGCGTCTTCGACGCGGTCAAGTACAACTTCATCGGGCTCGGCGAGGCGGGCTCGCCCGAGACGACCAAGTCCATGGGCGCGGACTACCCCGTAGGCATCTGGGGCAACTCCTACGACGCCTTCTACTGGGACGAGGCCTCGCCCGCCCACCGCGAGTACACCGCACGCATCTCGAAGTTCCTCAAGGACGAGTACCCGTCCTCCTGGGCCATCCAGGGCTACATCGGCATGCAGTTCCTGGCCGAGGCCATCAAGAAAGCCGGGAGCGCGGACAGCGAGAAGGTGGCGAAGGCCCTCCTCGGCCTCTCCGTCGACACGCCCGCGGGCAAGCTCACCATTCGCGAGAAGGATCACCAGGCCAACCGCGGGCAGCTCTACGGCAAGACGGTGAAGGACGCCAAGTATCCCTTCCCCATCATGAAGCCCGTCACGTACGTCGACCCGACCAAGTTCATGGACTGAGAGCTTCCCCCCTCACCCTGCCCTCTCCCCCGCGACGGGGGAGAGGGAAAGTGGTGAGGTGCGCACCATGCCCGACCTCTCCTTCGTCTTCGCGCAATCGCTGAGCGGCCTCACGGCCGCCATGTTCCTCTTTCTCATCGCCTCCGGGCTCTCGCTCATCTTCGGCGTCCTGCGCGTGCTCAACTTCGCCCACGGCACCTTCTACATGCTGGGCGCCTACTCGGCCTACCAGATCGTGTCGTGGCTGGGCTCGGGACCCGTGAACTTCTGGATCGCCGCGCTCGGCGCGGCCCTCGGCATCGCGCTCCTCGGCGGGATCGTCGAGCGCTTCCTCTTCCAGCGGCTCTACGGCAAGGAGGAGCTCTACCAGCTCCTCTTCACCTACGCCCTCGTGCTCATCCTGGGCGACGTGGCCAAGCTCATCTGGGGGACGCAGCAGAAGTCCGTCAGCCGGCCGCCCGGTCTCACCGGAGCCGTGAGCATGTTCGGAGCCACCATTCCCTCCTACAACCTGCTCATCATCCTGCTGGGGCCAGCCATCGCGCTCGGCTTCTGGTTCGTGCTCCAGCGCACGCGCGTGGGCCGCTTCATCCGCGCCGCCGCCCTGGACCGGGAGACGCTGGGCGCGCTCGGCGTGAACGTCAACGCGCTCTACACCGGCGTGTTCGTGCTCGCGTCGTTCCTCGGCGGCCTGGGCGGCGCCCTCATCACGCCCATGCGCGCCATCGTGCCGGGCATGGACACGGATGTCATCGTCGAGGCCTTCGTGGTGGTGGTCATCGGCGGGCTCGGCTCCTTCTGGGGCACGTTCCTGGGCGCCCTCGTCTACGGCCAGGTCCTGTCGTTCGGCATCCTGCTCTTCCCGCGCTTCTCGATCTTCTCCATCTTCGCGCTCATGGCCACGGTGCTGATCATCCGGCCGTGGGGCCTCCTCGGCCGGCCCCTGAAGTGATCCCGCGTATCGTCCGCCCGAACGCCGGGCGCCGGAGCCCTGCGAAGGCGCCTCGGCGGCCAAATCAGATGACCCCGTGATCAAACGCGTCCCCTGGATCTGGCTGGTGTTCGTGGCCGCGCTGTTCGTGCCCTCGCTCGGCTCGCGGTACTACACGTTCCTCGCCAACGACGTCGTCATCTGGGCACTCTTCGCCACCAGCCTCAACCTGCTCGTGGGCTACACGGGGCTCGTGTCGTTCGGCCACGCCGCCTACTTCGGCGTCGGCGCCTACGCCACCGGCATCCTCATGAAGAAGGCCGGCGTGTCGTTCCTCCTGGCGTTTCCGGCGGCCGGGCTTCTCGCCGGGCTTTTCGCGCTGGTATTCGGCTTCTTCTGCGTGCGGCTGACCCGCATCTACTTCGCCATGCTCACGCTCGCCTTCGCCCAGATCGTGTGGGCCGTCTGCTTCAAGTGGAACGAGGTCACAGGCGGCGAGCAGGGCATGCCCGAGATTCCGTTCCCGGACTTCGGCTGGTTCGACCGCCTCGCGGCCTTCCTGCCCTTCCTCGGGGGCTTCCGCACGGC
>Ga0335070_10009913_pt1 | contig 11142 bp, 8 predicted proteins | sample Lox_Sample_13_FD_206722 | JGI IMG/M metagenome (GOLD analysis project Ga0335070, IMG submission 206722) | Soil microbial communities from Loxahatchee National Wildlife Refuge, Florida, United States - Lox_Sample_1.3 | ecosystem: Environmental > Terrestrial > Soil > Wetlands | place: USA: Florida... | reverse complement strand
GCGCGATGTGCCCGAAGAGCTCCCGCCGGTTGCGCGCGTAATAGATCGCGCGGAAGATCAGCGTCGCTTGCACGCGCTCGGAGGGCCAGTAGTCGTTCAGGTCGGCCTGCACGACGTCCCGGCCGCGACCGCGGGCTGCCTCGACCATCTCCGGGCTCGCATCGACACCGCGGTAGCGCTGTTCCGGAAGAAAGTCGCCGAGACCACCGTCCCCGCACGCTAGGTCGAGGACGAGGTCGCCCGGTTCGAGCCGCGGCCCGAGCGTGCGGATTGCTTCCGCGCGCTGCGCGAGGTATGCATGCCCGTCGGCGTACGCCTCTTCACTCCAGCGCTCGGCGTCGGGGGCGTACTTCTCCCACGTCCTCATCGCAGCGACAGGAGCCGTTCAGGATGCTTGCGCAGAAAGCGCAGCATGGCGCGCGCGTGCCAGAGCGTGTGACGCGTGAGGAAGCGCTTGTCGATCACGGCGGCATAGTCGTGGTGCACGACGGCAGCCGGGACGTACCAGCGCTCCCAGCCGGCCTTCGCGGCGCGGTAGTTGAGGTCGATGTCCTCGCAGTACATCCGAAAACCCGCATCCCAGCCGCCTATCTCTTCGAGCATCGACCTCCGGAGCAACAGGAACGCGCCGAGCATCGTGTCGGCGGGCGCCGGATCGTCCGGCCGCTCGTCGAGCACGTAGTGGTGCCGCTGCCAGCGCAGCGGCGGAAACAGCAGCCTCAGCGGCGTGCGGCGGACGAGCGTCGCACCCACCGTCGGGAAGCTGCGGCGGGACGCCTGCCACGTGCCGTCGCTGTAGAGCATCTTCGGGCCTGCCGCCCCGCAGCGAGGGTGCTCCTCCATGAACCCCCGGAGGATCGCGACGGCGTCGGGCTCGGGGACCGCGTCGGGGTTGGCGATCAGCACGAGCTCGTGCGCCGTCTGCGCAGCGCCGAGGTTTGCGTTCGCGGCAAACGACAGCGGCTGCGGGTTGCTCTGCACGCGCGTCCCTTCAGGCAGCCGAGCGGGCGAGCTGCCGGGAACGTTGGCGATCACGAGCAGCTCGTCGACCTGCGGCGCCAGCGCCGGCAGCGAGCGCTCGAGCTCACCGGCGTGACCGTGGGAGATGACGACCGCGGACACCTTCATGTGAGCGCCTCGCGGTACACGGCGACCGTCGCGCGCGCCGTTCGCTCCCACGAGAACAGACGGGCGCGCTCGAGCCCGGCCTGCCCCCACGACTCCGGATCGGCGAGAACGCGGACGAGTGCGGCAGCGAACTCGCCAGGTTCGGCATAGGTGATCGCGTCGCCCCCGACCTCGCGCACAGCCGGATCGTGCGTCGAGACGACAGGCGTGCCGCACGCCATCGCCTCGACGACGGGAAGTCCGAACCCCTCGTGACGGGTCGGGAACAAGAGCGCGGCCGCCTCCTGGTAGAGGCGCACCAGCTCGTCCTTCGGCACGTAGCCGCGGACGTCGACGCCGCGCCGGCGGAGCTCCGCGACGAGCGCCGCATCACGCTCCGGGCCGACGACGACGAGCCGGCGTCCGACCGCTGCCGCCGCGTCGGCCGCCAGGAGCGGGTTCTTGCGCGCCTCGATCGCCCCGCTGAGGAGGAGGTAGTCGCCCCGTGTCCCGCCGGGGCGGAAGGCAGGGTCGGGCGCGAGCGGAGTCACGACGATCTTCTCCGGCGGCAGTGCGTAGAGCGCGACGAGGTCGTCCTTCGTGCGTTGCGAGATCGCGAGCACGCGCCGGGCATGGCGTGCCGACCGCGGCACCACGAGCCGGAAGATCCAGCTCTCGCGGTAGCCCATCAGCGACGCGTCGCGCTCGAAGGAGAGGTCCTGCACGGTGAGCACGGCCGGGCACGCGAGAACGAGCGGCAGCGAGTGGACGAAATGCGCGAGTGCCGGCCGCAGCCGGCGCAGGAGCATCGGCATCCGCACCGCCATGCGCAGCTCCTGCACCCGCGAGGACAGCTCGATCGGCTCGATCCCCGGCGGCACGAGGTCGGGGCGTCGCGTGACGGCCGCGAAGCGAAGGCCGTCGCCGACCGCCGGGAGCGCCTGCAGGAGCCCGTGGACGTACGACTCGTCGCCGGTGCGGCGGCGGCCGAGCACGTCCGCATCGATGACGACGAGCGGATCGCTCATCCTGCGGCCTCACGGTAGAGCTCGAGCGTCTGTCGCGCCGACTCGTCCCAGGAAAAGGCCCGCGCGCGTTCGAGGCCGCGCGGACGCAGCTCGTCTCGGTGCGCGATCGCCTGCTCGATGCCGGCGACGATCCCGGTGGTGTCCAGCGGGTCGACGAGCACGGCCGCGCCGCCGGCGACCTCCGCGGTCGCGCCGTCCGCCGACGTGACGACTGCGGCCCCGCAGGCCATCGCCTCGAGCACGGGAATGCCGAAGCCCTCGTAGAGCGACGGATAGGCGAGGCAGAGCGCGCCGCGATACTGGCGCGCGAGCTCCTCGTCGTCGACCTCGCCGAGCCAGGTCACGCCGTCGCCGTTCACGGCAACGCCGCCCCAGCCGGGCGCTCCGGCGACGCGGAGCTCGACGCCGAGCTGCCGTGTGGCCTCGATCACGCGCACGAGGTTCTTGCGCGGCTCGAGCGTGCCGACCGCGAGCACGTAGTCACCATCCGCGCACGGGCCGTCGGCGACGAACACGGCGTCCACCGCATTCGGAACGACGCGGACCTTGTCGCGGGGAATACGCAGCACCGACTCGAGCTCGCCGGCGGTGAACTCGGAGACGGCGATGATCCGGCGCGCCGCCCGCAGCACTCGCGGCACGACGCGCCGGCTGTACGCCCGAGTCCACGGCGGGAACACCTCGGGATGGCGAAAGATCGCGACATCGTGCACCGTCACGACGACGGGTACGCGGCCGCCGCGGACGGGACCGCGGTACGTCGGGCAGTGGAGGACGTCGGCGCCGCGCGCTCGCCGGGCGAGCAGGTGCGGATACCAGGCGAGGTCGAGCCAGAGCGTCCCGGCGCGGCCGGACGCGAAGCCGCTGAGCAGCCGCACCGCGACCTCCCCCTCGAGCCGCGGCAGGAGGGCACGGAGATAGCGCGCCGTGCCCGCGCGCGTCTGCGCGAGTGCCGTCACGTCGACTGCGACGTTCACCGTGCCGCCGCCCACGCCGAGAGGTGTGCCCGCCCGTTCTCGAGCCACGTGAACCGGCGCGCGTGCGCCAGGCCGCGCGCGACGAGCTCCTCGCGCTCAGCGAGCGCACGCTCGATCCCCCCTGCGATCGCCGCAGGGTCGGCAGGGTCCGCGCGCACCGCGGCGTCACCGCAGGCCTCGTCGAGCGAGGCGTGCGAGGAGACGACGCACGGGACGCCGCAGGCCATCGCCTCGACGACCGGCATCCCGAAGCCCTCGAAGAGCGACGGGTAGACGAAGACGGAGGCCCCCCGGTACAGCGGCGGCAGCTCCGCCGACGGTGTGTAGCCGAGCCGGACGATGCCCGGTGCGTCGAGCTCGGGCTGCCGGCCCCAGCCGGCCGCGCCGGCTACCGCGAGCGCGAGCTCTTCGGGACCGAGCCGCCGGTACGCCTCGACGAGCGTCGTGAGGTTCTTCCTCGGCTCGAGCGTGGCCACGGTGAGTGCGTAGGGGCGGCCGAGATCGAGCCGCTCACCCTCGGGGCTGAAGCCGGCCTCGACGCCGGGATACGCGACGTGGATCCGCTCCGCCGGCACGCCGAGCGTCTCGGCGACGTCCGCGGCGGTGAAGCGGGAGTTCACCATGACGACGTCGCACGCCCGTGCCGCGTGCCGGTACTTGGCGCCGTGCATCCGCCGCGTGCGGGGGTGCACCCACTCCGGGAAGCGAATCGGGACGAGGTCGTGCACCATCGTGGAGCGGACGCCCGACCGCTGCGGCGGATACATCCAATCGCTGAAGTGAAAGACGTCGAGCCCGCCGAGCACCCGCTCGAGCGGCGGTGTGCCGGCACGGCTCCAGAGCGTGCGCAGCGCGTGCGCCGCGGGGAGGACGGGCAGCCGTCGCTCCAGCTCGATCCCGGCCAGCGCCGACTCGACCTCACGCCTTCCGCGGACGCTCAGCGGCGCGAACGCGACGAGGGCGTGCTCGCCCGCCCCGGCCTCGGCCATTCCGAGGAGCGACCCGCGCACGTAGTTGCCGACGCCCGTGCGCTGGTGCGACAAGGGCGAGACGTCGACGACGATCCTCACGGGCGGGGCGTGTAGTGGAGCGTGTTGAAATGCAGGCCGAGCGTCCGCGTGTCGGTGCTGTGCATGGCCGGCACGTCGACCGGACGCTTGGTGGGCGAGATGGCGAAGGTCACCCGGCAGACACCGTTCCTCGGCATGAGCGGCAAGGTCAGCCTGCGCTGGGTGCTGCTCGGACGCAGGTGCAGCGTACGCGAAGGCGTCGTCCCTCCGATCACCAGCGTCTGGACGACACCGCTGAAGAGCCGCAGGTCGCTGTAGACGATCGCCGTCAGCGTGCCGGGACGACACTCGGAGCGAGTCCAGACGACGAGGCCCCTCGACCAGGGGTTGGCCGGCTCCGGATAGAGGCCTGTGATGCTCGTCGTCACTCGGACGGGTACGGACACCCGGTACAGCACGAGCTTCTTGGCCGGGTCGGCGGCGACTCTGCGACCGACGAGGGTGACGCCGCTGCTCGTGAGCACGTACGGATCGCGCAGCTCGCGCCCCTTGCGGTCACGCAGGATGCCGGTCGCCCGGTCTCCCGGGGCGATCGAGACGGGGACCGCGGGAAGGCCGCCCGACATCGTGCCCCCGAGGCTGTAGACGCGCCGGACGCTGCTGTTCCAGAACTCGTTCTGCCAGACGGCATAGCGGTTTCCGCCCGACCACAGGACGGCGACGTCCGCGTTCGGCCCAGCCGCGCGGTCGATCCAGCTCTTGCCGGCTCCGATCCCCTGGTCGTACGCGCTCCGGGAGAGGCGCGGGAACGAGTGCGTCCACAGCTCGACCGGCAGCCACGTCGCGAGGAAGCCGAGCGCGACGAGCGCGGGCAGGACCGGCGCGTACCGGCGCGGCAGCCAGAGGAACGCCCCGCCGAGCCCGATCGAGACGAGCACGGCAACAACGGCAACGCTCGTGCGGCCGGCCCAGGCGTCGGCGACGTACCACCACGGCTGAAGACCGATGGTGTCGGACTGGGAGTTGATGTTGAGCAGGCTCAGGAACGGGATCGCGCCGGGCAGCGCCGCCGCGAGCCCTGCGGCTGCGACGGTCGCGCTCGGCGGCTTCGGCTGCCCCCGCTCGATCCATGCCAGCAGGGCGATGAGGAAGAGCGGGGCGACGTAGAAGAGGTTCCGCTCCTCGATCCGGTGCGAGTACTGGGACGCGAACGCCCCCACCTCGAGCACGAGCCAGACCGACACCGACGTCGTGGCGGCGACGAAGGCGCGCAGAGGCCTGTCCAGGTGCCGCGCGTTCGCGACGAGCACGATCAGCGCGGCAAACGGCAGGATCCAGAGCGAGAGGTCGAGCTCGGCCACGTGGAGCACGATCCACTTCAGCACGGGCCAGACGTGATAGCTGCCGTTGCTCGTGACGCTGTAGTTGCCGAGGACTTGCGCAGGCGAGCGGCCGCGCGCGACCTCCACGACGACGACGAGCAGCGCGGCGAGCCCGACGATCCCGTAGAGCGGCCTGAACGCGGACAGCCGCCGGGGCCGGCCGCGCTCGATCCACGCCAGGACGAGCGGTGCGGTCAGCACGCCTGCGACGAGCGCGACCGTTTGGGCGCGCGTGACGAACGCGAGCGCGCAGACCGCGAGCACGACGGCCTGCCGCCGCAGCGTCGGCCGCTCCAGCACAAGCACGAGCGCGAGCATCAGCCAGACGAAGATCGGATAGAAGACGTTCTCCGTCATCACGGTGCCGACGTACGCCATCGAAGGGACGGCGACCGCGAGAGCGGCCACCGCGAGCGAAGACGGGGGCTTCAGCACCCGGCGCGCCAGCAGGTAGGCGGGCAGCACGACGGAGCACATCGCCAGCGCGTCGATCACCCGCACCCAGCGGTAGACCTCGCCGATCGAGGAGAAGATCGCGTAGGCCGGCGAGATGAGCAGCGGGTAGACGAACCCGTAGTTGCCGTGGACGCCGCGAATCAGGAAATGGCCGGCCGACGCGAAGCTCCGTGCCATGTCGGAGTAGACGAGCTCGTCGACCATGATCCACGGCGAGACGACGCGGAGCCCGAGGGCGAGCTGGATCGCGACCGAAACGGCATACAGCGAGGAGAGCCAGACCCACATCGGCCCCGCGCGGAGCAGCCGTGCGCCGCGACCGGGTTGCGGGAGGCCGCCGGCGGGGACTCGCCCGTCAGGGCTGACGAGGGCCGCCGCAGCCAGCTCGGGCGCGAGGAGCTCCGGCTCGAGCCCCACGCCGACGGCCGCCTCGGCCACCTCGCGCAGCACATGCTCGCGCACCGTCCCGCCGCCGGCCGCCTCCTCCAACGCGGCGGCGTACAGCTTCGCGGCACGGCCGAGGTCGTGCTCGCGCGCGACGTACTGCCGGACGGACGCGCTCATCCGCGCCCGGAGGTCGCCGTCGGTTCCGAGGCGCTCGAGCGCGTCGGCCAGCGCGTCGATCTCCTCCGGACCGCCCACCGGAACCTTCAGCGCGACGTCGTCCGGCAGCTCCGAGAACCAGCCGACGTCGCTGACGACGATCGGCGTCCCCAGCGACAGCGTGCGGAGCGCGCTCGCCGACGTCTCACCCATCGTCGGCGCGCGCAGCTGCACGCAGGCGGCACACGCCGACATCAGCGACCAGAGCCGGCGCTCCTCGACGTACGGCTCGCGAATCACACCCTCCGACTCGAGCCCAAGCCGCTCCAGTCGGCCCGCGAGGTCGAATCCCGGCGCCTCGCTGCCGACGAGCAGCAGGCGCGCGTCGGGATGGCGCGTCCGCACTGCCGCGAACGCGCGGAGCAGCTGCGGGATGCGCTTGCTCTCGTTCAGGTGGCCGAAGCACCCGAAGACCGGAGACCCCGGCACGGCGACGGGGTCGACGTCGGGCGCCGGCCAGGCCGGCATCGGGATGCGCCAGATCGGGCCGTCGTAGCCGTGCTCGCGCGCAAGACCCTCGACGTAGTGCGAATGGACGATGAGCCCGATCGAGCGGTCGAGGATCTCGCCGACGAGCGGGAAGTCCTCCGGCCGTACCTCCCATAGCGGCGGAACCCGCCCCTCGAGCACGCCGTGACCGAGCATGCGGCCGACGACGCCCCCGTCGCGTTCCATCGCCGCGAGATACGCGTGAGGATCCTTGCGCCCGATCGTGAGTCCGGCGACGAGGTGGTGGAGCACGAACTCGTGCAGCACGACGACGCCCGGCCGGCGCCGCAGCGCGTCCACGATCCAGCCGTGGGCGTCGGGGTTGTTGCCGATGTGGTAGACCGCGACATCCGCGTCGGCCACGGGCCGCGTCCTGCCGGCCCGAACCGCCTCCACCTCGACGAGCTTCTCCAGCTCCGGCAGGAGCAGCGCCGAGTAGTCCGCGATCCCCGACCGGTCAGGCGGAAGGGGAGAGAAGTAGGCGACCTTCACCTCAGGCGACCGCCGCGAGCAGCCGGTCGATGCACGAGTCCCACGTCACCTCGCTCGCGAGTCTGCGGCCGGCGCGCCCGTAGGAGCGGGCCTCGTCGGCGTGCGCGCGCAGCCAGCCACACGCCTGCGCGAGCTCCGCCGCGCTCGGCGCGACGACGAGTCCCGTCTCCCGGTCGTGGACGACGTCGAGCGGACCGCCGGCGTCCGTCGTCGTGAGAACCGGCTTCTCCGAGAGGAACGCTTCGAACGGCACCATGCCGAAGTCCTCGTCCACCGGCGCGTAGTAGACGGCGAGGCAGCGCGCATAGAGATCCGCGAGCTCGTCGTCGGACACGCGGCCCGCGAACGTCGCACGGCCGTCGAGACCGCGTTCGCGCGCGAGCCGCTCCAGTCGCTCGCGGTCGGGGCCGTCGCCGGCGATCACGATGCGCAGCCCCGGCTCGGCCGCCGCCGCCTCGAGCAGCAGGTCGATCCGCTTTGCGCGGTCGAGCCGGTTCACCGAGAGGATGAAGTCCTCGTAGCCGTCGCAGCGAAACGGCAGCGACGCCGGCGGATGCGGCATCAGCTCCGCGTCGAGGCCGACGGAGTCGCGCAGCCGGCCGGCGACGTTCCGTGAGGTCGCGAAGATCGCGCGCGCCTCGGAGAGCGCGCTCCGCTCGAGCTCGAGCACGCGCCGGCGCAGTGCGCGATCCTCGGCGGACTCCGAGAACTGGCCCAGCTCGGTGCGGTCGAAATCCCACGCCTGGCGGAACTGATGCAGCAGCCACACGACCTTGCGCCGGTGCCGCACCACGTACGACGGAAACTTCGTCGCAATCACCGCGTCGACGGGTCGTCCATTCGCCTCTTCGAGATCGAGCAGCCTCCAGAGGAACGCCTGGGTCAGCACGCGCTCGCCCGGATACCACTTGAACGGCACGGTGACGAGCGCTGCCTCGTGACCGCGCACCTCGAGCTGCTCGACGAGATCGTCGGCGAAGATCTCCGCGCCGCCGCGCTCGAACGGGACCTGCGGCAGGCACACGGCAAGCCTCACTCCCGAGACTCCAGCTGCTCCACCCTGCGGGAGAGGTCGTCGATCAGGCGGAGGAGGGCGTCGTTGACCATCCGCTGCTCGATGAACGCGGGCTCGACGTACCAGCGCATCAGCTTGCGGAGCACCCGCTTCGCCTGGAAGGCGAGCCCGCCCTTCAGCCCGGGCCTCCGCTCGAGCGGCCTCTCCGCGGTCACGGCCCAGAACCGCTCCGCCAGCCCGCGCACGGCCGCGACGTCACGAGCCTCGCGATCGAGCGCGGCTCTCAGCTGCGCGACGGCGTCGTCGACGGAAAGTGCCTCCTGAGCAGGGCTTTCGAGGTCTGAATCCGGCATCCGGATGAGTCTAGCCGGGCGGTGTTACGAAGTCGTGATCCCCTGTGACCCCTCGGCGAGGCGGGAGCGCGCTGCATCGACGAGCACGTGGACGAGCTCTTCGAAGCCGATGGTCGGACGCCAGTCCAGCTCGCGGCGCGCCCGCGACGCGTCGCCGACGAGATGGTGGAGCTCCACCTGGCCGCGCTTCAGGGCGTCGTCGACACGCACGTGCTCATGCCAGTCGAGCCCGACGTGGGCGAACGCGACCGCGGTGAGCTCGCGCACGCTGTGCAGCTCACCGGTCGCGATCACGTAGTCGCGCGGCTCGTCCTGCTGGAGCATCCGCCACATCGCCTCGACGTAATCTCCGGCATAGCCCCAGTCGCGCTCCGCGTCGAGATCGCCCAGCGTGAGCTCGTGCTCGAGCCCGAGCGAGATCGCCGCCGCGGCGTGTGCCACCTTGCTGGGCAGGAAGTCGACCGGCCGGCGGGGGGACTCGTGGTTGTAGAGGATCCCGCAGCTCGCGTGCAGCCCGTACCGTCGCCGGTAGGCGCCGACGATGAACTGTCCGTACGCCTTCGCGACGCCGTACGGCGTCACCGGGGCGAGCGGCGTCGACTCGGACTGCGGTACCTCGAGCGGCTCGCCGAAGACCTCGCTCGACGACGCCTGAAAGATCCGGATCGCCGGATCGACGGCGCGGATCGCCTCGAGCAGCGAGGTGACGCCCACGGCGGCGAACTCCGCGACCGCCACCGGCTCTCGCCACGACTTCGGCACGAACGACGGCGACGCGAGGTTGTAGATCTCGTCCGGCGCGTTCGTGCGGAGCAGCGAGACGAGCGCATCCTGGTCGAGCAGGTCGACCTCGATCAGCTCGAGCTTGTCACGCACATGGGCGAGGTTCTCGTTCGCGGCATCGCGCCGGCGCACGACTCCGGCGACGTCGTATCCGCGCTCGAGCAGCAGCTCCGCGAGGTAGGAGCCATCCTGCCCGCCGCTGCCGGTGACGATCGCACGGCGACCCGTCAATGCAGCCCCCGCACGTACGCCCATGCGTCCCTGAGACCCAGCGAGCGCAGGGAGATGATCAGGAGGGCGTAGACGACGATGCCGAGCGCCGCACCGGGCACCGGCGACAGCACGAACGAGGCCGTTCCGAACGCGAGCGCGCTCGCCGCGCCGATCGCGAGCGCGAGCCTCCCGAGGCCGAAAGCGGCGATCACGAGGGTCTCCACCGAGAGCGCGGCCATCAGGCCGAGCGCGATCACGAGCGTCGCGAGCCCGATCGCTATCGCGATCCCGGGCAGGCCCCACAGCGCGCGCAGCCCGAGCCCGAGCGGGATGCAGACCAGGAAGCCGATCGCTCCCAACGGGACGAGCGCCTTTCGCTTCTCCGCCACGAAGACGAGCGGGAACGTCACCGCGAAGCCGACCCAGGCCACCATCCACGGCGAGAGGAAGACCACGAGATGCCCGAGCTGTCGGCCGACCTCGCCACGGTACTGATCGCCGAGCACGAACTGGACGATGCGGCCGCCCACGAGCGCGAACACGCCGGCCGCCGCGCCGACGATCGAAAGGCTCACCCAGCCTGCGTGCACGACGTGCCGGCCGGCGGCGGCCGGGTCGAGGCCGCGACGCGTGAGCGGGGCCGACGAGATCACCCCGAGTGAGAAAGCAGTGGCCGCGACGAGCGTCGAGGCGGCGAGGTACGCGTACGAGAAGCTCGTGACGCGGCCCACTCCGAGCTGGGCCGAGAAGCGCAACGCGAGCAGGTAGCAGCCCTGGAGTGCGAGAGGAATCGCGGCGCCTTGGAGAAGGTGCCACAAGCGAGCCCCGACGCCGCGCGTGCGCGGCGAGGGGCCGCCGAGTGCCCTGCGGCGCAGCAACACGACGAGCGGCACCGCGAGCGCCACGACCGAGTTCACAGCTAGACCCCACGCGAGCGCGACGATGCCATGCTTGTCCGCAAGCACTGCGAAGACAACGAGCCCGGTCACGCCTCCGCACGCGAAGCCGGCTGCCGCGGTGCCGTAGCTGTCGATTGCCGCGAGCGCGCTCGCCGCGAGCGCCGCGAGAAGCTGGACGAACGCGGCCGGTACGAGCACGACGAGCGCCCGGGCGGCAATGTGGGCGGAGCGCGGCGGCAGGCTGCCGGTGATGAGATCGCCGAGCGGGTGCGCGAGCACGCCGACGAGAAGGGAGGTCGGCACTGCGAGCACGAGGAAGGCGAGCGCGTACGCGC
>Ga0335070_10009910_pt1 | contig 11144 bp, 10 predicted proteins | sample Lox_Sample_13_FD_206722 | JGI IMG/M metagenome (GOLD analysis project Ga0335070, IMG submission 206722) | Soil microbial communities from Loxahatchee National Wildlife Refuge, Florida, United States - Lox_Sample_1.3 | ecosystem: Environmental > Terrestrial > Soil > Wetlands | place: USA... | reverse complement strand
TTATATGAGGCTTCGCGAGTCAAGAGGTTTTTCGCGATCAACATTTCGTCTCTTCCTGCGTTTCAAGAGGGCGCAATTCTGCATTGATGGCACGGCAGGCCCCCTGCTTGGCCGCGCTGAGCGGTCAACCCCCAAAGCCCGCAGGGTCGCGCCGGAAGGCGCGAGGGGTTGACGGCGAAAGCGCGCGCCGAGCTACAATGGTCTCCCGGCCAATACGCTGCAAACGTCGTTTTCTGTTGATCCCTCTTTTCCCCGTTGGCGTTCCCCGATTACGTTTGTTCACTCCAAGGCGGAGCCCCTTTCGCTATGCGGCACTCGCCACATCACCTTATATCCGGTCGGGACGAAGCCCCGTACCAAGGTCCCTCATGCAGTAGTGCGAGGGCACAGGGCTCCAAGGGAGGATGGGACCCTTCTAAACCGCGGCATATTGCAGCCCGTGTTTTCGCCGATCACACATCCAACCTTGGAATCGGTCATGTTCCTTTCGTCGTCTTTCAAAGACTCTAATCACACTTTCAGAGCGGCGCCTGTAGGCACCAGACCTGTCTCGAGATAGCGCCAGAGCGCAATTAGTAGCTTGCGTGCAACGGCGACGATCGTAATCCGCCGGATGCGGCCCTTGAGTTTGCCAACACGTTCGCGGAACCAGACGCTCAAGCGGCTGTCAGGCTGGTGCCGCAACCACAGCCAAGCAAGCTCAACCATGACCGTGCGAGCCTTGGCGTTGCCAGCCTTGCTGATACCCTGATCACGGCACATTGCGCCGCTCTGAAAATGCGCCGGTGTCAGGCCGACATAGCTCGCCAATTGTTTGCGATTGTCAAATGAGCGGTAAAACACTTCGCCGACAAGTGTGGTGGCAAATTCGGGCCCGATGCTCTTGATTTTGACCAGATCCTGGATCTTCTTTCCGCTCGTATGCTCCGTTTCAGTCTTGGTCGATGCAATGGCGTCGCGTTCCGCCTCGATCGTCTCGATCATTCCGATGACAAGCTCCAATCGCTGCAGTTCGCGCAGGATTTCCGCCTTGAGCCGCGGCGACAACGTCCGACCATCAGCGGTGCGCAACCGTTCCAGCTGCTGCGTCCGATCGCGGCGCAGTGGTTGGTAGTTATAGATGCCATGGATCGCGAGCAGTCCCTTGATCCGGTTGACGTGTTGGATACGTTCGTTAATCAGCCGGCCACGCTCACGATGGAGCCGACGGTCGTCTTCTTCGGCAGCACTCGGCACGCGCACGACGCTCCAAACTTTCGGCTCGCCCCGCAGATACGCCATCAGTGAGCGGACCAGTTTTTCAACGTCGATGCCGTCGCTCTTGGCTCGGCGGGCCCGACGATCAACCTGCAGACTTGCCGGGTCGATCACGTAGTTGCGGATGCCGTGCGCTTCGAGCAGGCGGTGGAGCCAGAAGCCATCGTAGCCAGCTTCGTAGCAAGAAACGATTTCCACGCGCTTCTTCGTTTCTCTGGCAACTCGCGTCCGGATCCGCTCGCACAGATCCAACAGCTCCTTGCCATCGCAGGCCTTCAACGTGTGGCGACTGATCTTGTCCGACACGGGCGTGTTGACGGCAACGATCCAACTCTTCTTGCTCAATTCGATTGCAAGAAGACAGCGTACGGCGTCATCATGAGTTGCGGCGGACGGCAGGTTGTTCACTGCGCGGATTTCCATCAGCGTCTCTCCCTATGCACCTGGTGGGAAGCGAACCGAACTGCTAACACACCTCTCCCGACCGTCGCGCCTGCATAGGATCTAAACCCGGGCGTAGCGGTGATGGAGTCCGCCTAGGATGGGGAACGATTTGATGCTCCCGGTCCGCTGAACCGGGCGCGAGACCGGCGCATCTTTATCCAATGATCGATGTGTTCGGACCTTGTGTGGAATAGAAGGGGGATAGTTGCGGAATGACGTGCGAAGAGGGGGCCCGCAGCTGTAGATTGGCGTCGGGCGATTCGACGTCCGAATAGCCGAAGGGCGGTCCCATTGTCCCCCAATAGAAGCCGCCCTTTAAATTTGAAAACCGACCACGAAGCTCGTGATACGGCCTCCCCTTAGCAAGGAGACGTATTGCAGCCGCTGACGGCTTTCGCGATGTCGTGATAACTGAAGATCATGCCAGGTTAGAGCTTTCCCCGGCGGCCCGATCGGCGGGATCATGGGGGCATGCCCGACCCTTACCCGCCCGCAAAAGTTCACCTTCCCGAGATGCATTCCACCGGCGGGCGCGCGGTGTCTCACCATCGGGCCGACCAAGTCTTAGGGGCGATGCTTTTTCGGCTTTAGCGATGCCGTCGGCGCTGTCACCTGGGCGCGGGCATCGCGCAAGTCATTGGGCGATGCCGATGCCACTGGCGTTTCGACCTCGCGGCGCGGCCAAGTAAAATCGTCGGCGCGGCCGGCTGGCGGCGACAAAGGCTCACCTTTGATCATAACCCGCGCGGCAAGCGCGTCGACTGCGGCTGGCGGCGTCCCCGGACCGCCGAGCAATTGGTCGCTACCAACGGTGGCGGCGACCAATGGCACGATCGGCCCCGCCAGCGGACGCGGTGCGGGCTGACCGGGGACTACATTGGAGTCGGGGGTCGCAGGCTCGGTGGGTAGCGCAATCGGCCCCGAGCGCGCAGCGAGCAGACGCGTGATCTCGCGCTCGACATAGTGGGCAAGCTTGCGCGCGCCGGGCTTTGTGAAATAGACGCCGTCAGAGGTGCGCAACTGGCGGATCTGGCCTTCGAAATCCGGGCCTTTTTGCAGGAAGCGCCCGGCCTCGTCGACAAATCCGTCCCAGATATCGACATAGGTGATCCCAGCGCGACCCGCGGCGTCGCGGTAGAGCGCGTCGAGAAACAGCATGTCCGAGGTGCTCTTCTGTCCGAGGATCGCGGGCAGTCCCACCCAGACCACCGGCACGCCCTTCGACTTCACGACCGCGATCATCTCGTCGATCTTCTTGCTGTAGAGCTCGACCCAGCGGTCGTTGCGAAACTCGTAGATGCCATTCGGCGAGCGTGGGCTCTTCTCCGGCGATGCGAGCGGTGGGACCTCGGCGTCATCAGGCGGCAATTCGCTGTCGGCCGCCTTGTGGTCGGGTTTGGCTGCGGTGCCGGCCGCATTGTCCTTCGACTTCGCATCTCCGGGCTTATTGTCCGGCTTGCGCGCGTTCTTGTCGTTCTTATCCGCCGGCGTGTCGCTCTTTTCCGGGGCTGGTTCTCGCAGGGCCATGCGATCATTTAGGCCCAGCATCACCACGATAACGTCGGGCTTTTCGGTGACGAGGATGTCCATTGCCGCAGCCGCCCAATTGGCTGGCGCACCCTTGGGCTGGTATTTGATCAGACCCGAGGTGTTCTTGGCCTTGCGGATGACGCCCATGTCAGGCTGTTCGGCGTAGGCGTCTTCGAGGCCATAGGCGAGCCAGTCGGCCATTCCGTCCCCGAGCACCAGAACGCGGCGCTCCGGGACGGTTTCGCGTTTCTCGGGCGGCGGCGCCCTTGAAAAATCCTCGCGAACGGGCGGTCGGATTTGCCGAGGCTGGGGCGCGGGCTGGAACGGCTCATACGTGTTGTTACCAAACCAGCCGCCACCGAACCAGCCGCCACCACGTTGCGGCTGCGGCCGCTGCTGAAATCCGCCGAAAAACTGCGCCGAGGTGGGTCCGCCAACGCTTAGCAACATCACCGCCGCAATTGCCAACGCGATCAACGGGCCGATTCTGGTCAAGATGCCCTTTTTTGGCTTGTCGGACATGCTCTTTAACCGCACTAAGAGTCCTAATGGTAGTATAACACTAAGGCTCTGTAACGAGTCTCAGATCACCGTGAAGTGCGTTTCGTCAATGCGGACAGAGACGGGTATCTAACCGTCGAAGCGCGACCCAGCGGTCCCTCGGTCGTCAATGCGAATTGACAGCAGTCTCAGTCTCCACCCTTCTACGCAATCGGCCATTTTCTCTGACCTCGGTGGAGCTTTGGCAGCCTCCTTCGCGCGCGGAAACAGGAAAAGCCTCTTTGGTCTTGATGCAATCGGCGACGCTTGCGCTGATCTCGGTGTGAGCTATGGCGGCCTCACCGATGCGATAAGCCCGCGAAGCCTACGCTGCTCCCCGAAATTCAATTGAACGAACCACGGGAGCTGGCATAGGGCCTACAGCCTCCCCATTGCAGTGCCGATGCGCCTTGAAGTTGGCAACGCGCTGTCCGATCTCCTCGCGCTCGGACGACATCCAATTCACGGAGGGCATCCGGTCCGGTTCGACGATTGTACGCGGCAAGGGCGGTTCGACGCGCCGTCAATATTGTGATTACCTGACGGGACCGCGAATGATCCAATCCGGAGCTTGACCGTCGCGTTTTGCGGTTGAAGACGACACGGAGCGATTTAGACCATAATAAATTGGCGTAGGAGCAATTGGATGGGCAAGATCTTGCGCGTTCTTGTCGTGGCGATTGTGCGCTGATGGCAGCAAAACTAAGCGGTATGAAGCTCCTTTGAGATCAATGGCCGAACTCACGTTGGCCAAAGGATTTCGAAAGCTCCGACGTGCCAGGACCCCATTGCGGAAGCGAGGGCGGCGGGTAGCGCGCTTCGCGCGTTCGTCGCCAAAGAATGTGACCGCGGCGACGATGTCGGCCATTTAGCCTGCTGCCGTCGCGTCGGGCCGCTTAATGAAGAGGCCATTTAATGCGCGTCGGCTTGGTCCAATGAAATAGTCATCTCGGATGTCGCTACCGGGTCGGGGACTTGTTGCCACAGTCTCGGCACATGAGGCCCTGCCGCCCGGAGGCTTGGAAGGGCGACAGGGCCGCGCGACGAGGTCTCTGGTCACCTCGCCGCGCAAGGGATCAACGGAGGAATCCGGTGCTCGTTTCGCCGTGGCCGGCTCATTCGGCCGCCTCGATCTTCGGCAGCGCGGCCAACCGGAAAACATCGCCGGCGACGAGCTTGAGCGCGTTCCGGCTGGTGACCATCGTGTAGCCGTCCTCGAACATGCAGAGGCAGCTATTCATTGCGCCGCGCGCGAGGACAAGACAGAGTTGGCCCTTTCGGCCCTGCCTGTCCCACCGGTAGATGTACGTCTGGCTCCCCAAGAGGCGGCCCGTTCCCCGGTTGTGTTCATCAATATGATCAACGCGTCCCCAAAGATGAGCAACTATTACCGACAAATGGGGCGCTGTTTAGCCCCGACGTGTGGCGGCCGAGCCACTCGCGGGCACCGTCGCCGTGCCACGGCGTTGTGGTTGGGGCAGCCGGCGGCTCGGTGTGGACGCCGGTCCAAACAGGACGCCGGGTTGCGGGTCCGCCCCACTGGGCACGGCCGGCACGATTTGCTTGGATAGTCGTGGGCCCAGACCGTCTCAGCCGTTCCCGGTGGCGCTGGGCGGTCTTGAGCCCCTCCTTTTGGTGGTGAAGGCCCGGCGCGTAACGAGCGTGTCGGGCCTTTCTCGTCCGACCCGTCCGCTGGGGTATACCCTTGCGTACACGAGAAGACGTCTGCAGAAATAGCGTCCGTAAGGGTTGCTTTTGATATACGGACATGAGACTGTGCGGACATGAACCTAACGGACAGGGGTGTGTCCATGGCGACGATCCTTTACGGTCGAGTGTCCACAGTCGAGCAAACCAGCGAGCATCAACTCAGCCAGGCCAAGGCGGCCGGGTTCAAGATCGATGATGCCGTGTTCGATAACGGCACCAGCGGCATCAGCACGCGGCTAGTGGAGCGGGCAGAAGGCCGACGGCTGTTCAATAAGCTGCGAGCCGGCGATGTGCTTGTCGTTCGCTGGGTTGATCGGCTCGGCCGCAACTATGACGACGTTTGCGAGACCATCCGCGAGTTCATGCGGCGCGGTGTGGTGATCCGCACCGTCATCAACAACATGACGTTTGACGGTGCCACTCAGGATCCAGTGCAGAAGGCAGTGCGCGACGCGCTGATCGCTTTCATGGCCGCCACCGCACAAGCACAGGCCGAAGCAACGAAGGCCGCTCAGCGGGCCGGCATTGAGCACGCCAAGGCCAAGGGCCATGGCTATCTCGGCCGCAGGCCGAGCTACAGCCGGCAGCAACTGGCAACCGTCCGCGACATGCTCGGTCAAGGCGCACACATCGCGGCCGTGGCGAAGGCGACCGGCTTGAGCCGCCAGACCATCTATCGCATCAAGGACGATCCTGCCGCAGCCGAGGCCACATTGGCGACGTGGAGCGATAAGGCCGCCTGATCAGTTGTTCTAGATCGGGATGTCGAAATCGCTACCAACTCGGACCCGAGCCACGAGCGGGCCAGCGATATGAGGAGTTGCCCGATGGCCCAGAGCAACGGCGCGAAGGGGCTTGTCGTGCGGGATCGCGACGCGGCCGGTTCTCAGGCAAAGGCGGTGGCGAGGAACGCTGCGAGGAGGCTGCCGATCAGAACATATTTAACGGTGTAATAGACCCGCTTGTTCCAGGCCTTCACGCGCTTGCCGACGAGCCGTACGTGATAGACATAGCCGAAGACTGGGCATACCGATGATTGCGACCACCCGCTACGATGGATCGCGACCGCCTATTCCGATTGATCGCGACCAGTTTGAAGGCGCCGTTGGGCACAGTTGGTGATTCTCAGTATTCGCGGTTGGCGTCAAGCGGGGTGGAGGCCGTCCCCGTAGTCAATAGGAGGGACCCGCGCGCGCCGCGGAGTGCCCCCACGGCTGACGCAGCGGCGCGCGCGGGAGGTCCCTGTTGACCCACGGGGGCGGCCGGGATGACGGATCTGCGTGTCACTTCTTTGCTCCCTTCGATGGTTTGCCATCCGCTGCAGTTGGTGTCGCAGGCTGCGCCGGCGGCTCGATTGCGTCAGCGGCTTTGATCTTGCGCATCGACGGGCCGTCGAGTTCGAGCCGGTAGGCGTTGTGGACAAGCCGGTCCAATATGGCATCGCCGAGAGTGGGCTCGCCAATAACCTCATGCCAAGTTGCCACGGGGAGTTGGCTGGTGATGAGGATGGAACCGCGGCCATGACGGTCCTCGACGATCTCCATGAGATCGCGCCGCTGGCTGGCTGAGAGGCGGTCGGGCCCCCAATCGTCAAGGACGAGCAGATCGACCTTGACCAGCATCCGGAATAGCCGCGCGAAGCGGCCATCGCCGTGAGCGAGATCGAGATCGGCAAACAGCCGTGGCACGCGGGCGTAATGGACTGTGTAGCCATCGCGGCAGGCCTTCTGCGCGAGCGCGCAGGATAACCATGACTTGCCCACGCCGCACGGGCCGCTGACCAGCAATCCGCGGTGCTCGGCGATCCAGCGGCATGTTGCCAATTGCTGGAACAGCGCTTTGTCGAGCCGGCGCGGCGTGCGGTAATCGACGTCCTCGATCGCGGCTTGGCTGTGACGCAGTCGAGCGGCACGCAGTCGGATCTGGAAGCGCCGGGTGTTGCGATTGGCGGCCTCGCGGTCGAGCAGCAGCGCCAACCACTCGGCGTGCGCGAGATCGCGGACCTCCTCTTGCGCTTCGAGCTCGACGAAAGCCTGCGCCATGCCGTCGAGCTTGAGCGCTCTGAGTTGGTCGAGGGTAGGATGTGTGAGCATCGGTCGTCATCTCCTCAATGGAAGTAGGTGGGACCACGGATGTTGTCGTGCGCTATCGCCGGCCCGTCCGCGGGCATTGCAGGCCGCTGGCGATCGAGGTTGTTCTTCAGGATCGAGTTGACTGAGCTATAGGAGCGCGCACCGATCTCGAGCGCACGACTGCAGGCGGCTTCGAGCCGCTCGCGGCCATAAGTTTTGGCGAGCCGCAGGATGCCGACGCAGGCGCGGAAGCCTTGCTCGGGGTGGGTGCGCTCCCGCAGGATGATCTCGACGAGGGCCGAGGTGTGGCGCCCGATCTCACCAGCCTGCCGCTGCAACCGCTCCGGTGTCCAGTCGGCATAGCGCCGATGGCTCGACGGCATGTGCTCGCGTACCGTCGTATGCTTGCGATTGGAGGACGAGCGCACATGGGCCGCAACGCGCTGGCCGCGGTGGAAGACTTCGATCGTGCGCGCAGTGATGCGCGCCCAAACCGTCTCCCGCAGCAACTGGTGCGGCACCGAGTAGTAGTGCTTCTCGATCTCGACGTGGTAGTCGAGCCCGACCCTGCATTCCTTCCATTCAGCAAAAACATAGGGCTCGGCCGGCAACGGCTTGAGGGCGTAGCGCTCCAGCTCCTCGAAGAGCGCGCGGCGGCTCGCACCGAGGTGCCGCGACATGCGGTCATTGATCTGCGTGACCAGCTCGGCAATGGCCGCGTTCAATGCCGTGAGCGAGAAGAATTGCCGGTTGCGTAGCTTGGCGATGATGAAGCGGGTCGCGACTTGGACCCCAACTTCGACCTTAGCTTTATCCCGGGGCCGATACGGCCGCGCTGGCAGAATTGCGGTGCCGTAGTGAGCCGCCATCTCGTCGTAGGTGCGGTTGACCGCCGGTTCATAGAAACACGCTCTGGTGATGCCCGACCGCAGATTGTCGCACATCACCGTCGCCGCTACCCCGCCCATGAATGCAAAAGTGCGCGTGTGCGAGCCGATCCAGTCGGACAGACCCTGCGTCCAGGTGGCCTCGGCGTATGTGAGGCTCGACGCGCCGAGCACGGCGACGAACAGCTGCGCCGTCATCGCTTCGCCGGTCAATCCGTCGATCACCGCGAGAGTCGTGCCGGCGTAGTCGACAAACATGCGCTCGCCGGCGACGTGGCTCTGCCGCATGGTCGGCGTCAGCCGCGCCTTCCAGGCGCCATAGAGTTCACAGTAACGGCTATAGCCGTAACCATCGGGATGAGCGCCGCGATACTCCTCCCACAGGAGCTGCAGCGTCACCCCGCGCCGGCGCAGTTCGCGGTGAACGGCCGCCCAGTCCGGCTGCGGCCGGCGATCCTTGGCCGTGACCGCGGGCGGCGGGAAAAGCCAGCGCTCCAGTGCTTCGTCAGTCAGGCCGTCCGGCAGCGGCCAGGTGAGGCCAGCACGCTGCGCCCGCCGGATGCACTCTCCGGCAGCCGTCGCGCTCATCCCGAGGCTGGCGGCGATCTTGCGTTTGGACATGCCTGCTGCGGAAAGCCTCAGCACGTCACGGATCTTGCGCATAGGTAATCTCGGTCCAGGCATCGCCCCAGCTCCCTGTGGAAAAGGAGCGAAGCCATGCAGATTCGCAGATTACCCAACGGCGTCCGTCACACCCGTCCACAGGCTGGTCGCGATCGCCCGGAATGGGTGGTCGCGATCAATCGGAACGCCTGGTCGTGATCAATCGTAATAGCTGGTCGCGATCATCCCGTGCGCCCACGAAGACGCGGTTGATCAGGCCTATGCGCTCGCCGTCCTCGTTCTGCGTCGCGCTCTCGTGGACGATATGAGCCGCGACCCAGCGGTTGACGGCAGTCATCGCCTTGCTCGTCAGCGGACGCTCGACGTCGCAGAACAGGATCAGGCGGTCGTCGCGCGTCGTGTTCTCCGCATAATGCAGATAGGTCTCGTCGAACAGAAGGTCCTCGCCGTCGCGCTATGAATAGGGTTCGCCGTCGATGAAGATGCGACACTCGCCCGGAGATTTCGGCACCACGAGGCCGAGATGATAGCGCAGCGAGCCGGCAAAAGGATCACGGTGCTGCACGAGCCTGCCGCCCGGCGGGAGGTTCGCGAACATTGCGCCCTTGACGTTCGGGATCGCGTCGAGCAGCGCGACCGTCTTCGGGCAATTGGCGAGCGCTGACGGCAGCGGCGCGCCGTACCATTTCAGGTAAAAGCGCTTCCACCCGGTGCGGAAGAAGGAATTGAAACCCCAGTCGTGGTATTTGTCGGCGGCCTTGATCTGGCCTTGCGCGAACAGATGCAGCGCCTCCTCGCGGATTTCCTGCCAGTTGTCGCGCAGCACGGTGAGTTCGGGGATCATCCCAACCTGCAGGATCGGCCGGTTGGGCACCGCCGAGAACAAGTACATCAGCACATTATAGGGTGCCGTCGCGGTAGAATGGTCGGCGACCTGACGCCAGAAGCCGAGCCTCACCCTGCCGCGGAAATGCACGGCGAGCACGGATGCAATCACGGCCCAGAGCAAAAGGAACTGCGGCGAAATAAGACGTATCACCATGGCGCATACCAGGCAAAAGCTTGAAGGGCCCCTTTAGCAGGTCTGCAAGGACACACTCAAGGCGCGAAAATCGTGGCGCCAGGGATTCAAACCCATTGGGGCAGCGGGAACCGGTTTGCCCTCATCTCCGTGACCATCGGTGAGGTGCTGTCGCGCGGCGCCAGAGCACGAAGTCGCTGCGCTCGGCGCGCCATCCCAAATATGTGCATCGGCTGCAATCCGGGCGAGGATAGCCATTCATTGATGTGAGCGGCGGTGTCCGCTTGGCGGGCCTTCTCTAGGGCAGAAGGAAGGCGTCGCCTATCTCGGCATGCGCAACGAGCAGAGCGCCTCGTATGCGGCACAGGCTTACGGCTATCTCACCGGCCGCCCTGGCGCCTGCCTCGTCGTGACCGGCCCGGGCGTGGTGCATGGTCTCGCAGGTCTTGCCAATGCCCAGCAGAATTGCTGGCCCATGATCCTGATCGGCGGTGCCACGGAAACCTATCGCGGTGGGATGGGCGCGTTCCAGGAAGAGCGGCAGGTGCTGATCACCTCGCCGTTCTGCAAATTCGCGCACGGTATCGAGAGCGTGCAGCGCATTAGCACTTCCGCCGTCAGCGTTGTGCTCGGTCCCCAGAAGCCGAGAAAGCCAAAACTCCACGCGAGGCCAAAGGCCCAAAGGAGCATGTGGTTTTCCGTATAGACCCAGAGTGTGATGAAGATGGCACCCTCGATCAGGGTTACCACGAACGCCAGCCGGCGGCCGATCTTGTCGGCGAGCCAGCCTGCCACACAGAGGCCGAGGAAACCGGAAATACCCCATAACACGTAGAACAAGGTCCTCGGTCGTCAAGGCGCATTGACAGCAATCACCGTCCGTCGCAATTGGGGGGGCGTTTGCGCTGATCCTAGTGTGAACTATGGCAGCCTCACTGATGCGCAGAAACAGGGAGAGGCTCCTTTGCCTCCGAAATTTGTTGGAACGTCCCCACGAGGCTGGCATAGGGCCTAGAGGCGTGGGCGCGCCCTTCGGCCAGCATTTTGCCGGGGCCGCAC
>Ga0335070_10009908_pt1 | contig 11145 bp, 7 predicted proteins | sample Lox_Sample_13_FD_206722 | JGI IMG/M metagenome (GOLD analysis project Ga0335070, IMG submission 206722) | Soil microbial communities from Loxahatchee National Wildlife Refuge, Florida, United States - Lox_Sample_1.3 | ecosystem: Environmental > Terrestrial > Soil > Wetlands | place: USA: Florida... | reverse complement strand
AAACTGCGCGCGGGCATGACACAGAACGGAATCGAGAAGGGCACCCAGGATTCGATTGTGAAATTTATCACTTCATTTGCCCTCTACGGTTTCCCCGAGTCGCATGCCGCCAGCTTTGCCTTGATCGCCTATGCCAGCGCATTTTTGAAAGTCCGCTACCTTGCGGCTTTCACAGCCGCATTGCTGAACAATTGGCCGATGGGGTTCTACCACCCTGCAACTGTCATAAAAGATGCCCAACGTCATGGTCTGCAGGTCAAACCTGTAGATGTCACATGCTCAGATTGGAACTGCACGCTAGAACACGATGCCGGCAAGATCGCGGTTCGTCTTGGCCTGCGGTACGTTCGCGGGATGTCGCAATCTGCCGCAGAAGCTCTCATGCGAACGCGATCGCGCTCGACTTTCGCCTCGATTGACGACTTGTCGCGGCGTGTGCCCCAACTCAGTAAGGCGAATCTCAGAATGCTGGCTCGAATTGGCGCTCTCAATAACATCACCGGCGACGCGACGCTGCATCGGCGTGATGCACTGTGGCAAGCTGAAATGGCCGTCAGGAGAGCCGGTCCATTACTGGACGGGGTCGCCGCGGCCGACTCGCCATCGCCACTGATGCGTATGAACGCAGAAGAGAGGCTGGTAGCCGACTACCACGGCACAGGATTAACTGTCGGACCGCATCCGATTGCTTATCGCAGAGCGGAACTACGGCGACGAGGAATCAAATCAGCTTCCGAACTTAAAGATCTGCCGCACGGCAAGCCCGCCGTCACCGCAGGTTGTGTTATTACACGCCAGCGCCCCGGCACAGCGAAGGGGCTGATCTTTATGACTCTGGAAGATGAAACTGGCCATTCAAGAGTGATCGTCAGGCCTGACTTCTATGAGAAGAACCGGAGGGCTGTGCTCTATGAAAGATTCGTTCAAGTTTCAGGGTTAATCCAGAATCAGGATGGAGTCGTGCATCTGGTCGCAAAAGCGATTCGTCCCCTGGCACTCAGTACCGTCGAGACCTCCTCTCGCGACTTTCATTAACTACGCACTGCGGCTGACGAGGCGCCGCGGTTCCTCGGGCGGCGCAGCGCCACTCTCCAGGGAACGGTCGGGGACGACGATGCCCAGCCACTTGCCCAAGCCGAAAAAGTGATTGAGCCATCCACGACTCGCGCGGAGGCGAGGCGCGCGCGAAACCTCTTGCAGAAGCTCGTAATAGACGTTCTGCGATTTCCAAAGGTCCACTTCAAAGGGTGGGACGCGGGCCAGCGAAACCAGGGCTTCGATCATTTCCAGCGCCTCGCTGTTGCGCGGGTTCTGCGCCCATTGCTCGACCAGCGCGTTGAGACGTTGGCGCAGCGCGTGTTCCAGACCGGGCGTGTCGAGGGCAATGCCATCGTCGCGCGCCGCCTGCAGCAACCGCCGGACCCGGTCCAGGTCAACTTCGGGATCGCTCAGCACTTGCCGCACCGTCTCGGCTAGGACGAACTCAGCGGTCGAACGAAGGATGGGAGGCGCGGGAATTCCAAGCTCCGAGAGAAAGCAAATCAGTGGCGCGTGTTGCTCGTACATTTCGCGGTACATTGCTCCCGCGTCACGGATGGTCGCGTCCAGGATTTCGCCGACAATGCGCCGCTGCGCATCGCGGAACAGCGACTTCAGCGAGTACGTGGCTTTTCCAAAATGCCGGTCAATCGCCCGCAGACACTCGGGCAGATCGGCATGAGAGAAAGCTTGACTAGCTTCTTCGACGAGCATTCGGAAGGAGCTTTCATCCTGACACTCGCGAACGCCGGCGCTCAGGTTATGGTCTCCAAAATGAAGCGCTGCGAAGGCGATGGGTAATTCCGCGCCGGTTATAGAGGAGTGAACCCGGGCACGGCCCATGGCGAGCTTGGTTTTGCCGGACTCCAGAAGGTGCGACTCGTCCAGATCCACACGATAGCAGTAGGCGGAATCCCGATAGCCGTCGAAGATCGCGCTGATCGCGAAGTGGGCGCCGACTCCGAGCAGGTCCAACATGGCAGGCCGGACAAAACGTTCATAAACGTGGCGGCCGTTGCCGAAACTGGCGATGTTGCTCCAGGCCTTCTCCAGGTTGCAGAGGAAACTCTCCTCCGGATTTTCGCCGCATGCCTTGGCTGCCAGTTGCATGGCGCGTCCCGCGTACTGGAGAACCTGCACACACTCGGGACCGGAGAGTTCGTCAAAGAACCAGCCGCAACTGGTGTACATCAGCATGAGGTGACGCTGCATTTCCAGGAGGCGCAAGGCTTGCACGCGCTCGGCGAGAGAGAGCTCCCGAACGGCATGAAGCGCAAAAAAGGCATCTGCTGGGGCAGGTGAGCGGTCCAGCACGACACGGATGTAGTCGTCACGCGCCGCCCAGACGTCGCAGAACAGGTCTTGACCGGTGCGCTCGAAGACGGTGGCGAGATCGTCGCGCAATCGGTCCATCGCCTGGCGGAGCGGATGCCGCCACTGCTGGTTCCAGCCATTGCACGCGCCGGAATTACAGCCACAGTCGAAGTGCCAGCGCGCGACCCCATGCAGGCAGCTCCAAGAGCTCTGCTCAACGATCTCCGCCTCGGCGGAAGGCGGGCAGTTGGCCAGGTACTCGCCGTAGTTGGTGATCCGGGCGAGGCGACGGCTTTCGATGTAATCAAGAGCGTAGGCGAGGGCCATGTCGCCGTGCGCATGATGATGGCCGTACGTCTCGCCGTCCGTGGCAATGTGGACGAGTTGATCCCACGGGCGGCCATCATTGAACCCGTCGAGGAGCCGGCGGGCAAATCGTTCTCCATCGGTAAGGAGATTCTCGAAGGCGACAGCGTGAGAGATAGGCCCATCGTAGAAGAACAGGCTGATGGTGTGGCCGGATGGCAGGTAGCAGTAGTAGGCGCGCGTGGGATCGATTCTGGAGCCTTCTACGTTTCGCCATTCCTCCCAAGGCGCATTGCGAGTCCTCCGGACTTGGTGCGGGGCCAGGACGGTGAACTTGATTCCGAGTTGTCTTAGGCAGTCGAGGGTTTCGAGGTCGACGGCGGTTTCCGGCAGCCACATTCCCTCGGGATCACGTTTGAACCGGTACTGGAAATCGCGGATTCCCCAAAGGATCTGGGTGAATTTGTCGCGCCGGTTCGCCAGGGGGAGGATCAGGTGGTTATAGGCCTGCGCCAGCGCCGCTCCGTGTCCCGAATGCAACTCCTGACTTTGTTGGTCGGCGTCGAGGATGCGCTGGTAGGCGTGGGGCGCGTTTTCTTCCATCCAGGAAAGCAATGTCGGCCCGAAGTTGAAGCTGATGCGGGCGTAGTTGTTGACGATCTTGGCAATTCGACCCTGCTGATCGAGGATTCGTGAGGCGCCGTTGGGGAGGTAGCACTCGGCGGTGACGCGCTCGTTCCAGTCGTGATAGGGAGTGGCGGAATCCTGAAGTTCGACCGCGCCCAGCCAGGGGTTCTCACGCGGCGGCTGATAGAAGTGACAGTGAATACAAAGATAATGTTCCATCGTTCAACCGCCCATGCCTGACTGCTCAGCGATAACGGGTCGGCTGTTTCGTGAACATTCTTCTTCCTCGATCTAAGCCCGTCTCGCCGATTCTGCGGGCTACGCCGTAAGCCTAACGCTTCCGCGAAGAGGTTGGGAGAGACAAACCAGGTTCCGGCGAGAGATTACTGCCTTGATTCGTGCACGAGCAACTTGTGATGTATGTCACTGCCTGGTGTGAAGTGTCGAGTCACACTGCAGTTGTCTGTCAATGAATACGATGGGGGGTGCATCTATGCTCAGCAAGTGCAGCCACTCTTCGTGTTCTGCCTCCTTCCACCATCTGGGAGAAGGCAGGCTATTCCGCCTCGATAAAGACATCTTCCCGAGCACCGCTTGCGTTTCCGCAAGGGTGAACCGGGGAGAATACTACTGGCTGTGCAACGATTGTTCCGCGGCGATGACGCTGGGTCTCAGCGAGGACGGGACCGTAATCAGTCATCCTCTGCCGCGACCTTATTCTGGTCAGGCCAACGAAGCGGACCTCGTCTCCTTGAATCGACAGATGGGACTCGTGCTCCGCAGAGTCCGCACTTACTGGTCAAAGAACTGAAACAAGCCAATCCGGGGATGAGATGATCCATCCCCCTGCCTGTTCCTTGGGTCCATTCCTGACGCGGAGGGGTGCTCCTTCGGCAACGCTCAGGGCAGGTCTGCGCCACACTCAATCAAAGTTTCTTTAGAAGCTGTTGCGTTTTGCGCGGAAGGGAATCATCACGACGGCCTCGAGCGCGACCGGTTGGCCGTCTTTGATGGCGGGGCGGAACTTCCAGCGTTTCAAGGCGCTGGTCGCGAACGGCTCCAGGCGCTCGTCGGGGCTGGAGAGAACGCGAATATCCCCGACCGAACCGTCGGAATGGATGACCGCATAGAGCGTGACTGTGCCCTGCACGTTGGCCCGCATCAGTTCGATGGGATAGCCCGGGTCAGACTTCTGGATCGCGTCGGGGGCAATGAGTTCGCCCGGCTGCTTGTTGGCTTTGAGTTCAGCAAAGCGGATTACCCAGCTTCCCGAAGCGGAATTCAAGTTAGGCATGTTCGCAATCATGGAATAGAACCGCTTCGTGCCAAACACCCGCCGATCCACATCGGTGACCTTGTTTGCGGAGACCGGTGAGGCAGGCCGCACATCAGAACGGGAGAGGGGCGCGGCCACGCTGGCCATAACGCGGCCATCTTCGTCGCCATCTCCGTGTGATCCCTTTGCTCCGGGCCTTTCGACCGGCGCCACCGAGTTGGCGTCGGCCGCGCCGACATGGAGCCCGCTGGGCAGTGAGCCATTTCTATGCCCTTTGAACCCGGCATCGCCGCCGTCTCCTCCACCGCCAGATCCCTCCGAGCCTGAGGTCGACTTGGCAATGTCCGGTGTGCCCGGAGCGCCAGGCTTTCCTTGCGGCGTCGCGGCAAAGGTCCCCCGGCGGTTTCCCTCAGGGACCGGGATCGGTCCGGTAGCAGCGACGGGATGAATACCCAACGCGATGAGTCTCCCTGCGGCATTGCCTCTACCGACCCCGCTCACGCTCGGGGGAGGCGCCACCGGTTCCATGCTGTGGTCGCCAATAGTTCCCGCCCTGCGCACCGCCAGCGAGCGCTGGGCGGCGACGGGAAGTTGGGGGGCGGGGGCGATGACGTCGCTCGGTCCGATATTCATTGGCCCGGCCTCTACCCGAGCGGAGCGGGGCAGTTCCGGAGGCGGTTCGACCACTGCTGCTTCCGGCCCGGCGAAGCCACGCAATTGACGAGGAGTGACTTCTGGCGGAGGGGCAATCACGTCCGACGTGGGAGTATTTGGGATCACCGGATGGCGAACCGAATCCAGTTCCGGAGCTGGAGGCACGACCGCAGTCTCCGGCGCGGTCAAGCGGATTTTTGGGGCTCGGATTGCGTCCAGAGGAATTGCTGGAACCGGAGTTCCCATGGCAACCATGTTCGGCAAAGGAACCTCGCGGTTGAGCCGAATGTCGGGAGGCGTGACGATGGTCTGGGTCCGGTTGTCGGCTTCCGGAGGCACCAAAATGATGGGCTGCTTGGCATGTTCCGGGTCCCCCTTCTGTGGCAGGACCTGGCGCGAAGCGCCGGTGTCCAAGGGCGGCAGGTACTCTTCCGGCGAGAAGGTCACGAGTGAGGAACGGTCAAAGACGGAACGGGGCAGAAGTCCCTGTTGCCGGATCCATGCCAGAGACAGCATCCAAATCAGAGCAATGCCTCCCGCATGCAGCACGGCGGAGTGAAAGAAGCGGCGCCACGGCAAATTCTGCCCGACAAATACGTCGTGCCACAGCCCGAGATCAGCAGTATCCGAAAGGCCAACCGGATGCAGAGCGGCGCGCACGCTGCTCCAGAACGCGAGGGTCCGGGGTTCCAGCTCGACGAAAAGTTTTAGGGGAGTTTCCCTGGGGGACTCCATCGCTGACTCCGAATACACGCTGGCCGACTCCTACGGTGGCGCCCCCGGAAAGCGGGATCCGAAGCGATTGCAGGCACTCGCCTCAGACGGCTGGTTTGTAGGATTATAGCTGACAAGCGCGGCTGCCAGTCCTGGTTTGCCGGCGCACGGCTAGCTCGGAATTGTCGGCGGCGGAGAGGTGAAAATGGTGATCAACCGAGTGCGGTCCAAGGTCCTGCAACTTTCCTGTTTTGTTACGGTTGCCGTTTTGTTCAGCGCCGCGCAACAGAGCACGACCCCGCCTCCCGCGGCGGCTGGCGCCGACTACTCCGGCATGTACAGTTTCTTGCGTGAGGGCGAGTTCGTGCAGGTTACGGTGGAAGAGCAGGGCCACGTGACCGGCTTCGTCTCGCGCTACGGCGACCGGGAGAGCAACCGAGGCGCATTTCTCGATCACTTCTTCAAAGAAGGCAAGCTTGAGGGCAACAAGCTCACTTTCACCACGCAGATCGTGCACGGCGTTTGGTTCGAATTTCGAGGTACGGTTGAGCGCGGCGACGGCAAGAAAGCCGGCGACGAAGCGTACTGGGTGCTCAAAGGAACACTCATCGAATACTCGACCGATGAGGCGAAGAAGGTGTCGTCCCAATCCCGTGAAGTGGTTCTGAAAAGCTTCCCGCAGGAGGTGCCGGAGGCGCCTAAGGGTGAGGAAAAGAAGTAGGACAGAGACGTCGCTGGCGAAGCTCAATTCTCGTTGAGCATGAGGACGCTCCGGAGATGTCGATAACAGTGAGATACGGCTGGTCACTGAACCTGAACCAGTGAAGCTGATACCATCGCACCTCTTGGCGAGGCCCCGTATGACGCCGAAACTGCAGCTGCTAGACTCTCCCACCGTCGAAAAGGTTTTGGCGGAAGCCTTCGATCTGATCGAAAACCACGGAGTGAAAGTCGCTCCGGTCGCCGCCGGGTTGCTCCGCGCGGCGGGGGCCCGGGTTTCCGATGGGGTCGCCCACATCACGGAGACGCTCATCCTCGGTGCGCTCGACTCCGCGCCGAGGGAGTTCCACCTTTACACGCGCGATTGCCAGCCTGCCGTGCATTACGGCGGAGACGATGTCCAATTCGACCCCGGCTCGTCGTGCCTGAACATTCTGGATTCCGAAACAGGCTTACCGCGTCTGGCGAAGGCCGTCGACTTGGCACAGCTGGTGCAAATCACCGAGCCTCTGAGTGAGTACGCGGCCCAGTCCACGGCGATGGTATGCAGCGACGTGCCGCAGGAGATCGGCGACTTCTACCGGCTCTTCATCGTGCTGTGGTACTCGAATAAGCCGGTGGTCACGGGCGCCTTCAGCGGACCGACGCTGCAGGCGATGCTCGACCTGCTGGCGGCTGACGCGGGCGGAACAGAGAATCTTCGACAGAAGCCACGGGCTGTGTTCGATGTTTGCCCGTCGCCACCGCTGAACTGGTCGGACTTTGCGTCGGAGAACATGGTGCAGCTGGCGCGGGCCGGCGTTCCAGCGGAGATCGTTTCCATGCCGCTCGCTGGAGCAACTGCCCCCGTCACTCTAATCGGATCGGTCGTGCAACACGCGGCGGAATGCCTCAGCGGAATCGTGATTCACCAGCTTGCTGGTAGGGGAGCGCCTATTGTCTGGGGCGGCGCGCCTGCGATCTTCGACATGTCGAGCGGCGGCACGCCCATGGGTGCGATCGAGACGGTCATGCTCAACCTGGCGTGCACGCAGATTGGGCAGCACCTCGGTCTGCCTACGCATGGCTACATGGTTACGACGGAATCGAAGTGCATCGACGCGCAAGCAGGGATGGAGAGCGCGACCTCGGCCGCCTTGGGCGCGCTGGCGGGGATCAACATGATCTCGGGCGCGGGCATGCTCGATTCGCTCGCCTGTCACAGTCTGGAGAAACTGGTGATTGACGCGGAAGCGATCGCGTCGGCGCAGCGGCTCCGGCGCGGAATCGAGGTTGGCTTCCCCTCGTTTGCCACACAGATGTTTGCCGAGATCGGTTCGGGCGGAGACTTCCTGAAGCTGAAAGAAACGCGCGCCCTGTTCCGCAGCGAGCAGCGTTTCCCGTCCGCTGTGATTCACAGAGGAGAAATTCCCGAGGGAACGATCCCCGAAGATACGCTCAGCCGGGCGCGGACGCGCGTGCGAGAGCTACAGGATTCCTATGTGAGGGCCGCGATTCCGGCCACGACCGAGAATGCTCTGCTGCAGGTGGCGACGCAGGTAGCGCGAACGGCGGGGCTGAAGGGGTTGCCGGGAATTGAACCAGTGCCCGGGGGCGGCTAGCTTCACACGGGCCTTCTGCGGGATAAGAGAGAGCCTCTGCTACGTCGTTTTCACAGACAGTGATGAATGGAGGCCGCAGGGCTAAAGCCCAACATCAGCTACGGCACTAACAGCACGGCTGAAGCCGCGCCCTTCCACAAAACCATCTTCACGAGACCAGCCCTAGAAGGCGCTGCCGCCGCCTCCGCCAAACCCGCCGCCGGAGAAGCCGCCGCCTCCGCCGAAACCGCCGCCGAAGCCCGAGCCGCTCGAACTGGCTCGCGGCGACGAGACGAACACCTGGTGCATATCGGTGGCCATGCTGTGCATTGAGCTGGCAAAGAACAGAGGGGTAAAGCCGGTGTAACCGTTCGGCGACACGTACCAGCTCGGCGGCTCTTTGATGATCCCAGCAAACGCTTGCGCCCAGTGGTGCTCGACGCCGAAGGCCATGGCGTAGGGCAGGTACTTTTCAAACGTATCGGGCGGGAGGCGCTTGATGCGGTCGGCATCGACGCGGTTCATGAATTCCTGAAACCCGAGGATGGCGACGCGGGTGCGCCCGCCGAGCACGGTTTTGGCCGTCATCTGGCGTGCGAAGAGCCACCAGATGACGGCGGAGATCAGCCCGCTCACGATCAACAGCGGAATGGAATTGAGGACATTGAGCCAGCCCAACACGTGCACCGCCACGACCACCAAGGCGATGGTAACTGCGGCGGCGATGCTGTATCCGTTGGCTGACTCGGGATCGAGCAGGTACATGCCTTTGTTCTTCAGTCCCGCCATGATGTCCTGGCGGATCACCGGAAGCGCCGTATAGAAGCGATTCTTCAGGCTGGAAACTCGCGTCTCGCTGCCGCCGACAAAGATGTTCTCGAGCATGACTCGCTCGTGCGGGGAAAGATCGTTTCCCCACTGCCCCTGCGGCTTGAGCAAGTGGAAAAGATAGTCTTTGTGATGGAACACCAGGAACGTATCGACCTTCTCTTCGATCTTGATGTAGCCGCGCACGGCCAGATCGACGATGGTGGAGGTGATGTCGCGCGGGTGGATGGTATCGTCGATCAGGGTCCCAGCTTCCGCAGGAGACATTCCTTTCGGCGGCTCGTATTGCGGGGCCACGGAGACGCCAGGATCGGGATCCTTGCCCACCGTATGCCAGAGTCCGAACATGACGGCCAGCGTCAGCAGAGGCAAAAACACTATGGGATTGCTGCCGAGGAACCAGCCCAGTTTGGTCAGGGAGCTCGGCTCCTTCAGAATTCCCTGCGGGATGTAGATATCGATTGTCAGTCCGCCCCGAGGTGACAGAGGATTGGTGGTCTCGAACATGACATCGGCGCCTTTGACCTCTGTGGTCGCGTTGCTCTCTGTCGAGCCATAGAAGCCGGTGAAGGCCTGCGCCCGCAATCCTCCGGCGGCGTTCTCGGGGAAGGTCACGAAGGCTTCGGCGTGATCGATGGGCACCTGCCAGTCGTTGCCGGTTACGTTCCAGTAAAACTCATCGTACTGATCAAAGAAGCGGATGCCATTGCGGACCGAGTAGTCGATATTGACCACCCGTGTGGCGTCGACCGCGCCGGGAATGTAGATCTTCAGGTCACGGTAATCCCCGGATTTTGTCGATTCGTACTTGAGCTTGTTTCTGCTTTCATCGGTGACATTCTTCACGTCGACAAAGAGAGTGTAGTTCGTTCCGTGAGGCCCGGGATACTCGATAGGAATGGTGCGGTGGATGCCGTGCCACTCGCCGATAAACACCAACGTAATTTTTTCGCTGACCAGGGCGCTGCCATCGGCGCTGATCGAGATGGTGTCTTTGAAGTCGGCGATATGCCACTCGCGGACCTGGGCGAGGGCGGGCACTGCGAGCACCGACAGCATCGCCACGGCCAGAAGAACAGCCTTAACCACGGAGGAGACAGAGGGCCACAGCGGGGAAGCGTCCGCGGAAGACGGCTGGGCGCGCGGTTGCCGGCGACAGCAGGACTGGGGGCGCGGCATTGTCAGAACTTCACCGCGACCGGCTCGCGATCGGCGGCCGCCGTCTCGAAGAATTGTTTCTGCTGGAACCCGAACATCCCGGCCAGTATGTTGGTCGGGAAAGACTGAATCTTCGTGTTCAGGTCACGCACCACCGCGTTGTAGTAGCGGCGCGAGTTCTGGATTGCATCCTCGATCTCGCTGAGAGAACCTTGCAGTTGCGTGAATTCCTGCGAAGCCTGCAACTGCGGATAGTTCTCGGCCACGGCAAACAAGCTCTTGAGCGCTCCGGTGAGTTGGTTCTCGGCTGCAGCTTTGTCGGCGGGCGTGGTGGCCTGCATGGCCATGGAGCGGAACTTGGCGATGTCTTCGAACGTGCTCTTCTCGTGCGCGGCGTATCCCTTGACGGTTTCAACCAGGTTTGGGATCAGGTCATGCCGGCGTTTTAGTTGCACGTCAATATCGGACCAGGCGGAGTCGGAACGCACCCGCAGCTGAACCAGGCTGTTGTACATCCCAATCAGAAAAATCCCGAGCAGTACGACGATTGCCAGAACAATCCAGCCCATGCGATTCACCTCGTGTGGGGATTCAAGGGGACGGTAGCACAGGGGATCCCTACGCGCAATAAGACGGGGCCCGCGCCGACTCTGCGCGGACAACAGAGCTTGCGCTCGACCCACAGAGCCTTCCGACGTTGAGCGCACTGCACATTGTGATTCTGTCGTGACACCGCCCCGCAGGATCAGCAAAGGTTTGCACTTCCGACTTCAGCATCACGGGGCAGAATGCCCTTTGTCTGTTGAACCACATTGAAAGTGTCCCCTTGAGACCACATTAGAAGTGTCCCCTTTTAGAGTTCCTCCGACGAGGAGGGGCCGCGATTGGGGAGAACTGGATTGAGCGGGAAAGAGCTGAACCGAGTGGAAG
>Ga0335070_10009907_pt1 | contig 11145 bp, 9 predicted proteins | sample Lox_Sample_13_FD_206722 | JGI IMG/M metagenome (GOLD analysis project Ga0335070, IMG submission 206722) | Soil microbial communities from Loxahatchee National Wildlife Refuge, Florida, United States - Lox_Sample_1.3 | ecosystem: Environmental > Terrestrial > Soil > Wetlands | place: USA: Florida... | reverse complement strand
AACCCAAACACGCCACAGGCGAAGAAACGACTATTGCTGCTTCCGCTTCAACATATTCTCCAAAATCGGCTTCATCTTCGCATTCTCAGCCTTAATCTTCTCCGTGCCCAAAGCCTGCATTTGCGCATTCATTTCCCTGATGATCTCCGCAAACTTCACACCTTCAGCCGCTGAAACATACTCCACTCTGAAACGTTCAGGACTCATTCCAAGCTTCTGCAACATCGGAGCCAAAGCATCCATCCTCGCCTTCATCTTATAATTCCCGCTGATGTAGTGACAGTCATAAGGCAGGTGACAAGCACCCACAAGAACCATGCCAGCACCCTGCCTAAACGCTTCAAGCACAAAATCACGATCCACACGCCCCGAACACATTACACGAATTGGTCTTATCACAGGTGGATATTCAAACCTGCTCGTTCCAGCAAGATCGGCACCAGCATAACTGCACCAGTTACAGAGAAAACCAAGAATCTTGCCCTCAGAATTCTCCTCCAAAGCAGCCCTAATCTGACTCATAATCTGCACATCAGTAAAATGCTTCTGAGTAATCGCATCAGCAGGACACTCAGCAACACAAGTACCACAACCATGACACATCGCAGTGAAAACCTCAGCAACCTGACCCTCAGGCGCCCGAACAGCACCATACGGGCAAGCCTTGGCACAGAGACCACACTTGACCTTCGTGTTGCGACATTTGGCAGAATCAACCTGAGCCACGATCGGCTGAATCTTCCACTTCGGCTGAGAAAGAACCGTAGCCGCACGAGAAGCAGCACCCAACCCTTGAGAAACACTGTAAGGCACATCTTTTGGACCTTGACAGCCACCAGCAACAAAGACACCATCCGCAGGCGTATCAATAGGCTTGAGCTTAGGGTGGCTTTCCATAAAGAATCCGTCACTGCCACGGCTGATGTTGAAGACCCGTGCCACTTCATCTGAACCTTGCGCTGCGATTGCTGCGGTTGCCAGCACAATCATGTCTGTTGTGACCTGAACGGGTTCGCCGTTCTCCTTTTCAGCCTGCACTACTAGCTTGCCTGACCCCGAATTTTCTGTGACTTTTCTGTTTGTGAGTTTTGTGCGAATGAAGTTGATGCCAAGCTGCTGTCCCTTGCGGAAAAGCTCCTCGTAACCTTTGCGGTTTGCACGCATGTCCGTGTACACCACGTTGACGTCGAGCTTGTTGCCGTATTTTTCTTTGAGGAAAACGGCGCTTTTCAAAGTGAGCATACAACAGAAGCCTGAGCAATACTCATACTTGTTAATGTCTCTGGAACCCACGCATTGAATGTACGTAAGGCTTTGAGGCATCTTGCCATCAGAAGGTCTTGACAACTCACCAATTAATTGCGTGCCAGAATCAATGATACGCTCAAGCTGCAGAGCCGTGACAACATCCCTGTACTTGCCGAAACCATAATCCTGCATGTCATATGGCTCGTAAATGTCGTAGCCCGTTGCCACCACAATGCAGCCGACCTCAAAATTCTGAGTCAAAGGCTGCTGCTCATAATCCACCGCACCCACAGGGCAAACTTCTTGACATTTGCTGCAACTTCCATCCTTAAAGTGCAGACAAGTTTCCTTGTCAATCGTGTAGGTGTTCGGCGTCGCGTTTGGAAAGGGCGTGTAAATGGCTTTTCGCGTTCGCACTCCAGCATCAAACTTGCTCGGCACACTAACGGGACAAACTTCAGAGCATTTTCCGCAGCTTGTGCATTTATCATTCACGTAGCGTGGTTTCGTTTGCACTTCAGCCTTGTAGCTTCCGATCACACCTTCAACTTTCTTAACTTCAGAGTTCGTGAGCAGTGTTATGTTTGGATGAACGGCAACAGCGCCTATCCGCGTGGCAACGCAGGAAAATCTTGGACAGTGAATCTGCTGTGGACAGTTGGAACACTCAAAAACTGGAAACGTCTTGCCCAGCTGCGCCATATGACCTCCGATGATTTCTGCTCTGTCGACAAGATATACTTGATAACCCATTTCTGCCAAGTCAAAGGCTGAACTTGCACCCGCAACGCCTGCTCCAACCACGAGCGCCTTGTTCGTTACGGGCACTTCAAACACGTCTAAAGGCTCAAGCAACCGCACCTTCGCGACTGCCATCTTCACAAGTTCCTTCGCTTTCTCTGTTGCTTCCTTAGGCGTGCTCTGATGACACCAAGACGAAAACTCGCGAATGTTCGCCATCTCATACAAGAACTGGTTCAAACCCGTCTCGGCAACAGTTCGACGGAAAGTCGGTTCATGCATCCTCGGAGAACAAGCAGCAACGACAACCCGATTCAGCTTATGCTCCTTTATGCCCTTCCTAATCTCATCTTGACCAGGGTCGGCACAGGTATATCGGTTGGTTTTGACATAAACCACGTCGGGCAACGTGCGAGCATAATTAGCCACATCCTCAACATCCACTGTGCCGGCAATGTTGAGACCACAATAGCATATGAAAACTCCGATTCGAAGTTCTTCAGGTTTTGAAGCAGGCTGCTGACTCATGCTTTCACACTCTTTTCAAGAACAGCCTTAACCTGCGCAACAATCTGCCCATCAGAATAATTCGGCATCTTTATCGCATCCATCGGACAAGCAGAACTGCAAATTCCACAACCACGACACAAACCCTCAGCAACCCTAGCCAATTCCTTATCGCCGACCTTCTCAACGTTAATGGCGTGGTAGCCGCAGGCCGACTCGCAAATTCTGCAGCCACTGCACAAGTCATCATTCACTTGAGCGACAAGAGGTTCCACAATCCACGAATCCTTCCTCAAAACAGCAGCAGCCTCAGCTGCAGCGGCACTGCCTTGAGCCACACTGTAGGGAATGTCTTTCAAGCCTTGACATGCTCCAGCCAAGAATATTCCAGGCGTGTCGGTGTCTGTTGGTCTGATTTTGGGTTGGCATTCAGTAAAGAAGCCATCTTTGCCTAGTGGGATGTTGAGGATTTTTGCGAGTTCAGGCGCTGTCTGCTGTGGAATCGCAGCGTTCGCCAAGACGACCATTTCGACATTCGCAGAAACAGGCTTGCCTTCTTCGGTTTCGCCGTGAACCGTCAGATTCTTAGTTTCTGGCTCCTCGATCACTTTGCGGTTTTCCAGTTTCGTCCTGATGAATTTGACTCCTGATTTTATCGCTCGGTTGTAGAATTCTTCGTAGCCTTTGAAGTTGCTGCGCATGTCATTATAGAACACGTAGACATCGATGGCGTCTCTGTATTTTTCTTTAAGCATGACCGAATGCTTCAAAGTGTACATGCAGCAAAAGCTTGAACAATATTCGTAATGGTTGATGTCACGAGAACCAACACACTGAATAAACGCGATGGAATGCGGTTTCTGCCCGTCAGAAGCTCGCACCACTTTGCCTCCTGTTGGTCCAGCGGCGAGAATGAGCCTTTCAAACTCTAGCGCTGTGAACACGTTGTCAAACTTGCCGTAGCCTGTCCATGGTAAATCTTTGGGGTTGTACATGTCGTAGCCGACGGAAACGATTATTGCGCCTACATCTACTTCGATTTCTTCAGGCTTCTGATCAAAGTTTATTGCCTGCCTCGCACCGCACGCATCAACGCACTTGTAACATTCGATGCAATAGTCTTTGTTTATTGTGTAAATTAGTGGAACTGCTTGACCGTAGGGAACAGAGATGGCTTGGCGTACGCCCAAGTACATGTCAGCGTAATTTGGATATTCGATTGGGCAAGCGTCTTTGCATTCGCCGCAACCAGTACAGTTGCCTGCAATGACGTAGCGCGGGTTTTTGCGGATCTTGACCTTGAAATTGCCAACGTTGCCGTCAACTTTCAAAATATCAGCATAAGAAATGATCTCAATGTTTGGATGACGCCCAACGTCAACCATCTTTGGACCTTCGATGCAGATGCTGCAGTCCAAGGTTGGGAACGTTTTGTCCAACAGTGCCATGTAGCCGCCGATGGTTTCTGTTTTTTCGACCACGTAGGTTTTGAAGCCCATGTCAGCCAAGTCTAAAGCAGCGTTTATTCCTGCAATGCCGCCTCCGATGACCATGACTTTCTTTGTTATGGGCAGTTCGATGGGTTTCAGCGGTTCAAGCAGGCTGGCTTTGGACACAGCCATTCTGACGATGTCTTTTGCCTTTTCAGTTGCCTCTTTAGGCGTGTTCTTGTGACAGTAAGATGCGAATTCGCGAATGTTTGCCATTTCAAAAAGCCATGGGTTCAGTTCAGCTTGCGAAACGCAACGTTGGAAAGTCGGTTCATAAAGTCTCGGTGAACAGCCAGCTACCACTACGCGATCAAGCTTGTTGTCCTTGATGGCAGCTATGATTTCGTCTTGACCTTGACGGCCACAAGGATAATCCATCTGCATAGCATAAGCCACATTTGGCAGAGTCTTGACGTAACTTGTTAATTCGTTAACGTCGATCACGGAGGCTATGGCAGAACCGCATTGGCAAACGAAGACTCCTACTCGAGGCACTTGTGCCTTGGGTTTGGCTTTCTTAACGGGTGCTTTCTTGATTCTAACTTTGGGCACGGCTTTGGATTTTTTCCTAGTGGCTCGTTTTGGCATTTTAATCTCCCCTCAATCCCACCCGTTTCTTCACGGATTCCCTTGCCCTGCTAGAACCCTTCGTCTTTAATTCTTTGGTCATTTCAATCGGCGACGCCAACCTCTCCAACGCCTTGTTCCATGCTCCAGAACGAACAAGCGTATGGTTTATCTGAGTTCGCTTAAGCTCCAACGCATCCTCAACTGGACAAACGAGCTTGCAAGCTCCACAGTAAACGCAAAACATCTCATTAACATGAACTTTCCTATCATCTTCAGAAAAGTACAGTGCACCCTCAATTGGACAAACATCCAGACAATCTCTGCAGCCCTCAGGACACTTCTCTTCCAGAATAGCAGCTTTCCCATAAAGGAACTTTCGCACATGCATCACTCCTTCAGGACACTTTATCTCGCAAACCCTGCAGCAAGGGCAATAGTCTTTCTGAACATCGACCTTAGCTTTCAAAGCAGCTTTTTCTGTTTCCGTCAGAAGGTTTAGGTTTTCGACGTTTCTGCCGTCTGGTCGAAGCCACGCCACTTTTATCAGGTCAAGTGGGCAAGCGTCCTCACATTCTACGCAACCTGCTGGACACTTGCTTGCGTCAACTTGAATGTCGCGGATTAATTGTGGGAAGCTCTCTTTCTCAACCACTGAGAGAACATGCTTTCCATCTATTGTAACTTTCACTGCGCCAAAAGGACAGAGTATGTCGCATATTCCACAGAAGTTACACTTAGACAAATCCACGTCAACCTTGGCCTTCCTTGCTTTTTCGCCCGCGATCTTTGGCTGTTTCTCCGTTTTGATGGCTTCTTTTGGGCACGCCAAAGAACAGATTTGGCAGCCCACACAACGGTTCTTGTCCAAGATGAGCTTGTAGTCTTTTACGTGCAAAACCCATTCTAACGTTAATGCTTCAGCCGTATCTTTTTTTATTGTTTTTAACGGCATCCAACAACCACCAGCAATGAATCAAACAGATGCGGAGGAGACGTTTGGAAATAGGCTTACATTCACCATCATATATAGTTTAGTTTGAGCATTTCACTGTTTTAATGGTTCATTTTGACGCAAACAGCCACGTGACACTTAAGGTTGTCTTCATCCTTCATGACTTCAACATTCAAGCCAACGTCCTCTAGCAACTTTCTGAAGCACTCCAGTTGGAAGACTCTTTTCAAACCCGTGACAACAACAGCTGCCTTCTCACTTGTAACTCGCTTGATCTCGTTCAATGTGTCAACAGGCTTGGGCGCATTCTGAATCAACGTCACGGCGAAAACGTGGTCAAAGACACCCAGTTGGAAAGGAAGCCAATCACAGTCCGCCTGAACCAAGCACACGTTTGGAAAATTCGTTGTGTTCTGTTTTGCCTTGAGCAAAGTTTTCTTAGAAATGTCCAATCCGACGATCAGTTCGGCTCTATTCGCAATGTGAGTGAACAGAAGCCCTGTTCCACAACCAACATCCAAGACCCTGCCAAGTCTTTCAGTTTTCAAGCTTTCAAGCGCTGCCTCATACTTTGCAGTCTGTTCTTCAGCATATCGCATGTCGTATAGATGCGCCGTCAAATCATAACGCCGCATTATCCCACGTTTCTTTCTCCATCCACTCATGCTAAGCCTTCAGAAATCTTATGTAGCTACAAACCTTCATAAACAATTGGCGAAATCCAGTGTTAAACTCCAAGACGCCAGTCGTTCTGGTGAAGCCAAGCATCGAAGAAGCAGAGAAAACCGCAAAGGAAGCCATTTCTCAGCACAAAACCCTCATCATTGTTGGAAGATGTTGGGTGCACTATCTCGGAAGGGCAAGGTCGAAGCTGGAGCTAGGCGAACGCATACTCATCATCAAGAGCGATGGTTCTCTGCTTGTTCACCGTTCAGTTGGTTATGAGCCAGTTAACTGGCAGCCGTCTGGATGCGTTTTGTACGCAGAAGTAAAAAGCGGAGTGTTGATAATTCGAGCTGTTCGGCAGAAGCCTGCGGAGTCTGTCAAAGTATTCTTTGACCAGATTCAATTGCTTTCTGCTTTCAGCCTCGTAGATGCAGGTGAGTTTTCATTGTACGCGAGCGAGGAAGACATGCATAAAGCTATTCTGCTGAAGCCTTCGCTCTTGGAAGAGGGTTTCAAACCCATCAGCTACGAGAAGCATGTTGAGCCTGGTTTTGTTGACGTTTATGGCATAGACAAGAATGGAAAGCTTGTGGTTGTGGAAGTCAAACGGAAAACAGCAAGCAAGGAAGCAGCCTTGCAGCTTGCAAAATACATTGACGCAGTAAAGACTAAGGCAGACCGTGAGGTGCGAGGAATCCTAGCCGCACCACATCTAGCCAAAGACGTTCAAAGAGTTCTGGTAACTTTGGGTTTGGAGTTCAAGAGCTTGGATCCGAGAAAATGTGCAGAAACCCTTCGCAGAGCAAGGACAAGAAAACTGGCTGAGTTTTTTAAGGAAACATAAATTAGAAGGGTGATCTTTGATCTTGAGGGTTGATAGGCATGAATGTTTGGAAAGATATTCCTGCTGGCGACAAGCCGCCACAGATTCTGAACATGGTTATTGAAGTTGTAATGGGTTCACGCGACAAATACGAATACAATATTCAGTGGGAATCTTTTGTTCTCGACCGAATCATTCCGTCGTCAGTTGTTTTCCCCGTTGATTATGGTTTTGTTCCTCAAACATGGTATGATGATGGAGACCCTCTTGACATAATGACCTTGACTTATGAACCGCTCGAAGTTGGTTGCATTGCCAAAGTACGAGTTATTGGCGCATTAATTGTGGAAGATGAAGAAGGCGAAGACGCAAAAATCCTCTCAGTACCTGTTAATGACGCAAGGTTTGACGGTTACCACGATATAACTGATGTTCATCCACATTTGATCAAGGAGATTCAGGAGTTCTTTGAAACCTACAAGCGACTGGAGCCTCACAAGTGGGTCAAGTTTAAGGAATGGAGAAACGCTGAACAAGCATGGAAGATCGTGGATTATTCCATGGACAAATACAGAGAATTCATCAAGCAAAGATAGGCAGGAACGGATTAGGCGAGCATTTGCTTGAAAGCTTCGTATTCTTTCTCTGAAAACCAGCCTTCCGTCTTGAGCTGATCTAATCCGCTTTTGATGGATTCAAGAGCAGTTTTTGACTTAAGCAAGTCCACTCTGGTTCCGTTTTCAACTATTTCTCTTTCGAGCACGGCATTCTGTTCGAGCAGAGTTGGGAATCGGTTCAGGAATTGTGTTAGGCTTTTGAATCTGGGATTCAGAAAATCTTTGATCTTGGCTCTGCCTAACGCTCCTTTAAGCTTCGTAGCCAAACCCACGGTGTTTACCACGGATGGCGGAAATAGAACGTAGCGCCTTTTGGATTCAGATTGGAAGCAAGCCATGTAGAACGGCACATAAGCAAGCACATTGTTCTTGAATTTTTGGCTGATTCCTAACTTTCCGAGTCCTGCAAGTTCCATCTCTCGCATTTTCGCGTTCTTGTCGATCTGCTCAATTATTGTTGAAGTCAACTGCTTCAGCTTGTCTATTCCTTGCTTGTGAACTTGGGTCTTGGCGTCGCGAGCGGCTTCTAGCTCAAGCACATTCTTCATTGCGTCTTTTATCCTTGCTTCGCTTTCAGACCTCAATCTGAAGACTTCAACTTGCTTCTGATTTTCAGTCTCCTTGATTTTCGCCTCAGCATCTTTGATTCTCTTTTTCACGTCATTGAGTTCTTTCTTGCTTTCGTCAAGCTTCTCTTTCCATTTCTTTTCGCCCACAACATCTTTGCCTGCTTTTGACGTCTTTATCTCGATCTTGCAGCGCTCAATCTTTGCCAGCGTTTGCTCCGCGAGTTTTTCCAGCTTGACCTTCTCCTGATGCAATGGAGCAGCCTGTTTCTCAAAATTCCTTGTCAACTGAGTTATTTGTGCATCATATTCTTCGCGGATTTTCTGAACCTTAGGTTTCGCTATGCTTTCTTCTTTATTGATTTTCTCGCGGAACTCTTCATAATCGGCTTTCATCTTTGCTCGTATGGTTTTGGCGAAGGCATTCGTTGTCCTGTTCAGCAGCTTCAATGTTGCATACAGGATGTTGATGTCTTCTTGAAATCTCATCTTTAAATCATTGAGTTCCTGTATTTCTGGCAAGATGGCGGATTCTTCTACTGTCGGAGTTAACATTGCAATTTCGGAAAGTGCGTTTGCAGTTTGTGTGGCTTCGGAAAGGTACTGGTTGAATTCGTTAAACATGTTAGGGTCTGTGATAAATCCGTTCAACATGATTTCTTTTTGGTTGATGGATGGCTGGAAATAGTTCACGTTTTCAGCTAAGAAGTCCATGTACGTTTCAAGTGTTTTCGAGCTTCTCTCCACGTTCTCAGTGAAAGCTTTTGCATCTGCGATTGTCTTATATTGCAAGTGATGAGCTGCAACGCCCAGTCCGTCCACAACAAGGTTCAGCTCTTCCCACGGGACAAGCCAAAAAGGATAGCCAACCTCAGCTAGGAATACGGTCTTTTCTTGCGGCTGTTTTAAGACCAATCCTCCGCCCTTGCTTCTTTCAAGCTCTGTTTGGCAGAAGAGGGCAGCTTTTTCTATGTCTTTCAAGTAGGGCTGTGTGCGGCTCTCTGAGCTGAATAAAAAGGGAAAATATAACTGCGTATTCTGCGTCATTTGATGACCCATTCCTCAGTAAATATGTGGTTTCGTTTTTTAAACTTGTCATTCGAGAGTTAAGCAGCAGAGCTCTTTCCAAACAGAAAATCGGTAATCCGTCTCTGGAACAAAGCATTGCGAATCAGTACGCTTTTCATAATCCACTGCTCTATCGGAATGTAGAACTGGCTGCCGATTCTCTGCAAAGCTTCTCCTAACGTATTGAATTTGAGCGGGGTCTGCTTCATGGCGTTACGAACGTTCTCTCTCACTTGCCACACTCCTACAGGCATGATGTATCCGGGGTGAGCCTCCCTCAGCACGACCGCAGTGGCTTGCCGCTGTTCCTTCACGAGCAATTCGCATACAGCCAAACGAGCGGAGTAGTAGCATCCGCCTATTTCCGCATAGGTTGATCGTCCTTCGAATTCTTCCCAATCTCCGAACATCACGTGGCTTTTTCCATTCGGATTCCAGACAGTGCCAGGATGCCATACTTCGATGGCTTCGTAGCTCCAAGCACGTGGCATCAGGAGAACTTCGAAAACGTTGTCCAAGTAACGCGACTCATAAAGCCTGTACTCGTTTATTTCTGGGAATTCTCTGACCTTTTTCATCAAGTTCTTTGAAAGCATGTCATCCACTGCTGTTATGCTCCAACGTGTAGGCACAAGTCGGCGATTCTTTTCCAAGCCAAACGCCCCGACGCTAAAAGCCTTCTGAATTCTCGAAACAACTACTCCTTTGCCATAGAGCTCAACAACCGCAGGAACCGCTTTCAGGTCGGTGTCGCTGTGGGCTTTCTCTATTTGCGGGTCCCAGCGAGCGTTGCCAACTCGCAAGTCACGAATTGGAGCTGACGGTCCGAAGGGCTGTACATCATCATCCACGAAGATGCGTCCAGCAGGCTTTTTCTTCAACATTAATTCAACGTCTACAGGGTTTGTGGCTAATGCTAACTCTCGGGTTTTGTCGATTATTTTTCCTGCTTCCATGAATTCTCGCACGTGAACACGATGCTTGCCGCGGATGAGGAGTGAGCGGAAGCCAACAATCTCGTCGATTGATTTTCCGAACCATGATTCGGGTAGGTCATAGACTGTTGTGTCTTCTTCAACTGGGGGGACGAGTGGGCCTGCGTACACGTTTGGGTAGCCGATTCTGCCTATGAATACGCTTGGTGGTGAGGCTCCTGCAATGTCTTCGCTGTCCATTAGTGGAACGGTTTTGAGGAAATAGTTGGCTCTGACAATTATTGGGCAGCGGGTTTTGCCGCAGAGCATGCGAGAGCCCTTGCATAACACGCATAAACCATCATTGGAGCGTCTAGATGCAATGAAGTCTTCCACCTGACCCTTGCCAGATGTGACTGTTGAGTTTTTGAGAATGTCCAGTAACCATGCGGTTGAACGATTCGAGGTTGCTGGTTTCTGCAGAGAACTCAACGCTGATCAAGATGAATGAAGGCTGGAACCTTCTCATATGCTTTCTGATGCACAGTCAAGGTTTAGGTGGACTGACCTTTTCCCAGTCCGAGGTGCATCCAGCTTGAGGCACAAGAATGATTGTGACCTCGTTAGGCAAGGGTTTTCGCGGGTTCTCTCTTACATTGAGAAAGGGCTCTGTAGCTGTGTAGGCTTGCACGCCAACTTGAGTGTAGAACCGTTGCTCGATGGGGTGCCAGACCATGCTTTGCAGGCTGTTATAGCCCTTGACTGGGAAGCTCGCTGTTTTGGTTTTAATCATTCTGTCAATTTCTTTGATAACATCGAGCATGCAAGCTGAATCGTTCATGCAAAGCTTGAATTCATCAGGGAAAAGTCTGTTCAACTCAGTTTGCCGCACTAGTATTGTAATAGTCTTCATCGTGTCCTCAAAATAGTCTTACTAGGCGGCTTCAATTAAAGCGTGCGTTTTATATTCGCTGCGGTGCAAA
>Ga0335070_10009906_pt1 | contig 11145 bp, 6 predicted proteins | sample Lox_Sample_13_FD_206722 | JGI IMG/M metagenome (GOLD analysis project Ga0335070, IMG submission 206722) | Soil microbial communities from Loxahatchee National Wildlife Refuge, Florida, United States - Lox_Sample_1.3 | ecosystem: Environmental > Terrestrial > Soil > Wetlands | place: USA: Florida... | reverse complement strand
CTCGAAGCCCGCGCCGAGCTCGCGGCGCAGCCGCTCGAAGCGCTGCGGCGGGCACATGGGATCCGCCGTGAAGCGCAGGCCGAGCACGCCGCAGCCCTGCTTCGCGCGCTGCCTCACGACCGCGAGGTCCGCGTCCGAGAGGTGCAGCGCCGCGCGGTGCGCCGCCGTGACCGGGAAGGGCAGCGAGGGCTGCGAGAGCACCGGCGCCATCACCGCCTCGTCCACCATCAGCGCCAGGGCGAAGTTCCCGGTGAGGCACATGCCGATCGCGCCGACGCCCGGACCGCCGCACTCGCTGTGCGCGCGGCGGCACAACGCGCGCAGCCAGTCGGTGATCGGGCTCGACTCCCCCTTCGCGAGCACCGAGAACTCGCGGCTGATGCAGGCGCGCGCCATCTGGCCGAGCGCGTAGCCGACGGAGAGCGGCTTGCCCGGCGTTCCGAACATGTGGGGCATGTACACGCGGAAGCCGTCGTCGGCGACGATGCGCGCGAAGCGCGCGACCTCCGGCGTGATGCCGGGGATCTCGTGCATCACGACGACGCCCGGCCCCTGGCCGCGCACGTAGACGTCGCGCGTGGCGCCAGCGTGGCTGAAGGAGAACGCGTCGAAGCCGTCGAGCGCCATGGGTGGGTCGTGGGGCCGGTCCGGGAAAAGGGACCCAGAGCCTACAACGAATCAGAGCGCGGCGAGCAGCTCGCGGGCCATGCGCAGATCGCGGCTGCCCATGCCCTCGCCGAAGCCCGCATAGACGGGCAGGAGCAGCGCGCGCGCCGCCTCCTTGTGGCCGTTCGATTGCGCGAGCCGCGCCGCGCTGGTCGCCGCGCGCAGCATCCACGACGGCGCGCCCTGTCCGTCGGCGACCTCGAGCGCCTGCTCGAACCAGCGCCCGGCGTCGCGCCGCTGCCCGCCCGCGAGCGCGAGCTCTCCGCGCAGCCTCAGGACCTCCGCCGCGGCGAAGCGTTCGGGACCGCGCTCGACGCAGGCGTCCGCCTCGCGCAGGGCCTCCGCCGCCTCAGACGGGCGATCCGCCATCAGGCAGGCCTCGGCGTACCAGCACAGGAACAGGCTGCGCCCCATCTCCGTGCCTACCGCGCGCCAGCTCGTCAGGCCTTCGCGCAGCAGCGAGGCGCCGCGCTCCGGATCGCCCTGCCAGGCGTGCGCGAAGCCCTCGATCAGCCTCCCGAGGGCCGCCGAGTTCTGGAATCCCTGCTCCTCCGAGATCGCGCGCGCGACCTCGGCGCGGCGCAGCGCCTCGCTCCAGTCGCCCCGCAGCAGCTGCATCCAGCCGGAGAGGATGAGCGCCCACGTCACGTTGAAGGGGCCGAGCCGGCGCGCCAGGGGCAGCGACGACTCCGCGAGCTCGAGCGCCGCGTCGGGCCGGCCCTCGAACCAGCGCGCCAGCGCGCCGAAGCCGCGTGCGCCGACACCCGGGTCCATGGGCGTCAGCGTCACGACCGCGCGCTGGCGCTCGGGGTCGTAGAGCGAGATCGCGTGCTCGAGCTGGTGGCGGGCGATCGCAAAGCGGCCGAGGAAGAGATTGGTGATGCCGATCGAATGGAACGCGCCCACGACGAACACGGGATCCTGCGCGTCCTCGGCGAGGGCCACGAGCCGCAGGGCGACCTCGTGCGCCGAGCGGTACTCGGCGCGGACCTCGTAGAAGGTCCAGACGCCGCGCAACACCGGAAAGTGATCGGGCGCGTCGCCGAGCCGCTCGCACAGCTCGCGCGCGCGCGCGATCGCCTGGGAGGCCTCGGGCGTGCCGTAGCCGCGCGTCGCGATCACGGGCACGGCGACCTGCGCCTGGAGTCCGAGCTCGGCGCGGTCGCGCTCCGGACCCTCGGCCTGCGCCGCGACGAGGTCGAGCGCGCGGCGGAAGTGGTGCAGCGCCTCGACCATGGCGGAGCGCCGGGTCGCCCGGACCCCCGCGTCGCGCCACGCGCCGATCGCCTCGGCGGCCAGGCCCGCCTCCTGGAGATGGTGCGCGAGCAGCTCCGGGTGCTGCGCAGCGAGATCCGCGAACTGCGAGCGCAGAGCACCGGCGATGCACCCGTGGAGCTGCCGCCTCTTCTCGCGAAGCAGGGAGGCGTAGGCGGCCTCCTGGATCAGCGCGTGGCGGAAGCTGTACTCCGCGCGCACGGGCCCGCCGCGCTCGACGAGGATCTCGGCTGCGACGAGCTCGCGCAGCGCGGCGCGCAGCGCGAGGTCGGGCATGCCGGCCACCGCCGCGATGAGCTCGTACGAGAAGGCGCGCCCGATCGTCGCCGCGAGCTGCGCCACGCTCTTCACGGGCGCGAGCCGGTCGAGCCGAGCCGTCAGCGAGGCCTGGAGCGTGTCGGGAATGGCGAGCCGCGGGAAGGCGCCGCGCAGCTCGTAGCGGTCCTCGCGCTCCTCGAGGATCCCCGACTCGAGGACCATCTTCGTCAGCTCCTCGACGAAGATGGGCGTCCCGTCGGTGCGCGCGACGAGCTCGCGGGTCACCTCCTCCGGCAGCCGCTTGCCGCGCGCGAGGCTGCCGATCATCGCGCGCACGTCGTCGGCCTCGAGCGGAAGCAGCGTCCGGTGCAGGACGCGCGGATCCCCCCGCCAGGGCGATTCGAAGCCCGGCCGGAACGTGCCCACGACGAGCACGCGGCGGCCCGGGATCTCCTCGACGACGCGGCCGAGGAAATCGAGCGTCGACGGGTCGACCCAGTGCAGATCCTCCACCGCGAAGACGACGGGGGCCTTCTCGGCGTGCGCGACCAGCCACCGGACCAGCACGGCGAGCGTACGCCGGCGCTTCATCTCGGGCGACAGCGAGAGCGGCGCACGACCCTCGGGTGCCGGCAGCGACAGCAGCTCCGCCAGCAGCGGCAACGCCTCCGCGAGGTCGAGGCCTGCCTCCTCGAGCGCGCGGGCGAGGCGCTCGGTCCGCGCGCGGACCTCGTCGCCGGGCTCGAACTCGAGCACGCGCCCCAGCAGCTCGATCACCGGGTAGAGCGCCGAGTCGGCGTGCTGCGCCGCGCCGCGGCACTCGATCCACAGCGGCGCATCCGGCGCCGTGATCCGATCGCGCAGCACCCGCACGAGGCGCGACTTGCCGAGACCCGCCTCGGCCTCGAGCAGCACGGCCAGCCCCTCGCCGTCGCGAGCGCGCCGCCACAGCTCCGTGCACAGCGTCACCTCGGCGCGCCGGCCGGCGAGCGGCGTGAGCCGCGACGACTCCTGCATCGCGAGCGCGCCGCGCGCCCGGGCCGGTCCGAGCACCTGGTGGGCGAGGACGCCGCCGCTCATGCCCTTCAGCGGCTGCACGCCGAGCGGGCGCGTGACGAACTGGCCGCGCGCGAGGCGCAGCGTCGCGTCGCTCACCACGACGCCGCCGACGGGCGCCAGCGCCTGGAGCCGCGCCGCGCGGTTCATGGTCTGGCCGAGGGCCTGGGTCTCGCGGTGGCTCCCGTCTCCGGCGGCGCCGATCACCACCGGACCCGAGTCGATGCCGATGCGCAGCGCGAGCGGCTCGCCGAGCGCACGGCCGAGCTCGCCGCCGCGCGCGCTCACCTGCTCGAGGATGCCGAGCGCGGCGCGCACCGCGCGCGCGGCATCGTCCTCGTGCGCGCGCGGATAGCCGAAGAAGACCAGCATCCCGTCGCCGAGATACTGCGAGACGTGCCCGCCCTCGCGGGCGATCGCTCGCGCGCAGGCCACGTGGTACTCGCGGACCAGCCCGCGGAGATCCTCGGGGTCGAGGCGCTCGGCGAGGGCGGTCGAGTCCGCGAGGTCGCAGAACAGCACCGTGAGGTGACGCCGCTCGGCGTCGCCCTCGGCGAGCTGCACGCCGCACTGCGGACAGAAGCGTCCGCCGGGCACGCTCTCGGCCCGGCAGGCGGGACAGCGGGACGCATCTTCCACGACAGGGACCCCTCGCCGCGCGACCGGGGAAAACGTCGCAGACGCAGGTCTCGGCCGGTGTGAACCAGTTCACACGAGGGGAGCTGGGGGGTCGCGGAGGATCTCGCGCCGCAGGCTGAGCATCTCCCGGCCGAATTTCCACCAGGCGCGGCCGCTTCGGAGGCCTTGCTGCACGCGGCGCCGGGCGGCGGTCAGGACCCCTTCCGGCGGAGAGCCCGGGCGGCGGCTCGCGCGATCGCGCCTTCGCCAGAAGCCGGAGACCAGCGGGTGCGCCTGCTGGACCAGCGCCGCCTGGCGGTACCAGAAGAGCGCCTTCCAGAGGTGCCTGCGCGCCCGCGGCTGCGCGCGCGCCAGGATCGCGCGGACGTTCTCCAGCCGGTAGAAGCGCAGCCACGCGTCGCGGAAAGCGGCCTGCCACTCCGCGGCGCTCATGCGCGGGTGGGGCGCCACCGCGTGGCAGGTGTCGTACCGATTCAGGTCCTCGTCGAGGGGCACGCCGCGCCGCACCAGCTCGAGGTGGTCGTGCGTCCCGGGCAGCGGCGTCAGCATGAAGAAGTTGACAAGATCCGGGCGGACCCGGGTCTCGAGGGCCTCGACGTCGCGAGCCACGGAATCGCGCGTGTCGTTCGGGAAGCCGATGATGTAGCCCACCTGCGTCACGATCCCGTGCTGGCGCCAGCGCTCGATCATCTCGCCGTAGAGCTGCGGCACGTTCTGGCGCTTGTGAGCTCCGGCCAGGTTCGCGGCGTCGAGCGACTCCATGCCGATGAAGATCTGCTGGCAGCCGGCGCGGGCGGCGCGCTCGACGAAGCCGGGGATGCGGTAGGCCGCGGTGTCGACCTGCATGTCGAACAGCACGGGCACGCCCCGCTCTTCGCGCAGGCGGATCAGGGCATCGAGGATCGCGTCGCGCTCGGGGTTGCGCGCGAAGTTGTCGTCGGTGAAGAAGTGGTGGCCCAGACCGTGCGCGCGGAAATGGTGCTCGACGACCCGCGCGATCGTCCCGGCGCGGCGCGCCCGCATGCTGCGGCCCTGCACGTGGATGATCGCGCAGAAGCTGCACGAGAACGGGCAGCCGCGGCTCGCGTCGAGCGTCACCATGGTGTAGCCCGGGAAGCGGCGGTAGTAGGACCGGTCGATGCGCGGCGCCGGCGCGTCGGCGAGGTCCGGGCGCTCCTCGAGGAAGTCGTAGAGCGGCTCGAGCCGATCCTTCCAGGCGGCGAGCAGGAGATCCTCGGTCCGCTCCTCGATCTCGCCGGCCACGATGGCGACGCCCTGCTCCATCAGCGCGCGGATCTCGGGCGCGATGCCCGGCAGCATGGCCAGCGATCCGCTCACGTGGAAGCCGCCGAGCGCCACGGCGACGCCGGCGGCGCGGAAGCTGCGCGCGAGGTCGGCCGCGCGCGGGAAGTGCGCGGTGTGGACGCCGCAGAGCATGACCAGCGTCCGCTCCTCGCGCCGTCGCGCGCGGCGCAGGATGCGCGCCACCGGCACGCGGTGGACGTTCTCGTCGTAGACCTCGACGGCGAGCCGGGCCCGCGGACCGAGCGCACGGCGCACCACCACGGCCTCGTGCACGAGCGCGTGCAGCACCGCGAGCGTGTTGCTCGGCAGCGTGCCGAAGACGTGGCGCACCACGAAGCCATCGGCGTCGTAGCGCGACGGCTTGATCAGCACGACGCGCAGCGTGTGCGGCAACAGCATCAGAACCTGCCTCCGCCGAGCCGCCGGCTCAGCCGCGCCTCCGCGGGCTTCTCGAGCAGCATGCGGACCGCCGAGAGCTGTCCGGTCTCGAACGCGTAGACGCAGCCCCAGTGGAACAGGTGGAACTTCCGGTACAGGCGCTCGCCCCAGCGCGCGGCGATCGCCTCGCGGTGGCGCTCGAGGCTCTGCGCCCAGTGCAGCGACGTGAGGCGATACGACTCGCGGTCGTTGTGGAGCTCGAGCAGCTCGAGGGGCGTGTCGGCGAGCGCGCGCAGATAGTCGTGCAGGCAGAGCGTGCTGGCATCGCCGGGGAACACGTGCTGGTGCACGAAGGAGGTGGTGCGGAAGCGCCGCGGTCCCGTGCTGGCGTCTAGGTACACGCGGCCACCGGGGACGAGCAGATCGCCGTAGCGCGCCAGAGTGGCGCGGTAGTCGGGAAGGTGCTCCGACACGCCCATGTTCACGATGGCATCGAAGGGCTCGCGCGAGCGGTAGGCGAGAAAGTGCTCGCGCACGACCTCGCAGGGCAGGCGCTCCGCGCGGAACAGCTCGCGCAGGAAGCGCTCCGAGCGCTGCGAGAGCGTGAGCGAGGTGACGCGGATGCCGCGGCTCCCCGCGTACTCCGCGAAGCCGCCCCAGCCGCCGCCGATGTCGAGCACGCGCCGTCCCGGGCGCACGCCGCACGCCTCGATCGCGCCCTCGAACTTGCGCGCCATGGCCTTCTCGAGCGGCTCGCTCGCGTCGGTGAAGACGGCGTGGGAATAGCAACGCGAGGGTCCGAGGAAGAGCAGGAAGAAGTCCGGATCCTCGTCGTAGTGGTCGGCGATGGCGAGCGCATCGCTGCGGCGGCGCCCGAGGAAGAGCCGCCTCAGCCGCGTGGCGCGCAGGCGCAGGAGCGGATGGTGGTCGGTGAGCAGCGGGCGGAGCCGCAGCGCCTCGAGCAGCTCGCCCTCGAGATCGAGATCGCCCTCGAGATAGGCGAGGCCGATCCGCACCTCGTCGAGCCTCGTGAACGCGCGCAGCGCGCGAAGCGTGCGCAGCCGGATCCGGAACGCCGGCGCGTCGTCGCCGAACGAGACCGCGGCGCCGCCCGGGAGCGTCAGCTCGAAGCTGCGCAGCCGCGGATCGCGCCGCGCGAGCTCGGCATAGCGACGGCACAGTCGGCCGAGGAGCCAGTGGGCCACGCGGCAGTCTCCCGGCGGAGAGGGGGAAATCCCCGGGGAGCGCGCAGTCTACGCGCGCAGTGAACGCGAAGTAAATCGCCTTCGGAGCGGCGGGCTCCGACGCGGGCGCGCGTCAACGCTTCGCGAGCCGAACGATCGCCTCCCAGACCGCGGACGCGACGAGCGCGCCGCGCCGCGTGTAGATCTCGCGATGGCTGAGGCAGCGCCCGCCGGCGCCGACGTCGCTCGTCGTCCGGACGAGCCAGAAGTCATCCCAGCGCTCGGTGCGGTGGATCCACAACGCAAAGTCCTGGAGCTCGATCGAGGCGCGCGGAAAGTCCGCGCCGAGGCGGCGCTCGACGGCCCAGTGCGAGCGGTACTCGGCGAGGAAGACGAGCGCGGCGGCCTGCACCCGCGCGTCGCCGGGCAGCGGCTCGCGCGGCGCGAGCCAGCCCTGCCAGACGGCGGGCTCGTCGTCCTTCACCTGCGTGTGCGCGCCGATGCGCCGTGACTCGATGGGTCCGGCGGCGTATTGCTCCCAGCCCTCGGCCCGGCCCAGCTCGAGCTCGCTCGGCAGGTCTTCGGGAGCGGTCGGGCCGGGTCCCAGCGCGGGGCCCTGGTAGGTGAGGCCGTCGCCCGGCGGTGTGAAGCGGAAGACGGCCTCGCAGAGCAGCACGTGGCCGGCGCGCGCGCGGACCCGGGTGCGGTCGGCTGCGATCTCTTCGCGGGCGAGCCCGAGCGGAACGTCCGGCTCGGGGTGCGTGAAGAAGCTCGCCTGCAACGCCGACGGCCCCTCGGACCGCCCCGCGTTGGCCGCCAGCGCCGCGCGCGCCAGCAGGTCGCCCCGCGTCGCGTCGCCCCAGAAGCTCTCGAGCGTCGCCGCGAACGCGCCGGCTCCGCGATCCTCGACCTTCAGCATCTCGCGCAGCGACTCGCGCGGCGCTCCCGACCCGGCCATGGTGCGCCTCCTTCTCGAGGGTACGACGGGCCGGGGGCGACGGAGGATACGGGGCGCTCAGCGGGAGACCAGCGGCTCTTCAGCGCGACGCCACTTGCTTCAGCGCGGCGCGATCTCCACGGGCAGGGTCACGGGACGCCGGAAGAAGGCGAAGCGCGTGAACTCCATCTGGTCCTCGAGGAAGCGCGAGCCGGGCGTCAGGATGTCGAGCAGCGCCTCGAGCATGCAGCCCATCTCCTGGCGCGCGAGGTTCGCGCCGAGGCAGTAGTGCGGGCCGTGGCCGAAGGTCAGCAGGTCCTTCACCTCGCGCGCGACGTCGAAGCGGTCCGGATCCTCGTACATCGCCGGGTCGCGGCCCGCCCCAGAGAACGAGAGCATGATCATCTGGCCCTTCTTGATCTGCTTGCCGCGCAGGGTGAAGTCGCGCAGCGCGTAGCGCGGCAGGCCGCCCGCGTGGCCGAAGCCGAAGCGCAGGATCTCCGTCACGGCGTTCGGGACCAGCGAGCGGTCGGCGCGGAGCCGCTCCATCTGGTCCGGGTGCTCGAGCAGCGCGATCGCCGAGACCATGCCGCCGACCGCGGTGGTCTCGCTGCCGGCGCCGATCAGCGCGGCGATGGTCATCGCGATCTCGTCGTCCGAGAGACGGTCGCCGCGGTCCTGGGCGCGGACGAGATCCGAGACCATGTCTTCGCCGAGGGTGGCGCGGCGCTGCTTCACCATGGCGCGCACCCAGTCGGTGAGCTCGACGAACGCGGCCTCGCCCGCGCGCCGGTCCTCGTCCGAGAAGGCGAAGAGGCCGCGGATCGTCTCCTGCGCGATCTGGCGGAAGCGCACCTCGTCGTCGCCGGGCGGGACGCCGGTGATGCGGGTGATGACCGCGTTGGGGATGGGATTGCAGAAGCTGGCCATCAGGTCGACGCGGCCGCTCTTCCCGCGCAGCGGCGCAGCGAAGTGCTCGACCACCTCGCGCACCTGCGCCTCGTAGCGCTTGACCGCGCGCGGTGTCAGCGCGGCAGAGAAGAGCTTGCGCAGCCGCGCGTGCTCATCGGGCGGCGCCGAGAAGAAGCCGTGGTCCTCGACCCAGCGCATGAACGTGCCCGGGGACCGAGGCACGAAGTGCTCCCAGGCGCGGCGATCCGGCGTCGCGTTCTCCGGATCGTGGAACAGGCGCTTCACGTCGTCGTGTCGCGTCACGAACCAGAAGCCGAAGGGCGTCCAGTGGACGGGATCCTCGCGGCGCAGGCGATGGATGAACGGATACGGATCGTCCTGGAAGGCGGGATCGAGGAAGGGAGACGCCGCGGGCGCGGGGGGAGCCGGCTCGGCGATGGGTTGGGTATCGGCGGCGGCCATGAGAACCTCGAATCGGGCGGTGCGAGGAGGCTAACGCGCGTGGCATGATGGCGCGCGCCCTGGGGAGGCGGATCATGCTTCGGTCGCGGAAGCACCTGGCCGGCTTGCTGACGCTCCTCCTCGCCGCCTGCGCGGCCCCGACCCTCGAGCAGCGACCCTGGATCGCGGTGCGCTCGGCGAACTTCGAGATCCTGACGGACCTTTCGCGCGAGCAGGCGGTGGCGCTCTCGGAGCAGCTCGAGCTGTTCCGCGCGGTGGTGAAGAAGCTGACCGACGCGAAGCGCTTCGAGCCGCGCGTTCCGACGCGGATCTTCGCGTTCGCGGAGAAGCGCGAGTACGACCCCTTCTCGCCCTCACGCTACGTGCTGGGCTACTTCCGGCCGGGTCTGCGCGAGAACACCGTGGCCCTCGACGCCAGCGGCTCGCGAGGCATGGGCGCTACGCACATCCTGCTGCACGAGTACACGCACTTCCTGCTGCACAACCAGAACCAGATCGTGCTGCCGCTCTGGTACGACGAGGGCTTCGCCGAGTTCATGAGCACGGTGCAGATCGGCCCGAAGAGCGTCTTCATCGGCGCCGCGCCGATGGAGCGCAAGCGCTCCGCCAGGTACGGCAAGGCGATCACGACGGCGAAGATGATGCGCGCGCGGAGCTTCCGACGCTTCACGGATCCCGAGGTCGGGATGTTCTATCTCCAGGCCTGGCAGGCGGTCCACTACTTCATGCTGGGACCCGGCGCGCGCCGCGGAGACTTCGGCGCGCGGCTGGCGCGTTACGTGGGGCAGGTCGAGCGGGGCGAAGACGAGGAGACCGCCTTCGAGGCGAACTTCGGGATGGACTTCGACAACCTGCACGCCGAGCTCGTCGCCTACAACAAGCTGCCGGCGATTCCCGCGGTCGAGCCGCCGCGGAGCCTCTTCCAGCCCGATGCGGGAAGCGAGGTGCGCGACGTACCTCCCGCGGAGATCGCCGAGCAGCTCGGCTGGCTCGCCCTCGGCGTGCAGCGCCTGGTGCTGGCCGAGAGCTACTTCGAGCAGGCGCTCGCCAGCGACGCGACCCGCTCGCGAGCGCAGGCCGGGCTCGGCGCCGCGAACATGCTGAAGGGACGGGCCGGGCAGGCAGAGGCCGACTTCACGCGTGCCCTCGGGCTGGCGCCGGACAACTACGAGAACCACCTCGATCTGGCAGCGTCGCTGTACGCGCTGGCGGCGCAGGGCGCGCGCCCCGAGCTCGTACCGCGCATACGCGAGCACTCGCAGCGGGCCATCGAGCTCGCGCCGGCGATCCCGGAGGGCTACGCGATGCTAGGCACGAGCTACACGCTGACCGACGAAGACCCCACGGCGGGCATCGCGGCTCTCGAGCGGGCGCGCGCTCTGCTGCCGGGCGAGCTCGACATCTACCTGCCGCTCGCGAAGCTCTACGCCCGCGCGGGCCGCAAGAACGAGGCCCGCGCGGCCGCGTACCGCGTCGCGAGCTGGTCGCACGGAGACCTGAGCGACGAGGCGAAGAAGCTCCTCGGCGAGCTGGGCGCGGACGACGAGCGCGAGGCCGACGCGAAGGGAAGCGGGGCGGCCGCTCGATAGCGCCTCAATCGCAGCCGCTCGAGCAGCTCTCCATGCACTCGTCGTAGTGCTCGGGGTCGCCGTAGGTCGTACACTGCCCCTCGCAGTCGGAAACGCGGGCGCGATCGCACGAGTTGCCTTTCTCGGGCGGGCCGCCCGACGCGCATCCCTGGAGGCCGAGCGACAGGACGGAGAGCGCGAGAGGCGCGAGGGCGAGGACCAGGAGAGCCGCGGATCGCACCAGGTACCTCCTGTGCCGGATACCGAGAGAAGCATTGCGCCTCGGGCGGCCCGTCGCCCCTTCGCCCGAGACGCTCGCCAGCCGCGAAGGGAGCAGGCGCCCATGATTCTCGCGACTCGGACGAAGGAATCGCGGCGGTGAGAGCGCTGAACGGGAATTCGAGCCGTGCGGCCTTCGCGGCCGGAGTGATCCTCGCGCAGGCGCTGGCTTGCGGGCGCGGAGGCGGCGGCGCGAGCGGGCAGGCTCCGGCGCGTCCCGTCGGCG
>Ga0335070_10009905_pt1 | contig 11146 bp, 9 predicted proteins | sample Lox_Sample_13_FD_206722 | JGI IMG/M metagenome (GOLD analysis project Ga0335070, IMG submission 206722) | Soil microbial communities from Loxahatchee National Wildlife Refuge, Florida, United States - Lox_Sample_1.3 | ecosystem: Environmental > Terrestrial > Soil > Wetlands | place: USA: Florida... | reverse complement strand
CAGGTCCGTCGCGCCGGTAACGTGTGCTGCCATACCATCCTCACTCGCGGCGACATCGAAGCCGGGTTCGCCCTTGCGGACATCGTTATCGAGGGAGACTACTCCACCCAGAGCGTGCACCAGGGCCACGTGGAGCCGCGGGCTGCAATCGGCGTGAGCGCGAGCGATGGGACCATCACGGTATACTGCAACACGCAGCTGCCGTACTGGACGCGGACCCAGGTAGCGCGGCTCATGCAGATGCCAGAGGAAGCGGTGCGCATCGTGCCCCTGGGCATCGGCGGAGGGTTCGGCTCCAAGCTGTACGCGCAGATCGAACCCTATGTGGCGCTGCTCGCGCGCCGGACCGGGCGCCCCGTTCGCATGGTCACCTCTCTGGAGGAGGAGTTGACTGCCGGCCTGCCGCGCCACCCCACGCGGACTCATCTCAAGACCGGGGTCATGAGCGATGGCGCCATCATCGCCCATCAGGCCCGGATGATCATCGATGCCGGGGCATACGCGGGGTCCTCTCTGGAGATCGCGAGCATCGGCGCTCTGATGCTCACCGGGCCCTACCGGCTGCCGAACGTCCGCATGGATGGTTTCTCCGTCTACACGAACAAGACGAACTTCGGCGCCTACAGGGGTCCCGGAGGCCCCCAATCCCTCTTTGCGCTGGAGCAGCACCTCGATGTACTGGCTGACGCCGTGGGTCTGGATCCGCTGGAGTTGCGGCTGCGCAATATCGCCGGGGACGGAGACGAGCTGGCCAACGGCCAGGTGCTTCAGGGCGTCGGCCTGCGGGAGGCCCTGCTGAAAGCCGCGGCTGCTGTCGAATGGGGAGCTCCGGCGCAAACCAACCGAGGCAAGGGCCTGGCCCTGGGATGGTGGACCACAACGTTGCAGGTGAGCACCGTCCGGGCGTCCCTCGATACAGGAGGGAAAGTCCGCATCTGCGTTGGGACACCGGAGATCGGGTCGGGTGCAATCATGGGCGGCGTGCCCCAGATTGCAGCGGAAACCATGGGTATCCCGATGCAGGACGTGATCATCGAGGTGGCGGACACGGGCTCGGGGCTTCGCGATTGGGGCTCCCAGGGCAGCCGCACGGCATTCAATGTCGGGCGGGCGGCTCGTGCGGCCTGCCAGAAACTGACGGCAAAGATCCTGGCCGCGGCTTCCGGGGCGCTCGGAATAGCGCCGGAAAGCCTGCACCTTTCGGACGGCCGCGTTTCAAGCCGGACGGACGCCGGAACGTGCATCTTGCTGGCCGATCTTGCTGCAGCAGACGCCGGAGGAGAGCTGAATGCAGAGGCCGTGTCCAACCCCGAGCCCACTCGCCACAAGACGGAACGCCTGAGCTCCGCGGTATATCCCGCCTTTCACTACCCCCATTTCTACTGCCACGCGTGCGAGATCGAGCTCGACCCCGACACCGGTCAGGTCCGCGTGCTCAAGTACGCCGCTGCTCACGATGTGGGACACGCGATCAACCCGTCCCTCATCGCGGGCCAGATCGAAGGGGGGGCCATTCAGGGCGTTGGGATGGCATTCATGGAAGATGTCCGCTATCGCCACGGCCTTCGTGAGAACAGAACCTGGACGGACTACAAGCTGCCCACAATGGCGGACGCCCCGGATGTGGAGGCGATCATCGTCGAGCACCCCGTTCCAGGGGAGGCAATCTACGGAATGAAGGGCCTGGGCGAAGCCCCTGTCATTCCTCCCCCGGCCGCGCTCGCAAATGCGGTCTATCGAGCGGCGGGCGTCCGGATTACCTCGCTTCCTATGAGCGCAGAAAAGATCTGGACAGCACTGAACGCCCGCCACAAAGCGGAGGCCGAGTCCGGGGAACCGCAGAGCTCGCGATGAACGAGGTTTCGCGCCGTGCCCGAGAGATCGCAGGCTCGCCAATACGCCGGATGTTCAATATCGCCGCCGCGATGGAGGACGTCATCAGCTTCACCGTCGGGGAGCCCGACTTCGTCACTCCGGCGAACATACGGGAAGCAGCGGTCCGCTCTCTCGAGCGCGGAGAGACGCACTACACCGCGAATGCCGGGGTGCCTCCGCTCCGCCAGGCCATCGGCAGCCGCCTAGGTTCCGAGTACGGCCTGTCATGGGATCCCGAGACAGAGATCATCGTGACAGCGGGCGGCATGGAAGCCCTCATGCTCGGCATGATGGTGCTGATCGACCCCGGCGACGAGGTCCTCATAAGCGATCCTCACTGGCCCAACTATCCCCGCCAGGTCCTCATGTGCGGAGGAGTGCCGCGCTTTTTCACGCTCCGTGAGGAGAACGGATTCGTGCCGTACCCGGACGATCTGCGGAAAGCCGTCACCGCAAAGACGAAGCTCATCGTGCTCAACTCCCCTGCGAATCCGACGGGGGCCGTCATGGACGCGGAGACCCTGCAAGAGATTGCCCGCCTGGCGATCCAGAAAGACCTTTTCGTGATTTCAGACGAGGTCTACCGCCGCTTCATCTATGATGGGACGCAGTTCTCCAGCATTTCCACCATGGAAGGCATGACGGAGAGGACGCTCGTCGTCGACAGCTTCTCCAAGACGTATGCGATGACCGGGTGGAGAGTGGGCTTCGCTGCCGGCCCGAGGCGCGTCGTTGAAAACATGGTCAAGTACCAGGAGAACTTCGTCGGCTGCGTCAACACGCAGGCCCAGTACGGCGCCATCGAGGCTCTGCAGGGACCGCAGACAGCGCTGCACGAGATGATCCAGACGTATGCGGAGAGGCGGCGTATGATCGTCGAAGGGCTGAACAACATCCCGAAAGTCTCCTGCGGCTGGCCGAAGGGGACGTTCTACTGCTTCGCGAACATCCGCGACGCGGGCATGAGCTCCGAGGACTTCACCATGAGACTGTTGCGGGAGACGCGGGTCGTGGCTGTGCCCGGCTCCGGTTTCGGCGCCGCAGGCGAAGGGTACGTCCGGCTGTCCTACGCGACATCGTCGAAGAACATCACCGAGGGCCTGTCCCGCCTACGGCGGTTCACAGAAAGCCTTCCATGAGGCCGATGCCGGGAGGATCAGGAATGCAGTCCAACAACACGCGCGAGATGATCGTCAGGGAGAAGCTCATAGCGATCATACGGGGAGTCAAGGCGGCGCAGGTCGTCGCGACCGCGCAGGTGCTGTGCCGCGGCGGCATCCACCTCGCGGAGGTAACGCTGGACCACTCGAGCGATGCGGCGCGGGAAGAGGCCCTGGAGTCCATCCGGCTGATCTCGAAGGAGCTCTCCGGAAGCATGCTCGTGGGCGCGGGGACCGTCCTCACCGCCGTGGAGGCAGCCCAGGCCGTTGATGCGGGGGCGCGATATATCGTGTCGCCGGACACCAACCCTGATGTCATCCGGCAGACCAAAGCCCTCGGCGCTCTCGCCGTGCCGGGAGCTCTTACGCCCACCGAGGTCGCGGCTGCCCACGCTGCCGGAGCGGATTTCGTCAAGCTGTTTCCCGCCGGAACCCTCGGCAGCGAATATGTCAGGGCCATCCGTGCGCCCCTCCCCCACATTCCGCTCATAGCGGTCGGCGGGGTGGACCTGGAAAACATCGCGGCATTCCTGAGAGCGGGCGTCGTTGGGTTCGGCATCGGGGGGAACCTTGTGGACAAACGGCTGGTCAACGAAGGACGTTTCGACGAGCTCGAAGCTCTCAGCCGCAGCTTTGTGCGTGCCGTACGAGAGGGGGCAAATTCCCCGGCGGCCCGCTGACGGGAAACGCGCCGGAAAGACAAGAAAGTCCGCGCAGTTTTCGAGCAAGCAGTGACACAACGTTGTGCTCATGGGATGCCCGACGCGTCCGTTGCTTCCCTGGGCGCGGAGCGGTGACGGCACCCTATTGCGTCGCGAGCAGATCTGAAAGCCGGAAGATCGTCCGAGTAAGAGTGAGCGAGTCGAGCACGTAGGTCCACGGAGACCAGCTCGTTGTCAGAGAGAGCTCTCCGTTGTGCGAGCCCGCGCCCACACGAAGAATGTACCTGTCCCCGTTCAGGGCGATCACTGTGACCTCGAGGAGGCGGCCTGCCTGAGACGCGGGCGTGCCTCCGGGCGCGAAGTCGATCCCTTCCAACTGAGCCAGCCGATCGATCATGGCTGTCGCAGCAGTCTGATTCACCGCGGCGTTCTGACCATGAAGCTGCCACTGAAAGGACTGCCCGGCAGGCACCCTCAAAAGTGCATACGGTGCTCCGATCAGGCTGCCGCTCACGGCAACGCTCATGATCGCGCCCGACTGCACGTCATCGGGAAGCACCCGAAGTCCGTACCAGTAGGACCTGTCCTGGCTCAGAAGAATCCCGATCGAGCTGCGCGTCAAGAATGCTGAGGACTCGCCGCGAAGCTCGACGTATTCCTGGTCGCCGCTCGGCGCCCTTTTGCCCACCAGGAGGGCAACATCCGGCCTGCCCTCCGCATGCAGGATCACGAGGTGCGCGCTGGCGGGATCGAGACCGAGGTTGGCCATCTTCGCGGGGTCGCTGCTGACGAGGTTGCCCCGCCGCAGGTCGAGGAGACCCTGAAGAAGAACCGCCACACGATCCGAGGACGCGGGGTAAGGCGTGTCGCCGCCCGCGGCCTCCCAGAGATTCGCGCCTTTCCTCTGAAGCGTCACGAGCGGCGTCGAGTCGGTGGCGTGAGAGTAAACATCGACGGACGCTACCTGCGCAGAATGTCCCAGGGATACGAGCGGCGCTCCGGATCTTCTTTCCTCCATGCGCTGGGGGGAAAACACGCGGCCCAGGATGAAAGCCGCGGCCAGCAGGGCCAGCGCCGTGCAGACGGCCGCCAGCCGTGCGGTAAAGGTCACGCGCTGCCTCGCCTGCGCAGCGCACGCAGCAGCCCGGCAAGCAGGACGAGCGCAGGAACGACGGCCACGTTCAGGACCTCCGAGAAGAGCATCAGGCTTGCCCTCGCCTGCGGGTCCTCGATTCGGTCCAGCCTGCCCTCCGTTGCCGCACGGGTCTTCAGGGACAGGAGGTCCTCGTTCCCTGACAGCCACAGGATTGCATTCTCCACAAAAAAGACGTTCGTGAGGCTGTCAGAGAACTGCATGAGGTCGGTGAGGAAATCGTTGTCCCCGATCACGACGATCCGCGTAGGCTCGCTGAACCCGCCCCCGAACGCGCTCGGGAACCTGCCGGTGAGAGCATAGGCCACGGGCAGCCTGTTCTTCGGATCGGAAAGCCCCGCCTGCTGGGGAACGTTGAAAGGATCGATGACGAAGGGCTCACGCATGAGCCACGACGCCGCGCTTGCGGTTGCAAGCACATCCGCCTGGACGCCGGTAACCGGGACCGCCTCCAGGGGGGACGGCCACAGCAGGTCGAGCCCTGTGAAGCTCTTTGTGATTGGATCGGTGTGAGAGACGTTCGCCGCCTGGACGGAAACCCACGGAGGGTACCTGGCGATTTTCTCCCAGACGACCCGGCCCGACGCATCCTGCTGGGGCAGCCGATAATCGCGGCACGCGGAATCGAGGAGCATCTGCCTACCGACGCGGACGCCGTACGCCTCGATCATATCGAGCAGGGCAGAGGATCGAACGGAGCTCGCGCGGAAAGCCTTGCGCGTGTCGACGTGCACCCCTTTCACGGCAAAAAGCACTTTCCCGCCGGCGATGAGGTAGGCGTCGATCGGCGCGAGCTCGGCCCGTGACAGCTGAGCTCCCCCGGCAACGATGAGCACATCTGTTTCAGGCGGAACGCGCTCGCCGGGAAGAATTTCGCGAAGCGAGTAGTCACGCGATAGGCCGGTCTGCAGCGCCTCGAAGTCTCCGGCCAGCGAGCGGTCAGGATCGCCGGCGATCATCCCGACCGCCAGGCGTCTCCCCGCTACCAGCTTGCGTATCGAGATGCCGAGGTTGTATTCCAGGCCGTCGCTCGTGAAAACGGCCGGCAGCGTTGTGTAGCGGTCGAGGTACTCGACGACGAGGCCGGAGAACACGTCGAGGGTGCGCTGCTGGTTCTCCTGCATGATCTGGACCTGCTGCGGCAGGATGCCGAAGCGTCGCGCGCTTTCCGCCCTGCCCGAGCTCAGGGGGTCGAGCGACGTGACAGTGACTTTTCCTCGCGCCTCCGCCGCGTACTCCTGCAGCAGGTCGAGGATCCGTCCGGGGGCCGGTGACACCGAGCGTAGAGCGTCGCTCACGTAATAGGTGATGTGGACCTGATCGGGAATCCGCGCAAGCAGGGCTCGTGAAACGGGGGAGATCGTGAAGGCCTTACCCCTGGTAAGGTCGACGCGGAAGAACCACCGGGCGGAGTCGAGGAGAATGAACACGGCGCACAGGACGACGCCTGCGAGAATGACGATTTCCTTCGTCTTTCGCTGCATGTCGCTCTACCGAAACCGCCGAAGGATCAGGACCTTCGTGTTGATGTACAGGAAGACGCAGGTCAGGACGATAAAGAACAACGCGTCGCGGGAGTCGAGCACCCCTTTGCGAAAGCTGTCGAAATGGTAATCCAGCGACAGCCACGTGAACGCCGCGGCGAGCCACCCGGGCAGGGCCAGCGCGCTCGGGATCTGGCCGATCATCGTTATTAATAGAAGGAAAACAACGCCCAGGAGAAAGGCGGAGATCTGGTTCGCCGAAAGAGCGGAGAGAAGCATTCCGGCCGCGAGCCCGGTGCATCCCAGGAGAATTGCGCCGACGTACTGTCCTGCGATCTGGCCCGGCTCGAAGAAACCAAGCGGCGCGACTGACAGAGGAACCGCAACGGTCAGGAGCACCGTGGTCAGCAGCAACGCAAGGGAGCCGAAGAACTTGCCCAGCACGAGCTCGCGTTCGCGAGCGGGAAGAGTGAGAAGGATCTCCGCCGTTCCCTGCCTGCGCTCCTCGGCCCAGCTCCGCATGGTGATGGCGGGGATAAGGGGGATGAAGACGATCGGCCAGAGTGAGAAGTAGCCGCGAAGGCTGGCCGCGTCCTGCGCAAAGAAGCCGTTCACGAAGAAAAACCACCCCGAGGTTATCACCAGGAAAAAGATGACCACGATGTAAGCAACGGGAGTGGCAAAGTAGGCGGCGAGCTCGCGACGGGCGATGGCGATGATCCTACCCACCCGTGGTCTCCGACGTCAGGCGCGAGAACAACTCTTCCAGGCTCGCCTTCTGGCGCGACAGTCCCAGGATTTTGTGACCGCTGGCCACGGCCCAGTCGTACACGCTCTCCGAGGGGTCCGCGCCCGCCGCAACGGCGAGGTCCACCTCCGTGCGCTCATCGCCCAGGGCACGAACAGCGGAAACACCGCGAACCCCCGGAAGCGCCGCAAGCGATTCGTGGAGTCCCTGGGGCGGCGCGCCTTTGATGGAAACCGTGAGGACCATCCCTTCCTTGAGGTCACGTGCGATTTCTTCCGAGGTCCCCTGCGCAATGAGCTTGCCGGCGTTCAGGATCAAAACTCGCCTGCACAGCGCCTCCACTTCCTGAAGGATGTGCGTGCTGAGCAGCACGGTCTTGCTCTGCCCGAGGCTCCTGATCAGGCCGCGGATTTCCAGGATCTGGTTTGGGTCCAGGCCGGATGTCGGCTCATCCAGGATGAGCACGGGAGGGTCGTGAAGCATGGCCTGGGCAAGGCCCACGCGCTGCCGGTATCCCCTGGAAAGCTTTCTGATTTCCCGGGTGAACACCGGCGAGAGGCCGCAGGTCTCCACGGCCCAGTCGATGCGCGCGCGCAGGCGCGCACCTGACATCCCCCGAACGCTCCCGATGAACTTCAAGAAATCACCGGCCTTCATGTCATCATAGGAAGGCGCGTTTTCGGGCAGGTAGCCCACCACGCGCCGCACCTGGTCGGGCTGCGCGGAAACGTCATGGCCCTCGACACTCGCCGCGCCCGAGGTGGGGAAATGGTAGCAGGTGAGGATCCGCATGAGGGACGTCTTGCCCGCGCCGTTGGGACCGAGCAGGCCGACGATGCTCCCCGTGTCCACGCGGAAAGAGACGCCGCGCACGGCCTCGATGCTGCCGTATCTCTTGACGAGGGAGTCTGCCTGGATCATTCCTTCCCGGCGATCGCGGAGGCGAAGCCCTGGATGATATAGTTGCCGGCCACCGCGCCCGGATCTTCCTTTCCCTTCGACTGCTCCTGGTAGTATGCGACGCGTCCGTGCTGGGCGATCATGTCGCGGCTTTTCGCAAGCCCATCCTGCGCGGCGGCGCGGCAGGCATCGAACGCATCTGCGAGGCTTGCGCCGGAGTCCGCTGCAGCACGCAGCGCCTGCGTCGCGGGATACAGCACGTCCACGATCGTCTTTTCCCCCGGCTTCGACTTGCCCCGCTGCATGATGCCGTTCACAAAGGCATCGAAAAAACAGGCCATCTCCTTCGGGCCGAGGGACGATGTGCCGCCAACGGCCTTGCCGCCGGACATGAATCCGGTTGCCACCAGCGTTCCCATGGTGGAGGGGGCGGTGCGCGCTATCGTCATGCCGATCTTCATGAAGAGCTTTCCGGCATCCGTTTCCGTCGAGGAAGCGGCGTCGTCCCGCGCGGCGGCGAACGCCTTTTCCATGGTGAGCCCGAGGTCGCCGTCTCCAACCGCGCCGTCCAGCCGGATCAGCTCGTCCTTCTTCTCCGTCATGATCCGGGCAACGGTGCCAAGGATGGTCCTGATCTCGGGGACGCCGACGGCCTGCATGCTCACAACTGGACCTGCTCGAAGAATGGAGTGCGGGCGGGCTTTGCGAGAAGCCGCGTCAGCTCATCGTCCAGCTTGAGAAGCGATATCGACGCGCCGGCCATCTCCAGCGACGTGGCGAACTCTCCGACGTATGCGTGGTAGACGGAAATTTTCCGGTCCTTGAGGATCAGGCCGACCTTGCGATACAGGACATACATCTCTTCCTCTGGCGTGGCCCCGAGGCCGTTGATGAGAGCGGCGACCGTGTCCCCCGAGGAGAACGGCAGATCCCTGAGCACGGGCTCCATCATCTCCTGGACGATATCGTCAGCCTTCTTGAGAGGCCCGCGTCGGATGCCGGGCTCACCGTGGATGCCCATCCCGATCTCCATCTCGTTCTCACCGAGGGAGAACTGGGGCTTGCCCACCTCGGGGACGATGTTCGGCGAGAGCGCCACGCCCATGGTCCGCACGTTGGCACCAGCCTTCTCGGCAACGCGCTTCACCTCGTCCAGGGGAGCGCCGCTTTCCGCCATCGCCCCGGCGCATTTATAGAGGAAGAATATTCCCGCCACTCCGCGGCGCTTGCCCTCCTGGCCCTTGGGAGCAGAGGCAACGTCCTCCGCACCGACGACCTGCTCCACCCGGATGTTGTCCATGGAGGCCATGTCCTTCGCCATGTCGAAGTTCATGATGTCCCCGCCGTAGTTTCCATAGATGTAGAGAACGCCCGCGCCGCCATCGATTGCCTTCGTCACGTTCAGCATCTGCTCGGCGCTGGGGGACTGGAATACTCCGCCCACCGAACAGCCGTCCAGCATTCCCTGCCCCACGTACCCGAGGAAAAGCGGAAGGTGTCCCGAGCCGCCCCCCGTCGCGATGCCCACCTTGCCCTTCCTGGGCGAGCCAGCCCGGATGATGCAGCGCCTGTCCCCGGCCGCGAACGCAAGCTGGTCCGGGTGGGCGAGGAGAATCCCCTCGAGCATTTCGTCCACAAAGTTCTTCGGCTCGTTGATGAACTTCTTCATGGGTGTCCTCCTTCTGCGGCCGTGGGGTTCCCGTGGATTGTACAACGGGCGGGAGGAATGTCAATGTAGCTGAACTGCGAAAGGAGGCACCTCGTTGAAAGCTTCTCTGGGGGCAGCTCTCACAGCGGCGGAACGCGCGGGGCTGCTGCGGATGATGATGCGGATCCGCGAGTTCGAGGACCGTGTGGCAGAGTCGTACCTTCGCGGCCTCACGGCCGGCTCGATGTTCCACCTTTCTGTCGGAGAGGAAGCAACCGCTGCGGGCGCTGGTCTGGCCATGGAGCAAGGGGACTGCTTTACGACCCACCATCGGGGTCACGGGATCTTCCTGGCCCGCGGCGCAGATCCTGGCCGCATGTTCGCCGAGGTCTTCGGCCGCACGGAGGGCTACTGCGCGGGCAAGGGCGGATCGATGCACATCGCCGACATCACCCTCGGGCACATGGGAGCCAACGCCATCGTCGGCGCCAACATTCCCATATCCCTTGGCGGCGGCTTTTCCATGAAGTACCAGAAAACCGGGAAGCTGAGTGTCGCTTTCTTCGGAGACGGTGCCCTGAACCAGGGAGTGCTCTACGAGTCCATGAACATGGCTGCGTTGTGGAAGCTGCCGCTCGTGTTCTATGTCGTGAACAACCAGTACGGCATGGGGACGCGGATCGACCGGGCCTCAGCCTCGCTGGACTTCGCGAAGCGGGCGGAGAGCTTCGGCGTTCGAGGCGCGCGGGTCGACGGTATGGACGCGGAGGCAGTGGCAAGAGTCGCGCGCGAGCTTTTCTCCTGGAGCAGAGGCGGAAACGGCCCGGGCTTTCTCATCGCGGATGCGTACAGGTTCTACGGCCACGGAAGAAAGGATCCCAGCCCCTATCGAGACAAGGAAGAAGAGGCGACGTGGCGTCAGCGCGACCCGGTGGAGACCCAGAAGAAGCGACTGATCGACGCCGGCCTTCTCACGGAGCAAGGCTTCGCGGAGATGAAAAGCGAGATTACGAAAGAGATGGACGATGCGGTTGCGTGGGCCGCCGGGCAGTCCGAGCCGGGCGCGCGGGAGCTCTTCACCCACGTGTACGTGGATTAGGAGAAACGGACGATGGCGCAGATGATGTTTCGCGATGCCTTGAGGGCAGCCCTGGTGCAGGAGATGAGGCGGGACCCGAAGGTCTTCGTGATCGGGGAGGAAGTGGGCCGGTACGGCGGCGCCTACGCGGTCACAAAGGGGCTGATTGATGAGTTTGGCGCCGAGCGCCTGGTGGACACGCCGATCAGCGAGGCCTCCGTTGTCGGGTTGGGAGTCGGTGCGGCCATCACAGGACTTCGGCCCGTGGTGGAGCTGATGTACGTGGACTTCGTCGGGCTTGCCATGGACCAGATCTCCAACCAGATGGCGAAGTGGCACTACATGAGCGGCGGCAAGGTGAAGGTGCCCATGGTGCTTCGCACCCAGGGCGGCACGGGACGGTCCGCGGGGGCCCAGCATTCGCAGAGCCTGGAGGCG
>Ga0335070_10009904_pt1 | contig 11146 bp, 6 predicted proteins | sample Lox_Sample_13_FD_206722 | JGI IMG/M metagenome (GOLD analysis project Ga0335070, IMG submission 206722) | Soil microbial communities from Loxahatchee National Wildlife Refuge, Florida, United States - Lox_Sample_1.3 | ecosystem: Environmental > Terrestrial > Soil > Wetlands | place: USA: Florida... | reverse complement strand
CTCGCGATCTCAACGCCGCTGATTGAGGCCGGGTACGACATTCGCATCATCGATGCTTCCATCGCTCCGGACTATAAGAAGCGCATTCTGGAAGAGGTGAAAGACGCATTGTGCCTGGGGATCTCGCTGGTGACCGGCCCCATGATCCGCGAGACCGTGGACGTCGCCAAAGCGATCAAGAAGTGGGATCCGGATTTCCCCATTATTCTTGGCGGGTGGCATCCCTCGTTGCTGCCGACACAGACCCTCGAAGCTCCGTACGTAGATATCGTGGTGCGGGCGCAGGGAGAGGAAAGCATGGTCGCCGTGGCTGACCGCTTGCGCGATGATGCCCCGCTCGATGATGTTCTCGGCATCGGATTCAAGAAAGAGGGCAAACTCCACTTCACGCCGGAGCGTCCGCTCAAGCGCCTCGATCAGATGCCGGCCAAGGCATACCACCTGGCGGATTTCGATTCTTATGAAAAGATCTGCGGACGGCGCTGGGCGATGTATGTCTCCAGTCTCGCCTGTCCCTTCAACTGCGCGTACTGCACAAATGCCGGCGTTTATGGACGCAAGTGGAATGCTCTTCCGGTAGAGCAGGTGGTGGAAGAGACGGTTGAACTCACCCGGCGGTACCGGCTCGAACTGCTATGGATGGCAGATGACAACTTTCTCGTCGACCTCGATCGCTCGCTGCAAATCGCTGAGGGATTGATTCGCGCCGGCGCAAACTTCAAGTGGAGTGTTCAGGCAACGACAAACCTCACCGCGCGCCTCAGCGTCGAGGAATTGAGTCTTCTGAAACGCTCTGGCTTACATCAGATTTGCCAGGGAATCGAGACGGCTTCACCTACCGTGATGAAGCTGATGAATAAAGATTTCCAGGTACTCGGCGACATTTATCAATCTACGGAGCGGTGCATTCACGCGGGCGTAATACCATCCTTCAACATCATTTTTGGTTTTCCGGGTGAGGGAGCGAAGGAGCGACGGGAAACCGTGAACTTCATGATGGACATCTGCCGGAAGTTTCCGGGAGCCGAGTTCTGGACGAACATTTTCACCCCGTATCCGGGATCGCCGATCTTCCACCAGGCAGCGCAGTTGGGGATTGAGGTACCAACATCTCTGGAAGGGTGGGCGGATTATTTTCCGCGCTATACAGTTTTGCCGTGGCTCAAGGGAAGCGACCACCAGAGAGTGCAGACCATGCGCGACTACCTGCGGATCGCGTTCGACCGAGAGCCCATCGCGAAAGGTACCCACGGCAGATTCGCGAGAGCGGTACAGCACCTCACCGCCTATCCGGCGCGAGTGCGCTTGAACTTCGATTTCTACAACTTTCCTGTCGAATTGTGGATCAACCGGCAGCTGAAGAACATTGTGAAGTTGCCCAAACCGAGCGTTGATGCCAAGCGATTGCAGCCGGAGACTGCTCCGAGTTGCACCTAGTGGTCAGCACGCCGAGCGTGGGATTTGTACAGTTACGGCACGGCGGCAATTTCTGCTAAAGCGGTAAGACCTAACCCGCGGCCACAATCTGTCGCGTACACGATATGCTTCGAGTCCGGCTTCCACGCCGGACTGACCGAATTGCAATCCCCGGTCGTTAAATGTTTCTGTCCTGTACCGTCGATTCGCATCACCATCAGATGCCAAGATCCACCCTCCTCGCAGCTAAATGCGAGCCATTGGCCGTCCGGAGAAGCGGCAGGGTAGCGGGCTGGACAATCGGGGAACGCCAGACGACTCACCTTGCCATCCAGCGAGGATAGGTACAGCGAGAACGTTCCTGCTGCCTTTGAACTGAAAATCAGATCGTTGCCTCGAGTGAATGTGGCTTCGTGTACGTCGAACTCCGCTCCCGCAACCGGGTACGGAGGGGCAGAATTCTCATTCTCAACGTTTTTGATCATAAGAACATTACGACCCTTTTCTTCGCGTAGGAATGCGAGGAATCGCCCATCGCTCGAGATCGTGGGTTGTTCTGCATCTTCGATCTCAACGCGTTCTGCAGGTTCGCCCGCTGCTCCACCCGCGACTCGGACAATGCGCGACCCGCCAGCATAAGACCGTTCGGCCCAAACGAAGTGTGAACTCGGCGCAGCCGCCGGATGAAAACTATCCTCGGAGCTCCCAATGATTTCGCTGGGCATCCCGTTGTTCACCTGATCCACCGTGTAGGTCCGACTGCCCATGTGCGTGAATAGAACCGTGTCTTGGCTGATCGAAGGATCCGTTGCGAGCAAATCGCCCGACAAGTGCAAAATGCGGTGCTCATAGTTCTCGAACTGTCGCTGCAGATGGTTTCTCTCCGACACAAACCCGAGGAATGTGAGAACTACAATGCATGACACCGTGGATGCGATGTTTCTGAAATTGATGGAGTGCAGGAATCGCGGTGCGAGGGCCCAGCACAAAATTACGGCAAGCAAAGACATCCAAGCGAGTCGAGGGAAGAAGAGAAAGTTCTGCCATCCGACCGCAGCAAAACCCTTGAACTGAATCTGTGGCGCACAGGTCAGAGCATAAATCAGCAACGCGCAGAACGATAGGAGTCTATGTTCGCGGGCAACCAGATAATCTCCCACCAGAACCGCCGCTAGTATCAGCGCTACAAAGTGGTAGCTGATCGGCTGCGAGGACAAAAACATTAGTACAAAGAGAAAGCTGCCCCACTCCAGTTTGCTCCGGTTTGAATCCCCGTTGCGCGTGCCGATTGCACATAGAAACAGGATCAGAACACTGATGTGAATTAGCGGATGTAAGAGTGCGTACAGAACGGGCGAATGCACCATCGGTGCGGGATTGAGTGCGGGCTCATAGAGGAAGAGACGTCTCAAAAGGGCGGTAAACGAGTTCCATGCCGGGTTATACGGATCTAGCGTTTCTCCCCTCAACCCCGCCGGTAAGACCTGGCGAACGTAGACAAGAGCCGCGTCGCGTCCGAAGAGATACCAAGAGACAGCGGCAAACAATATCAATCCGGCGATCAGGCCCAAGGCGGCGCGCCACCGCTTCTTCCAGAGGAAGAAGACGAGAAATAGCGCGGGATAGATTTTCAGAATCGCCGCGGCCGCGATGCTGATGCCAGACCAGAATTGCGAATCTCGAAAATAGAGCCAGGCGGCGATCGTGATGAGGAGCAAAACGACAACATGCATTTGGCCCAGGACGAAGTTGTTGCGCAGAGGCACGAACGCGAGCAGGGTGTGCAGCCCAGTCCACTCCCATCCCAGTCGGGTCATGCGGACGCACAGATACAACACGCAACCGAGAAAAATAACATTAGCAATCAGCCAGAGGTGCTTTGCCTGTAACGGCGGGAAGTATGTCAAGGGCACAAGCGGTATGGCCGAAATCAGTGTCGAAGGAATAAAACTGACCAGCCCTTGGTGAACTTGAAGATGATCATTTTGCCGCTGCAGCCATGTCCATTCATAAACGCGCTCCAGCGGGTATCCCGCGCGATACAACTTTGCGACGAGATAGTAATTCGAAAAATCGGAAGGAAGGCTTGTCCATGCGGGCAGGAATCCCTTCACCGCAAACGCCGCGATGAGGGCAAGCAGCAGCGCTCGCCGCAGTGCAATCAACGATTTATGTGCCTGGGAGTCTGTCCGCTCAGCGATGGGTTCGCGATAGGGAACTAGCGCAGAAGATGGACTCTCACTAGTCGGCGCAATAGCGTTTTGCCGCGATCGGGGCATTGTCTCTCAAGGTAGGACTAATAGATACCCGGCAATACCCTCGCCGTCTGTCGCGCATACAACTCGTACGATCTTCCGAAAAACCTTCGCAAATGTTGTTCCTCTACCTCAATTTTCTTAAGAAGGAGGATGCCCCAGGCGAAAACCAGCAGCCACCCAAACAGGCTTCCGAAAATGAGCGCCATGGCGACCTTCCCTACGATTGCCGCCCCATAGCGGGGATGCCGCACGTAGCGATAAGGGCCGTGATTCATCGGTGCGGGAATGGTACGGGTACGATTGAAGTATCTGGCCAAATATGCATCTGTCCAGATTTGCCATCCCGTAACACCGGCATACACGGTAAGCCCCAAGGCTTGCAGGGTAGGGCGCATAAGCAGAGGAAGAACTCGCCAATGGCCGTAGTCGAGGAAGACGGCCAGATCGAGAGCCATCAGAACCATGACCCAGCGCGGGCCCTTCGGATCTGAGTCCAATGCCCACCACTCCTCGCGGATCGATTCTGAGCGGAATGCCCTGAGACTCGAGAATATCGAATGCACCGACCCCACGAAGCGAAGAAAAAAGTATCCTCCAGAAAACCAATCGACCCGAGACAAGGGATTAGGGCTGTTCCACTGGATCAGACATGCGATGGCGCATGCCAGGTAGCCGAGAGAGGCTGAAGCCGTTTTCCAGAAGGCTTTGTTCATTTCACCAGTTTCTCGAGATAATCGGCGGCGATCCGTGGATTACTGTCATAGCGGAGTTCGTACGCAGGTTTCTCCGTTAACCACTGCAAAGAGGAGACGATTTGCTGCTCTCTCTCCTCGTCCTCCTCAAATAGCACGCTGCTTCGAAGGCGTGATAGAGCGTCCCCATGAGAAATGGTCCGCAACATAGTCTGACAACGAGTTCCACGCTCAAGAAACACGCTCGCAACTGGAAGGATGGGGCGAGACTGTTTGGGCTGCATGCACGATTTGTCGAAGTAGCAGAAGGAGGCATTCTCATAGGTGGAATGGTGTACTTGGGATTGCAGTTCAGGAAGATACTGCAAACTCGTGGAACGGAACACGGCAGGGAAGGGATCTCCCCATGCGTTTGGGTTTCGGGCATCGAGGAACACAACCTGGTCAGCCTCAAACTCGAGTCCCGAACGCGCCGCGAGGTAACAACTCGTCGTCTTGCCAGAATTCGGCGCGCCGAACACCAGGACTCCACGACCGTCCTTAGCAACGCAACCGCCTGATAGCGGGACCAACCCGAGACTTGATGCAGTCATGGAAAAGAGAACATCGAGCGGAGGCCGGTTGCGGAACCTAGCGTCCTCTCTAAGGAATGCCTCCGAAAAAAAACCGACCGCTTCGCGTTCGGCAAGGTCAACCGCCAGGAATCCTCTCTGTCCAATATTCAGATAGCTCATGCAAACATCCGAGAACGCCGATATGGGGACAGCCGTCGATAGCGATCTGTCATCGCTCTCGCACATTAGACGCCAGAGGAATTCTGGCTTCGACGGGTTTCCGTGCTGGTGGGATTGAAAGAAAATCCTCGCCAGGCGCAATAACGAGCCGCTGTTTGATTCAACACGAATGGTTCGTCCCATCAGTTGCAGATCGGTAGCGAAGGGTGTGGAACTGAATCGGCGAAGAAGGTCCTGCCGACCTCCGCACCGAGGAGTCGCTCGACGGTATGGATGTGACTCCTTGGTTTGTTCGGGATGAATGCACGTTCCGTGGTTATCCATATTCCCAAGCCGCGGCCTTTGGTTAGTGAAGACGCGCCGGCAAGAACTTTGACAAGTGCTCAACAACCGCTTCCGGCCGCGCTCCATATTGCAGATGCCAACAGGGGATTTCCACTAGGGCATCGATCACTCGCTGCTGGCCTTCCATAACTTTCGGCGTCTCCTGCAACAGTTCCGAGTCGATTCGCCACCTGACTTCTGATTGCCGCATTCGCGAGATTTGGCATCCATCGCCTACTCGTTCGAGGCAAATGACCGCCTTAGGCTCGCACGGTTGGGGGATCGACGGTTCAGGATCGAAATGGAAAACCGGTTCGCCGCTTTGCACGTTGGACGGCTGCAAGTCGCGAAATTCCTCGAACCATGTTCCCGCGTCTTGACGGAGCTTGACGGGCCTCGGCAAACCGTGGACGCGCAGTACCTCATTCCGAATCGAACAGAACACACGATCATCGGAAAGTATGCGGAACCCCGCTTCCGACATTGCCTTGGCCAGCGTGGATTTCCCGGAGCGTCCCGGTCCCATCAGTAGCAGCCCCTCTTCTCCAGTTGCCACACAGGACGCGTGCAATTCCACAAATCCAAGAGACCCGGCCAGAACGCTCATCAGCATCGGAAAGATGGTGGTGGTCCAATATCTGGTGTCACTCGCTATTGCCGATGAAACTCTTCCTATGACGCGACGGCTCACAAGGTCCGCCAGCAGCGAACTCCTAACATCGAGCCCCATGTAGACCAGGTGATCGAGTCCGCGTAGATACGGGTTCGGCGGTGCCGGCTGTGTCAGGTCTGATTCGTCGACCCACAGCCGCAGGGAAAACTGTTGTCGACCGGGTTCACTCCCGCCCGTTGCCCGAGAGAATGTTCTGCGTGCTGCATCCAGGATGCACTCGGAATTCGTCGATAGAGTGCAGAGCGCGCCTGCAGCCACGTACTGCTCGCAGAGCGGGGTCTTCACATGCTTGCGGAGGTAATCACGAGAGTGCACGTCGGCCAATGCGTTCATATCGCAAGCATAGGGAAGCCAGTCCGCTTCGAATCGAGTCATCGTCGTCGAACCACACGAGAGCCGTGTCACACTCTTGTCAAGAAAATGTAAATGTTTCCGGAGAAATCGCTTTCGGCGTGAGGGGTGTCAGGTTGTCGGCCGAAACTTCTCAGATGGTGCTCCGAGAGTGCACTGTGCGGCGCTCAGCCGAGTTGAATGCTTGTCCGTTATTGGCCTGCGACGAAAGCGGTGGAAGTGCTTCCGGTGTTCCCGGTTTTATGACACTTTATTTACATTTGCGGGACAATTCCTGACTCTTTCCGTCGTTTAATCAACACCCGATCACAGCCGTCGCGTTGGGACGACAAATGATTTCTCAGCGCTCCACAGATCTCGGTCTGCAATTACGCTCCCCTTGGGATCTGTGGAACTTGTGAGGCTCTTCGGCAGTGGTTGGGTGATTTTCGGAAGAATTCAACGGTAGGGTTCAGCTCACGACGCCCTGTAAGTGAGGGGGCGAAGCTGCATATAGGCCTCGAGGCGAGCTCATCATGAGCACATGGTCATTGGCACTGGAACGCGTTCTCGAACCAGGATCTTCGAAGTGTGATTCCGAAAACTGGTACGCGCTCTATACAGCGCCACGACACGAAAAGAGAGTAGCGGAGCAGATTGGCCGTCAAGGAGTCGCCTGCTACCTGCCACTTTACCGGTCAATCCGCCGCTGGAAAGACCGTCGCAAGGAGTTGGCCCTCGTACTGTTTCCTGGATACGTATTCGTGCGCATTGCGCTGCGCGATCGGGTACGTGTCCTACAACTTCCAGGTGCAGTTCGGTTTGTCTCGTTCAACGGACAGCCAGCCCCTCTGCCGGAATTCGAAATCGAGAGTCTCCGCAGCCGCGTGGGTAAGCGCGGAGTTGAACCGCACCCCTACCTGCAAGTGGGACGCCGGGTGCGGGTGCGCAGCGGACCGTTGGAGGGACTGGAAGGCATCATCCAACGCACCAAAGATTCTTGCCGCATTGTTTTTTCTATCGAATTGATCAGCCGCTCTGTGGCCGTCGAAGTCGACGAGAGCGAACTGGAATCTGTCGCGTAACCATCCCGTTGTAACGCCCGGAGCTCATATCCATGGCACCGCCTCGGTTCGCGCTCAAAACTGCAATCTGCCTCAGTCTCATCGCAATCGTTACGTTTGCGATGGCGCAAAGAAGCGACGATTACTCCAGTAGCCCGCGGACGCGTGATCAAAGAGACTCCGCCGAGCTGTCGGATCTCGCGAAGGAAAATCTGGATCTCGTTGGGGCCTCTTCAGTTCAGATCCGCGAAATCCTGGTCAAGGACGCGGGGTTGCTGGTCGAATTGAAGCGGTGGATAGCCAAGGAGGCCACTGATAATGGCCAGGTTTTGCAGCCGGCAAACCTTTCCGAAGAAGCAATCTTTGACCGGCTCGACAAGGATGTCGCGTTTCGTTCCGTAGCCACACACCTTCTACAGCGGTATGGGTACCTTCTGCCTGTTCAGAATCCGGAATCGAGTTCAGCTAGGGAGCAAGACTTTGTCTTGAAAGAGCGCGCCCGGCGACTTGTTCAAATCGAAGCGCAGGAAGACAGCGTTGCGACTTCGCCTGAAGGCAACAGGCATACCGACCCGGTAGATGAAACCGGCGCGCGGCAGTCGCGCCCAAGCCGCGATTGTGGAAAGCAGGATGCTCGCTCAGGCCGCTCTGCCGGTTGCAATGACGACGGAGGGCGTCAGCCCGACACAAATCCGCTTTTACCGCCGGATTCGCCGGAATTTTCAACTCCTGCCCGGACGCTTCGAACGGACCTTGTTCCGGGTGACAACGACGCTGGGGCGTCCCACGCCGCAGAAATCGAGTTGGCGTCCAGCTCAACCACCTCAAGTACCGATCCCGGTTCGCTTCCGAGAACCGGCGATGCGTTCGATTTCTCGGATCGCATTCGCGACACCAGTCGCATCGAGGCGCTAAGGGCATCTGCCGCTTCTGACGCGGGTGGCGAGGCTTCGACCGTGAACTCCCGCTCGTCGGTTCCTTCCCGTCGCGTCGCAACTGGGACACGAGACGCCGCCAGCCCGGTCAAGATCGTGAGCTCACCGAATCCATATGCTGACGTTCCCTCGCTGTACGACATGTATGTCCAGGCTGCTGTTGCGCAGCGTCCGGCAGAGCGGTTCGGTCTCGAAGTCTTTCGCAACAAGGAAACGCAGACGGATGCAATTCCGATGGACATCCCCGTGGGGCCAGACTATGTCGTAGGCAGTGGCGACAGTCTTGCCATCGATCTGTGGGGCAGCGTCTCGCAGCGACTCGTGCGCCTCGTGGATCGGGGAGGGCGTGTCTCCCTTCCCAACGCAGGTCCGCTGCTGGTCAGCGGAAGAACCCTCGGCGAAGTTCAGGTCGATGTTCAACACGCCTTGCGCGACGTCTACCGTGATATTTCGGCCGACGTCTCCCTGGCCCGGGTGCGGACGGTTCGTGTCTACATTGTCGGCGATGTTGTTGCGCCGGGAGCGTACGACATCAGCGCTCTGTCAACGCCGCTTAACGCGCTATTCGTCGCAGGAGGCGTCACCGGCCGCGGCTCGCTTCGCTATCTGAAACACTTTCGTGGGAAACAATTGATCCAGCAGGTCGATGCCTACGATCTGCTTTTGCATGGGGTGCGCTCGGATCTGAAGCGGCTGGAAAGCGGTGACACATTGTTAGTGCCTCCGATTGGAGCGCAAGTCACGATCGGGGGTATGGTGCGGCGACCCGGGATCTATGAACTTCTCGACGAAAAATCCCTAGCCGAAGCTCTGGCACTGGCCGGGGGAATTTTGCCGACCGCAGCTCTGCGGCACATCGAAGTGCAGCGGGTGGAGGCTCACGAAAAGCGCACGATGTTGACTCTGGACATTGCTTCCGGGAGTGACCACGCGGATGCGGATCGTCAACTGGACTCGTTCAATATCCGCGATGGCGATGACATTCACATCTTTCCCATCGCACCTTACAACGAGGACACGATCTACGTGCAGGGGCACGTCCTGCGACCGGGCCGCTACTCGTACAAAGCCGGGATGAAAGTCACCGATGTCATCTCTGCTTACTCCGATATGCTTCCCGAACCGGCGCCACATTATGCAGAAATCGTGCGCCTGAACGCGCCGGATTTCCGGCCTAGCGTGGAGAGCTTCGACCTCGCCGCCGCGCTCGCGAATCCGGCGACGGCTCCGTCTTTGAATCGTCTCGACACAGTGCGAATTTTCAGCCGATACGATTTCGAAAAGCCACCGGATGTCTTTGTTGGCGGCGAAGTTCACGCACCTGGAAACTATCGCACCTCAGGTCAGGCCCACTTGCGCGATGCAATCTACCTGGCGGGCGGCATCACTTCCGATGCGTCTTTGGATTCCGCTCAGTTATTTCGCACCCAGGCCGATGGAAGCCTGAGAATCCTCAGCGTGGACTTGAGTGAAGCACTCGCCGGAAATCCGGTGGATAACATTCTGATCCAGCCGCGCGACCGCCTGCTGATTCATCGCAAGTTCGAAAAGGTAGATGCGCCGACCGTCAACATTACGGGTGAAGTCGTAAAGCCGGGGCGCTATCCGCTCACGGCTAATATGCAGGTCGCGGACCTAGTCCACGCCGCCGGTGGACTCAAGAGGAGTGCATTTTCCGACAGCGCCGATCTGACTCGCTTTGCCACCGGTAACACGGCCAGCGAGCGCCTACAGGTAAAACTCGCGGCAGCACTAACTGGCGATGGGAACGAGGATCTTCCGCTCCACAACGGGGATGTCCTGGCGGTTCGCCAAATTCCACAGTGGAATGATCTTGGCGCCTCGGTGACTGTCGGTGGTGAAGTGCAACATCCAGCCACCTACGGCATTCAACCAGGAGAACGTATCAGTTCGGTGCTTTCTCGATGCGCCGGATTTACTCCGGAGGCATATCCATACGGCGCAGTGCTGATTCGCCGCGAAGTGCGCGATCTGGAAATGCGGTCTCATCTGGAACTGTTGAACCGGATCAAAGCAGAGCAGGCTTACCTCAAAGGCTTACCCGAAAATGACGCCGATCAGAAGAGTGCCAAGCTGACTGCAATCGCCCAAACGGAAACGGCGCTTTCGCAATTGGAATCGACAGCTCCGGTCGGAAGAGTCGTGATCCATATTCCGCCGGACATTAAACGTCTGGCGAAATCCGCGTCCGATATTTCCATGCGGGATGGTGATCTGCTGATCATTCCTAAGAAGGTGAATTATGTGACGGTCGGCGGTGAGGTATTCAATCCCACCGCAGTCGGTTACGTTCCCGGCAGAAGCGCCAAGTGGTATCTGAGCCAGTCCGGCGGGCTAACGCAAATTGCCGACAAGGGGGCCGTCTTCGTGGTTCGCGCCGATGGCTCCGTGGTTTCCGCGAAGAACAATTCCGGGTTCTGGTCGGGCGATCCCCTGAATGTTGTCTTGAAGCCCGGCGATTCCGTTATCGTGCCCGAGAAGGCACCTAAGGTTGCGACGCGGAATTGGGCGGCACTGCTGCAGGCTGCACAGGTCGCGTCTTCCGTCGCTCTTACCGTCAGTTACTTACATCCCTAGGAGATTGTTGAAAATATCGTTTGCGCGGCGTGTGAATCATTCTAAGAGCCGCACGCTTTGTTGTTTTGGATTCCGTTCCGCCACCATCGGCGCAACCAAGGGTCGGAAGCAGTGATTCACGC
>Ga0335070_10009901_pt1 | contig 11147 bp, 11 predicted proteins | sample Lox_Sample_13_FD_206722 | JGI IMG/M metagenome (GOLD analysis project Ga0335070, IMG submission 206722) | Soil microbial communities from Loxahatchee National Wildlife Refuge, Florida, United States - Lox_Sample_1.3 | ecosystem: Environmental > Terrestrial > Soil > Wetlands | place: USA... | reverse complement strand
GACGGGAGCGCGGTGGAAAAGATAAGGCTTCTGGAAGTGTTGGTTATCCAATCGACGACCTCACTGCTGCCTGCCACAAATGCCCCATAGGACCCCAGGGCCTTTGAGAATGTTCCCATCTGGATAATCCAGGGTTCGGGGAGGATATCGAAGTGGGCGAGGGCCCCTTTGCCTCCACCGAGTACTCCGGTGCCGTGTGCATCGTCCAGATAAAGGAGCGCCTCGTGTTTCAGGCATATCTCATAGAGTTTGTAGAGGGGCGCAATATCCCCATCCATGCTGAAGACCGTGTCGGTCACGATGACATACCGACGTCCTGCGCTCAAGGGTGATGTGCCGATTAATTCCTCCAGGTGGGTCACATCTCGATGCCGATACACCAGCGTCTCTGCCCTGCTCAATCTGCATCCATCGACAATGCTCGCATGATTCCGCTCGTCACTCAGGAGCAGGTCCCCCTCTCCGGCCAGGGCGGGGATTACCCCTGTATTGGCTGAATATCCGCTGCTCATGATAAGGGCTGCTTCAGTACCCTTAAACCGGGCAACTTTTTCCTCCAGATTCCTGTGCAGCACAGTTCCGCCTCCCAGGAGTCTTGAGGCACCGCTGCCAAAGCCGAATGTGTCCAGTGATTCCCTGGCCGAGTCTCTTACGTCTGGGTGGTTGGCAAGAGCAAGATAGTCATTGGAGGCAAAGTTGATCAAATCCCTGTCATCCATCCGTATCACCGGGCCCTGGGAAGATGCGCGGTCTGTTATGGTGCGGGAGAGATTGTTCAGTCTGAGTTCTTCAAGCCTCTCGTGGAACATCAAGTATCTTACCACAGCTCATTAAAATTGTTAATTCTCAATTAGGTTCTGTTTATAATTTATGGAGAATGGCTATTTTCAAGGGTTTTTTGGTTTTCTTTTAAGCCATTTTCCCTTAAACGAGCCGTTTCTGATTCTTGACAAGCCCTTCAACCCTGTGCTAATCTGCTTACGCTCCAAAAAACACGCAAGGAAAAAAGACCGAAATGTTAGAACTTAACAAATGGTTCTTTGTTTTACTCGTGAATTTTCTCGTTCTCATCTATGTCCTCAACCTCATCCTCTTCAAACCCCTCCTGAGGCTCTTTAATGAAAGGGATGATTCCGTAAAAGGCGCGCTGAATTCAGCGAAAGAAATGGACAAGAAAAAAGAAGAGGCTATTGCGTTGATGAACCGCGAACTCCATGATGCCCAGACCCGGGCAAAGGGTATTCATGAGGGCATGAGGAAAGAGGGTTTGGACAAACAGAAGGTGATCATGGAGGACGCCAACAGACAGGCATTCGAACTAATCGAGAAGGCAAGGATCGAGCTGAAAACTGAATCCTCACATGCGCGACAGAAACTCCGTCCTGACGTAGAGAAATTTTCGGACGAGATCGTGAAAAAGCTGGTGGGAGTATAAACAAAGTGATCGGTAATCAGTTATCAGTTATCAGAAGAAAAATTGGGGAAAAAGCCTCATTGCCTATTGCCTATTGGTTGCTGCCGCTTCTTGTATTCTGTATGTTTCATTTTGCACTTGTCGCCTTTGCCTTTGGGGCAGAAGAGGCGGGCCATGGAGGAGAATGGAAGGAGTGGCTCTGGAAGATACTCAATTTTGCGATTCTCGTAGTTATCCTCGTAAAGTTCACGAAAAAGCCCCTCCAGGAATTCCTGCGCAAGAGAACAGAATTGATTGAGAAGACCTTACAGGAGGCAAAGGCGGCACGCGAACTTGCCGAGAAGGCCCTCGCAGAGGTTGAGGAGCGGCTGAAGCTCAAGGACAGGGAGATAGAAGATATCCTTGCCCATGCGCAGCAGTCGGCCAAAAGAGAGAAGGACCTCTTTGTCCAGCAGGGCGAGCAGATGAAGGAGAAGATCCTTGAGCAGGCAAAGAGTAATATTGACTATGAGGTCAGGCTTGCGAAGGACTCGATCAAAGCAGAGGCTGTGGAGATAGCCTTGGAGCTTGCAGAGAAAAAATTGAAGGGGAAGCTGACCACTGAGGAACAAATCAGGCTTATCGAGGAATCACTTGCGAGAATGGAGATAAAGAAATGAAGGGCCAGCAGGCAGTGAAGCGATACGCGAAGATGTTTTTCAACTCAATGGGTATCGATGATATGCCGAAAGCATTGGAAGAGCTCTCTGCTGTGAATGGGCTGATGCAAAAGAGCAGGGAGTTCAGGGGTCTGTTGGAAAACCCCCGCTTTACCGGCGAAGAGAGGGAAAAAGGGTTAAAGGAGATTTCCGAAAGGGTGAAACTTTCCGGCAATACGGTAAAATTGATCCTCTACCTTTCGGAACATTTGGTGATCGCTTCTCTTGATAGGTTGATACAAATCGTCACTGCAATGTACCTCGAAAAGAAGAAGAAGGCAAAGGCCGTCGTGGTCACCCCGGTGGATACGCAGAAAAAATATGAGGAAACCCTGAAGTCTTCCCTGAAGCAGATAATCGGTCGTGATGTGGATATTGAATATATTGTGGATCCTTCCCTCCTTGGCGGCGTCCTGGTGAAGGTGGGCAGTTCCATGTATGACAGCAGTATAAAGGGCCAGTTACGGCTTTTACGAGATGATCTTATAAAGAGGTGATGCTATGGAGATTAATGTTGCAGAGATCAGTGAACTGTTACGGAAACAGATAACCGATTTTGAGAAAAAGGTGGATGTAAGTGAGATAGGGACGGTTATCTCAGTCGGAGACGGTATTGCCAGGGTCTACGGCCTCGAAAAATGCATGGCATCAGAACTCCTGGAATTCCCCAATAACATATATGGCATGGCCCTGAATCTTGAAGAGGATTCCGTGGGAGCAGTTCTCTTTGGTGAGGATTCCCTCATCCTTGAAGGGGATGTGGTGAAGCGTACCGGCAGGATCATGTCCGTTCCTGTGGGTGAGGCCATGAGGGGAAGGGTCATTAACGCCATTGGACAGCCTATTGATGGAAAGGGCCCTATTAACACCAAGGATACGAGGCTTGTTGATGTGGTTGCCCCGGGTATCGTTGATCGCCAGCCGGTGAAAGAGCCCCTCCAGACAGGACTAAAGGCCATTGATGCCATGATACCCATCGGAAGAGGGCAAAGGGAGCTTATTATCGGCGACCGCCAGACTGGAAAGTCGGCCGTTGCTATTGACGCGATTATCAATCAAAAAGGCGGCGATGTCACCTGTATCTATGTCGGGGTCGGCCAGAAACAGTCTAATATTGCCCGCCTTGTGAAGACCCTGGAAGAGAACGGTGCGATGGAGCACACGATCGTTGTTTCGGCATCTGCCAGTGACCCGGCACCACTCCAGTATATCGCTCCCTATACCGGGTGTGCCATTGGAGAATATTTCAGGGACAACGGCAAACATGCCCTGATCGTATACGACGACCTGAGCAAGCAGGCTACCGCGTACCGACAGCTTTCCCTTATCCTCAGGCGTCCCCCCGGGCGCGAGGCGTATCCGGGTGATGTGTTCTATCTCCATTCCAGGCTTCTTGAAAGGGCTGCGAAGCTCTCCCCTGAGCTTGGCGGCGGCTCGTTAACCGCATTGCCCATCATCGAGACCCAGGCGGGTGACGTGTCGGGTTATATCCCCACCAATGTGATTTCCATTACCGATGGACAGATATATCTTGAACCTGAGCTCTTCTATGCAGGGGTACGGCCTGCAGTGAACGTGGGACTTTCGGTCAGCCGCGTGGGCGGCGCTGCCCAGACAAAGGCGATGAAACAGGTTGCGGGGACCCTCAGGCTCGATCTTGCCCAGTTCAGGGAACTTGCAGCGTTTGCGCAGTTCGGCAGCGACCTTGACAAGGCAACCCTTGCCCAGATAGAAAGAGGCAAGAGGATGGTGGAGCTCCTGAAACAGGATCAGTATGTGCCTATGTCCATGGAAGAACAGGTCATCGTCCTTTTTGCAGGAACAAAGGGATACCTCGATGATGTTCCTGTGGAATCCGTAAGAAAGTTTGAGGATGAGCTCCTCAGGTATATGAGAGATAACAAGGCAGACATACAAAAGGAAATTAGAGAGAAGCGGGCGGTTGATGATGACCTCAAGAACAGGCTTATACAGGCAGTGGAAGACTTTAAGAGAGGATTTCAACCTTAGAGAAGGGGCATTGAAAGGAAAAACGTGGCTACCTTAAGGGACATAAAGAGAAGGATCAACGCGGTCCAAAGCACGAGCAAAATCACCAAGGCCATGAAGATGATCGCTGCGGTCAAGTTTAGAAAGGCACAGCAGAGGATGTTCGAGCTGCGCCCCTACGCGGAGCGGATGCAAATGGCGATTTCCCGGCTCGTCGCGTCCACTCTTGAAACAGAGATTCATCCGCTTCTTGCCGTAAGGCCACGAAAAAATGTCGAAGTCCTTGTCATGACCAGCGACAGGGGTCTTTGCGGCGCATTCAACACCAATGTGATCAAGGGTGCTGCAAAACATATCGCCAGCCTTAAGGCGGAAGGACTCGATGTGTCGATCAGCTCTGTCGGCAAAAAGGCAAAAGACTATCTCAAAAGAAGGAATGTAGAAGTCAGGAATTCCTGGACAGGCATCTCGGGAAAGGTCTCATATGCAAATGCACAGGAAATTGCTGCAAACATCATCGAAAGCTATACGAACGAAATAATAGACGAAGTGGTCGTTGTCTATAATGAATTCAAGTCTGTGAGCGCCCACAAAGTCGTATTTGCGAGGCTTCTCCCTCTTGCTCCCGTAGAGGTCACTGAAGATACAGAGCCGGTCGTAGACTTTATCTATGAGCCTTCAAAAGAAGAGATCTTCAGCAGTCTCATCCCGAAGAACGTCGAGATACAGATCTTCAGGGCCCTGCTCGAGTCCCAGGCATCGGAAGAGGCGGCGAGAATGTCTGCGATGGAAAATGCGACCAAGAGCGCAAACGAGATGATCTCGAAACTTACTCTCCAGTATAACAAGGCACGGCAGGCCTCCATCACAAAGGAGCTTATGGATATCGTGGGAGGCGTAGAGGCATTAAAGGGATGATAGGAAAGTTCAGATTATGATGAAAAACAATGGGGGTATAGAATGAACATAGGAAAAGTTTCGCAGGTTATCGGTGCAGTGGTGGACTTGGAGTTCGAGGGCAAGATGCCCGAGATTCTGAACGCGATAACGATCGACCAGAAGGGTGACGCGTCAAAGGGAATTCCTGACATCAAGATTACCCTTGAGGTTGCATCGCAATTGGGAGACAACAAGGTCAGGACCGTTGCCATGTCTGCAACTGACGGATTGGTGAGGGGCACGCCTGCGGTGGATACGGGTCAGCCCATCACCGTTCCTGTGGGTAAAGCGGTCCTCGGGAGAATCATTAATGTGATAGGTGAAGGCGTTGACAAGCTCGGGCCTGTAAGTGCCGAAAAAAGACTGCCCATCCACAGGCCTGCACCCGAGTTTGTAGAGCAGGAGTCCACAACTCAGGTCTTCGAGACAGGGGTTAAGGTTTTCGATCTCCTTGTGCCTTTTGTGAGGGGCGGGAAGATGGGCATGTTCGGCGGCGCGGGCGTCGGTAAGACCGTTGTCATTATGGAGATGATCCATAACATCGCGATGAAACACGGTGGCGTCTCGGTCTTTGCGGGCGTGGGCGAACGGACAAGAGAAGGGAACGACCTTTATGGTGAAATGAAACATTCAGGCGTTCTCGAAAAGGTCGCCCTTGTATACGGACAGATGAACGAGCCCCCCGGAGCAAGGGCTAGGGTTGCCCTTACCGCCTTGACCTGCGCAGAGTACTTCAGAGATGAGGGACAGGATGTGCTTATCTTTATCGACAACATATTCAGATATACCCTTGCAGGTTCAGAGCTTTCGGCCCTTCTGGGCAGAATGCCCTCTGCGGTGGGATACCAGCCCACACTGGGCACGGACATGGGTATCCTGCAGGAAAGGATTACCACCACAAAGAAGGGCGCCATCACCTCCATGCAGGCCATTTATGTCCCTGCGGATGACCTCACAGACCCTGCGGTCGCAACCGCATTTACCCACTTGGACGGAACAGTCGTTCTTTCGAGGCAGATATCAGAGCTCGGGATATACCCGGCTGTGGATCCTCTTGATTCCACATCAAGAATCCTTGACCCAAAGGTGATCGGTGATGAGCATTATGCAGTGGCGAGAAGTGTGCAGAAGATTCTCCAGAGATATAAAGAATTGCAGGACATCATTGCGATTCTCGGTATGGAAGAGCTTTCTGAAGATGACAAGTTGATCGTTTCCAGAGCAAGGAAGATGCAGAGGTTCCTTAGCCAGCCTTTCAATGTTGCAGAGGTCTTTACCGGGAGACCTGGAAAATATGTCAAGGTCGCCGACACCATCAAGGGATTCAAGGCTATTGTGGACGGGCAATACGATGATGTACCCGAGCAGGCATTCTATATGTGCGGCGGCATCGAAGAGGTCGAGGAGAATGCCAGAAAGCTTGGCTGGTCGAGATAGGCATGGCTGAAGGGAAATTTCTTCTTGAGATTGTTACACCGTATGGCCTCATCTTCAGTAAAGAGGTCGAAGAGGTAACGGCAAACGGCAGCGAGGGTGAATTTGGTGTGTTCCCCGGACACGTCCCCTTTGTGACAACCCTCAAGGTGGGGATGCTCACCTGCAAAATAAACAACCAGCCACTAATCTTCTTCGTCAGTTGGGCATACTGCGGGGTTGGTCCAAGAGGGATGTTTGTCCTTGCCGACAGTGCTGAAAAGTCTGAGGAGATCGACGTCGAGCGTGCAAAGGCTGCCATGAAGCGGGCCGAAGAGAGGTTAAAGCAGGCCGAGAAGGTAGATTTTGCAAGGGCTGAATCAGCGATCGAACGGGCGACCATACGAGTTCAGGTGGCAGAGAAGAAAACCACAAGATAGAGTTTTCCTTAACTGTTTTCCCAAAAACGCCGGCCTGCTGTCTGCCAGCACTCGCAAGTTTTTTCATCTTAATGCGTTCTCTCAGAACCATGAAGCATTAGTTGCTCCCTTACCAGCCAACCGATTTCCGTCCATTCTTGGTACCAATTAATCTACTATCAGACAGCGTAACACTAGTGCTGTCCTTAATCAAAAAACACTTTTAATAAGACATGTTGCTTAAAGAGCGGTCCTGTCTTCCCTGTGGAAGGGTTTGGCATGTGCCTTGCTTTTAGATATGAGATCTATTGAGAATATATAGTAAGCGTCATCAATTCTCTCTGGAATTATTGGCAAAAAGACGTTAAAATGACTTGACTGTACTATCTAATCCTTCTGCGTGGGGGTGTTGTGTCAGACCGCAAGTATGCATTCTCCTGGGAGCTTTTGGGTGACATCAGTTTGGGACGTCCCCACCTTGGATTGACGACTCGGCTGGAAGTCTATCGTCTCATGCAGTTTGTCCTGAGAGATGTTCTGGAAAGACACCTTGGTACTAAGAAAACAGATGGAATTTCTTATGAAGCCGGCAAGCTTGCGGGCACTGAGTTCTATAAAAAGTACCTCGGCGCGGTAAACGATTTCAATGAGTTTATCAAAAATCTCCAGAGTCAGTTGAGAGAGATGGGAGTAGGGATCCTCCGTGTGGAGAAGGCGGACATTGAAAAGGGCTCTTTAATCCTCACGGTTTCGGAGGATCTTGATTGTTCTGGCTTGCCTGAACTGGATTATGAAATATGTGTGTTCGACGAGGGCTTTATCTCGGGTATTTTGGAAAGCTTTACCGGTAAGCGGTTCAGGGTCAAGGAAGTTGACTGCTGGTGCACCGGGGACAGAACCTGCCGCTTTTATGCCGAAGTTGTGGAATAGCATGTCCTTACCTGATTCTGACCACCCCTCCGCATCTCTTGATGATCTTGCTTCTCAGGTTGTGGAAGCGCTGCGTGCGTGCATACAGTCGCGGACAGCGGATGACACGCTTCCTGAACATCTGGCGCGAATTGCTTCTCTTACCGAGCTTTATTCTGAGCTGCTGGTCATTTGTAGGTTTCTGCTCGCAGTGGCGGGTGGCGATCTCTCAATTGAACTGAAAACCAAGGGATATCTGGGTGGAGCTTTAAAAACACTCCAATCCCACCTTAAGCATCTCACCTGGCAGACCCAGATGATCGCGGGAGGCGATTTTACCCAGCGTGTGGATTTTATGGGAGATTTCTCCATTGCCTTTAATTCAATGGTGGAACGTCTTGATTTAACACTAAGGAGCTTGAAGGAAAAGGAAGAGGAGCTTACAAGAACCAACAATGAATTATTGCACGAGATCGCAGTGAGAAAAAAAGTTGAGGAGGCACTTCGGAAAAGTGAGGAATCCTTCCGCCAGTTGGCCGTCACCGACTCTCTCACCGGTATCTATAACCGGAGGCATTTCTTTCAAATGGCAGATCACGAGATTAAGAGAGCTTCACGCAATGGGAGTTCCCTGGCAGTGATAATGTTCGACATCGATTTTTTCAAACGGGTGAACGATGAATATGGTCATGCGAGCGGTGACCTGGTTCTCCAAAAAGTTGTTTCAATGGCCAGGGAAGAGTTCAGGTCCAATGATATACTCGCCCGCTACGGTGGGGAAGAATTTGTGGTCCTGCTGCCTGACAGTGATCTGGAGGACGCGAGAATGCCTGCTGAACGTCTCAGGGAGAAGATAGAAAAAACGCGCATTGCGGGAGAGAAAGGCCCTATTCTTGTCACCACAAGTTTTGGTGTGAGCGCATGCAGGCCTGAAAGTGGAGAGATCCATATTCTTGGAGGACTCGTAAGGGATGCTGATCGGGCCCTCTATGAAGCAAAAAGGTCCGGCCGAAACAGGGTGGCACTGGCACGTTCTTGATTCGGGAAGGGTTACTATCTATGACACTAAGAAATATCATTCATATCGATGAGGAAAAGTGTGACGGCTGCGGCCAGTGTGTCATTGGCTGCGCTGAAGGGGCGCTCCGGATTGTTGGAGGGAAGGCGAAACTTGTGAAGGAGATTTATTGCGATGGGTTGGGGGCATGCATAGGTGCATGTCCGACAGGTGCCCTTACCGTTATTCAGAGGGAGGCAGATCCCTTTGACGAAGAGGCAACAGAAAGATACCTGCATGAAACTGGGAAAAAGAAGGAGGCCAAGCAGGAGTGTCAGGGCTCAAGGAATGTGGAATTTTCTCCGGAAAGAGAAGCGGCGCAGAGTGCGGCTGAGACAATGCCTGAACTCTCAAACTGGCCTGTGCAGCTTAAGCTCGTTGCGCCTAATGCCCCTTTCCTGGATGGTGCTGACCTTCTTTTTGCCGCTGATTGCACGGCCTTTGCCACATTTGCTTTCCAGAGCCGCTTCATTAAGGGGAAAAAGGTTCTCATTGCATGCCCGAAGCTTGATAATGTACAGTACTACCTTGAAAAACTTAAGGGGATCTTTCTTGCGAATTCAGTGAAGGGCATAACCGTGGTGAGAATGGAGGTTCCGTGCTGCGGGGGCTTGTCTTTTATCGTGAAGCAGGCGATCAAGGACTCGGGTAAAAATATTCCTTACCGTGAAGTGGTCATTGGAGTGAAGGGAGTGATACTGAGTGAGACCTCACAGGAGTGAGCGCAACGCAGCATGCGATTTACGGGTAATGTTTCGCCAGTTTCTCGGGTGAGAAGCCCAGGCAGTAGAGGGTAATAAGCACCCAATTCCTCAACGTGCATCGGACAATACCTTCCTTTTCCCATCTTCTGGGAGAAGTGTTCACCTTCAGCGGAAGGATGCAGATATGATCCCCTGCTTTCTTAATGCGCCGCATAAGATCCACGTCTTCCATTAAGGGTATTTCCCTGAACCCCCCAATGGCATGAAAATAGTTTTTCCTTATGAATATCCCCTGGTCCCCGTAGGGAATCCTGGTGATCCTTGAGCGGAGAGAAGCCGCTGTCTCTATCACCCTGAATATGCGACGTGGAGAATCAATGCCCAGATCAAAGGCTCCACCTACAAATTCCCTGCCCTGCATTATGGAGAAAATGGCTTGCAATGCATTCTCTGGCAGGAGTGTGTCGGCATGCAGAAAGAAAAGAATGTCTCCACGGGCGATTGTGGCTCCTGTATTCATCTGTCGTGAACGACCTTTTTCTGAGACGATTTTTTTCACCTCCTCATTCTGTACCGCGTGTATGGTCTCTCCTTCGGCACTGCCGTCCACCACGATAATCTCCACATCCCCGCTGTACTCCGAAGAGAGGATATTGCCGATGGTGTGATTGATGATGGATGCCTCTTTCCACACGGGCAGGATTACTGAAATCGTATCACTCATCGTGGATTCCCTGAAATATTTTCCTGCAGAGAGACATGGAGAGGGACGCTCGGAAATCTGTATCCTGGTTTCTGGTAAAGAAGGCACGCAGGTCGTCCAGGGTGTCCACATCATTCCATTGACGAAGGGTATGGACGCGGTAGTTGGAGCGGCGGAAAACCTCCATCGTTTCCCTGTAGACAGAGGGCGTGCTCCAGGGAATACCATGAAATACATCGGGAAGGAAGGAGGTCTTCTTAAACCCTATCAGGTAATAGCCTCCGTCAGATGCGGGTCCGAGTACTGCATCACACTTGTCCAATGATGAGAATGCCCTATGGATTATAGAATTCGGGAGGTCTGGAATGTCACTGCCGATGAGCACCACTCGTTCTGAACCTTCGGAGAATGACTGAACAAAGGCATTCTCCATCTTTTTCCCAATATCCGATCCCCTTTGTGGTGAATACATAAAATCCCTCCCCAGCCAGTTTGTTACCCTGTCCTCTGCATTCCGGGGAGAAAAAAATATCCTGAAGGGATAATGCCCCCTCTTAAGCGTTTCCATTATATCCAGAACGAATGCCTTATAGACCTCCAGGGCCATCTTTTCGCCGATGGCTGCTGCCAGGCGGGATTTTACCTTCCCCCTTTCCGGTGATCTCACGAACAGAATGACAGACGAAGCCTCTGGCATTGATCTGCGTGCCTTCATGTTCTTTTTCATCTTCCCTGGGGAAGGGTTCTTGTTTCCAATCCCAGATTTCCATTTTATCATGTACTCGTTGTCCTGTCTTGTTGAAAAAAACCGTGTTCTCAGTGGAAAATGAGCAGTTTCCTTTAAGGGTTGACCATCCATAAGATGGTGGCTACTTCCTGGACTCCGCACATCTAGACCTGAT
>Ga0335070_10009900_pt1 | contig 11148 bp, 10 predicted proteins | sample Lox_Sample_13_FD_206722 | JGI IMG/M metagenome (GOLD analysis project Ga0335070, IMG submission 206722) | Soil microbial communities from Loxahatchee National Wildlife Refuge, Florida, United States - Lox_Sample_1.3 | ecosystem: Environmental > Terrestrial > Soil > Wetlands | place: USA... | reverse complement strand
GCGGAGGCGCCCGCGGCATCACGGCATTCCTCGTCCCCCTGCACCTGCCCGGCGTGTCGCGGAGCCCGCTGCGCGACATGGGCTCGCACTCGGTGGGCCGCGCCGTCCTGTCCTTCGATCACGTGCGGATCCCCGCCTCGCATCGGCTGGGCGACGAGGGCCAGGGCTTCTACCAGGTGATGCGCGGGTTCGACTACAACCGCGTGGGCATCGCCATCGCCTCACTCGGCGTGGCGCAGGTCTCGCTGGAAGAGACGATCGTCTACTTGAAGGAGCGGCGCGCCTTCGGCAAGCCGCTCGCCGCGTTCGAGGGCATCTCGTTCCGCATCGCCGAGCTGGCCACCCACATCGACGCCTGCCGCTATCTCTGCTATCGCGCGCTCTGGCTGGCCGACCAGGGCCGGCCCCACAGCAAGGAATCGGCGATGACGAAGTGGTGGGGGCCCAAGCTCGCGGTCGAAGCGATACACCAGTGCCTGCTCTTCCACGGCCACTACGGCTACACGGACGAGCTGCCTTTCGAGCAGCGCATGCGCGATGTCATCGGCCTCGAGATCGGCGACGGCACCGCCGAGGTGATGAAGACCATCGTCGCCCGCGAGCTGATAGGCCGGGAAAGCCGCCCCTATTGATCCTCGGAGGCGGGCTCCGCCCCCTTCCGAACCTCCCACCGAAAGGCGGATTGCGCGGGCGGAGCCCCGCTCGAACGCGGGACCGTCTGCCGCCGCGATTCCCTCGCCCCATCGGGGGAGAGGGCAGGGTGAGGGGGCGCGGGAGCTGGTGCGAACGCACTAGAAAAATGAAGCCGACGGCCGATTCCCTAGGAGGAGGGGAGCGCCTACCGTAGCCGTCAACCGAGCGATTGCTCGGTTGGAGGTTCGGGATGGCGATCGGCCAGCGATACGAAGGCATCGTGGAGGCCGCCGGCGAAGTCATCGGACGCCGGGGCTTTCATCAGGCGTCGATCCGCGAGCTCGCCCGCGCCGCCGGGCTGTCCCTGGCCGGCCTCTACCACTACGTGGGCAGCAAGGACGAGCTGCTCTTCCTCGTGCTGGACCGTTCGCTCGATCGCCTTCTCGCCACGCTCGATCAGGCCCTCGGCGAGGCGCGCACGCCGGAGCTTCGACTCCTCGCGCTCATCCGCACCCACCTGGACTTCGGCTTCCGGCATGCGGCCGCGCTCAAGATCATCAACCGGGACTGGGAGCTCCTCGCGCCGCCGCGGCGGGACGAGATCGCGGCCAAGCGGCAGGCCTACCTCACACGCGGCCTGGCCGTGCTGCGGGAGCTGGATCCGCATGGGCGATCGGGCGACGAGCTCCTGTCGGCCACGAACCTCCTGCTCGGCATGCTGAACGGCATCACGACCCGTCCCTTTCTGCGCTCGGCGGAGAGCGCGCGCGCCCTCGCCGCCGAGGTCGGCGCACTCTTCCTCTATGGCTTCCTCGACGCGGCGCCTCGAGAGGTGAGGAGACCGGCATGACGGCCGACCAGGTGCTCGCGGAGTGCCGGGAGCTCATCACCCGGCCGCTGGGCGCCGCCGCGGAGCGCTGGAAGGAGCGGCACCCCGACGGGCGCGCGGTCGCCTCCTATCCGGTGTGGGCGCCGCTCGAGGTGATTCACGCGGCCGGCATGCTGCCGCTGGGGCTGCTGGGCGGCGGCACCTCGGTGGAGCTGAGCCATGCCGACGCCCGCTTTCAGTCCTTCGTCTGCTCGATCGCCAAGTCGAGCCTCGAGCTGGGATTCCAGGGCCTCGTCAAGGGCGTGGACGGCTTCGTCTTCTCGAACATCTGCGACGTGGCCCGCAACCTGTCGAGCATCTACCAGCGCAACTTCGGCGACGTGGTGGTCGAGTATCTCCATCTGCCCCAGAACTCGACGTCCCCGGCCGTGACCGCGTACATGGCGGCCGAGCTGAAGCGGCTGGCCGAGCGCTTCGAGGCGGCCTGGGACCTTCGCGTGACGCCGATCGGGCTCGGCAAGAGCATCGAGACCTTCAATGCGCTGCGCGCCGGCGTGCGGCAGCTCTATGCCCTCCGGATCGCCGAGCCCCAGCTGCTCTCGACGGTGGAGCTCTACACGGTGCTGAGGGCGCTGACCATGGTGCCGCCCGAGGAGGGCATGCCGTGGGTGCAGGCGCTCCTCGACGACCTGCGCCGGCGCGATGCCCGCCCGCGCGACCGGCTCCGCGTGGTCATCGAAGGCGCGTTCTGCGAGCAGCCGCCCCTGGGTCTCCTCGAAGTGCTGGAGGAGGCCGGCTGCTACGTGGTGGAGGACGATCTGCTGCTCGGGTGGCGCTGGTTCACCTCCGACGTGGCGACGGACGGCGATCCCTTCGAGCGTCTCGCCGCCGCCTACGTCAATCAGGCCCAGCCCTCGTCCACGCGGCACGAGGGCCGGGAGCACCGGTCGGCCGGCCTGATCGAGCGAGTGCGGCGGTCGCGGGCAGATGCCGTCATCTTCCTGCCCGCCAAGTTCTGCGAGCCCGCGCTCTTCGACTACGTGCTCATGAAGCAGGGGCTCGATCGCGCGGGCATCCCGCATCTCCTCGTGGAGTTCGAGGAGAAGATGTGGACCTTCGAGCGGACCCGCAACGAGATCGAGACCTTCGTGGAGTCGATGCTGTTCGACTAGTAGATCCCCTCTCCCCCATTGGGGGAGAGGGCGCCGCTCGAGCTGAAACGCTCGCCTCGAGCGGTGAGGCGAGAGCTGAGAGAAAGCGGAGGAGAGAGACATGAGCACGGCTCCAGTGACGGAGCGGCAGTACCAGGGCCAGGTGCACGAGCACTCGCGCCGGCTCATGTCCGCCTGGATGGACGCGCTCGGCCGCGCCGAGGCCGAGGGCGTGCCCACGGGCGCGCTCATGATCTCGGGCAACTGCGTGGAGCTGCTCCGCGCCTGCGGCATCCTGCCCATGTTCCCCGAGGTGACGGCGCTCCAGAACGCCATCCGGAAGAAGTCGCTCCCGCTCATCTTGAAGGCCGAGCAGGCCGGATATTCCAGCGACAATTGCGCCTACGTCAAGGCGGACATCGGCCTCTTCCTCGACGGCGGCATGGGGCCGGGCAAGCCCATCCCGTTCCCGACCATCACCGTGTGCAACTACGTGGGCTGCAACGTCTACGTGAAGTGGTTCGAGCACCTGGCCGATGTCTCAGGCTCGAAGCTCTTCATGCTCGACGTCCCGTTCTGTCGCACGGCGGAGCCCAGCCTGGCCGACATCCGCTACGTGGTGGCCCAGCTCCGGGAGCTGATCGCGCTCTGCGAGTCGGTGTCGGGAAAGCGCTTCGACATCGACGAGCTGCGCGAGATCCTTGCCCATGCCGCACGGGCGGAAGACGGCTACGCGCGCGCGAAGGAGCTCTGCAAGCATCACCCCGCGCCCTTCGATGCCTATTTCGACGCCATCAACATGATGGGCCCGATCAACGTGCTGCGGGGCACGCGGGAGGGGGCGGAGTTCTTCGACGCCGCCGTGGCCGAGTTCGAGGACCTGGTGGCGCGGGGCCACGGGCCCCTGTCGGAGGAGCGGTTCCGTACCGTCGTCGAGGGCCCGCCTCCCTATCCCTTCTACAAGAGCTTCCGCAACCTCTTCGCGAAGTGGGGCGCGGTGGCCGTGCAGTCGACCTACTCCACGGTGGGCGGCATCTGGGAGTGGGGTTTCCGTCACGATCCTCGCCGGCCGCTCGAATCCATCGCCGAGCAGATGCTCCGGGAGAACCTGACCAACCGCTCCATCGTGGCCCGCTACGCGCAGATCAAGCGCTGCGTGGAGGAGTGGGAGGCCGACGCGCTCATCATCCACTCGATCAAGTCCTGCCGTCTCTTCTCGGCGGGGCAGGGGGACATGCGCGACTACTTCACGCGGGAGCTGGGCGTGCCCACTCTGATGGTCGAGTCCGACCTCGAGGACCCGCGCTACTACGCCGAGGCCCAGATCAAGAATCGCATCGACGCCTTCTTCGAAAGCCTCGAGCACAAGAAGATGGTAGAGCGAGGCGCCGCCGCAGGCGAGACGAGCGGCCCGGGACAGGCGGCCGCCCGATGAGCGCGACGGAGCGCATCCCGACCTACTGCTACCAGTGCGTGGCCGGGCCCGATCTGCTGAAGGTCGTGGTCAGGGACGGCGTGGCGGTGGGCGTGGAGCCCAACTGCGACATGGCCGACACGCATCCGGCCGGCGGCAAGGTCTGTGTGCGTGCCTACGGCCTCGTGCAGAAGCTCTACAACCCGGCCCGCATCCGGACGCCGCTCCGCCGTACCAATCCGAAGAAGGGGCGCGACGAGGATCCAGGCTGGACGCCCATCTCATGGGACGAGGCGCTCGACCTCCTCGCGGGCAAGCTCAACGGCATTCGAGCCCGAGGGCTCACGGACGAGAGCGGCTATCCGAGGCTCGCCGTCACGTTCGGCTCGGGCGGCATCGCGCCCGCGTATCTCGGCACCTTCGCGGCGTACCTGGCGGCGTGGGGGCCCGTCGATCAGGGCATCGGCAGCGGGCAGGGTGTGAAGTGCTATCACTCCGAGCACCTCTACGGCGAGTTCTGGCACCGCGCCTTCACCGTGGCCGCCGACGTTCCGCGCTGCGACTACGTCCTGTCGTTCGGCTACAACGGCGACGCCTCGGGCGGCGTCACCGGCGTCTTCCGCCACGCCGAGGCGCGAGCGCGGGGCCTTCACTGGGTGCAGCTCGAGCCGCACATGTCCATCACGGCCGCAGGAGCACAGGAATGGGTGCCCGTGAGGCCCAAGACGGACGCGGCGGTGCTCCTGGCGTTGCTGCATGTGGTCCTCCACGAGCGGGATTGGCGCGCCGTGTGCGACGTACCGTTCCTCGAGCGCATGACGAGCTCGCCCTATCTGGTCGCCCCCAGCGGCTACTACCTGCGCGATCCGGAGAGCGGCAAGCCGGTCGTCTGGGACCTCGACCGGGAGCGGCCGGTGCCTTTCGACGACCCGCGCTGCGTCCGCCCTGCCATGGACGGCGAATACATCGCCGCGGGCATCGAGAGCGGGCCCGACGGCGTACGGCGCAGCGTGGCCGGGCACGTCCGCCCTGCCTTTCAGCTCCTCGTCGACCACGTAGCGTCGTACACGCCGGAGTGGGCGGCCACCATCGCAGATGTCCCGGTGGAGACGATACGCCGGCTCGCCGGCGAGTACCTGGATCATGCACGGGTGGGTGCCACCATCGAGATCGACGGCGTGCGCTATCCACATCGTCCGGTCGCCATCCTCCTGGGCAAGACGGTGACGAACGGCTGGGGTGGCTACGAATGCTGCTGGGCGCGGACGGTGCTGGCGGCCCTCGTCGGCGCGCTCGAGGTGCCGGGAGGCATCCTCGGCACCACGGTCCGGCTCAACCGGCCCGCGCAGAACCGGCTCGACTCGGTCAAGCCCGGGCCGGACGGCTTCATGGAGCAGCCGCTGAACCCCACCGGCAAGGAGAGCTGGAAGGGCGCGCCCCACATCCGCAACGCCTACCGGACGCTCGTGCCGCTCGCCGACAACTCCCCGTGGTCGGCGGCGCTGGGCCCCGCGCATCTGCCGTGGCTGTTCATGGACAATCCGCCGGAGCACTGGCCGGCGCCGACGCTGCCAGATGTCTGGATCATCTACCGTACGAACCCGGCCGTGTCGAACTGGGAGACGGGCCGCATCGAGCGGGAGCTCGGACGCTTTCCCTTCGTCGCCGCGTTTGCCTACACGCAGGACGAGACGAACTGGTACGCCGATCTGCTGCTGCCCGAGGCGACCGACCTGGAGTCGCTCCAGCTCTACCGCGTGGGCGGGACGAAATACATCGAGCAGTACTGGCAGCACGCGGGCTGGGCCCTCCGCCAGCCCGCCGCCAGCTCGCCCTCCGACGTGCGCGACCTGACCGACATCGCCACGGACCTGGCGGCGCGCACCGGCCTCCTCGCCGAATATCTCGCCGCGCTCAATCGCGGCTCCGGCACCACGGTGCCGCTCGCGGGGCCGGGCTACGACTACGCTCTGCCCACCCAGGGCGTGCCCGTCGCGGCAGAGATCTGGGACCGCGTGTGCCGCGCAGCCACCCGCTCGCTGACGGACGGACAGGAGGAGCGCGATCTCGAGTGGTTCAAGCGCCACGGCGCCTTCTTCGTGCCCTTCGAGACGAAGCGGTATTTCCTCCATTCCGCCATGGCGGCCCGAGGCCTTCGCTACGAGCTGCCGTACCAGGAGCGCATCAAGCGGGTGGGCGAGGAACTTGGCGCTCGTCTCCACGAGCGGGACATACGGTGGTGGGACATCCAGCTCGAGGAATACCAGCCGCTGCCGAAGTGGAAGGACTTTCCCCGTATCTGGCTGGACTCCGCGGCCCTCCACGGCAAGGATGGCCGGGAGTTCCCGTTCTGGCTCCTCACGAGCCGCAGCATGCAGTACTCGTGGGGATCCAACGTCTCGCTGCCCATACTGGCCGACGTGGCCCGCCACGTGCGCGGCCACTTCGGTGTCATGCTGAATCGCGGCGCGGCCCGCCGGCTCGGCATCGCCGACGGCGATCTGATCGAGATCGAGTCGCCCACGGGCCGAACGGAAGGGCGCGCCATCCTGCGCGAGGGGATCAGACCCGACGTGGCCGTGATCCTGCAGCAGTTCGGCCACTGGGCCACGCCGTTCGCGAAGGACCTCGGGATGCCCAACCTGAACCAGGTAGCGAGCATGGATCTCGCGCTCACGGATGCGACCGGCAGCGGCGCCGATCTGGTGCCCGTGGCCATTCGCCCGATGTCCGCACGCTCGGTGCCCGAGACGGCACGGCAGCGTGCCCTGGCTCCGACGGGTCCGGCCGCGCCGGAGCCGAATCTCGCGGTCAACCAGGTCCTGGTGCGAGGCCTCTGATGAGCCGCTGGGGCATGGTGATCGACACGCGGCGGTGCGTCGGCTGCCAGACGTGCACCATCGCGTGCAAGCAGGAGCACGGGCTGCCCGCCGGGACAGCGTGGCGCTTCGTCGCCGATTGCGAGGTGGGCGAGTACCCGGACGTGCGCCGTCTCTTTCTGCCCATGCAGTGCATGCACTGCGCGGACCCCCCCTGCGTGCCGGTGTGTCCCACCGGGGCCTCGCGTCAGCGGGGAGACGGCATCGTCTGGGTGGAGCACGAAGCGTGCGTCGGCTGCGGCTACTGCGCCATGGCGTGCCCCTACCACGCCCGCCACCTGGTGCGGGAGGCCGCGGGATACTTCGACGCGCCAACGCGCTCCGAAGCGGCGCAGGCACGCCCCGAGCGGCACGGCGTCATGACGAAGTGCACCTTCTGCAAGGAGCGCGTGGACGAGGGCATGGCTCAGGGCCTCACGCCGGGCGTGCATCCGGCGGCCACACCCATGTGCGCCGTGGCCTGCATCGCCAACGCCATCCTGTTCGGCGATCTCGACGATCCCGGGAGCCCTGTCTCGAAGGCGCTCAGCGAAGGCACCGCGCAGCCGCTCATGCCCGAGTGCGGCACGCGACCGAACGTCTTCTACGTGGTGGACTGAGCCATGCCTACCGCCGTCGTGCGCTCGCCCGCCGCGCTGATCCCCGCCCAGCCGCAACGGCTGTGGGGCTGGCCGGCCGTCCTCAATTTCACGCTGGGCGGGATGGGCGCCGGACTCTATGCAACGGCCGTGCTGGCCGCCGGACTCGGCCGACCGCCGGCCGTGGCGTGGGCCACGTGGATAGCGCCGCTCCTCGTGCTGGCGGGATTCGCGGCCGTGGCGGGCGAGGCGGGCCGCCCGCTGCGCGGTCCCCGCGTGCTCTGGAGAGTTCGCACGTCGTGGATGTCGCGCGAGCTCTGGCTGGGCGGCGCCTTCGTGCTCTTCGCCGTCGCGGACATCGCTTTTCCGCTCCGGCTTCATCGGGCACAGGCGCTCGTGGCTGCCGCTCTCTTCGTCGTGGCGCAAGGCTTCATCCTGCGGTGCGCGCGAGGCGTCGCCGCCTGGAACGTTGCTCGCATGCCGTGGCTGTTCGCGCTCTCGGCTGCGGTGTCGGGAGTCGGCCTCTACCTCGTGCTCGAGGCGGTGACGGGCCGCCCAATCCCGGAGACCGCCTTTCTTGCGGGCATCGCGGTCCTCGTCGTGAGCCTTCAGGCCGGGCGGGCCTATCTCGCCACCCCGGCAGGGCACGCCTTCAGGGATGCGACGGGCTCATTCCGCGACGGGCTCGCGGGGCGGGTCATCGTGGGCGTCGGCCTGGCACTGCCTGCGGCGGCCCTGGCCGTGGCGCTGGTTGCGCCGGCAGCCATCACCGCACCCGCGGCGCTGGCGGCCGGCCTCGCCATGATCGCCGGCCAGGTCTCCTTCAAGGCCGAGCTGATCCTGCGGGCCGGGCTCTTGAGACCCATCACCGTTGCCAGTCTCCGAATGCCGAGGAGGCCATCATGATGCACGGCGCCGGCGTCGATGTCGGCTCGACCCAGACCAAGGCGGTGATCGTCGACGAGTCACGAACGATCGTCGCGCGCGCCCTCATCCCGACCGGCGCGAACGTGTCCCGGGCGGGGGAGAAGGCCTTCGTCAAGGCCTGCGAGGACGCGGGGATCCCCCGCGAGGCCGTCGGCTACGTCGTGGGCACGGGCTACGGGCGGTACAAGATCCTCTTCGGCGACGCCCAGATCACGGAGATCACGTGCCACGCGCGCGGCGCCCAGTCGCTCTATCCTGCCACGCGCACGGTGATCGACATGGGCGGCCAGGACACCAAGGCCATCAAGGTGGGGCCCGACGGCTCCGTGGTGGACTTCTCCATGAACGACAAGTGCGCGGCGGGCACGGGCCGCTTCCTGTCCGCGGCCGCCGACGTCACCGGCGTCGGCCTCGACGAGATCGGCCCCCTGGCGCTCCAGGCCAAGGTGCCCGTGCGCCTCACGTCGGTCTGCACGGTCTTCGTCGAGAGCGACATCATGTCGTATCTCGCCCAGCGCAAGACCATCGAGGACATCCTGGGCGGCGTTCACAAGGCCATTGCCACGCGCACCATGGCCCTCGTGCGTCGCGTGGGCGTGGAGGACGAGGTGACGTTCACGGGCGGCGTCTCGCGGAACATCGGCATGGTCCGCGCGCTCGAGGAGACGCTGGGACGCTCCCTCAACGTGAGCGCGGAAGGACACTTCATGGGCGCGCTGGGCGCGGCGCTCTTTGCGCTCGAGCGCGCGCAGGCCGGCGCCCGCGGCGAGCCCGTCGCCGAGCGCGCGGGGAGGGCCTAGATCATGCTGGTGGCGGGGATCGACATCGGCTCCGGCAGCACGAAGTGCGTGCTCGTGGACGCGGCGGGCGAGGTCCGCGGACGCGCGCAGACGAAGACCCGGGCCGACTTCGAGAAGGTCTCGCGCGACGTGCTCGAGGCGGCGTCTGCCGGCGCCGGGGCGGATGCGGTCGGCTACGTGGCGACCACGGGCCTCGGCCGCTACGCCGTGCCCTTCCGCGACATCCAGATCACCGATCTCACCTGTGGCGCCCGCGGCGCGGCCACGCTCTTCCCCGAGGCAGCCTTCGTGCTGGACATCGGAGCGCAGTGCTCGCGGGCCATCCACCTGCGAGACGGCGGCAAGGTCAAGGAGTTCCACATGAACGAGAAGTGCGCCGCGGGCTCGGGCGGCTTCCTCGAGCGGGCGGCCAAGTACCTCGAGGTGACGGTGGCCGACATCGGCCCCATGTCGCTGGGCGCCCGGAAGCCGCAGGCCATCTCGAGCGTGTGCGCGGTGCTGGCGGAGTCCGAGATCATCAACCACGTGTCGGAAGGCGTCGCCGTCGAGAACATCCTGCGCGGCATCCACAACTCGCTCGCCGATCGCGCGCTGTCGCTGCTCAAGCGCGTGGGGATGAACGGCCCCGTCACCTTCATTGGCGGCGTCGCGCGGCAGGAGGGCATGGTCGTCGCGCTCCGGGAGAAGCTGGGCATCGACGTGCACGTGCCGGACGGACCCGAGTACACGACGGCGCTCGGCGCGGCGCTCCTGGGCCTGCAGCGGTATCGCAAGCAGGCCACGGCGGCCGCCGCCTGAGCGCGGAGACGAGGCCATGACCAGACAGGACATCGATGTCCGCCCGGCGGAGCCGTCCGATCTCGACGCGCTCGTGCGCATCGACGAGAAGCTCTCCGGGCACCCCCGCAAGGATTACTGGCAGCGCCGCCTCGAGATCGCCGCGCTGAGACCGCCGTGGATGTCGCTGGTGGCCGAGACAGACGGCCGCCTCGCAGGCTTCCTCTTCGGCTGGGTGAGCGAGAGCGAGTTCGGCATCGCCGATCCCACCGGCTGGATCGATCTCATCGGCGTGGATCCGCCGTACCGGGGGCGGGGGATCGGCCATGCGCTCCTCCAGCGCTTCCTCGACAGTGGCAGCGAGCTCAGATCGATCGCCAAGGTGGCCACGCTGATCGACCTGGGGCAGGCCGACATCCGTGAGTTCTTCACGCGCCTGGGCTTCCGCCACGGGCCCATGATCCAGATGGAACGTGAGGTGGGAGCGGCACGATGATGCCCACCGGGGTCCTGCGCGAGGAGCACCGGGTCATTCTCCACGCTCTCGATCTCCTCGAGCGAGCCGCCGACCGGCTCGACCGCGGCGCGCCTCTGCCCGACGGATGGCTGGCCGACCTCGTGGCCTGGCTTCGCGGCTTCGCCGACCGGAACCACCACGCCAAGGAAGAGACGGCGCTGTTCCCGGCCATGGTCAAGGCGGGCGTGCCGTCCATGGGCGGTCCCATCGGGGTCATGCTCGAGGAGCACGAGCGAGGCCGCGCGCTGCTTCATGGGCTGGCGACGGGCGATCCCTCGGCGCGGGCGGCCGCGGCGCACGAGTACGTGGGCATGCTGCGCGAGCACATCGACAAGGAAAACGGCGTGCTCTTCCCCCTGGCCGATGCCGTGCTGGACGAGGCGGCACAGCGAGGGATTGGGCGCGAGCTCGAGAGTGTGGAAGCCCAACAGGGCCGGGAGGCATCGATCGCCCACGCGGAGGCGGTCGTGGAGCGCCTCCAGGCCGCGCTCGAAGCCAGATGACGGCACGCTGCCGGTGACGCGGAGGCTCGCCTGAAGATCTATCTGATCGCCCCGAGGAATCCCGAGTCGTTCTGGACTTTCGACCGTGTCCTGCCGAGCCTGGGGAAGCGCTGCGTGTTCCCCAACCTCGCCCTGCCCAC
>Ga0335070_10009899_pt1 | contig 11150 bp, 15 predicted proteins | sample Lox_Sample_13_FD_206722 | JGI IMG/M metagenome (GOLD analysis project Ga0335070, IMG submission 206722) | Soil microbial communities from Loxahatchee National Wildlife Refuge, Florida, United States - Lox_Sample_1.3 | ecosystem: Environmental > Terrestrial > Soil > Wetlands | place: USA... | reverse complement strand
GGGGCATCGGGGCGATTGAAAACCGGCGACAAGATCGCTGCACGGGTCAACTCCGAGGGGCACGCCCTCTCCATCACGCTGCAGATTCCGGACAGTGGAGTCCCACCCGTGCGATCTGGCACACCCTAGCCAGCAGTACGCCGACCGCTCACTGAGAGTGCATTTTAAACAGCTGTTTGTTCAATGATTCACTTCTTCGCCCGTTCGGTTGTCACTGAGGCACGCTTAACAGGCTCGGTTTGATTGTCGTCAGTTTTGCCGAGAAAGTGGATCGGTTCCTCGCCTCTGAGGTGGGCCGGTCGGAGGATGTAGGTCCCATAGACGCTGGTGGTCCAGATCGTTTCTGCGGTTTTTGAGTTTCCCCCGGAAAAAGCATATCCAAGGCCACCGACGACGCTGCCGGCGACAGCGAATGCGCTTTTGGCGGCACAATAGGGAATCGTAAGCAGCCAACTTCCCACTTGTATCCCGGTATCGTCCGAACTATCCACGCCAGACACGGGGTCTTCGGCCAGGGTCGATCCGGTCGGAATCAGGGTCAGGCCCATGCAGGTCGCGATCAGCACGACAGCAAGGGATCTACTCCATTTCCGGATTAGGCGAGTCTCCTGGGGGCCAATCGGATATGTTCGAAGTCCGCCTGCGATCACATATTGGTCGTTCATGGTGTATCTCCTCTATCAACGGTCATGAGGGGTTGTCGACTCGCAGGATCTTAATTTTCACGTGGAGAGGCTTACCTGCCAGCGGATGATTGTAGTCCATCACCGCCGAGCTGTCTGATATCTGGGTTACCGTTGCCTGCTGCCCGGCACGATCCTCGAGCACATCCCCTTCTTTTGTCCCTGCGGGCAGGTCGCTCTTCGGAACGGTTTTCTTTTTCTTCGCGTCATATGGGCCGAACCCTTCTTCCGCAGACAGCTCGACTTTTTTCTCGTCCCCAGTCTTCATGCCGGTGACCACCCGCTCTAACGCTGGCAACAGTTGGTGTTGTCCCTGGACGAACTTTCCGAAATCTTTGACTTCAAACCCTCCATCACCGGGAACGGTGATCTGGTAAAAGAACGTGACGTTTGAGCCGTCGCTGATCCGTGGGAGCTCTCCGGCAATGCCGTGCTGCGTGAGCAGCCCTAGGCATATGAATATGAGCAGAATCGCCACAGCAATGACGGACGGTCTATGTCGGGGAGATTTGGCCATGGGTTCCTCACAGGTTTTTCCTCTGGGTCTGTTTCTTCACGGCCTGACGTCATCGAGGGTGGGGGGTGCTTCGGACCGATGGTGCGCGGACACCTTGGTGATCTTCGTGATTCGCTCGCTCAAGTCGATCTCGATGCTGACCTGATCGCCCTTGGCGACCTGCTCGTGCTTCAAAACATTGGGATCGGCCACTGGTAGTGTCCAGGTCTGTCCATCACTCGTTTGGAATGTGATCGTCCGCTGCTCGTGATCAATGCCGACAACCGCGCCGGCAAAGGTGGTCGCGGCTTCAACGGCACTGCTGGTCAGGACGGTCGCCCCTCCCAGCCAGCACAGACAGATCGTGATGATTGCGATCCGAGAGTTCTTCATTGTGCACCTCCGTGCGACACCAACATGGTTGTAGTTACGCGACAATAGGCAGATAGCACTTCCCTGCATCGTGCGAGGGAGGTGTGTTCCGTGTTCTGCCTCTGGCTTGGTAACCCGCAAACGGTTTGCCACGCGTGACGAAGAGCTAAAACGGCAAGTATTGCCAGGGGTTTGGAGAATTGGTCGTAAGCAGAGGAAGGGAAGGGAACTCAGGCGTCAAGAGCATATTGTCCCTGCTTCGTGTAAAAGAGGCGTAATTCTGCAAGGATTGGGAATCTGACATTCTGTCTCGCGTGGATAACTCTTCCCCTCGTGTAAAGGGGGCATTTTTCTCAAATATCGGAGATATCAACTCGATACAAGCTGGTACTGTTCATGCTCATAATGGAGATGGTGTGATGGACCAACAGTTCCGCACCATTATTCACAAGTATGAAACGACCTGTGTCTGGTTTCTCGGGGTCGCCATTTGCCTCCTTCTGTACGGGTGCGCCGCCTTCGATACGGATGAGTCAGTGCACATTAACGAATCGTCAGCCTTCAAACCGGATGACGAAGGGGAGAAAAACCTTGCCGCGGTTCGAGCCCTGTTGTCTGAGGAGCGCCAACGGGCGACGTTTCCTTCCGATTCGAGCGGCAGGCGGAATCCTGCATCGACGGCACGTCCATGGCCACCTGATTGGCTCGCATCGTACTTCTCGCCAGAGAGTTCATCCGGGCAGAAATCGGACCTCACATCCATGCACGTGCCACCTTCATCTACATCACTCTCCAAATCACTCTCCAAGCGTCGCGAGGCTCCGTTGAACCCTATGGTGAGGATTCCCCGGGTCACAGACCCATCCTCTCGTCTTCTTGAATTCGACCCCTGGCCGCGTGTTCCTGCGTACATGTCTCCCGCGCCGATTGGATCTGCCTATCCTGGATCGATGCGATGCGTGCCGGATTTGCTTGGTGGGCAACGGTGTCAGGCCGAATGACTGTCAAACAAATCTCTCGACCATTTTCGAGTCGACCCCGTGCGAAGGCCCCTTTCGTCAATGCGGCACTCATGTTCTATCGTCCCCCTCGGCGGCTTGACACTTGTCCGGTACGGGCATAGCCTTTCCTCGTTCTTTCGCACCGGATCCTAACCAGGAGGTTAACCATGGGGAAGATCAACTGGCGGAAAGTGCTTCTCGGAGGGCTCCTCGCCGGAATCATCATCGATGTCGTTGAGGGAGTTCTGGAGGGGGTGATCCTGGGACCGGAGTGGCGGCAAGCGATGCAGGCCTTGGGTCATCCGCTTCAGGAAACAGGAGCGAACATGGCCCTGCATGTGCTGTTGGGATTCGCGTATGGGTTCGTCGCCCTGTGGCTGTATGCGGCGATTCGGCCACGATTCGGTGCAGGGCCCAAGACCGCACTTTACGCAGGACTCGGCGTGTGGGTACTCGGCAACCTTCTTCCGTCGGTGAACTGGGGTCCTCGCGGATTGCTCCCAGGCCACCTCTTTGCCATCGCGGTGGCGGTGGGTCTCGTTGAAATCGTGGTGGCCACGGAAGCGGGAGCCTGGTTGTACCGAGAGTAGCGGGTCGATCGAACAACAGGGGCTTCTGCTGTTCTCCTCGCCTCGTTCGCACGCACGTACGCTGGCTGGAACGGTAAGACAGAGGCTGCAGACCGGCGCCGGACGCGGGGGCCGAACCCCCGTCGCATTCCTCCGGTTCCGGCGGCTAGGCTGGAGACAGCCCGTTCCATTCTCTTCATGACGAGACTGCGAGCGCGGAGTCAGTCCCCGCGATGATCATTCCACATTCACCCACCTACGCAGGAAGCCACGGTTGCCCGTCCTCCGCAGTAGTCTGCTACGGAGGATGGATCAAGCCGTGGGGGGAATGCGGACGGGTGCTTCGGCGGATTCCGCCGAAGAAACCAGAGGGACCACGGCTGTATAGCCGTGGGGCTACACAGTCTCTTCTCGCAACGCTATTGCTGTTAAATGGTACCCGCGTTCCGGCGGGTAGAGGAGGTACGATGGCCGATCTGATTCGAACTGCCCCATAGGTCAATGTGTGCATCGCGGAAAGAGGGAGGGATCACGGTGACAGACATACCCCTATTTCGCCAGCCTCATCGTTGACACACTCGTTCCTCACGGCTACTCTGTCGCAGAATTCCCACGGCGAGGGAACTGCGGCGCACACATCGGCAGTCACTTCATTCTGCACTCTTTGTTTGTTCATTCTTGGAGAGAGGAATTGGCAATGTCTGAACACAAGGTCACATTAGAGTGGAAGCGAGAGTCAGAGGTGTTCACCTATGAGTCGTACAATCGGGACCATGTGTTGGTCTTTGAAGGCGGTGTTCAGGTGCCTGCGTCAGCTGCGCCGGCCTATCGTGGAAATCCCGCTCGCGTGAATCCTGAGGATGCCCTCGTCGCCGCTTTGTCGAGTTGTCATATGTTGACCTTCTTAGCCGTGGCAGCCAAGAGAAAGTTTGTCGTGGATCGCTATAGTGATCATGCCGTTGGATTCTTGGAAAAGAATCAGAAGGGGAAGCTCGCCATCACGCGTGTCATTCTGCGCCCGACAATTACATTCGGTGGGACGACTTCTCCTACTCGGGAGGAGATTGCTACGCTGCATGAGCGTGCTCACGCCGAGTGCTTCATCGCGAACTCGGTGACCACCGAGGTGACGGTCGAGGCCGGGTAACATGGGTCGGTCTCTCTCGCTCGACCCACGAGCGAATGCCCGTTGGCGCGCGGCGGCTTGACAGGTAGGCACGTTGGGATTAGCCTTCTTCACTGTCCGGACCGCAACAGTCGTTCGTCTGGCGGCACCGCACTACTCACGGGAGGGCTCCTCATGAACCACAAGCGCCGTCTTCATGACGCAATCGTGGGAATTGTAGTGACGCTCGGGGTTGTACTGGGATACTACGTGAGCGCAACATGGTTGCTGGTCCCCGCTGTAATCGGTGTCACGCTGATTCAGAGTGGGATCACGGGATTTTGCCCCGTGTACTTTGCGCTTGATCGGCTCCTTCCGGCGGAAGGCACGGCCGGCGCATCCAGCTGCTGCGCAAAGTAGACCTGGCCGATGATGCCATGCCACGTTCGCGCCCTTTCGTGTAGTCGGGGAGCGGAACCACGCGCGACGAGACCAGAAACAAATAAGCGAAATGACCTCTGGTGACGCGTCGACATTCGCAGCTGATCGAGTGCATCCCTTCACGCCTGCCCCTCTGGCTCAAACATCCGGCTTGACTCCACGTCCCTCCACGTTTAGCATGAGCGTGTTTATTTCTTCTCAACCGCGGAGCTATGATGAGGCTCCTGCTTATCGGCGCTCTCCTATGCATCGGGTTCGCTGCGACCGCTCTGTCGGTCACGGCGCAAGACGCTCCGAGCCATCCAACAACGCCTGGGTTTAGTCGAGAACCTGTGATTTATCTGGATGTCCAGGCCAGCACATGGCGGTCGCGCGGGAGGGTGTCTTTTGGCATCGTCCCGTTCGTGAGAATGAAGTTGACCTCGGCTGGATTTGCCGTGACGCAGGATCCCGAAAGCCCGCATGATCTGACTCTCACGGTGGACTACCGGGAAGAACGTGGAAAGCCGATCACCATCAGCCTTTCCGGCACGGACATCACCTGCGTCATGGAGCTCGAGCATCCTCGACAGGGGCGGCTGTTCTATACGAAGATTCATGAGAGGCCACGGTATGCCGAACTGGTGACTGCTCCCTATGTGGAAGTCGTGGAACAGTTCCAGACGAATCCGTATTTTTATTTTATGGGGGACCTGATCCGGGGACGAATCGATGCCGATCTCGACACAACCGGGGCCCTGATTCAGGCTGTGGATCGCCAATTCTATCGTGAGCGGCATCCCCGGGCCGCGACACCGCTCGACACGCTCGAATCGCCGGCAGAAACTTTTCCTGATCTCGATCTTCATTTCGCGTCTTCGGCTCTGGAGAACGCTGTTGAGGAGCTGGGTCGACTCAAAGATCCCCGAGCGATCGAACTCCTCAAGACACTGATGTTCCATGCGGAACCCCGGACCAGGCTCCGTGCGGTTCTTGCTCTTGGGGAATTTGATGCACCAATTCTTGCTCCCGCCATGACGCGCGTGGTTCGGGCGGACTCCGATCCGGACGTGCGTGATGCCGCGGCAACCGTGCTTGCACGATATTCGAAACCTTGACCAACAGCTCGATCTGCTCCATTCTCTATCGCATTTGGAACATTCAATCGTGGAAGACCAGGACTGGTCTCGAACGGAGGGCTCGTCTTCGCTGTCTTGCTCCGCTGGGCGAAGGCCCTCCTTGCGGTGATGCTTCAGGGATTTCCGCAAGCCTTTCTCTAGGATCTTGATCTGTCCACCGAGCATGATTGTCTGGCGCTTAAGCGCCTCCAAGACAGCAGGCTGTTGTCGACCTTTCCCGTCATCGTGATGACTGTGCAAGATCGTGATGTAGACGGGCAGAATCCCTGGAGTACGAAGCGATCGCATTTCTCCGGAAACCCGTGGAGGCGAGTGGAGCCCCACGGCCTTACAGCCGTGGTCCCTTTTGTATCTTCGGCGGAATCCGCCGAAGCACCCGTCCGCATTCCTCCACGGCTTGACAGCCGTGGCTTCCTGCGTAGGCGGGTGAATGGTTTGCAACCGTCGAGCAGCTCTCGATCAGCAAAAGCGAGCACAATACAGAAAGGAGACCGCATGGCCGGGTTTTTCATGCGAAAGAATCAACGATTCAAGGATTTGGTTCCCGTCCAGTACCGTGGAGACGGGATTGCCGGAGAAGGCATGCTCAAGGATCTTTCGTTGAACGGGGGGTCCATTACGGGGAACAGCTCTGTGTCCGTCGGAATGGCGTTGAAGTTGCACTTGTTCGTTCCGGGGGACCCGGAGCCGCTGCTGGTCGATCGGGCGGCCGTGATCTGGGTCAAAGGTCTGGAGTTTGGAGTCGAACTTACTCCCCAGCCCAAGGTCGCTCAGCGGATCACAAAACTCATCACCGAAAAGGTCAAGAAGCCGCTGAAACCATCATCCTCCCGTCGGGCATGAAGAAGGGGGGGCGGCAGCTGTGCCGTCCAACCGCGGCTCCGTGCATTAGAGGTGCCAGCGGTCTTTTGAGGGAAAACAGCAGAGTATCTGAATCGGCGTGGTCGAGTGGGCAATGAATGAGTGCAGTACGTGGGTTGCCGTGTATATCGAATCACCAGGCTTGCACGCGGCGTCCTTCTCTTCCGTCCGCACCTTTCCAGTTCCTGAAATGATGAAGACTTCATATTCCCAGGAGTGGATGTGGAACGGCTGCGGTGTATCGGAGATGAGGCGCTACCGTTTGTCCCCGCGGAGGGTTGCGAGGTAGGCGATGAGGTCCCAGATGTCGTCGTCTCGAAGCAACTGTTTGGGGAACATCGCGGTGCCCTGGTGACCATACTTAATCGACCTGAAGCGATCATAGTCGTCCTCCACCTTTAAAGTTGCTGGATCGCGAAGGTTGGCCGGCGGTGGTTGCAGCCGGGAGAGTTTCTCCCTCTAGTCGGCCGACATGTTCGGCTTTCGATGGAGATGACCTTCGACGCCATGACACACGAAACAGCCACCGATCTCATGATAGAGTCGTTGTCCGCTTTCCACCTCGCCTTCAGGCAGACCCGTGGGCTCCGGTGACGGTGACGTAGGGGAACGCACGTCCTTGCTCCGAATCGAGGCCAGATAGGCAAGCAACGAGAGGATCTCGTCGTCGCTCAACGTCTCCTTTGAGAGTGGGTGCATGGCGCTGCGGAGGCGACCATGTCGGATCGCTTCAAAGCGCTGTTTGTCGGTCCTGAGCGTCAGGCCGGTGGAATTTCTGAGGTCGGCCGGGTGGGGGGTCAGGCCCGCGATGCTGTTGCGGGCGTTCTCCGTCAGGTGGTCCGGGATTCGATCTCGGTATCCATCAATTCCATGACATGAGGAGCAGATGCCCTTGCCGTTAAAGATGGCTCTACCCTGTTCGGCCGCTGCGGCTGCGCGCCCCGTCGGTCCGCTCTCTGAAGAGCTAGTCCAGACTGGCGAGCCGAGGAGCACCGACCCGATGGCATAGATCCCGATCAACAGCCACAGGCGGGGAACGCGGATTCCCCTCTCGTTCGTGGTAGGACCCGACGCGATGGCGGCCTCTGTAACCGCTACGGACTGTTTCCCTGCTGCGCGTGAAAACATCGTCATTCCCCGGGCCTCTCTCCGTTCGGATGTCCATCAGAGGCCACATCACCAGCATGCCATCGATGTGGTGCTGGTTTCAACGTGTTGATAGACTCGCGAGGATACGCGGATGCCGGAACCATTTCTCAAGTCCGGGGTGGCCCTCATCGGCTTGCACGGCGGAGTTCTAACGGGAGGCGACGGATGGGGAAGAAGAAGAAATTGAGCGCTGGAATCTTACTCTATCGATATCACCGTGGCATCCTTCGAGTGTTTCTCGTCCACCCGGGCGGGCCGTTTTGGGCTCAGAAGGATGAGGGTGCCTGGTCGATTCCTAAAGGGGAATATCACGACGGCGACGATCCCTTGGCCACCGCCAAGCGTGAGTTCCGTGAGGAGACCGGCTCCGAGGTAACCGGCTCGTTTCACGCGCTCACGCCTCTGACGCAGCCGAGTGGCAAGGTCGTGTCGGCTTGGGCCGTGCAGGGCGATATCGATGCGGCCACCGTGAAGAGCAATACCTTTTCATTGGAGTGGCCGCCTCATTCAGGGAAACAAGTGGAATACCCCGAAGTGGATCGCGGTGAGTGGTTCGATCTGCCCACCGCCGAGCTGAAACTGCAACCAGGGCAGCGAGGGTTTCTCGATCAGCTGCAAGGACTGTTGAAGGATCCTCCGCCAGATCGACTCTGCGACTGACTGCAAGGTGAGGTGAAGCCCGCGTCGCACGGCCTTCCTGTCTCTGCCCTTTCTCGTCGCTGGATCGGTTGAGCTTCACAGACCGATGGAGTATCGTTCCCGAAAGGATTCGGGGGGGCCTATGCCGGAACGATCGGACACACTCATTCGAGACCGGCTGGCGCGGCAGCGGACCGAGCTGGCGAACGAGCGTACGCTGCTCTCATACGTCAGAACCGCGCTGGGGTTTTTCATCGTCGGGATTCCGGCCATCTGGTGGCTCGAGCTGCCCGGCGTTCAAGCCCTGGGTGCCGTGTCGTTGCTGACGGGTGTCGTGTTTCTGGTCGTAGGAGTTCGGCGTTTCATCGCCATCAAGGCGATGATCAACCAACAACCGGATTAGCTGCTCGCGCGGTTCTTCACTTCTTTAGTTCGCACCAGGTTGATAGAATAATACGGGGAGCCGGAAATCGCAGCTCCGCAGAAACGCGGGTGCTCCCAGCATGAGCAAATTCGTCCTCTCCGGGTGAAGTGAGGCGATTCATGAAAGCGGCAGAGTTGCTGGTTCGTTGCCTGGAGAATGAAGCCGTCCAACTGGTCTTCGGTTTGCCAGGCGAGGAAACCCTTGAGCTCATGGACGCCCTGCTGGATTCTCGCATTCGCTTTATCGAGACGCGGCATGAGCAGGGGGCGGCGTTCATGGCCGATGTCTATGGAAGACTCAGCGGAAAGGCGGGAGTGTGCCTGTCCACGCTGGGACCCGGTGCCACGAATCTTTTGACCGGTGTCGTCGACGCTTACCTGGATCGTGCCCCGCTGTTCGCAATCACCGGGCAAGCGTCGCTCAATCGCCGCCACAAGGAATCGCACCAGTACATCGACGTCATCTCGATGTTCAAGCCGGTCACCAAGTGGAATACCTCGCTCCCCAAGGCGGAGGTGATTCCCGAAGCGATTCGGAAGGCGTTCAAGATCGCGCAGACGGAGAAACCTGGCGCCACTCACGTGGAGCTGCCGGAAGATGTGGCGGAAGAGGAGCTCGGCGACACGACCTCGTTGACCCCCCTCTTCGTGCAGGGGCCCGTCGCGCCTGAGCCGTCGCCAGCCCAAGTCGAGCGGGCGATTCGCGCGGTCTCCGGAGGACGGCGCCCCGTGATCTTGGCGGGGAACGGCGTCATTCGAGGTCGTGCGTCCGATGCGCTCAGATCCTTCGCGCGGCGGTTGCAGATTCCCGTCCTGCATACGTTCATGGCCAAAGGTGCTCTTCCTGACAGTGATCCGTTGTCTCTCTATACGATCGGTCTCCAAGCCCGGGATTACGCGACGGTCGTGATGGAGCAGGCCGATGTGGTCCTGGCGGTGGGGTATGATTTTGTGGAATATGCACCCTGCTTCTGGAATTCCCGGCGAGACAAGCGCATTGTCCACATCGATGTGTCGCCGGCCGAGGTGGACGAGCACTACATCGTCGAGGTGGGGGTGCTGGGCGATCTTCGCCTGTCATTGGACCACATTGGCGCAGGACTCGCACCGTGCGACTCACCGTGGGCCCAGAAAGCTCGCAAGACTGTCATCGACGGATTCGAATCCGAACTGGCCGGCAAGACTTCCTGGCCTCTGCGGCCGCAGCACGCCATGCTGGATCTGCGCGCCGTGCTCGAACCAGATGATCTCGTCGTCTGTGATGTGGGCGCCCACAAGCTCTGGATGTCCCGGATGTTTCCCTGCGAGGCGCCCAACTCCTGCATTATTTCAAACGGCTTCGCCGCGATGGGAATTGCCGTGCCCGGTGCGATTGCCGCGAAGTTGCTGTACCCGGAACGACGCGTGGTGGCAGTCACAGGGGACGGCGGCTTCCTCATGAACTCTCAGGAGCTGGAAACGGCGGTGCGTCTAGGATTGCCTTTGGTGATCCTGGTGTGGAGGGATAATGGATACGGTGTGATCCGCTGGAAGCAAATGGTTCGGTTCGGCCGGACTTCTTCCGTGGACTTCGGGAATCCCGACCTCGTCAGCTTTGCGAGCAGTTTCGGCGCCGTTGGCTATCGAGTCACGGACCCGGCGGAGTTTCGGCCGATCCTGGTGAACGCGTTGAAGAGCAAGGTCCCGGCCGTCATCGATTGCCCGGTCGACTATGCCGAGAACCTGCGGCTAACAGAACGCCTGAACGGCCTGCCACTTTGAATGAAGACGTGCCCCAACGCCGCGCCTCACTTTGTCGGCGTGGGCGATCATCTTTCATGTCTTGGGCTGAGGGCTGACCGGAGCCCTGAGAGAAGCGGGCTGCATCTCCCAAGGGCCAGTCAGCTTGTCGGCCTCAGCCCGGAGGCAAGAGAAGGTAGATGCCGATCGCCAGGATGGGACCTCCCACGTACATGGCTTTTTTGCCGAACACATCGTATAAGCCATAACACAGGATCACCCAAATCAAGGTGTAGTAGATCTGGGCGATGCCACGATAGGTTCCTCCGGCTCCTTCCGCGAAGGCGAAGGTCGGGAGCCAGACAGCGAGTGCGATCAGAAGACTGAGCACGAGTTTCATCACGCTCCTCCTTTGACGTGGTGGCAATGAGTCTTTCAGCGGGGAAGAGTGACTCCACACACAAACGCCCTCACGGCGAGGTCTTGCCGTGAGGGCGTCTCGTTGTTCCGGAACGGCTCAATCTGGAGGGATGACGGAAGGCTACCCCGGCTCCATTCGTGGCCTCGCACTAGG
>Ga0335070_10009896_pt1 | contig 11151 bp, 11 predicted proteins | sample Lox_Sample_13_FD_206722 | JGI IMG/M metagenome (GOLD analysis project Ga0335070, IMG submission 206722) | Soil microbial communities from Loxahatchee National Wildlife Refuge, Florida, United States - Lox_Sample_1.3 | ecosystem: Environmental > Terrestrial > Soil > Wetlands | place: USA... | reverse complement strand
TCCCCCCGGGCACCTACTCACAAACATGGGTGAGCGATGTCACACCGTATTTGCCCACGCCGGGTGTATGAATGCACAAATCCGGGAAGTCAGGGACCAGGGCCGACCCAGGTGCAGGGCCCCAATCAAATTCAGTGACCGCGGGAGGTGGAGGCATGCTGCATGGTCAGTCGTTCACAGGCGCCCTCCAAAGCCGGGGTGTAGACCGCCGGCGTTTCATCAAATTCTGCAGTGCGATGGTAGCCACGCTGGCGCTTCCGCCACGCTATCTGGCGCAAGTCGCCTCCGCCCTTGAAAAGGCAAAGAAGCCGGTGCTGGTCTGGCTGCAGTTCCAGGACTGCGCCGGAAATTCCGAGTCCATATTGCGCTCCAGCCATCCCACGGTGGCCGAGGCAGTGCTCGACTTACTCTCCTGGGAGTACCACGAGCTGGTGATGGCGGGCGCCGGCCACCAGGCCGAAGCTGCCCTGGAGCGCGTGGTGCGGGAGGAGAAGGGCAAGTTCATCGCCGTGGTGGAAGGCGCGATTCCGCTGGCCGATGGCGGGGTCTATTGCACGGTTGCGGGCAAGACTGCGCTGGAGATCGCGCAGCACGTCTGCAGCAATGCGGCGGCAACGATCGCTGCCGGAGCCTGCGCCTGGGACGGCGGCCTGGTGCGCGCCCACCCCAATCCCACGGGCGCGGTCGGGATCGAAGAAGCGGTTCCGCAGGCCAAGGTCATCAACCTCGGCGGATGCCCGCAGAATCCGGCGAACACTGCGGCGGTGCTGGTGCACTACCTGACCTTCGGGGAATTGCCCGCGGTGGACCAGTACAACCGGCCGCTGTTTGCCTACGGGCGCATCATTCACGACCAGTGCGAGCGCCGCGCCCATTATGATGCCGGGCGCTTCACTCAGGAGTGGGGCGACGAGGGCCATCGCAAGGGCTGGTGCCTGTACAAGATGGGCTGCAAGGGGCCGCAGGCGACCTTCAACTGTCCCTCGGTGCGCTGGAACGATGGCACCAGTTGGCCGGTGAAGGCGGGGCACGGCTGCTTGGGCTGCGCCTCGCACCGCTTCTGGGACACGCGCTCGCCTTTCTACGAACGCCTGCCGGAGGTTCCCGGCTTTGGCGTGGACGTGACCGCAGGCCAGATCGGCATGGGCGTCACCGCGGCGGTAGCTGCCGGGACCGTCATCCACGGAATCGCCAGCGCCGTGCGCGATCGCATGCGGACGCGCGAAGCCGCCCTTCAAACCGGCGCGAAGCCCAAACCAAAGGAATAGGAGAAGCCTATGGCACGGATCGTAGTGGACCCGGTAACCCGCATTGAAGGCCACCTGCGCATCGAAGCCCAGGTGGACGGCGGCGCGGTCTCGGACGCCTGGAGCTCCGGAACCATGTTTCGCGGCATCGAACTCATCCTGCGCGGCCGCGACCCGCGCGAAGCCTGGGTGTGGGCGCAGCGCATCTGTGGAGTGTGCACCACAGTGCACGCCTTGACCTCAGTGCGCGCGGTGGAAGACGCGCTGGGCATCGAGGTGCCGGAAAACGCCCGCATCGTGCGCAACATCATCGCGGGGACGCAATACGTCCAGGACCACGTCATCCACTTCTATCACCTGCATGCGCTGGATTGGGTGGATGTGACGCTGGCGCTGAAAGCCGATCCCGGCAGGACTTCGCAGTTGGCGGAGTCCATCTCCGACTGGCCGAAGTCGAGCAAGAACTATTTCAAGGCCATCCAGGACCGGCTTAAGGCGCTGGTGGCGAGCAAGCAGCTCTCCCTTTTCAGCAGCGGATACTGGGGCCACCCGGCGTACCACCTGCCGCCCGAAGCCAATCTGCTGGCCGTCGCGCATTATCTGGAAGCGCTGGAGTTCCAGCGGGAGTTCATCCGCATCCACGCCGTGCTGGGCGGCAAGAACCCGCACCTGCAGACCTACCTGGTCGGCGGGATGTCCACCGCCCTGGATCCCAACGAGCCGCAGGCGACCATCAATCCCGAGCGCATCACTTTCTTAAGCGAACTTGCCGGCAAGGCCCAGGAATTCGTGGACAAGGTCTATATCCCCGATGTGCTCGCCGTCGCTGGCTTCTACCCTGACTGGTTCGGCCGGGGAGAGAATCTTGGCAACTTCCTCTCCTATGGCTGCTTCCCGCAGGGCGGCATCAAGGACGCGACCCGCTACTTCCTGCCCCGTGGCGTGATCCTCAATCGCGACTTGTCCAAGGTGCATCCGTTCGATCCGGCGAACGTGAGCGAGTATGTCACGCACTCCTGGTACAACTATTCCGACGGTGACCAGAAGGCAAAACATCCCTTCGCAGGCGAGACCAATCCCAAGTACACCGGGCCCAAGCCTCCGTTTGAGCACCTGGAGGTTGAACAGAAGTATTCCTGGCTGAAGTCGCCGCGCTACCAGGACCAGCCCATGGAAGTTGGCCCGCTGTCGCGCATGCTGGTGGCGTATGCCTCGGGCCACCAGGAGGTGAAAGACCTGGTCAACGCCGCGCTGGGGAAGCTGAACGCTCAGCCCACTGCGCTGTTCTCGACGCTGGGCCGCATTGCCGCGCGTGCTATCGAAGCGCAACTCATGGCCCGGCAGGTCAGCAAGTGGGTGGACGAGTTAGGCGCGAACCTCGGCCGCGGCGACCTTCGCATCCACAACGGCGAGAAGTGGGACCCCGACACCTGGCCGCACGAGACCAAGGGTTTCGGTTTCCACGAGGCGCCGCGCGGGGCGCTGGCCCACTGGGTGCAAATCGAAGACAAGAAGATCAAGAACTACCAGGCCGTAGTTCCGACCACCTGGAATGCTGGGCCGCGTGACGCCAACGGAAAGCGGGGCGCCTATGAGACCTCGCTGTTGAAGACGCCCATTGCCGATCCGGAGCGTCCGGTGGAGATCCTGCGCACCATTCACTCCTTCGATCCCTGCCTGGCCTGTGCCGTGCATGTGGTGGACGCACAGGGGCGCAGCTACCGCGTGCTGAAGGCGAGTTGAGAAAGGAGCACACGATGACCGAGTTGCGGCAGTACTCCTGGTCGGAAGCACATAGCCCCGATACGACGTATGCACCGGTCCGCGTATATGTGTGGGAGCTTCCGGTACGCGTCTCGCACTGGTTCATCTTCCTGCCGGTTGTGGTGCTCTCATTCACCGGGTACTACATGCACAACCCGTTCATCGTGGCGACCGGCAGCACAGCTTTCATGATGGGGACGGTGCGCTTTATTCACATTGTGGCGGGGTTCGTGTTTATCTCCGCGTTCTTGCTGCGCCTGTACTGGTTCTTCGTGGGCAACAACTGGTCCAACTGGCGGGCCTTCGTTCCGCTGCACCGCCGGCAGTGGCGAGGCATGGGCGGCATGGTGGCCTACTACAGCTTCCTGCGCAGAGACCTGCTCCACCACGTGGGGCACAACGCATTGGCTGCAGTTACGTACCTCGTCATGTTCGTGCTGATGTTCATCGAAATCCTTACCGGTCTGGCGCTCTACAGCCAGGTGCGGTCCAGCACCGTGCTAAATGCGATCATCGGCTGGTTGCCGCGGCTGATCGACATCCAGAACCTGCGCCTGATCCATTTCTGCGTCATGTTCAGCTTTTTCATCTTCGTCATCCACCACGTGTACAGCGCGGTGCTGGTTTCCTGGGAGGAGCGCAACGGCCTGATTGAGAGCATCTTTACGGGATACAAGTTCGTTCCCGCCGACGAGCTGGAAGAAGACGAAACCGCACGAGGCGTGCGATGAGCAAATCACGGCCCGCAAACGCGGTTGTCGTGGGGCTGGGCAATGTCATCCATTCCGATGACGGCGCCGGGGTCCACGCGCTGCAACGGCTCCAGGAAGCTTCCGATGTCCCGCAGGACGTCGAGCTGATTGAGGGCGGTACTCTCGGCCTGGAGCTGCTGCCGTATTTGTGGGATGCCACGCGCATTCTGGTGCTGGATGCGGTGGACGTGGGCCAGCCCGCGGGAACCGTCGTCTCCCTGACGGGGGACGAGATCCGGCGCCTACGGGGCGGCGGCAGCGTGCACCTGGTCGGTCTGGCAGACCTGCTCGGCGCCCTGCAGCTCGTGGCCAAGCCGGCGCAAGAGGTCATCCTGCTGGGAGTGCAGCCGGCCTCGACCGACTGGGGCACGGAACTGTCACCCGCGGTGGAAGCCGCCATTCCTCAGCTTGTGACGGAAACCCTCAAGCTGCTGTGTCGGTGGTCACAGCCTTTGGAGCGGGCCGCGGGTAGCATTTAATAAGGAGAAATCCAGGAATGTGCCTGGCGATTCCGGGCAAGATTCTCGACAGCAATGACCGCGACGGCACGCGGGTCGCCCGCGTGCAGTTCGGCGGAATTGTGCGCCAGGTCTGCCTGGACTTTGTTCCCGACGCCCAGGTCGGGGACTACGTCATGGTGCACGTCGGCTTCGCCATCAGCCGCGTGGACACAGCCGAAGCCGAACGCACCTACAAGCTGCTGGAAGAAATGGGCGTGCTGGAAGAAGAACTAGGCTCCAGGAACTAGGCTCTAGGCTCTGGGCTTTAGGCTCTAGGTCCTGACGCATTTCGAAGAGAAGGAACTTAGATTGTGAGCGGGACATTTGAAGATCTCTTAGCTTGGCAAAGGGCAATGGAGCTTGTTTTCCAGGTTTATCGTGATACCGAAGCATTTTCCTAAGCATGACATGTTCGGTTTGACCAGTCAGTTAAGAAGGGCGGCAGTATCGGTCGCAAGCAACGTCGCCGAGGAGAAGGGCCGCGGGTCTGATAAGGAATTGATCCAATTCTTGAACTGCTCGCGAGGGTCAGTCTACGAAATCCAAACGCAATTGCGCATCACCCAGGGACTAGGTTATCTAACCGACTTACAAGCATCGGCACTGCGAGAAAAGTCCGACGAAGTTGGACGACTGCTAAATGGCCTCATCAAGGCCTTTACCAGGGTAGGAGCCGCGCGAACCAGAGCCTAGAGCCTAAAGCCCAGAGCCTACTTCCCCCGTCGCATGCGCTCCAGATACACCTGCTCCACCGGTAGGTCGTATTCGCGCAGAATGTGGCGTACGCTCCGGCCGCTGACCAGGTGGCAAATCTCTTCCGCCAGATTCTTGGCGTGGTCCCCAGCTCTTTCCAGTCCCTGGCTGATAAATACCAGATGGAAGCTCTCCTGGCGGGGCTCGTTGCGCGGGTTTTCAATATGCCGGATAAACACCATGTTGCGCAGGCGGTCGAGCTCGGCATCGGCCTTCAGCACTTCGATTGCACGCTTTACGTCACGCGCCGAAAAGGCCTCGGCCACGTAGCTGAGCATTCCCGCCACGATGGCCGCCATGCGCGACAGGTCCTGGCGATCCTGCTCCTGCAATCGCGGAGCGACGGGTTCCAGGCGGTTGGCCACATTGAGCAACAAGTCGCCAATGCGCTCCAATTCAATGATGGACTTAAGGCAGGCGAGCAGTTCGCGCGCTTCCGTCTCCGACACGCCAGCGATGGCAGCAGTCACTTGCTCGTTGATCTGGCGGTCGAGCGTATCCAACTCCTCCTCGTGCTTGCGAACCTGCTCGCGCCAGGGGCCGGCTCCGGAAATAATGCCATCCGCCACGGCCCGCGCTGCCAGGCGCGCGATCTCGCATCCACGCAAAGTGAGTTCGGCAAGCCGGGAGGAATCCGGGAATTCGATGGGCTTGGGGTCGCTCATGGGACTACCTCATGACCCGCAACTCGATCAGGAGTGCAGGCGTTCAGACAAAGCAATCAGTCCGGCCACCACGCAGAACACGGCCACACCGGACGTCGTGAGACGGAAGATGAACTGCTGCCTGCCAGGATTGCTGCTCGCCTCGTTGGCGCGGGCCAGAAAACCTCCGGCGACGAAGCCGTACGCCGTCATGGAAGCCACAATTCCGAGAGTGAAGGCGGCAATGCGCAGCATGGAGGCGGCGAAGGTGTCGGCCAGGGCCACGGGCACAATCAGCAGCAGGCTGCGGGCGCCGCCCATGGCGAACAAGCCTCCTAGCAGGAACGCCAGCCGCCCGTGCCCGTGCTGGTGCTCGACCGGGCTGCCAAAGTGGGCATGGACGTGACGATGCTCTCCCGCTGCATGGTGATGGCCGTGGGAGTGGATGGACAGGCGGCCGGTGATCAGTCCCAGGGCCAACGCCAGTCCGGTGACGATCAGGAGCGTTGCCGCCCCCAGGTCAAAGCCGCGCTCCCAGCGGAGGGGCAGCGCCATGCGGCCGAAATGGGCGAACAGCGCGGCTCCGCCAATCACGGCTGCATGGCCGCCCGCAAAGCGCACGGAGAAAAACGTCACCCTGCGGAAACTGTTGCCCGCCATGGCGCCGAAAGCGGTGATGGCCGCCAGATGGTCGGGCCCCAGCCCGTGCAGCACGCCTGCCCCGAAGATCATGGCCAGCAATAACATCCGCCCTTCTCCACTCAGCCAGATTTTACTATCAACGCAGGCACGGATCGTGCCTCGGGTCACACTCGTTTGTGACGCTTGTCACCGATAGGGTGTTCGTCGAGAACTAGAGTGTTCGCAGGTGTGTTCCCCCGCCGGAAAGCCGCCTGCGAAGCGGTGGAGGCACATCCGTCAAAAGCCTTGCGGGATGGCGCCATGAAGTACATCGACGAATATCGTGACCGGCGCGTCGCCCGTGCTCTGGCTGCGGAAATTGCACAGCGCACGACCCGCCCCTGGGCGCTGATGGAGATCTGCGGCGGTCAGACCCACACCATCATGCGCTACGGCCTCGACGAGCTTCTCCCCCGCGAGATCGAACTGGTGCACGGCCCGGGATGCCCGGTGTGCGTTACCCCGCTTGAGACCATCGACAAGGCCATCGAACTCGCATCCCGCCCTGAGGTGGTCCTGGTTTCCTACGGCGACATGCTGCGGGTCCCCGGATCGCATTCGGACCTGTTTCGCGCCCGGGCGCAGGGCGGCGATGTGCGCATCGCGTATTCGCCGACCGAGGCGGTGAAGATCGCCCGCGCCAACCCCGGCCGCAAGGTGGTGTTTCTCGCCATCGGTTTTGAGACTACCGCTCCCGCCAATGCGATGGCGGCGTGGCAGGCCCGGCGCGAAGGCCTGACCAATTTCTCCATGCTGGTTTCGCACGTGCTGGTGCCGCCGGCCATTCGCGCGCTCATGGTGTCCCCCGAAAACCGCGTGCAAGGCTTTATCGCGCCCGGGCATGTCTGCACGGTCATGGGGTGTGGCGAGTACGAGGCTTTGGTACGGGATTTCCGTGTGCCCATTGTGGTGGGCGGTTTCGAACCCGTGGACTTGCTGGAGGCTGTCCTCATGCTGGTTAAGCAGCTGGAAGCGGGCGAAGCGAAGCTTGAGAACCAGTACGTGCGCTCGGTGAGCTACCGCGGGAATTTTGCGGCGCAGCGAATCATGCAAGAAGTGTTCGAGGTTGCCGACCAGAAGTGGCGCGGGATCGGCATGATTCCGCGCAGTGGCCTGCGCCTGCGTGAAGAATACGCCGCGTACGACGCGGAACGGGTCTTCGACCTGGCCAGTGTGAGCGCGGAGGAACCTGCTGAATGCATCAGCGCCCTGGTGCTGCAAGGCCGCAAGCGGCCCACCGACTGCGTGGCGTTCGGCATGCGCTGCACTCCGGAGAACCCTCTGGGCGCACCCATGGTTTCGTCCGAGGGTGCTTGTGCTGCCTACTACCGTTACCGCCGCCACGCGGTCGCGGGTTAGGAGAACGCCATGGCGGTAAAGACGATTGCCGAGCTGAGCTGTCCGACGCCGTTTCCGGCCCGGGACAAGGTTCTGCTTGGCCACGGCAGCGGCGGCAAGCTCAGCGCAGAACTGATCCGCGATGTCTTCCTGCCCGCCTTGCAGAATCCGGTGCTGGCGCAGTTGAACGATCAGGCGGTGGTCAATGTTAACGGGCTTCGCCTGGCGCTGACCACCGACTCGTTCGTCGTCAAGCCCCTGTTCTTTCCCGGCGGCGACATCGGCTCGCTCGCCGTGCACGGGACCATCAACGATCTCGCCGTAGGCGGAGCCACGCCGCTTTTCCTGAGCGCCGCTTTCATCCTGGAAGAAGGCCTGCCCATGGATGAGCTTCAACGAGTCGTGCGCTCCATGCAGCAGGCCGCGGCCCAGGCCGGAGTGCAGGTCGTGACCGGAGACACAAAAGTCGTCGAGAAGGGCAAAGGCGACGGGCTGTTCATCAACACCACGGGCATTGGCCTCGTGCCCGACGGCGTGGAGCTCTCCGCCGATCACGCAAGGCCTGGAGACAAAGTCCTGCTCAGCGGCTCCATCGGCGATCACGGCATCGCCATACTGGCGCAACGCGAAGGCTTGGAGTTTGAAACCACCATCGAGAGCGACAGCGCCGCGCTGCACACCCTGGTCGCAGACATGCTGAAAGCAACTGGCGAAATCCGCTGCATGCGCGATCCCACGCGCGGCGGGCTGTCCAGCGCGCTCAATGAAATCGCCGCCCAGTCGCGGGTGAGCATTGAACTGGACGAACGCGCCATTCCGGTCCGCGAGGAAGTGAAGGGCGCATGCGAGCTGCTGGGGCTCGATCCGCTGTATGTGGCCAATGAGGGCAAACTGATCGCGCTCGTGGCCGCGGAGGCTGCGGAGCAGTTGCTGCGGGTCATGCGCGGCCATCCGCTGGGCCGTGAGTCGCAGGTCATCGGCACGGTGAAGCGCGACCATCCCGGCCTGGTCACCCTGCGCACCGCGCTGGGCACCACGCGCATCGTGGACATGCTCGCGGGCGATCAGCTGCCCAGGATTTGCTGAGGAAACGATGCACGAAATGGGCATTGCCTGCGAAGTGTTGGCGGCTGCGCGCCGCGAAGCACTGCGGCACCCCGGCAAGACTCCGCGCAGAATTGGCCTGCGCATCGGCGAGCTGGCGGCGGTTGATCCCGAGGCCTTGCGCTTTTGCTTCGAGGCCATCACCCGCGAAACCGAAATGGAATCGCTGGAATTGGAGATCGAAATCCTGCCGTTCCGTTTCCGATGCCGGAACTGCGGACATGAGTTTGTGGTGCGCGACTACCAAACCCAGTGCCCGCAATGCGCGGACACGAATAGCGAGTGCGTCGGCGGGCAGGAGTTGGACCTGTCGTATCTGGAGGTGGATGACCATGAACCGAGTGCCGCTGGAACAAAAAGTACTCAGTGAAAACGACCGCATCGCGGCAGAGCTGCGGGCGCGTTTCCGGGAACACGGCATCCTGTGCCTCAACCTGATCAGTTCTCCCGGTTCGGGCAAGACCAGCCTGCTGGAGCGCACCCTGGAGAGCCTGCCGCGCGAGCAGCGCGTGGCCGTGCTCACCGGCGACATTCAAACCGACAATGATGCCGCCCGCCTCAAACGCTTCGGCTTCCCCGTGAAGCAGATCACCACCGGCGGCACCTGTCATCTGGATGCGCGCATGATCGAACGCCACCTCGCGGACTGGCCCCTAACCGGCATTGATCTGTTGTTCATCGAGAATGTCGGCAACCTGGTGTGCCCGTCCAGCTACGACCTGGGCGAGGCGGCCAAAGTGGTTGTCCTGAGCGTCACCGAAGGCGAGGACAAGCCGCTGAAGTATCCTTCGATTTTTCTCAAGTCGGAGTTGCTGGTGCTAAACAAGATTGATCTGCTGCCCTATGTTCCCTTCGACCTGAAGGCCGCCACCGAAAACGCGCGCCGCGTGCATCCCGGGATAGAAATCCTGAAGACGTCATGCCTCACCGGCAAGGGTCTGCACGAATGGCTGGTTTGGTTGGAGCATCGCCGGCGAGCGAGCAAGCAGCCGGAACCGCAGGCCGTGGGCTAGGTGTCGCATGGAAGTACGCCGCCACATCGATGTTTCGGGCATTGTGCAGGGCGTCGGCTTCCGTCCCTATGTGTACCGGCTTGCCACCGGGAACCATCTGGCCGGGGACATCCGCAATACCCCCGCCGGGGTTTCGATTGAAATCGAGGGCCCGTCCGAAACTGTCGAAGACTTCGTGGTGCGGCTTCCGCGTGAAGCGCCGCCGCTGGCGCGCATCACCAGTGTGGCGGTGTGTGAAGTGCCCTGCAACGGCGAGAGCGAATTTCGTATTCTCGAGAGCCGGATCGGAGAGCAGGTCCGCACCCTGATTTCGCCAGACGTCGCCATCTGTCCGGACTGCCTGCGCGAGCTGTTCGCCCCGCGCGACCGCCGTTACCGCTATCCATTTATCAACTGCACCAACTGCGGCCCGCGCTTCACCATCACGCGCGACATTCCCTACGACCGTCCCAGCACTTCCATGGCGGTCTTCCCCATGTGTCCCGCGTGCCAGGCGGAGTACAACGACCCGCTGAATCGCCGCTTCCATGCCCAGCCCAACGCCTGCTGGAGGTGTGGGCCGCGGGTGGAACTCTGGGACAGAAGAGGGAGGCGCATCCAGTGCCGGGATGTGGTCGCGGAGGCAGCCGCAGGTCTTCATGCCGGCATGGTGGTCGCGGTCAAAGGCCTCGGCGGATTTCATCTGGCCGCCGACGCAACCAATCCCGCTGCCGTTGCCCTGCTACGCGAGCGTAAGCGGCGAGTGGAGAAGCCGTTCGCCATTATGGTGCCGAACGTGGCCACCGCTTACGAAATTTGCGGGTTGGACGAAGCTGCCCGCGCAGTCCTGGAATCCGTGCCGCGGCCCATTGTGCTCCTTCCCTGGAAGAAGCCTAGTCCGATTGCTGACGAGGTCGCGCCCTTCAACCGCTACCTGGGAATCTTCCTGCCGTACACGCCGCTGCATCACCTGCTGCTGGCGGAAGGCGGCTTCACCGCGCTGGTCATGACCAGCGGCAACCTGAGCGAGGAGCCGATCGCGATTGACAACCAGGAAGCGATCGCCCGCTTGCATGGTCTCGCCGACTACTTCCTGGTCCACAACCGGGACATTCTCCTGCGCTGCGACGATTCGGTCGTCAGAGTGCTGGCTGGAAAGACTCGCCAGTTGCGCCGCTCGCGCGGCTTCGTGCCGGTGCCGGTCTTCTTAAAGGAAGAGCAGCCGGCGGTGCTGGCGGTGGGTGGCGAACTGAAGAACACCGTATGTCTGACCAAAGGCAAGCACGCCTTCCTCAGCCAGCACGTTGGAGATCTGGAGAACGTCGAGAGCTACAGCTTCTTCGCCGAGGCGGTCGAGCATCTGGAAAGAATTCTTG
>Ga0335070_10009895_pt1 | contig 11151 bp, 8 predicted proteins | sample Lox_Sample_13_FD_206722 | JGI IMG/M metagenome (GOLD analysis project Ga0335070, IMG submission 206722) | Soil microbial communities from Loxahatchee National Wildlife Refuge, Florida, United States - Lox_Sample_1.3 | ecosystem: Environmental > Terrestrial > Soil > Wetlands | place: USA: Florida... | reverse complement strand
GAAAGCTGAGATGATGGTGGTCGGGAGGTCTTCGTGATGCGTCTTTCTGACTGTTTCGTGGATCTCATCGCCTACATGTCCTACTTCCTGAAGAGCGTTGCCAAGAGGCAACCGCCCTACGACAAGGTGAGGGCCGACGTCCATCGGCTCCTCGCTCAAAGTCAGGAGTGCGTGAAGCGGGGGCTCGTGAGCGATGAGGAGTATCGAGAGGCTCATTTTGCCGTCTGCGCCTGGGTGGACGAGGCCATCCTCAGCTCGCCGTGGCAGGAGAAGGGCAAGTGGACGCGAGAGCAGCTTCAGCGTCTCCACTACCAGACCACCGACGCCGGCGAGGAGTTCTTCGAACGCCTGAACCGCCTGGGGCCGGCGCAGACCGGCGCGAGAGAGGTCTACTACCTCTGCCTGGCCATGGGGTTCGCCGGCCGCTACCACAACCAGGGGGACGAGTTCCTGCTCGAGCAGCTCAAGACCTCCAACCTCAAGCTCCTGAGCGGGAGCTCCCTTGGTCTTCCCACGATAGAGCGAGGGGAGCTCTTCGCCGAGGCTTACCTGCCCGACTCCCCCGGGGCCGCACCCCAGAGAAAGGCCGGGCTGTTCTCGGCCTTCACCCTCGCCTCCTTGGCCGGGCCGGTCGCGCTCTTCGTGGTTCTTTTCGTGATCTACCGGTTTGCCCTGAGCGGCATCGGCGATAACATCTTGAGCAGGATACCGTAAATGAAGTCCATGATCGGAAAGATTCTGAAGGTTGTCCTCCTGGTGACCCTGGCCGCCCTGGCCATCCTCCTGATCTTCGGGATCGTCCTCTGGCTGAACTGGCCGTGGTGGATGGGGTTTTTCATCATCCTGGGTCTGGTGGGCATCGGCATCGGCGTCTTCTTCGTCACGAAGATCCTCCGCCGCCGCCGGGAGCAGCAGTTCGTCGGCGAGATCGTCGCCCAGGACGAGCTCCGCGTGAAGGCCATGGCCGGCAAGGAGCGGGAGGAGCTGCAGCAGCTTCAGGAGCGCTGGAAAGAGGCCATGAACGCCCTCCGCCGTTCCCACCTCCGGAAGAAGGGAAACCCCCTTTACGTCCTCCCCTGGTATCTCGTCTTTGGCGAGAGCGGCTCCGGCAAGACGACAGCCATCCAGAGCGCCCGCCTCTCTTCCCCCTTCGCCGAGGTGAACCGCGCCTCCGGCATCTCGGGGACCAGGAACTGCGACTGGTGGTTCTTCGAGCAGGCCATCCTCCTCGACACCGCCGGAAGGTACGCCATTCCCGTAGACGAGGGCCGCGACAAGGACGAGTGGCAGCAGTTCCTGACGCTCCTCGCCAAGTACCGCAAGCGGGAGCCCCTGAACGGGCTCATCGTCTGCGTGCCGGCGGACAAGCTCCTCCAAGGGGGGAAGGAAACCCTCCAGGAAGACGGCCGGGTCATCCGCCGGCGCTGCGACGAGCTGATGCGCGTCCTCGGGGCCAAGTTCCCCGTCTTCGTCCTGGTGACCAAGTGCGATCTCGTCCAGGGGATGACTCAGTTTTGCGACCAGCTCCCGGAGAAGCGGCTGGAGCAGGCCATGGGCGCCATCAATCAGACCCTTTCGACCGAGGTGGCCGCCTTCACCAAGAACACCGTCACGACTATCAGCGAGAGGCTCCGGGACCTCCGGCTCCTACTCCTCCATCGCACGAAGGCCCAGGCCCTCGATCCGGCCCTCCTCCTCTTCCCCGAAGAGTTCGAGAAGCTGGAGCCGGGTCTCACCGCCTTCGTGAACGGCGCCTTCGAGCAGAATCCCTACCAGGAGACGCCGCTCCTTCGCGGCCTCTTCTTCAGCAGCGGCCGCCAGGAGGGAACGCCTTACTCTCACTTCTTGAAAGCCCTCGATCTCATCGGCGAAAAGGAGACCTTGCCCGGCACCAACCGGGGTCTTTTCCTCCATGATTTCTTCGGCCGCATCCTCCCCAAGGATCGGGGGCTCTTTGCGCCCACCACGCGCGCCCTCGAGTGGAGCCGACTCACCAGGAACCTCGGCCTCGCCTCCTTCGTGGCCATCGTTATCGCCCTCTGCGGGCTCCTGAGCTTCTCGTTCGTAAAGAATCTGAGAACCCTGAGAGATGTCTCCAACGAATTCGCCAAGCCACCGTTGCTCCAGGGCAAGGTGGTCGAGGATGTGATCACCATGGGGCGGTTCCAGCAGGCGATCCTCCAGGTGGGCGAGCGGAACCGCAACTGGTGGGTGCCCCGCTTCGGCCTCAATGAGAGCCTGAAGCTCGAGGAGGCGCTCAAGGATAAGTACTGCAACCAGTTCCGCACCGGCTTTCTCGCCCCCTTCGACCAGCAACTCGCCACGACCATCGGGACCTTCTCTCCAGGCACCCCACTCGAGGTCATCGGTCAGCACGTGGTCCATCTGGCGCGCCGGATCAATCTCCTCAAGGCGCGCCTGGAAGGGCAAGGGCTTGAGGGTCTCCGCACCAAGCCGCAACCCGGCTATGAACCCATTGTCGCCCAGGCGGACCGCGCGGTCATCGCCGACGTCAAGGACCTCTTTGGCAAGCTCTACCTTTACTACCTGGCCTGGCGCCCAGACACCACTCAGATGAACAAGGAGCTCGTGGATCTCCAGAAGTGGCTGACCCTTATCGTGACCAACAAGAGCCCGAACCTCCTTTGGACCGTCGCCTGGACCAACGGGCAAGAAGGGCTCCCCCCGGTGACCCTGGCGAGCTTCTGGGAGGGGAGCGCCAACGTGCAGGAGCCCAACCCGGTGGCGCCCGCCTTCACCCGGAAAGGCAAGGCCCAGATCGATGCCATCCTCCAGGAGCTTGATACCGCCCTTCCGGAACCCGGCCCCCCCATGATCGCTAAGCAGAAGGCCGATTTTCTCGCCTGGTACCGAAAGTCCTACTTCCAGGCCTGGCATGATTTCGCCGTCTCTTTCCCCAAGGGTGTGGGAAGGCTGGCGAACAAGGACGAGTGGAAGCAGATGGTAGGCAAGATGGCCGCAGGCCAGGGCCCCTACCCCGCCCTGGTGGATGCCATGGTGCAGGAGCTCGAGCCCTTTGTCGGCGAGGGTGAGCCGCCCGCTTGGGTGGGACCGGTCTTCCAGTTCCAGGATGTCAGGGCCCAGGCCGCAGAGCAGGCCGCCGGCAAGGACCTGAGCGCTCTCGCCAAGGTAACCCAGACCGGCAAGAAGATCGTCTCCGAGGTGGCCAAGGCGAAGAAGCAGTTTGACAAGCTCACGGGTCAGTCGCCCGAGGCCCAGATGGCGCAGGTGAAGGCGTACCAGGACTACCTGAAGGCCATCGCCGAAGTTGCGCCGGCGGCCACCTCCCGGAAGCTTGCGTACCAGATGGGCGCCCAGGTCTTCGGCGAGGATGCGCCGACCAGCAAGTCGCCCTTCTACGGCGCCCAGGGCGCGCTTTTCAAGATCAAGAGCCTCATGGGTGCCGGTCCTGGGGTGGAGGACGTGCTCGGCAGGCTAATGGGCGGGCCCCCGGATTTTCTCTGGACCTTCGTCCGCCAGGAAACCGCCTGCCAGCTGGAGAGCCAGTGGGAGCAGGACGTGGTCGCCGAGGTCCAGGGCGCGCCCAACTGGCAAAAGCTTGCTCTGGGTCAGGACGGCTTTGCCTGGAAGTACATGAAGGGCCCGGCCGCGCCCTTCGTCGGTCGGGATCTCAAGCGGGGGTTCTACGCCAAAGAGGCCTTGGGCGGCCGGATCCCCTTTGATCTCAACTTCTTCACCTTCCTGCAGCGGGGCGCGACCGCCGCCGCCTCGGCCCAGGCGAGCTACCAGGTGCAGGTGAAGGGGCTCCCCACCGGTGCCAACCCCGGGGCCCAGCTCCCCAGCCTCACGAGCCTCGAGCTCCAGTGCGGCAACGAGGTGCAGAGCCTCCCGAATCGAAACTACCCCATTGTCAAGAACTTCACCTGGTCGCCGGACACCTGCGGGGATGTGGTTCTGAAGATCGAAGTAGGGAATGTGACCCTTACCAAGCGGTACGCCGGCCTCCAGGGATTCCCGGAGTTTCTCCAGGACTTCAGACAGGGGAAGCGCACCTTCCAGGGCCGAGAGTTCCCGGACCAGCAGGCCGCTCTCAAACGGCTGGGGGTGGAGTACATTGTCGTGACGTACCAATTCACTGGCCAGGATCGGGTCCTCGGCGCCCTTGGCGCCGGCGGCCCCGGCAGGCTGCCGAGGGCTATCGTCACGTGTTGGGATCGCTAGGATCGTCAGGACATTGGCACTGGGCCGCCCACGGCAAGCACCAGGCTGCGGGAGATTACTTCAGACTCGGCGGGGACCTGCCCGTACATCAGGCCTTCGCCGCCTGGGTGCACCACGGTTATCAGACTGTCACCGCGAAGGGGGTCCCTCCTCCTGGATATCGCTCGTGGCGGTTCTGGGCCAGAGGCTCGGCCAAAGGGCTCCTCGTGAGCGGCCTGGTGCGGGATAGCAGCGACTCTCACGGTCGACCCTTTCCGCTCCTCGTTGTCGGCTCCGGGCCGCTCTCGGGTTGGGAGGAAGAGTGGGACCTGGTGCCCTTTGCCTGCGAGGGAAGCTGGAACCAGATGGAACGACTCGGCACCAGGGGATTCGAGACGGTCAAGGAGTTGGAGGCGGAGATCCGCAGGATTAGGAGCCCGACCGCGGAATGGTCGGCCTTCCGGGCCGAACGGAATGAGCTGGGAGGTCGCCTCGCTCCTGCCGCCGGGGCCGCTCCGGGGGAGGTAGTGGAGGAGCTCAGGGGAAGAGCGGCTCAGTTCGCCCGGCAGCCCGAGGTTTACATTTCTCTGGATGAAGGGACGGCACCCGATCCGTTCACCCTGGCGAGCCTCTGGCACTCCTTGCTCCGCGAGGCCGGCGGGGAGGCGCCCCACGTGGCTTTCATGGGGGGAAACCAGGAAGCATCGTTTCTCCTCCTTTTCCGGCGGGCCCTCACGCCGACCGATTTTGTGCAGCTTTGGAGTGCACCGGGATAGAGACCATGGATCTTCTTAGTCTCGGAAAAGAGCCAATCAGCGGCTCCCCGCCGACCGGAGTGGACGTGCGGTACCTGCCGGAGTTCGAAGAGCTTCAGCAGGAGATCGACAAGCTATCCAATCCGGCTGCCTCTGGGGGTGCGGACTGGAAGAAGGTGGACAAGCTGGCGTCGGAACTTCTGGCCAACAAGGGAAAGGATCTCTTGGTCGCAAGCTATCTTGCCGTCGCCCAAATCCACCTGAACCAGGTCGAAGGGTTTGCTGTTGGGCTCCGCATCTATCGCGATCTGCTGGAGCAATTCTGGGAGGATCTCTATCCTACCAAGAAGCGCATGCGGGGACGGATCGCGGCCGTGGAATGGTGGTTGGAAAGGAGTGACGCTGCCTTCCAGTCTTTGAAGGTGACGCCTCTGCCTGCGGAGCGGATTGAGGAGTTCCGGCAAGACCTGTCCAGGATCGATGAGCTGTTGCGGGGTTATCTGGAGGAACCACCTCTTTTGAGACCCCTTCAGAAATTCATCGAGAGTATCCCCGTCAGGGCTGAGAAAAAGCCTGAACCAGATGGAGTGACCCCGCAGGCGAAAGCCGCAGCCCCCGCGGCGGCTACAGCCCCTTCTGCGGTTGATCAAATCGCTTCGGATGCGGATGCGGGGAGAGTGTTGCAGGGGGCCCTGGATAGCATTCGCCGCGCCGGCGACTACCTCCAGAGAGAGGGCCTCTCCAATCCCCTGGCTTACCGCTTGAGGCGCCTGGCGTCGTGGTCCAGCGTGGATGCCATCCCTTCAGCCACGGACGGCCGGACCATTGTTCCGCCTCCTGATCCCAACGTGCGCACCATGCTGACCGAACTCCAGGACAAAGGAGACTGGCAGGCACTCGTGGAAGCGTCGGAGGAGAAGGTATCGGAGTGCATCTTTTGGCTTGACCTGAATCGTTTTGTCGCTGAAGGACTGAACGGTCTCGGGGGTCCGTATCAGGACGCCCGTAACGCCGTGTGCCAGGAAACCGCGTTCTTCCTGCTCCGCCTTTCCGGTATTGAGAACCTTTCTTTTTCTGACGGGACTCCCTTTGCCGATGCAGATACCCGGCAATGGCTGAAGAGCATTGGGCTCGGGGCCGGGGCAGCGGCGGGAGAACCTGGGCCCTCAGCGGGGACGGGGGAGGGGAACCGCCTGGCGGAAGCCGTGAGAAAGGCAGAAGAGCTTGCGAAGAAAAAGCTCCCAGAGGCCGTCTCTTCCGTCCAGCAGGAGCTCCGCAGCAGTTTCTCCAAGAGAGACCAGCTCCTGTGGCGCATGGCTTTGTCCCAGATTCTGGTAAAGGCCAAGAAGGCGGAGCTAGCCTTGCCGCACCTCGAAGCGATCCTTGGCGACATCGATTTGTACAGATTGGAGGAATGGGACCCCGATCTGGCCGTAAAGGGGCTCAGGATGGTCTGGTCGGGTTTCAGCACCCAGTCCGACGAAGCTTCGACGGGCAAGGCAGCGGATGTCCTGAATCGCTTGGCAAGGCTCGATCCTGCGGGCGTCTTGAGCCTGTGAGACCAGGTTAGATCCTCCTTCTAGCCCATGGCTGGGAGGGTCGTCACATGATAGAGGGTTAATACCACTTAAAACAAAGGAGAAAATCATGGCAAAAGAAGGATCTGTTGCCCCGAAAGAACGGGTGAACATCGTCTACCGCCCGGCGTTAGGTGACGCCAAAGAAGATGTGGAGCTGCCCCTCAAGATATTGGTCATGGGAGACTTCACCGGCCAGCCGGATGACCGACGTTTGGAGGACAGAGAGACTACCAATATTGATAAGGACAACTTCAACGAGGTCCTCAAGGCCCAGGGCATTGGCCTGAACGTCACGGTGCCCAACAAGATTTCTGGCAAACCAGACGACGAAATGAGTGTGAATCTCAAGTTTGATTCACTCCAGGACTTTGGCCCAGAGGCTGTCGCGAAGAAAATGCCAGAGTTGAATCGCCTCTTGGAGCTCAGGGAAGCCCTGGGCGCTCTCAAGGGGCCGCTGAGCAATCTTCCCGAGTTCCGGAAGAAGATCCAAGAACTCGTCAAGGATGAAGCAGCTCGGGAAAGACTACTCAAGGAACTGGGTGTGGAACAAAAGTAAGCAGCGGGGGGAGGTGATTTTGTGGCCGAGGAAAAAGAGCAGGCGGTGTCTGCCCAAGAAAAGCAAGTGGAAGGGGTATCTCTGTTAGACGAGATCGTCCAGGCAACCAAACTTCAACCTACGGATGAGGCCTATGGTGTCGCCAAGAGGGGTGTGGAGGCCCTGATCGCTCAGCTTTTGGAGCCGGGCCGAGTGGTTCCCAAGATCTCAAAGGCGATTGTGGATGACATGATCGCGGAGATTGACAAGAAACTGAGTCTCCAGGTGGATGCCATTTTGCACCATCCGGAGGTGCAAAGGCTTGAGTCGGCTTGGCGCTCCCTGAAGTTTCTTGTCGACCGCACGGACTTCAGAGAGAACGTCAGGCTGCAAATTGTGAATGTGAGCAAGGGAGAGCTATTGGAGGATTTTGAGGACTCCCCTGAGGTAGTGAAATCCGGACTTTACAAGACGGTCTATACGGCCGAATACGGCCAATTCGGCGGTCAGCCCTTTGCTGCCATGATTGGCAATTACGACTTTGGACCGGGACCGCAGGACATGAAGCTGCTTCAATACGTAGCTAGCGTGGCGGCCATGGCTCATGCACCCTTTATTGGTGCGGCCGGGCCCCAGTTCTTTGGTCTCGACAATTTCAACGGCCTCCCCAACCTGAAGGATCTCAAATCGATCTTTGAGGGTCCTCAATACATCAAATGGCAGTCTTTCAGGCAATCCGAAGATGCGCGCTACGTGGGGCTGACCCTACCCAGATTCCTCCTCCGTCTCCCCTACGGGCCGGAAACCCAGCCAGTGAAGGCCTTCAACTATCGGGAGGATGTGTCCGCCAGTCATGAAAATTATCTCTGGGGGAACACGGCCTTCGCCTTTGCCTCCAGACTCACCGACAGCTTTGCCAAGTTTCGCTGGTGCGCCAACATCATTGGTCCCATGGGTGGCGGGGCCGTCGAAGATCTCCCTCTCCATCAGTTTGAGGCCATGGGCGCCGTACAGACCAAGATCCCTACCGAGGTCCTCGTCTCAGAGAGGAGGGAATTCGAGCTGGCGGAAGAAGGGTTTATCGGCTTGACGATGCGCAAGGGCAGCGACAATGCCGCCTTCTTCTCGGCAAACTCGGTGCAGAAAGCGAAGTACTTCGGGATAAGCAAGGAAGGAAAAGACGCGGAACTCAACTACAAATTGGGCTTACAGCTTCCGTATATGTTCGTCATCAACCGCTTGGCCCACTACCTGAAGGTCATTCAGCGAGAGAATATCGGCACCTGGAAAGAGCGCACCGACCTGGAGAGCGAACTGAACAAATGGATCGGCCAGTATGTGACGGAGATGGACAATCCCTCTCAGGAGGCCAGAAGCCGGAGACCTCTACGCATGGCTCAGGTCACCGTTGAGGACGTGGCGGGAGAACCTGGGTGGTACCGGGTGGGGCTCAAGGTGAGGCCCCACTTCAAGTACATGGGTGCTTTCTTTACCCTTTCCCTGGTTGGGAAGCTCGATAAGAAATAGGGAAAAACCTCATGAACGAGAGGAGAAAGGAGAAGGGGAATGGCACTGAATGCGTATCTGAAACTCAAAGGTCAAAAACAGGGGGACATCAAAGGCTCGGTGACCCAGAAGGGCCGAGAGGATTCCATCATGGTGATTGCCGTCAACCATCAGGTGCTATCTCCGAGAGATTCCGCCTCCGGCCTTCCCACCGGCAAGCGGCAGCACAAGCCTTTTACGATTACCAAAGAGGTGGACAAGTCCAGTCCCCTACTCTACAACGCACTCGTGAACAACGAGAACATAACGGAGTGGAAATTGCAGTTCTGGCAGCCCTCTGCCGCCGGCAAGGAACAGCAACACTACACTATTGAGCTCACCAATGCCTCAATAGCCGCTATCCAACTGGAAATGCTGAACAACAAGTACCCTGAGAACATGCAGCATAAGGAACGGGAGCACGTTTCTTTCTGCTACCAGAAGATCGTCTGGACGTGGATGGACGGCGGCATCACGGCTGAGGATGACTGGGAAGCTCCCGTAGCTTAGGAGGCTGAGGGGCGAGGTCCGCCAGCCTGGCTCTGCGAACTGCGGGAATGGACCAAGATGCCTTGCCCTGCCTGAAGGGCAAGGCATCTTCACCCGCATGGGCCGACACGGCAACCGGCCCTGGACCTCCTGGAGGCTCCCTCAAGTGTGACTCACCAGCAGGAATCGCGGGGCTGATCAGTTAGAGGCTCGGGACTGAGGGGGGTCTTCCTTGACAGGGGTCGAATGGTGCTGCTGATAGCGTCGGCCAAGGAAATGAACGAACTGTGCGTGAGGATCGACTCACAGAACGGCTTCGGTCCTGGGAAAAGGAGCCTCAGAGGCGTGCTCGGGAGGATCCGGGGAGAGCCATCGATTCTATCCTGAGGCATCTCCAGCGAATCCTGAATACCCGCCAGGGGAACGTGCCCATCGCCGACGACTATGGCCTCCCGGACTTCACGGAGTTTCTGAGCGCCTACCCTGGATCTCTCAAGGACTTTGAGCGCTCGATCAGGCAGACGATTCTGAAATACGAGCCGCGATTGAAGGCCGTGCGGGTGAGCTTCATTCCCCGGGAGGACGAGCCTCTTGCCCTGCGCTTTCAGATCGTTGGTCAGCTTGCAACGGAAAAGGATGGGAACCCGGTGTATTTCGAGAGTGTCGTCGGGTCCGAGGGCAAGATCACGATCAGGCGTTAGACCGGTTTGGAGACGGAGAGTTCGAGGCCGGGGGGGGAAAAACCGTCCTCGGTCCTTTCCCTGTGACGTCGGTCTGCTGAGAGGCGTAGCCCCGATAAGCTTGACCCAGGGGTTCATCGGAGTCAGCACTCACTCAGGAGGAGCTGACGGGCGAATTGAGCCAACATGACCAAACGAGCAAGCTAACGGACGACATATGCTTAACCGTTACTTCCAGGAGGAGTTAGTCAACCTAAGGGACCTTGGGGAGGCATTCTCCAAGGCTCATCCCGCTGTCGCTCCCATGCTCAGCGGGCCGACCGCCGACCCCGACGTGGAGCGACTCCTGGAAGGAGTCGCCTTTTTGACTGCTCTTCTGCGGCAAAAGTTGGACGACGACTTCCCTGAGATCGTGCACGACTTGATTCAGCTGATCTGGCCTCATTACTTGCGTCCCGTCCCCTCGACTACCATCATCGCCTTCACCCCCAAGCCCACAGTCAAACAGCCCATCGTCATACCCGCAGGCACTCAGACGGCCTCGGTAGCGACGGAAGAGACCACCTGTCTTTTCAAGACTTGCTATGACGTGGAACTCCAACCCCTTGATCTTGTTGATGCCTCTTTTGTCGAGGCGTCGGGGAGACCCCCGGCGATCAAGCTGGTGCTGGAGCTGCGCGGCCTCAAGCTGTCTGATTGGCAACCCCAGCGGCTTAGATTCTTCCTTGCAGGAAGCTACCGCGATGGGGCTGACCTCTATCTTCTCTTGCGGCGACACCTAAAACAGATCGTGATCACCTCCGCCGAGCGGGGGAGTTCCGTTATATTCGCTTCGGAAAACCTAAAGCCCATCGGCTTCTCTCCTGATGAGGGTCTCATCCCCTATCCGACCCATTCCTTCCCGGGATATCGGATTGTGCAGGAATACCTCATCTTGCCTGAGAAGTTTCTCTTCCTGGATCTTGTCGGGTGGGAACAGTGGGGGAACAGGGGTGATGGGTCTAAGTTTGAGATTCGCTTTGAACTGGGTCCGTTTTCGGTCCCGGCCCCTCGAATCCGAAAAGAGAACTTCGTCCTTTGTGCGACGCCAGCCATCAACGTTTTCCCTCATGAGGCAGATCCAATCCGCCTGGATCACCGGAGAACAGAGTACCTCGTTCGCCCCTCGGGGGTGGATGCGTCGCACTATCAAGTATACGCCGTGGACACCGTGATCGGCTATGTTCAGGGGACCGCCGAGGAGAGGCGCTATTTGCCGTTTGAGGTCTTTCACCCTGAACCTTCGACAAAGCCCATTTACCATACGCACATCAGAAGATCTCCGGTGGAAGGGAATTTTGATACGTATCTGTCCGTCGCCTATCCTGCAGACCACGGGCCTCCCG
>Ga0335070_10009894_pt1 | contig 11151 bp, 7 predicted proteins | sample Lox_Sample_13_FD_206722 | JGI IMG/M metagenome (GOLD analysis project Ga0335070, IMG submission 206722) | Soil microbial communities from Loxahatchee National Wildlife Refuge, Florida, United States - Lox_Sample_1.3 | ecosystem: Environmental > Terrestrial > Soil > Wetlands | place: USA: Florida... | reverse complement strand
ATCGAAATTCAATCGGCTCAAACTTATCACTGACATCAAACCCCCAGCAGCAGACCGTGTGAGGCAGCCAGTATACTTTACCTGTATTGGCATCAATAACGGCTCCCATAACACATTCCGCCCCGCAGCCCCAGCTTGTCACTATGTAATGCCCGGCAAAGTTCGGTTTCTTCCTGGCCGCCTCTAGCAGCCTCGCGCGATACATCATGTCGTCGCGCGTCAGAACCAAGGGGGCATTCCTTCCCTGGTATCGCTCTATAGCTGGATAGTTTTTGAACTCCGGCGCTGAGGTCTCCGCTCGTGAGATCCCGAGGCCAAGCATAAGCGGGATGAGAATGGCCAGGGCAGTGATGCTCGTCTTCATCGCTTGCTGTACTCCGCTACGGCGTGTGCAGGTTCCATCCAATGTATACCAGTGAAACGCTGACCTGTCAACGGAACCCCTTCCCCAGCAAGCCCCATGAGAATTGTTCTTGCTCATACAGCAGAATAGTGACGGACTCTTAGAAGGGAGTGGCGGGGCGATGCCCGAAAAGGGCACGGTAGTCAACATCCGCGAAAGCGGAGGTTGTCACAGTAGTCAACAATGTCCCTCAACCCTCCAACACGCGGACAGCTCAAAGTCTGATTCTTCCATCTCCTCCCACACTGCACCCTTACAAAGGATAATCCATGCTTTCTGTTGACGCCTCTATCAAAGACGGCTATGCTTATAGCAATAGACGAGTAGACACACCTTCTGACGAGTCGCAGCTCTTCCGTTTTTTATGCAGTCTGTGGAGGAGACTCCATGACCCCGCAGGAAGTCAAGCGCAAGCTCACCGCCATTCTCAGCGCCGATGTCAAAGGCTATAGCCGCCTCATGGAAGAGGATGAGGTTGGCACCATCCAGACCCTTAACGCCTATAAAGAAGTGATTGCAGGCCTTGTCCAACAGCATCATGGCCGGGTGGTGGATGCTCCGGGAGATAATGTGTTGGCTGAGTTTGCCAGCGTGGTCGACGCGGTTTCCTGTGCTGCGGAGATGCAAAAAGAACTCAAAGCCCGGAATGTCGAGCTTCCGGAACAACGCAGGATGGAATTTCGGATCGGGGTCAATCTCGGGGATGTGGTTGAGGATGGAGAACGAATCCTAGGGGACGGCGTCAATATCGCGGCCCGTCTGGAGAGCCTCGCAGAGCCGGGAGGTATCTTGATCTCCGGAACCGCCTATGATCACGTCGAGAATAAAGTACCCCTGGGTTATGAATATCTTGGAGAACAATCCGTCAAGAACATCGCAAAACCAGTCCGCGTATATCGGATTCTCATGGAGCCTGGTGTAGCAGGCACGGTGCTGCGGGAGAAGAAAGCTAAACCACGACCATGGCGAAAGATCGCTCTCTCTTTTGGGGTCATCGTGATCGTGCTGGCTGCTGCAACCCTCGCTTATCTCCACCTCCGTCCATCTGCGCCCCGGGTGGAAGTAGCTTCAAAAGAGAACATGGCCTTCCCCTTACCAGACAAGCCTTCCATTGCGGTGCTGCCCTTTGTCAATATGAGCAAAGATCCCGAGCAGGATTATTTTGCTGACGGAATGACCGAGGACCTGATCACTGACCTGTCCAAGGTCGCCGGACTGTTTGTCATCGCGCGGAATTCAACGTTTGCGTACAAGGGCAAAGCAACGGACATTCGCGAGGTGGCCAAAGCGCTGGGGGTGCGCTACGTGCTTGAGGGGAGCGTGCGTCGCAGCGGTGCCGAGGTACGGGTCAACGCGCAGCTCATCGACGCGACGACCGGTGGTCACGTGTGGGCGGATCGTTACGACGGAGACCTGAAGAACATCTTCGCTTTTCAGGACAAAGTCACGCGCAATGTCGTCACCGCGCTTGCCGTCGAACTGACCAAGGATGACAGGGAGCGTGTTGCGCGCCGTGGAACTGAGAACACCCAAGCATACGACGCGTTCCTCAAGGGCTGGGAGCATTACCTGCGACAGACACCGGAGGATTTCCGCTCCGCGATCGACTATTTCAAAAAGGCGGTGGACTTAGATCCCAAATACGGCCGGGCATACGCGGCCCTCGCCGCGACCTACTGGGAGGCTTACACGCGATACTGGGATGTGGCGTTGGGGTTCAGGCGAGGCCGAGAGACCTACTTCCAGGCAGAACAGTTCCTGGCGAAGGCCATGGCCATGAGCGACCCGACGCCGCTCGCGCATCAAGTCGCCAGCGCTATGCTTCTGCACAAGCAGCAGCATGACGAAGCGATCGCCGAAGCGAAGCGAGCGATCGCCAGCGATCCCAACGATGCGGATGGCTACGTTGCGCTGGCGAACGCGCTGAGCTTCACGGGCAGGGCGAGCGAGGCGCCCGAACAGGTCGAGCGCGCGATCCGGCTGAATCCCCACTATCCTCCATATTACGTGTACCAGCTCGGCCTGGCTCAGTTCGCCATGAATCGGCTCGATGTGGCCGCCACGTCGCTGGAGCGGGCACTCACCCTCAATCGCGACGACTACTGGTCGCAGCGGCTCCTGCTGGCGACCTACGGCCTGCTCGGCCGCGCCGCGGATGCCGCGAAACTCCTCGAGGCGATCAAGGGTAACGAGAAGCGGGGGTACATTGCGGTCTTTGATCCCCTCACGATCAGAGCGGCCGCATACTGGTATCCCTTCGCAGAACGTACAGACGCCGAGCGGTTCGCTGAGGGCTTGCGCAAGGCCGGCGTGCCCGAGTGAGGCGCCGACCAGTTCAGAACTTGACCGCGTCTCCCGGCTTCACGTCCAGAACCTTCATCGGCGCATTACCAAGCGCGGCTTTGAGCTCGGCGGGCGTCCGGTTGATGACCGGATACGTCCCGTAGTGCGTGGGAATGACCTGTTTTGGTTGGATTAATTCGCGCACGGCGTAGGCCGCGTGCTCAGGATCCATGGTGAAGTGGCCGCCGATGCAGACCAGGGCCAGGTCTGGCTTGAAGAACTTGTTGATTAATGCCATGTCACTGAACACGTCGGTGTCGCCCGTGTGATAGATCTTGAAGCCGTTTTCGAACTCCAGCACGTATCCGACCGGGACGCCGCCGGCAATGCACCGTACTCCCGTGGTGTCGGGCTTGATGGCGAAGAGATCCACTGACGAGCTATGCTCGGCTGCCACCATGTGTACCTTGATCCCGGGGCCAAGAGGCGCTACCGTGCCGCCTTTGTTCATGAAGATGGTCTTCGCATCATCGAGGAAACCGAGGGACACCAGATTGAGCGCCAACTCGTGATTACCCACCACCGTGGCGCCTGTCAGTTTCGCGAGCTTCGGCAAGTCGGCGATATGGTCGCCGTGACCGTGCGTGACAAGGATCAGGTCTACCTTACCGAGGGTCTTGAGATCTTTGTATTTCGTCGGCGTCCGAGGGTTCGTTATGAGATAGGGATCGATGATGATCACCTTGCCCACGGTGCTTGTGATGCGAAACGTTGAATGACCCAGATACAGCACCTCCACCTGCCCAGCCGACGAGGCCGCTTCCGAAGGCTTGTGTAATAGTGCATCTCCAGCTGCCAGAACAGCACCGCCAATAGCTACGGTTTTCATGAAATCCCTTCGGTCTATTTCTTTCATGGTTTCCTCCTTACTTTATTTCTCGTCAACAGGTTCCCCGTATCTTTCTTTTCCATAAGTGCTCTTGTCTCCACCATGATACAATGGAAAAAAATAGTAAGGGTGCAGGAAAAGCACAAGCCATCGGCCTCTATAGAATTATAGCCCTTGTTGCTGAAGTTGAATAGCAAATATCATCAGTTCGGCCAAGCAGTGGGGCGTATTTTAAACCGTAAAGCCCTGGAAAGCCATCATTGGCAAGGGATTTCAGCATCCTCAGAATGGTGACCGCAATGCTTCAGAGTAAGAGGGTACTTGTTCGTGCGGGGTTGGCATGTTGAAGGGGGCATACTGAACCGGTAACCAAGGAAGACAAGACCGCCTGAAACATGCCCCAAAATGGTCTGCGTTTGATAGAGAGCCGAGGGTGGTGAAAAAAGGATTGAGTCAGGAGGACAAATTAGGAATTGTCCTTTACGGAACAACCCAGGAAACCCCTTTTCAGACCACACGAGTCGCTTTTCGCGTAGCGAGAACGGCTCTGCTCGCTTTCACAGTAGTCAACAACGTCCCTCAAACCGACAGGGATCAGAAGGGTAAAGATCGCTTTGGACAGGTCGAAGTGTTATGATGCTCTGTGCTCATATAGCAATGCCATTACGGATCAAGCCGGTCAAGCCTGAGAAACAGGTTATGGCCAGAGGGGGCAACATGTTAAAAACTCTTCTGTTGAGTTTTCTCTTCTTGGTGACTTTTACCTTTATTGGAAGTTCCCCAGCGCTGACGTATTTCTGTGATGGGAACGAGTTGGTCCAGGGCATGCGGGAGTTTGAGAAAGCCGAACAGCGGGACCCCAAGGCCGACCTCCAGACCGCGCAATTTTACATGGGTTTTGTTGCGGGCATTTATGACTCGGTCTCAAGTTCTTTGTGCCCATCCGACAATCCAACGGTCGGACAGGTTTCAAAAGTAGTGGCTCAGTACCTCGACAGTCATCCAAGTGAATGCGGAAGACCCGCCTATGATCTCGTATTGCGGGCACTACGTGGCGCTTTTCCCTGTAAGTAGTTGGGCAAATTTGTGTCGCAAGGGCGAAAAGTAACAAGAGTGCTTGGCAAAAAAGAGAAGAGCTGGCCAAACTCGTTAATTTTGATTGGTCTCTGAGCGATCTGACCTTGAATGACATGCTGAAGTACTGGAGATAATTTCGGGGTAGTCAGGATTTTAGTAGATTTCGTTTATTGCTGTACTCTTGAATCTCTTAGCCCACGGATGCCTCGCACATTACAAGCCGAAAGGAATGCTTGACGCAACAGCCTCACAAATATAGCATTGTAGTATTAGAAGATGTGCATCAGGAGGCACACATGGATGACTGGAAGGACCAGTGGACGAACTGGATACCAGTGCTTGAAAAAGAGCTCCTTGATGAGATGGAAAAGGCTCCGGCGGTGTCAGAGGTGCACGCCCTGGACCATATTCTCCGGGTACGCGAACGTTGCGAACGTCTGGGAAAAGAACTCGACGCGGACCCCGAGATCCTGGTGGCTGCTGTCTATCTACACGATCTCGGTCGACACTACATTCCCGATACGGCTCATGGCGCCTTGAGCGCCCAGAAGGCAGAGCCGGTGCTGGAAAGAATCTATTTCCCCACGGAAAAAAGAGAGAGCGTTCTCCATGCGATCAGGGTGCATGATGTGAGTGCCGCAGCGGATCAGAGGACGAGTATAGAATCCAAGATCCTCTACGATGCTGACAAGGTAGACACTCTAGGGGTCATAGGCATCCTCAGGTATATACGACACTATTATGGGAAACAACCGATAGATTACATGCTCGACGATATCGAGCAGAGGTGGCAGGGGCTTGCTCTCCCGGAGACGCGACAGCTTGCATTAGGGGACTATGAATATATCACGGGCTATTTTGTGCAGTTGAAAAAGGAGTTGAGACAATAGTCGGTTTTAGCCACCCAAAAGGAAGCGCCTCTCACCAGTAATACGCTTAGCCCGTGCAACGGCATAGCTGATCGCGGGGGCGTCATGCCGAGAAGACAAGTGCCAAAGGTCTCATTTCCTCATTTACGGTCCTTCCCTTCAGCCATCTCCCTTGACCCGAAGGTCTCGCATGAAGACCAGGTTATCCACCGTCATAGCACAGGTGAAGCGGTAACCTGCAATGACGTTGACAGGACGCAGGTCGGGAAGCTCCAAATACGGGTGATCAAAAATCTTAAGCGTTGCCTCCCCTTTCCAGATGGTTGAAATCTTGACGTCGCGCGACTTCAACTGCACCAGTTCGTGGACAGCCGGCAAAGCATGCCGACCCGCCACAAGCTCCGGAAAGTGGCGCACATTCACCGCCCCTGCGAAGGTTGGAGAAGGCATTTGCGTGGTCTGTTCCCGAAGCGTAACAAGCGCTTCAACAAGGCGACGATCTTTTACTGCGAGTGTAGCACCAAATTTTCCACCGGGCCCGACAACGGGTCCAGCCTTCGAGGAAAGGTTGTAGGCCCGCGTGATCCAGGTGGAGCCAATCTGCTTGGGCCACCCCTGAGCAAATCCACGCATCAGCGCAACATCCTGGTCGACCCAGATGAAAGGACAGTAAGCCAGGGGCGTGCCTTCGTAGCTTGCCGACACCAGGAAAATCGTTTCACGATACTGGCTGCGTACTGGGTCAAGGTATTCTTCTCCGGATTCGCTGGCATATTGCCAGTCGACAAAGTAGACCGCGCAACGTGGCGAATCGAAATCAAGCCCGGGTGGGAGGAAAGATTCAACCGCTTTGGGAGCGGCTTCATATTCGACAGCGAGACAGGTGCCGACATAGTGCCATGGGGGCATCGATGCCAAGCTTGAAGTACCTTTCGGAGTACGGGGAGCTGTATAACCTTTGAGCATTTTGTCCTCCTTTTGGCGATAACGTGCTTTCTCTCCAATGCTACCTGATAGGCAGGAGTCTGTCAACAGGACTCGGATGCTTTATGTCCCGTGTCATACCAAGTTGCCTTCATTCATATAGCTTCGTTGCCTGCGCCGCGTCTCACTCCGACGGACTCTAAGTACGCCTCCGTTCGCCACGGCTTGAGCGCCTCGCTCTATTTTTGAATGCAACTTGGTATCAACGGCTGAGCCTTACGTCTTCCTATGCCCACGTCACTGATCAGGCGTTATGGCCTTTCAGCTTGCAGGCCCCTGTCGACCGTTATGGGTTTCGGGGGCTCTGTTGACGACTAACGGGGAGCCGAAGAGCAGCAGAAGGCCGATGCATGTGCACCCGGCCATCATCGATACCATCGGCATGATCGTTCCGTTGTGCAGGTAGCTTACCAGTCCCGATGACAGGGCCCCTGCCACCATCTGCAGGCTTCCGATAAGCGCCGAGGCCGTGCCCGCATTCCTCGTGAAGGGTTCCAGCGCCAGGGCAATGGCGTTGGACATGACACACCCGAAACCGAACAGGTAGCAGAAGATCAGGCCCAGGATTGCCGCCTTTCCAACGAACCCTGTGAACCCTCCTATCACTAGGAACATGATCAGAAGAAATTGGGCCGCTGTCACTGTCCGCAGCACCTGCCGGGCGCTGTGCCTTTTGAGCAGGACCCTGTTGACCTGGTTTGAGAGCACCAGGCCGACCACGTTCCCTCCGTATATCAAGCCGAATTCCATTTCTGTGAATCCGAGCAGGCTCATGTAGACAAAGGCCGATCCGGCGATGTAGGAGAAGAACCCCGCCGTTGCGGCCGCGGTCGCGAGCCCGTACGTAGCGAATGTCCTGTTCCTGAACACGTCAACATATTCCAGCATCACATTTTTGGGGTGTAAAGAGATGGAAGAATCGCGGCTTTTGGTCTCCCGGAGGAATCTGCCCATAGCCAGAAAGACGAGGAAGCCGAAAGCTGCAAGGACCAGAAAAATATACTGCCAACCGAATGCAGACACCACGAAGCTCCCTATGGTGGGAGCAACGATCGGTGCAATGCCGAAGACCATCACCAGTAAAGAAAACACCCGGGCCATCTCGTTCCCCGAAAACAGGTCACGCACAACTGCCCGACTGCCCACAATTCCGACACATCCGCTGAAACCGGCAAAAAAACGCATTGCCACAAGGACATGTATGGACGACGAGAAAGCACACCCAAGGGAGGCTCCGGTATAGACAAGGAATCCGAGCATCAGCGGTTTTTTCCGTCCGTAACGGTCCAACAAGGGGCCGTAAACTATCTGGCCGATGGAAACCCCGATGAAAAAACTTGTGAGCGAGAGCCCCACATGGGCAATATCCGTCTTCAGACCCTTAGCGATGGCAAGAAAGCCGGGAAGATACATGTCCGTCGAAAAGGGCCCGATAGCCATTATGCCCGCAAGAACGAGTATCAGGGCATTGTGTCGCTTCCGCTGCAATGCCTGTTCAGCCTGTATTGATGCGGCGGATGCGGCCTGGGACCCTTTGCGGTCCTCCTGTTTCTTTTTACACGTAGAATGCAGTGTGCTCTCCTTCCGCGTCATGGTCTGCAAAGCGCTCACCCATGCTGCCTCGTTATCCATCAAAAATAGCCTCGGCCAGAAAATCAAGACAAAGACTGGAAATACAAAGAGCGTTCCTCAGCTGTGAGGAAGCTAAGTGTTATTGCCTTTACCGGCCGGGAAACGTCCCGCATGCCCTAGACAATGCTTCAGATCTTGCGCCTGCGGGCAGGCAGGCCGTGCCTCACCTTTCGAGGTATGGAAACTCTTATCACAAGTGAGCTGGCCTGTAAATGATAAACAACAGAAACCATAGAATGCGATGAGGAGCTAATTCGTTTCTCGTTATACAAAAAACGCTCCCTAATTCTTGTTGACATGCGCTATATAAGGTTATACTTTTCAGAAAGAGATGGAATTAGCACCGACTGTTGCGGAAAATATTGAATGTTACAAATGGCATTCGTCAGGTACAGGGCCTCACCATACCTGCGCCCGAGGATGAATGAAGTAAGGCCTGAGTATCGCAGCATTAGTGCTGAGAAACAGGTCAAACCTACCCCTTTACCCTATCAGTCCCGGACCACGGCAGTCCGTTTCTTATTCCTTTTTTGGTTTAGTTTTCCATCAGTATTTGTTAAGCTTTGTTAGCTACAACGTCGTGAACTAACGTAAGCCTTGTCGTACACCAAAAAAACCGCTTGGGAAGCCAGGTGAAAAAGGACCAATCCAGGCCTGCCGAAGGCCGCATCAACAGCAAATCCACGTCAGGACGAAAACCGGACGCCCTCCGTGATGCCCAGGTTGCATTACTCGCCTGCCTGAAGAGGTACACCGATCTGTATGATTTTGCGCCGGTCGGCTACTTCACCTTTGACCGCAGGGGGCTCACTACCGAAGCGAATCTTACCGGAGCCTCACTGCTGGGCGTTGAGAGAGGCGAGCTCACGGGCAAGCCATTCTCATTGTTCGTGGCAGCGCCATCGCAGGACACCTTTCACCGGCACTATAGAAGCGTTCTGAAAACAGGCACCGCAGCCACGTGTGAGTTGCAGCTGACCAGGAAAGATGGCGCGAGCTTTTACGCCTCCGTGCAGAGTGTGCCGGTACGGGATGCCGAGGGGAATCTCACCGGCGTCGGATCAGCCATAGGCGACATCACAGAGTCCAAGCGGATAGAGGAAGCGTTGCACGAAAGTGAGGAGCGATTCCAGCAGGTGGCAGAGCACGTCGGCGACTTCATCTGGGAGGTTGACGCCAACGGGCTTTACCGGTACACGAGTCCGTCCATCGAAAAGATACTGGGCTACAGGCCTGATGAGCTGATCGGGAAGATGCGCTTCTATGACCTGTTTGCGCCGGAGATTCGTGAAGAGCTGAAGACAGCCGCTTTTAAAAAATTTGCCGAAAAGCAGTCATTCCGTGCTTTCCCGAATCTAAACCTCAGTAAAGATGGGCGCGTGGTGCATCTGGAGACCAGCGGGTCTCCGGTCCTGGACACAGCTGGTAACCTGGCGGGATATCGCGGCGTCGACTCAGACGTCACCGAGCGACAGAAGCTCGAAGTCCAGCTCCGCCAATCCCAGAAAATGGAAGCGATGGGCACCCTGGCCGGCGGCATCGCCCACGACTTCAACAACATCCTCATGGCGATTATCGGTTTCACCGAGATGGTGCTAGAGGACGTCTCGGACAATGAACCGGTACAACGTCATATGGAACAGGTGCTTAAAGCGGGCTTTAGGGGGAGAGACCTTGTCAGGCAGATCCTCACCTTCAGCAGGAGAGGTGAGCAAGAGAAGACCGGGCTGCACCTGTCGCCGCTCATCCAGGAGACGTTCAAACTGCTGCGTTCTTCCATACCCACCACCATCGAGATGAAGCTCGACCTGGATGCAAATCGTGACTTCGTCTATGCCGATCCTTCCCAGATACAGCAGATCATCATGAACCTCTGTACCAACGCGTTCCATGCGATGCGGGAGAAGGGAGGCACCCTGGAGGTATCGTTGCGCGCGATCATCTTTGGCACAGGAGAAGTCCTTCCCGAACCCGATATGGTGCCCGGTGAGTATCTGGTCCTGTCGGTCAGGGATACGGGTCACGGGATGGAGGACAGCGTACTGAAGCGGATATTCGAGCCGTTCTTCACGACAAAGGAGAAGGGCCAGGGGACAGGGCTCGGCCTCTCGGTCGTGTACGGCATTGCAAAGAGCCACAGTGGCGGCATACGCGTGTCGAGCAGGCCGGGACAGGGTTCTCTCTTCAGTGTCTATCTGCCAGCGGCACCTACCCCGGTAGAGGTCCAGAGTGAAACCGTATCCTGGGACACCTTACCTGCGGGGACGGAGAGAATACTCTTCGTTGATGATGAAGAGTCCGTCGTGGAACTGGGCCAAGGCGTGCTTCGCAGGCTCGGTTACACCGTGGTCGCGAAGAGGTCGGGCAGGGACGCACTGGAGACCTTCAGGGAGGACCGAGCTTTTGACCTTGTCATTACGGACCAGACCATGCCAGAAATGACGGGAGTCATGCTCGCGGCCGAACTCCTGAAGCTTAAGCCCGACCTGCCGGTCATCCTGTTCACGGGGTACAGCGAGAGCGTGTCCCGGGAGACGGCGCAGGAAGTTGGCATAAGCGAGTTCCTGATGAAGCCCCTGTCGAAACGTGAACTGGCCGGGGCGGTGCGGAGGGCTCTTGAAGGCAAAAAATAGCCTATCCGATCATCTATTGCGAGCGGTAATTGTTACCCTTCCTGCTCACCGGAACCGCTTTCTTTGTAGATGAACTCGATATCCATCACGTTGGAAAGTTCTTCATGGGCACTCATCAGCATACCGTATTTTGGAGGATGCCCTTTAGAAATTCGCATGTATCGTCAGGTGCCAAAGTTCTGAACACTGAAGGGTGTCCCCAAAATCTTCCCGCATCCGATAAATATTCTTGCCCAGACGGCATAATAGTGGCGGACTCCTAGAATGGGAAATAAAGGGGCATGCCCGATAGGGACGTCACCACGATAAGAGACCTGATGTATTACACGGCAAGGGGCCGTGTCCCAAAAGTCGTTTACTTATTTACGTCGTCCCCGCCGC
>Ga0335070_10009893_pt1 | contig 11151 bp, 8 predicted proteins | sample Lox_Sample_13_FD_206722 | JGI IMG/M metagenome (GOLD analysis project Ga0335070, IMG submission 206722) | Soil microbial communities from Loxahatchee National Wildlife Refuge, Florida, United States - Lox_Sample_1.3 | ecosystem: Environmental > Terrestrial > Soil > Wetlands | place: USA: Florida... | reverse complement strand
CCTGGCGGATGGCGGTCTCCTACCTCCGGGCCAGCTTCGGCGAGGCCTATTTTGCCGAGAAAGCTCCGCTTCTCCGTCGCTGGGGCAGGGAGCGGATCGACCTCCTGCTCCAGATGATGCGCCGCCAGCTGAACTCCCCCCTCACCTCGAGCTGCGGGCGACTCTTCGACGGCGTTGCCGCGCTCATCGGCCTGAGAGATCGGATTGCCTACGAGGGGCAGGCGGCCATCGAGCTGGAGCAGTGCATGGAGCCCACGGAGAAGCGCTACCGTTACGAGTTCAACGAGGCGGACGGAGTCCTCCTTCTCAGCCCCACGGCCATCTTCGCCCAGGTGGCGGAGGATGTGGCCGCCGGGGCACGGGCGGGGATCGTGAGCGGCAGGTTCCACCGGACTCTCGTGGAGATGTTCGCCGAGGCGTGCCGGCACCTCGCCACCCGCCACGGGCTCACCCGAGTGGTCTGCTCGGGCGGCGTGTTCCAGAACGTCTACATCCTCACCAACCTCGAACGCCGCCTCCACGAGCTCGGGCTCGAGGTTTACACCCACGAACTGGTCCCAAGCAACGACGGCTGCATTGCCCTGGGTCAGGCCCTGGTGGGGGCCGCATCCTTGGAGAGATAATGGGCAGGGGGTGCTACTCACTGGTCAGTTCCCCGTCGATGTGATACAACTCCGCAGTGACGTGGCGAAGAGGGGACGCGGCGACGGAGAGGACAGGCTAAGAGTCCAACGAAATGAGGTTGCCTGGATCTCTTCTACCATGGCGGTCTCGCCGATAGGCGCTTTTTCTCGCCGCGTCCTTGACCACTACTCATAGGTGTGAGTGCGAGCGCCGACGATCTGTCGCGAGAACACCGAGAAGGGAGTGTCAGATGTGTCTAGCCGTTCCCATGGAGGTGGTTGAGATCAAGGGAAACATGGCCACCGTCCAGGTGGGAGACGTCCAGCGCCGGGCCTGTCTGGATCTGGTGGATACCTTTCCGGAGTTGGGGGATTACCTCATCATCCATGCCGGCTACGCCATCCACCGGATAGATCCGGAGGAGGCCCGGAAGACCCTGGAATACTTCAAAGAGATTCTCGAGTATGAAGTATCGGGATGAATATCGAGACCCGGAGCTGGCCGACCGTCTCGTACAGGCCATTCGCCAGCGATCGCATACTCCGGTCAGGTTGATGGAGGTCTGCGGTACCCACACCGTCGCCATCTTTCGGGCTGGGATCAAGACCTTGCTTCCCGAGACCATCACCCTGATTTCCGGGCCGGGGTGCCCGGTCTGCGTCACCGCTCAGGAGGATATTGACCGGGCCATCGCCCTCTGCCGGGAGCCGGGGGTGACGGTCGCCACCTTTGGCGACCTGATGCGGGTCCCGGGGTCCGAATCCTCTCTGCACCAGGAGAAGGCCCGGGGGGCTGATGTGCGGATGGTCTACGCGAGTCTCGATGCCCTGGAGCTCGCCCGCCACCTGCCCCATCGCCGGGTAGTGATGCTCGGCATCGGGTTCGAGACCACGGTACCCACCATCGCGGCGGCGGTTCGCCAGGCGAAACAAGAGGGGCTCACCAATTTCCTCGTCCTCTCGGCCCACAAGCTGCTGCCTCCGGCCATGGAGGTGCTCCTTTCGGCAGCGGAGGTGCGGATCGACGGGTTTCTCTGTCCGGGTCACGTGACGACCATCATCGGCACCGGGCCCTACCAGGATGTGGTGAAGCGACACGGCAAGTCGTGCGTGGTGAGCGGCTTCGAGCCGGTGGACATCCTCCAGAGCATCCACATGCTGGTATGCCAGTTGGAGGACGGGCGCCGGGAGGTGGAGATTCAGTATACCCGCGGCGTCCACCCCCAGGGGAACCCCCGGGCTCGGGCCCTCATGGACGAGGTGTTCGAGCCTGCGGACGCCGCCTGGCGTGGTCTGGGAAAGATTCCCGGCAGCGGTCTCAAGCTTCGCCCCGCCTACAGCGCCCACGGGGCCGAAAACCACTTCGCCCTCGCCGTGCCTCCCAGCCGGGAGATACCTGGCTGCCGCTGCGGTGAGGTGCTCCGGGGTGCCTGTACTCCCCTGGATTGCCCCCTGTTCCGTCAGCGCTGCACTCCCACCCATCCGTACGGGCCCTGCATGGTTTCAACCGAGGGAACCTGCGCCGCTTACTTCAAGTACCACACCGCCTGACGACGGACGACCCACCAAGGACCTTTTCCATGAAGATCGACCGCATCCAGCTTGACCACGGCGCCGGCGGCAGGGCTACCCATGAGCTCGTTGCCCGCGCCTTCCTCCCCGCCCTGGCGAACCCCATCCTGGCGGAACTCAACGACGCAGCCGCCATCACGTTACAGGGGCTTCGGTTGGCCATGACCACGGACTCCTACGTGGTGGATCCCATCTTCTTCCCGGGCGGGGACATCGGGAGCCTTGCCATCCACGGCACGGTGAACGATCTCGCCATGCGGGGGGCTCGCCCCCTCTATGTGAGCGTGGGGTTTATCCTGGAGGAGGGGCTGGAGATTGCTGATCTGGAGCGAATCGTTCAATCCCTGGCTGCAGCCGCCAGGGAAGCGGGAGTCCAGGTGGTGACTGCGGACACCAAGGTGGTGCCGCGGGGTAAGGCGGACAAGATCTTCATCAACACGAGCGGCGTGGGGGTCATTCCCCCGGGCGTGGAGATCGCCGGGCAGAACGCCCGGGTAGGAGATCGGGTCCTGATCAACGGCCCCATGGGCGACCACGGCGTTGCGGTGCTCTCCCGGCGAGAGGGGCTCTCCTTCCAGACGGAGCTCAAGAGCGACTCGGCGGCCCTGAACGGCCTCGTCGCCGCGATGCTGGAGGCAAGCGGGAAGGTCCATGTGCTGCGAGACCCGACCCGCGGCGGAGTGGCCACGAGTTTGAACGAGATAGCCCGGCAGTCAGAGGTGGGGATCCGCCTCGAGGAGAGTCGACTTCCCGTGCGGGAAGCGGTGACGGCGGCATGCGAGATCCTCGGCCTCGACCCTCTCTACGTGGCCAACGAGGGCAAGGTCCTGGCCTTCGTGGCGCCGGAGGACGGAGAGAAGGTGCTCGCCGTCATGCGCAGTCATCCCCTGGGGCGGGAGGCGCGTATCATCGGCGAGGTGGTGGGGGACCATCCGGGCCGGGTGGTGCTGGAGACCGGAATCGGGGGTACGCGGATTGTGGATATGCTGAGTGGGGAACAACTGCCCCGCATCTGCTGAGAAATTCGAAACAACCAACGTAACAATCTTGGAATTGAAGAATTGAGGAATTCTGGGCTTCAACGACTGTGAGACCGTTCCCCGTCCCCCGGTCTTCTCATTCATAGTCCACAAATTCCAGCAACCCAGAATTCGTCAGTCCTTTTCCAGCGCGAGCTCGATCAGGCGATCGAGGAGCTCGGAAAAACTGATACCCGCTGCGGCCGCCGCCTGGGGAAAGAGGCTGGTCGCGGTCATTCCCGGAATCGTGTTGGTCTCCAGGATATAGACCTCGTCGTCGCAGGCGATCATGTCGGTCCGGCTGTAGCCCCGGCACTTGAGCGCCTGGTGGGCTCGAACGGCATATTCCTGGGCCTTGCGCGTGAGGGCCTCGCTGAGCCGGGCGGGACAGATCTCCCGGGTGGCGCCGGGCGTGTACTTGGCCTCGTAGGTGAAGAAGCCGTACTTGTCGCCGGGGATGATCTCCACGAGCGGCAGGGCCTGGGGGTTGCGATTGCCGAGGACGGCGCCGGTAATCTCGACACCTTTCAAGAACTCCTCCACCAGGACCAGGCGGTCGTAGCGCCGAGCCAGCTCGAGTGCGGGCCCCAGTTCCTCCGGCTTTCCGACAATGGTGATCCCGATGGTGGAGCCCTCCTGCTCGGGCTTCACCACCGCGGGGAAGCCGAGGGTCTTCTCCACCAGGGACGCGGGATTGGGTTCGTCTCCTTCAAGGACCAGCCAACGGGCAACCGGCAGACCCGCGTGCTCATAGAGTCTCTTGGCGATGATTTTGTTCATGCCGAGGGCGCTCCCGAGCACGCCGCTCCCGTGGTAGGGAATGTCTAGGAGCTCGAGCATCCCCTGAATGGTACCGTCTTCGCCGAGCCGTCCGTGGAGAATGATGAGGGCGACGTCGATCTCGCGGGCGTCCGCGAGTAGCTTGGCGAGGTCATCCCTCGGGTCATACTGTCGGATGTCGTACTTTTCCTTGTCGAGCGTCTGGTACACCTGTTTCGCGCTATTGACCGAAACCTCACGCTCGGCGGACCGGCCGCCACTGATCAGTGCCACTCTGAGCTTCCCCATGGCTGGTCTCCTGTTGCTGCGGGGGTGCCGCTGCGGGCATACTTGCCATTCCTTTGCCCGCGGGCGATCCCTGCCTGAAGGTTCCTCTCTTAACATTCACTGGGAGCCGGTGGTGGAATAGAATTGCTTGGGTATATTGGCAAAATCCGCCCTCGAATGCAAGGCCGAACTCGTGTTCTGACCGGAGGGAACGGGCCAGGGGAAAAAGGATGAAAACGCGAGAACGGGGAAGATCCCCAGTGTTGATAACGGAGAGGTTGGGAAAAGTACCGAAGTAAGCCGTTGAAATCCAGCGCTATTACGAGAAGGGCGGAAACAACCCCTATTACGCACCCTTATGCTCTGCCGGGAAATCAAGCTCTGGATATCTGTAAGGAATTTTATTGTTGAGAACTGCAGGGGCACTGAGCCAAAACGTCCTAAGACCGCGTTTGACAGGGGGGAAGCGCGAGAGGTAGAAAGCTGCATCATGCCCGTCTGCCTTGACACGGCGGTACTTTCGTAGTTTGATGAGGTAATACCTTCCGCTACGGGCCCTCACGGCGAAGGGACAAGCGAACAGCCGGCCCAATAAGGTCGGCTGAACTGCTTCCTCGAAGCGGGATTTTCCCGTGCCATCGACCTCGAGGACGCTCGTGATCGTGATGTGGCAGACCTGGTCGGACTTGCTCTCAGAGACTGCCGGACTCTCAGCCCGGCGGGTCGTTACGTCAACCGTCACAGACCGGGGCAACACGGTAAAAGGGGTAGGTTCTCATGGATGAGGTCTGGAGACTGGTGCGGGAGGATTTACAGGCGCGCGTTTCTGACAACTGCTTCAAGATCTGGATCGAGCCTCTCACGCCCCTGCCCACGGCGGGCACCGGGATTGCCTTGGCCTGTCCCAACCGGTTCTTCCTCAACTGGGTTCGTGAGCACTATCTGGCCGAAATCAAGAGAAGCTGGGAACGATGCGGCGGCGCCCCGGGAGAGATCGACCTCCAGGTCGCAGCGAAACCGCGCAAGCCCCGGGAGGAGCCCGAAGACTCGGCCCAGCTCCCTCTTGACCTGCCGGTCCCGACCAACGGTCGCGGGCACCGGCTCAACCGGCGGTTCACCTTCGACCAGTTCGTGGTAGGCGCCGGAAACAGCTTTGCCTTCTCCGCGGCGCTGGCCATGGCGAGCGGCAAGAGCAGCCGCTGCAACTCCCTCTACCTCCTTGCCGATACGGGGCTTGGCAAGAGCCACCTCTCCCATGCCATCGGCAACCACATCCTCTCGGAGAAACCCGGGCTTCGCGTGCTCTATGTGACCGCCGAGGAGTTCACCAACGAGATGGTCCTCTCCCTCAAGCAACGGTGCATGGAGACCTTCAAGGAAAAGTACCGGAACAAGTGCGACGTGTTGCTCCTCGAAGAGATCCAATTCCTGAGCGGCAAAGAGAAGACCCAGGCCGAGCTGGCCTACACCCTCGACGCCCTCGGTCAGGACAACAAGCGGGTTGTCTTCACCGGCACCCACTTTCCGAAAGACATCCCCAAGCTGAAGAGCAGACTCCAGTCCCGTCTCACCGCCGGGATGGTCACCCACATCGAGCCGCCGGACTTCGAAACGCGGCTCAAGATCCTGGAAAAGAAAGCGGCCCATGAAGCGATCCACCTGCCCGGGGATGTGGCCGATCTCCTGGCCGGCACCATCACCAGGGATGTGCGGCAGCTCGAGAGCGCGGTAATCGGGATCGCGGCCAAGTCGTCGCTCATGGGAAAACGAATCGACATCAGACTCGCTCACGAGATTCTGGACGCCGTCTGCGGCGATCGCCAGACCATCAGCATCGATCGGATCCTGCAACTTATCTGCCAGTATTTCAAGATCTCCCTGGAGGCCCTCCAGTCAAACTCCCGCAAGAAGGGCGTGGTGTACCCGCGAAATCTCTCCATGTACTTGTGTCGGAAGTACACCGATGAGACCCTGGAGACCATTGGCCGGGCCCTCAACCGCTCCCACGCCACGGTGATCTACGCGGTGGAGGCTGTCAACCGAGAGATGGAGCAGAAGGGCGGGGTGTGTAACCAGGTGGAGTTCCTGAGCCAGCAACTGGAGAAGGGCGGCCCCCTCCCCGAAGACGAGAAGAACCGGCCGGAGTGACCCAGTCAGCGGCCGAGACCCCCGCAATCATTCCCATCTATTCCCCTCGTGACCATCACTTCGCTTGTCATCCTGGGGCGAGCAAGAGGCTCACACCGTTCCTGCCCTCGGGGTTCAGGAGGTCTGCCGCCGGGCGCTGAAGGCCGGTTGCAAGGGCGAAGGCGGTGATCGCCGGGAGGCGCGGGTAGGAGGTCACCTGCACCTCCAGATCAGCGGAACGTTCCGTAGGCCATTGTTCCCGGAAGGCCGCGGCCGCAGCTTCCACCTCCTCCATGCCCGCGGGCTCCGAGGCTTGAAGCGCCTTCAGGGTGGCGGCGACCGCTTGCCGCCAGCGCTGGAGGATCCCGGCGCGCTCGAGCGTTTCTCTGAGGGCGAAGACCTCGGCCGCAGGAAGGGCCCCGGGATCAGGGAGCCGACAAAGGCGTCGCGCCCCGAATGTGGTGGCCGAGGCGGCGGGGGACAGGTTGACGAGGTGCGACGGCAGCCGTTCCCAGATCTCCTCCATAACGGCGACACTGGTGGTGAGGGGTGTTGCCGCCTCATCCTCCCCGGCAAGATGAAGGCGAGTCCAGGCCCTGAGACGCTGGGCCACCTGCTCGCGCCGCGATTGTTCCAGGTCATCCGCAGCTCGCTCCTCAACAGCCTCAGGCGCTTCTCCTTGCTCGTCAGGGAGACCGAGGGCCTCGGCGAACCCGGTTTCCAGGACGCGCACAGCGCGAAGTTGTCTTCCTAGTTCCAGGTGCTCTCGATCCACCTCATGGGCGAGGAGGAGAAAGACGGCGGCATCCACGAGCGATCTGTCTTTAGGTGTAGATTTCAGCCTGCTCCCCCTGAGATGAGCCCGGAGGCGGCTCGTGCTCCCCTCGGGATCATCATGGAGGGCGAAGGCGCCGAAGGACTGGAGGGTGCTGCCTTCCGGACGGAGGGCACCGAGCTGTCGGTAACTGGCGAGGGCAAGGCGGATGTGCTCCAGCATAGCGCCCTCTTGAATCGGAGAGACGGGCTGAATGAAATCTCTTGCCCGAAGCTCGGACGGGAAGCCGAGGCCGACCTGGGGGTCGATCTGGAGCAGGCGGAGGCGAGAGGCGTAGAGGCACAATCGTTTGAGATCACGCTCCTCGAGGAGGGTGTAGGGGAAGTACGTGACGACCAACTCTCCTGCCATATAGTCCTTCCTGGCGCCAGGTGATTTAGCCCGCATTATGCACGAACCAACTGCTGCGACCGCGGATACGGCCGTCCTGCCGGGCGTCCTCGGGTGTTCCTTCGACAGGCTCAGGACAAGCTCACCTTGCGACGTACCGGAAAGTACGCCTCAGGTCCGAGCCCCTGTGGTTGCCCGGTGGCACGACCTTCTCCGCGATCTCGCTACGGCGTCTCGTGCATAATGCGGGCTACACCAGACGTCTTAGGTAGTTGAAGGTCGTGAACGAATCCGGGCAGCGCTCCCGGCGGCAGGCCTCGACCAGAGAGCGGAGCTTCTCCGGTCTCAGGCGCAGGCCGCGGAGATCGATGACGAATCCTTGCATGCCGAGATCGCGGAGCTCGCGCAGATAGTCGAAGAGGCAAAGGGGGCGGCCCGGGCGAACCAGAACGACGCCGGCCTCGCTTTCGTGCTCCAGACTTTCCTGGTCGGCTCCCTGGAGCACCTCGCCCGGGCGAGGTCTGATCTTAAGACGGCTGGTGAAGAGGGGCGGCCGACCATAGATGGTGAGAAGCGGATTGAATCCCTGGATGAGCCGTACCAGGTGCTGGAGGTTGGTCCGATCGTTCTCCAGGGAGAGGATCATTCCGTGGCAGCCGAGTTCGTGGAGGAGGAAGGCTGCCTGGGAATTGAGGACGTTGAAGGTCAGATCGGCGAGCAGCATTTCGGGAGGCCGGTCGAAGAGAGGAAAATGGCCCCAGTTCGCCACAACCCAGCGCTCCTGGCCCAGCTCCCGGTGGCGCCGCACTTGCTCCCGATACAGGGGGAGCTCCCGTTCGTGAATGACGGCAGGCAGAGTCAGGAAGACGCGCTCCTTCTGAGGAAAAGGAAAGAGGCGGCGGAGAGTTTCAGGCGTTGCCTGGAGTAGGACCCCCCGACAACCAGTGTCAAGGGCAGCACCCAGAAGACGAGGGTCGTCGAGGCGGAGGTAGAGGGAGATGGGCTGTGGTGAGCGGCCAGCCGCGGGCGGCGGGAGACTCAGCACTCGTGCCGAGAGAGTCGGCGGGGAGCTGAGACGGGGCGGGTTCGCCGTTTCCTGCCAGAGCCGGCGCCGAAGCTTGGCTGATGAAGTGGACACCCCCGCCATCCTGATATCGGTGCGGAAGAGGCGATCCCCGGCGCGGGCCCCCGGGATCCGTGGCACCCGGACGAGGGCACCGGTCTCAGCCCCGGTAACAGGGCGCCCTTTCAAGGTCATCTCCCGGAGCCGGAAGGCCTTTTTTTCGAAGCCCTCGTTGGAGTCCAGTCGGAGTCGGTCGCCAGCGGCAAGGGGAAGCCGAAGACGGATGGTCATGGCCTCCCGGTGAACCCGTTCCACCGCCGCTGCGAGCTGACCGCTCGCTCCGACCCGTTGCGGCGTGATCACATCCCGCCGCTCTTCGGCCACCAGGAACCCGTGGGTTGGCTTTCGCCCCAGCGCCTGGCGGAGGGAGCGCCGGGCCTGGACTATGGCGGCCTGCTCCTCTCCGGGAGAGGCGTCCAGCACGAGACGGTAGGCACTTACCACGGCAGCGACGTAGGAGGCCGGCTTCATCCTGCCCTCGATCTTGAGCGCTGCGATCCGGAGTTTCCTGAGGGCGGGGATGAGGTCAATGGCAGAAAGGTCGTTCGGGGAGAGAAAATAGCCCTGATCCCGTCCGGCTCGATAGAGGCGCCTGCAGGGCTGGACGCACCGGCCCCGGAGGCTGCTACGCCCGCCGAAGAAGGAGCTGGCGAGACAGAGCCCCGAATAGGAAAAGCAAAGGGCGCCGTGGATAAAGATCTCAAGCTCGAGTGTGGTAGCGGCGGTGACGGCCGCAATCTCCTCCAGGCTCAGCTCCCGGGCGAGCACCGCGCGTTGGAAGCCCATGGCCTCCATCTGCTGGACGCCGGTCTGATTGTGCACCGTCATCAAGGTGCTGGCGTGCAGGGGAAGCTCGGGAAAGTGGCGGCGGCAGAGACGGGCAAGTCCTCCATCCTGGACGATCAGGCCGTCCGGCCGAATCTTGGCGAGGCCGTCCAGGGCGGAGCCGAGGTCCTCCAGTTCGTCTTCGCGGATGACCGCATTCAAGGCCACGTGGAGGCGAGCGCCACGAGCATGGACGTACTCGGTGAGGCGGGCGATCTCTTCGAGGCCGAAGTTGGGAGCCGCAGCCCTGGCGTTGTGGTGGCGATAGCCCACGTAAATGGCGTCGGCGCCGTGCTCCAGGGCGGCAAAGAAGCTTTCCAGGTTGCCCGCGGGGGCAAGGAGCTCGGGGCGCTGGCGCTCTCGGTGTTCCATGGTCACGACCACGTGCCGCTTTCGAGCTCCTCGACGAGGGAGATGAGGGCCGCCACGGAGAGCTCGAATAGCTTTTTCCCCTTTGCCGCGGAGGCGAGGCTGGCGTCGCCCCAGACACCCCCGGGCCAGTAGCGGAGCTTGTCCCGAACCAGGAGGTGTTTGGGGAAGCGCGGCCACTCCCGAGGCCGATCCTTCCCCACCCAGTCAGGGCGGAGGTGGAGCATCACCGAGGTCTCCACCTCGCCGGCATGCGAATCGTCCGGGCACTCCGTCACCTCCCGCCACGCATCAGGCGCCAGATCCAGGACGGAGAGCGCCGCAACCCGGATATCCGGGTAGGTGCCGAGAAGCTCTTCCCCCACCTCGGTGAGAGCGGCGAGCTGGAGGCCGCTCGCATGGCCGGAGACGAGAAGGAAGGAGCGGAGGCCCTGGCGGCGAAGATCGGTGATCACATCGGCAACAACGGCCCGGAAGGTTGCGGAACGGATGCCGACGGATCCGGGGTGATTGCGGGTGCTGCGGATCACCCCGTAGGATAGGGGTGGGGCCACGAACAGGGGCCGACGGCTGGCCGCCTCGCGGCAAACCTCGTATGCGTGGATGGTGTCGGTTCCGAGGGGGAGATGGGAGCCGTGCTCCTCAACGGCGCCGCACGGGATGGCCGCGGTTCTCGTCTTCTTGAGCCCGTCCACGAAGTCGGGCATGCTCATCTGTTCCAGGAGCACTCGATCTCCTCCCGCAAAAGCAAGCTCAGGATTCTTGATGAGGTAGCTACCGGGCCAGGGCTAGCGCCGAGCCCGCATTGTAAGTGGTCCGCAGTCAGTCGCCCGTCGTCTAGAGATATAAACCTCACACTCCCTCCTAGTCGAGGGCCGAACCTGCCTTGTCGAAGGGTAGCCCCGCCCAACCATGGCAAACTCAAAAAAAGCGTAGGGCCGGTCTCACTTCGGCAGGGCTCAGTGCAAGCCGTACCGGCCGACGTAAGGTGAGCACAGCTCACCAAAGAATTATTGTACCTCGGCACAGGGGTTCCCAACAAGGACCACGGACTACTGACACCCCGCACTGGCAGGTTGCTGAAAAACCCTTCTTATGCTTGAGGCTGAAGGGCTGCCGCCGGAGACCGGGTGTTCTGCAAGGCAAGGCGCATGCGGAGCCACCTCTTACTCTTTGGCCGGTGGGAACGCCTCCCGAGCCTTGTCCCGTCGCGGTGCACGAGGGCCGGACCGCTTCAAGTCATCTATGGCGCGACTATGCAGCCTTGCCGAGTAGAGCACC